>CAACXI010000119.1_pt1 | contig 35024 bp, 34 predicted proteins | sample 2275891 | NCBI WGS metagenome assembly CAACXI01 (sample SAMEA5312484, study PRJEB27640) | indoor metagenome | biome: indoor environment; feature: controlled; material: polymer antistatic dissipative epoxy resin | place: Italy | collected 2014-05-27 | reverse complement strand
GGCGTTGTGATTACAGAAGTGACTGGCGCGACAGAAGCCTTTGATAAGGGGCTGGAAGCCGGCGATGTGATTGTTGAAATCAATCAGCAAGCCGTCAAGGATGCCGCCACGGCGAATGATCTGGTTGATGACGCGATCACTGCGGGACGCAATTCCGTCTTGTTGCTAATCAACCGCGCCGGTGAGGTTCGCTTTGTTGCCCTGCGCCTGCCAAAGGATATTCCATCCAGAACCAAGGCCGAAGAACCAAAGCAAACGCCAAAGACAGACACAAAACCAACCGTCAAGTCTGCGCCAGAAGCCGATAAACCGAGCATTCCAGAAAACGGGATAACGACAAATCAGCCAGATTAAAAACATCACCATTGTCTGCGGACCAACGGCCAGCGGCAAATCTGCCCTGGCCGTTACGCTTGCACAGGATATGAACGGCCTCATCATTAACGCCGATTCATTGCAGATTTATAACGCCCTGCCGATCCTGACGGCCCAGCCTTCGGCAGAAGAACAAGCCACCGTTCCCCATCGCCTGTATGGCGCCCTTGATGTCACCGAAAAATGTTCCGCCCAGCAATGGCGGGAGATGGTGGAAGGGGAGATCAACCGCGCCTTTGCAGAAAACCTGCACCCGATCATCACTGGGGGAACCGGGCTGTATCTGAAGGCGCTGATGGCAGGATTATCCGATGTACCGGATGTTCCCGATGACATCCGCCAGCGCACAATGGCCCTGCAACAGGAATTGGGTAACCCGGGCTTTCATGCCGTCTTTGCCAAGCGCGATCCGGTCATGGGGGAGCGTTTAAATCCCAATGATACGCAACGTCTGATCCGTGCCTATGAAGTTCTGGAAGCCACCGGGCAAAGCCTGTCTTACTGGCAGGACACGCCGCGTCAGGGGCCGCCTGATGATTGGCGTTTTAAAATCCTGATTGTCCGCCCGCCCCGCGCCGAATTACATCGCCGCTGCGATCTGCGTTTTGATTTGATGCTGGACGGGGGCGCATTGGACGAGGTCGCCGCGTTAAGCGAAAGAATCCAGCGTGGCGAAGTGGCCGCCAATGCCCCGATTACGCACGCACTGGGTTTCAACGACCTCAGCGCCTATCTGCGCGGCGACATCAGCCGTGAGGACGCGATTTTCCGCAGCAAAGCGCAAACGCGCCAGTATGTGAAACGCCAGGACACCTGGTTTCGCAATCAAATCAAGCCAATGCCCTCTATTGAAGAGATTCGCTTCGTCCCTTAAGATTGGGCTATATTTTTTGATCTATTGATAAAGGCTGATATTTGATGACCCGTACATTTCGTGTTTTTGCCCTGTTATTCTGCGCCCTGTCTTTAACCGCCTGTGTTTCGCGTGAACAGGCTGATGAAAAGCTGGCCCGCGCCTGCGCCGCCGGTGTATCTGCCGTTCTGCCCGAAGGACAAGCCATCGGCCCGATTGGCGACAAGAAATTCACCCCCGCAACCGATGGCCCGAATATGCGCCATGTCGCCCTGACCGTGAAAATGGATGATGGATGGATTGAGGACAACACGACTTATGAATGTGTTTTCGACGAGAATTTCGGGTTCATGAAAACCAGCTATACGGCGTCGCTTTATAACCTGAAAGCCGGAGAGCAGTTTTTCGGCAAATCCGGCAATGAAATTTCTGGCGATGCGCAGGATTTTATCAAACTGACCGATGCCGTTCGCAAGTCCCTTTATGAATAAGCTGGATTAATAATCAGATGAGCGTTTTGCGTTTTTACTGGCTTCGTCATGCCCCGCCGATCAACCCGCAGGATCTGTGCTATGGTCAGGCAGATATTGCGGCCGATATTTCCGATGATGCGGCGTTTTCACGCCAGGCGGCGCGCTTACCACTGAATGCGCAATGGCTGGCCTCTCCGCTTTCCCGCACGATGGATACGGCCCGCAAACTGGCGCAGTTTCATTCCAATGCACAAACCATCACCATTGCGCAGGACCGCAATCTGATTGAACAATCCTTTGGCCGCTGGGAAACCATGACGCGCACAGCGATGCGTGCTGATCCCGGATTTGCCGCTTATAGCGCTGATCCTGCCGCCGTTGCGCCGCCGGGCGGGGAAAGCCTTGTCACGCTGGCCGGGCGCGTCACACCAGTGATCAACGATTTGATTTCGGCCAATCCCAAGGGCGGTGATTTCGTTATTGTCGCCCATGGTGGAACGATTCGCGCCGCCCTTCATCAGGCCGCAAATCTGCCGATGCAGGATACGTTGCGGTTGGGCGTATCGCCCTTGTCATTATCCATCATTCAATACGATCCGGCCAAGTTGCGGCACAACCGCAACCCGTGGTCGATTGAAAGCCTGAACATCAAGCCTTAAATTTTATTGAAGCTGCAAACCATGCGCGGTGTAAATGCCGATAGGTTTGCGTGTGCGCCAATCCGTGACCGTGAACATCGCGTTCAGGTGGTTGGCTGTAATCTTGTAATGATCATCAACCAGTTCAACCACACGGCGCTTGTCATAGCCGGACAGGTGATAAAAATTCGGGCCGACTTCCAGCACCGGAACATCATCATCGACATATTGGCGGCGCAGAATATCGGCAGAATAAAATCCCTTGATGACCTGTGCGCTACCGCCCGGACGTTGTGCCGCCCAATCGGCAGGTTCCCATGTCTTATGATCCCACTGCGTATTATGCGGATGCTTGGCATCTTCCAGATAGGGTTGCCAGGTCAAATTATCCCAATGGGACGGCCACCAGCTCCAATACCATGGCTTCGGATCGGCCTTGGCCGCGCCGGAAACACCGCCCAGCAGGGCCAGAAAAAGGGCGAAACAAAATGTGCGGCGCAGTTGCATCAGGCTGATTTCCTTCAGTAATTTATTTGACCGGGCGGATTTTACACCCTTTTAAACTCTAATATGGTATCCTGAAAGGATGATTAACGCCATACAGATTGCACTCTCTGGGATGAACGCAGCCAGCAAGCAGGTTGAGGCCAGCGCGTCCAATATTGCCAATATGACCACGCGTGGCGCGCTTGACCCCGCCGATGGACCCGCGCCCTACACCCCCGTGACCGTCACGCAAAGCGCCATCACCACACAAAACGGCGACTCTGCCGGGGTCCGGGCGGAAACGCTTCCCTCCACCCGTCCTTTTGTCCCGTCTTACGCCCCCGATTCGCCCTTTGCCAATGCCGATGGTCTGGTGGGATCACCGGATGTTGATCTGGCCGAAGAAACCGTGAATTTACAGATTGCCAGCCATAGCTATAAGGCCAGCGCAAAAACGATCAATGTCATGTCCGAAATGCAGGATGCGTTGTTGAATATGTTCGACCGTAAGGCCTGACGTTTCGCACGAAACACCGCTGTAACCGTAAGCCCCTTTATTTCAGAGCCCCGTTTCGGTACACTGTATATCAGAGGTTCCTAACCTTACGCTGCACCTTCCCCGGTCGCACTTTCCGTAAAACAGAAGAAAGGGCCCTGCCATGATGTCACCGCTGGAATATCTATTCTTTGCCATGATGAGTTCGCAAAACCCCGATCCTGCTATGCTGACAGGTATGAACAACCTGGAACCCGCCGCTGGAAAACCTGCCACCCATAATGCCCTTGTTGTTGAACAAAACGGTTTTTTTGAAATGCGCACCATTCTGATGGAACCGCATGATGATATGGCCGAAAAACTGGAAGCCCCGATGCGCATTACGCCGGAATGGATTCCGGCTTTTAAAATTGGCGCCCCCATCAACATCACGATTGACGCTACCAGCAAAACTTATGATGCCCGTATTGCGCGGATTGAAAGCATTACCGATAACACCGGGATGACAGTACAGGTGATTGCTGAGATGACCCGCCCTGTCGCTGAATTACAACCCGGCATGACGGCGCTGGCCACCATGACGAAAACCGTACAACAATAATCATCATGCCTGGGGAATGGACGCTGTATATCCTGTCCTGCGCGGATGGGACATTTTATACGGGCATCACCAATGATTTATCCGCGCGACTGCAAAAGCATGAAGACGGGACAGGCGCGAAATACACCAAGGGTCGCGGCCCCTTTCAAATAGTCTACCGCGAACCGCAGGACAGCCGCAGCACGGCCTTAAAACGAGAACTCGCCGTTAAAGCCCTCAGCAAAGCTGCAAAGCAAAACCTGATTCAGCAACAGCCATGCCCGGAAACGGCATGACCCGTCGGCTGGCACGCGGCGCATAAGCCGTGCAATTCCAAAAACCATCCATCCATTTTAAAACCGTGGGACTTGGCTGTATCTGCACACAAGCCCGGCGTGGAACAGATATGCGCCTCCGTCACCGTCCCGCATGATTTGCAAATCAGAAACTGCGCCCCTTGATGGCGGTGACCGGCGCGGCACAGCGTATAAAGATTCAAACTGCCGATGCGGTGAATAAACCCTTCCTGCTCCCAAAACTCCAAGGCCCGGTAAACCGTGGGTGGCTTGGTGTCGCCCGGCATCGCCTTGATAATATCATAGGCCCCGATGGGGTGTGTGGTCGTGGCGATAATTGTCAGCACAGCGCTGCGCGGGGCGGTAAACCGCGCCCCCGTTTCCGCGCAATGGGTTTCGGCATCCTGTATGATTTGGGCCGCACCGGACATCACGCGACCTTCACTAAATTCTGCCCGGCATTGCGCCATTCCAGAATGCCGCCCGCCAAGGAATGCGCCTGATAACCGCGCCCCTGCAAATAGGCCGCATAGCGGGCGGTTTTTTCACCGACCGGGCAGACCAGCAATAAAGGTCGGTCCTTTGGAAATGGGTCGGCGGCATCAATCATGGTTTCAAAAACTTCCCATGCAATATTGATCGCCCCCGGCAGGGTCAGCATTTTATAAGCCAGATTGCCGCGAACATCGATAATCATCGGATCATTCTGCGCGATCCATTCCGGTGCATCTGCCACGGAAATGGCGTGGGTATCATTGGCGACAATCTTGTCAAAGCTACGCAACGATCCCGGTTTTTGTTTTTGACCAAACAATTCGGGTCGGCGCTGGCGGACATAATCCGTGTACCATTCACCACGATCACAAACGATAAAGACCGCCGTTTTACGTTCGCTGAGGCCATCATCAACACCGCGCAGATATTTCAACGCCCCCAGATAGCTCGCCCCGCTGGTGGGGCCACACAAAATGCCGACCTGTTTGATCAAATCCATCATCGCATCAACCGATTCCCCGGAATCGACATAGACGAAATCGGCATAATTATCCTTTGTAAACAAACCCGATTCCCACATCTGGTCCAACGACCGGATGCCGGGAATAAAATCATTCTTGCTGGCGCAGATGCCGATTGTTTGTAAATCCGGGCTGCCCATTTCGCGCATCCGCATGGCCGCGCCCAGTGTTGATCCGCTGGTCCCTAACCCACCAAAGAAATAATCCACCCGGCCCAGATCATCGGCAATTTCCTTGCCCGTTGTCTGGTAATGAATATCCGGGTTTTTCGGGTTGGTGAATTGCGACGGGAAATACGCCTTGCCCGGATCGGCCTTGACCGCCTTTTCAATCAAAAACTGTGGGTCATTGGGGTCATTAGGGTCGAAACATTCGCTGCCGCCCAGAACCTCCTCAATCTCCGCCCCCAGCATCCGGATAATATCCTTTACCCCGTCAACCTTGGCCAGATAGGTGATCAGTTTTGTTTCAACACCATACATCCCGGCGATAATCTGCAACGCCTTGGCTGTGTTGCCGGATGAATTTTCAAAGATCGTCTGGCCCTTGGCCTGAATATCATCAATATCATCTTTGATCATACCCCACGCCACGCGGTCCTTGACCGAACCGAACGGGTTCATCATTTCCATCTTGGCATACAGGTCAATGTTTTTCAGCCCATGCACATGGGCCGGGATTTTCAACAAGGGGGTGTTGCCGATCATATCGGTAATGCGGTCGTAAATCATGAAAGCCTCAACGCCATCGGGTTATACAAATCGTCACGGAACCAGCGGAATTGTCCGCCATCTTCCACAACGGCAATTTTTTCGGCCACGCGCTGTTGCAGCACATTGGTTTCTGCGAAATCCATCTGATACGCGGCCGTATTGATAAACGCGACCACATCGCCTGTCTGGGGCAGGAAGTCCGGGAAGGTCCGATGATACTGGATCATGTCATGGGTCAGGCACAGATTCCCGGCATACATCACGCCCTTCTCTGCCGCTTGCCGCGCTCCGTCACGGTAAATCAAAACCGGATCAGTCATCAGCTTTAACTGCGTGGCGTTCAGATTGGTGCGGTTCATATCCAGCATCACCATCGGTTCGCCTTCCATGGACGGTTTGACCAGATTGACCCGCGCCAGCGTGATCCCGCATTGATCCAGTAAGGCCCGGCCCGGTTCGACATATAAATCCAAAAGGCTTTCCGATAAAATCCGCGCCGCCGACTGGCCATCAAAGGCCGGAAGCTTTGCATCAATGACCGAGGCCAGATCGTCATGCCCGTCATCCTTGTGGTAATGCTCCATAAAATTCGGCGCGCCTTTCAGGATGCCGCCTTCGCTGGAAAACCCAAGCCCGCTATTATTCCACGACAGGGATTCACGGTTGCCCAGCACCGATGATTTCAGTTCTTCGACATATGCGTTCCATTCATCCTGTGATGCGGCGTAACGAATGCGGTATCCCCCGCCAATATCAAGCCCGCGCGGATTTAATCCCCGCTGGATACATTCAAACGTCAGTTGCAGGCAGATTTCCAGCGCGGGGGGACGGCGGATATAATCCCCCGCATTAAAGTGAAAAGAAAACCCGTGGAAATCCAGAACATCCTTGTGCTGGACCAGATAATCAATCACCGCCGGTGCTTCGGCGACATTGATGCCAAAGGCACTGTCCTGTGACGTGAATTTCACGCGGTCAGATTTGAACCCGTCCAAGCGGACGAGAATGCGAATCTTCCGCCCTGCGGGCAATAACCCCGCCATCGCGACCAGTGTTTTCAGTTCAGAAAAATTATCGACATTGATCAGAATATCCTGCTGGACCCCTAGGGACAGGTAATCAACATTTTTTGGACCCGTGGCCTCAATCCGCGACGGGTGAAAACCGGATGTCAGGGCGGCCTTCAGCTCCCCTTCTGATGACACATCCAGCCCCACACTGGTCAGGGCGGCGCGGCGTTTCAACGCCATCGATTTATTCGGCTTGGACGTATAAAAAATTCGTCCGCTCAACTGGCGGTCTTTATAAACCTGTTCAAAACGGCCAATCGTTTCTTCGATATGGTCCGGGAAGATGACGTTCAGCGGCGATCCAACCCCATCCACAAGCGAAAAGACCAAGGCCTTGTCGTCCAGAAAACGGCGAATTGCCGGATGAATGGCGGCGCTGACTTTTGGCCGGGCGCGATCAGGCACACCCAGTAAATCATCCGCCAGACAGGAATCATTTTTCATCACAGGCTGGTTCATGCTGCGTCTTTCTTATTAAAATCGGGATCAATCTGAGCCATAACGTCGCCATAACCTTGCTGTACCCATTGTTTTTCATTCAGCTTTTTATGCAGGGCATATAGCATTTCCAGACGTTGCTGCGGTCCGATGGCGGGGTTGTTGGCAACCTTATCAATCGCCTGCATCACGGGCAGAATATCCGCGCCCAACATTTCAACAGTGACCGTTTCTCCCCGCTGGCGGGCTTTTTTCAGGATCGGCAGGGCCGGAATAACGCCCAATGGTTGACGCCCGGTGCGCTCAACGATAAAGGCCAGATCATCGGCGTCTTCGACCTTGTTCCCAATCAGATGGATCAGACCATCGACCCCGGATTCCCGCGCCAGATCCATGTACAGGGCGCAGACTTCGGTGGATTCCGGCGTTGGTTCGACAATCAGAATAATCGCATCAAATTGCAGATGCAGGGAATACGCAAACGCATCGGTCCCGGCAACCATATCGGTCACAACATCGAAATCATCCTCCGCCACAATATGCGATAACAAATTTTCGGCTACAAACAAATGTGTGTGGTAACAGGTCTGGCCGATCCCATCGCGGTCATAGGTGCCAACAGTCACTAATTGCACGGGCGGCGTGCCGGGAACGGTCACCGTGTATGGTGCAATCCCCGCATCATCAGCGCGCGTGATAAGATTAGATCCCTGACCCGGTGGCGTGGTTGGCAGGAATTTTCCGGTATCCGCAATACGCGGATTTGTGCCCATCAAATGTTTACGAATATCATCCGCCACGGCGGGGCGTGACAGAACAATCTGTTCCGGGATGGAAACCCCCAAAAGGCCCGCCAGATTCATATTCAAATCCGCATCAATGGCCAACACACTGCCGGTCTGTTTCGATTGCAGATAACGGATAAACAACGATGTCATCGTGCTTTTCCCTGACCCGCCCTTGCCTACGAATGCGATTTTCATTTTATGCAACCTCCTGCATGGTTTTGATTTCGGTGATGACGCGCACAAACATTTCTGCCGTGCGGTGAAGATCGTCTGCCGTTGTGAAACGGCCAAAGGACAGGCGAATGGTTTCATTGGCCGCCTGATCCGATCCGGCCACGGCGCGGATCACATGGGACGGCCCGGCGGCACAGGCGGAACCGATGCCAAAGGACAGATCTGGCAACCCCATGACCAGACTGTCCTGATCAATCCCGGGAAACCGTAAACTCAGGATCCCCGGCACGTTCCAGACAGGGTCGCTATGCCCGCCAATAACAGGGTTTAAGGGTGCAAGGCGGGCCAGAAAATCATCGCGCAAATCCTGTAACCGGGCGCGGTCATCACCCAACAATTCACACGCCGCACCAAACCCGGCACATAAAAACACGGGCAGCGTTCCCGCCCGTAAATTTTGTTCCTGCCCGCCGCCATGCTGGACCGGACGCAGCACATCCGATTTTTTATAAACCGCACCAATCCCTTGCGGGCCATGCATTTTGTGCGAAGACAGGGTGATAAAATCAGCGCCCATTTTTGTCACATCAACCGGGATTTTGCCCAAGGCCTGCGCCGCATCAATATGCAGGAATATTCCCCGCCCCATCAGCATCGCGGCAATTTCTTCGACCGGCTGGATCACACCCAATTCATTATTCACCGCCTGCACACAGACCAGCCCCGTTTGCGGCGTCAAGGCGCGCTCAATATGGTCGGCTTCGATCATGCCGCATGGTTTGACCGGTAGAATCGTGACGGTAAACCCATCCAGCGCGGCCAGTGCCGCCAGAACGCTTTTATGCTCAACAGCACTGGTGATGATATGGGTGCGCCCGCTGGCTTTTAATGTCGCGGCAAGACCGTGGATGACCAGATTATTGCCCTCGGTCGCGCCAGAGGTAAAAATGATCTCCTCCGCCTTTGCCCCGATGGCGTTCGCCACTTGCTGGCGGGCTCTTTCGACCGCCCGGTGCGCGGCATTGCCGTGCGTATGGTGGCGGGCATGGGCGTTGGCGGGATTATCCTGCGTCAGCCAAGGCAGCATGGCCTGAACCACGCCGGGATCAATCGGCGTGGTGGCGGCATAATCGAGGTAAATCCGATCATCCATGTCTTATCAGGTTCCTTTGGTTCGCCGCTGTTATAAAATAACAGTTTGCATTTGGCAAGCCCTTGTTACGGGTGATGCCCGTGGTGAGGATCCTGAGGCTGTACTGGCTTTACAGGCTTTGGCGCGCAAATACCGTTAATATAGGCACCAAGCCCCATCCCGCCCTTTTCCGCCGCATCCAGAATGGCTTTACGGTTTTCGGGGGTCTGATTATCCAGCCATTCCAGCGCCTCTTTCGTAGGTTCGACCTGGTGCTGTGAATGATGGTTATGATGATCGTGTCCGGATGCGGGCGGTGCGGCATGGTTATCATGCCCATCCCCCATCGCCCCGATCCCCAGCGCCACGGCAAAGGCAATCGCCGCCGCCCCACCAAGACGCGCCACGGATGTTTTCTGGCCGCGCCATTGATCCAACCCATATGTCACCCCGGTTGCAATCACTGGACTGCCGACCAGCATCATCCCGGTCATCAAACCACCGGATACCGCCGTCCCCGTTGCCCCGGCCAGAACCGGAACCGCAAAACAGCCAATATGCGAGACCAACGCCCCACCGGCACCAGACCCCGCGCACATGGCACAGCTTTTAAAGACTGCGCGCAATCCTTCCGGTATTTTATTGTAAATTTTTAAGGCGACGGGGTTCGCATTTTTCTGTGCTTCGGTAAAAACACTGGCCATTGAGTATTCAAAATGGCGGTGCAAAATGGCTTCAACACCGGGGCGGGACAGGAAATTTTCAGTGGCTGCACGAAGCGCTTCAAATTCCGGCTTATGCGCCGCAGCTTTCAAGTGCAGATCACCAGCCGCATAACCGGGGGCCGTATAGTTTTCAAATAATTCAACCGTGGCCTCATCCAGAAACGCCACATCCTTGACCGGGTTTTTTGGCAGGTTCAGTCCGGTAAGGGTCAGGTTTTTGTCCATCGCCTGACGCAGAATATCCATACCCTGTGGCTTTTCGCCCAGTGTCAGCCCGGATTGATCAAACGCCGCCACGCCCTTTGTCGACGCCAGCGCATACTGGCTGTATCCATCCGTCCCGAACATGGACGGCATATATTGTTCAATACGGAATTTGGCCATGGCGACCAGCGCAACGCTGTAGATGGCCGGATCGAACTGCCCATTGGCAGGGTTGGTCGCGATTTCACGCGCCACGTCTTTGTGGAACTTACACATGGGAATTTTACCTTTTCAAAAGTGAAGATTTAAGAGAACGCTTCAGATTGAAAAGGGTGCGGGCGGTCCTTGTGCCGCATAGAACGCCGGCAGGGCCGCAAGACGCAGCGCAGGCACAGATGCATAGACAACAGGTTGATAGACCAACGCGCTGGCCGGAACTGGCGGGGCATCATTCAACAGCCCTTGCGCCAGAACCGGTGCAAAAGGACAGTCCAGCGGGTTCGCCGTATCGTCATGATCGGAAACCGGATTATTGTCGGTATCAACCAGAATGGTTTCCGTTCCCATCGCCGTACAGATCACGATACTGAAAACGCCATCCTGTCCTTGCCCCGGCATAAACCCGGCCGGAATCAGGCAGCGGACCGCAAAGGCCAGCAGCAGGATCATCAGGCAAGACAGACGAAAGGTCTTAATAATTTCAATTATCCCGGTTTACTCAGGGTTAAACGAGGTATTTCTAGGAGCTTTCTGCGATCTTTGCAAAATGATTCTATAAGACCTTCAAAAGATCGGACTTTCCTTCCTCCCTTTTATAGCAGGGAACTGCTTTGAAACTGGTGCGTTCGCTATTTGCAGCGTAGTATTAAATACAGAATTAAATGGCGCAAAAGAAAGTCTGGCGAACACGAATGCAAACCCACCATATTACCCGCGCCTACCTCGCTGCGATTATTGAATCGTCGGACGATGCCATTATCAGTAAAGATCTGAATGGTGTCATTACATCCTGGAATGCTTCAGCTCAGCGTATTTTCGGTTACACTCCCGAAGAAGTTATCGGGATGCATATCAGCATCATCATTCCCAAGGACCGGCTGGATGAAGAATATGAAATTCTGTCCCAATTAAAATCCGGCAACCGCATCGACCATTTTGAAACATTCCGCCGGGCCAAGGATGGGCGGATCATTGAATTGTCGATTACCGCGTCCCCCATCCGGGATGGCACCGGCACTATTATCGGCGCATCCAAGGTCGCCCGCGATATTACAGAACGCCGCCGCATCGAAGAAGCCTTGCGGGAAATGAACAAACGTAAAGATGAGTTTTTGGCCAATATGAGCCATGAACTGCGCACACCGATGAATGCCGTGGTCGGGCTGGCCAGCATTCTCAGTATGTCCACGCCCCTGACCGATAAGCAAAAGCAGTTTATCAATACGTTGCAGATGAGCGCGGATAGTCTGCTGACACTGATCAATGACTTGCTGGATTTTTCCAAATTATCCGATGGGTCTGTGACCTTTGAAAAAATTGAATTCAGCCTGCCCGCTGTGGCCGAAAAAGTGATCAGCCTGATGAATGTCAAGGCACAGGAAAAGAACCTGGCTTTAAATCTTCATTACGCACCCATGCTGGAACATTATTTCGTCAATGATCCGTTGCGGTTGCAACAAGTCCTGACCAATCTGGTCAGCAATGCCGTTAAATTTACGGCCAAAGGTTCGATTGATATTTACATTGAATCCGCCGCCGAACCCGAAGCCGGGGTCAGACCCGTGCGCTTCCGTGTCAAAGACACCGGGATCGGGATTGAAGACGATAAGAAAGAACTGATCTTTGATAAATTCACGCAGGCAGATGCGTCGATTACACGGCAATATGGTGGGTCCGGTCTGGGTCTTGCCATTACAAAATCCATTGTGATGGCGCTGAACGGCACAATTGATCTGATCAGCGCACCGGGTCAGGGGACAGAATTCATCGTCACCATCCCGTTGGAATGCAGCCGCCGCCCCGCCGCAGAACGGGTGCCACAAAATATCCCTGTCGCCATCCGCCCATCGGCAAAAACCATACTTCTTGTTGAAGATTACGCGCCGAATGCGCTGGTTGCCACTGCCCTACTGGATCATTTCGGATATAATTACGAAATTGCCCAGAACGGCGCCGAAGCGTTGCACAAGTTCGAGAACGGCAATTTCCACCTGATCTTGATGGACGTGCAAATGCCGCAAATGGACGGGTTGGAAGCCACGCGCCGTATCCGCCAGATGGAACAGGAAAAGAACCTGATCGCCACCCCCATTATCGCCATCACGGCCCATGTGCAGGAAAAAGACCGCATGATGTGCCTGTCCGCCGGGATGAATGATTTCCTGCCCAAGCCGTTTGAACCGGCAATGCTGGCGGATAAGCTGGAAGAATTGCTTCAGTAAGCGTCAAACCTATATCAGTGATTAAATTCAGTAAGCCCGCTTGACTTGGTTCAATAGTACAATATTATTGAATTATCATCGCGCAACCTTTTTGGGGCCTCTATCGATGCCCTTAGGAATCTCCATGTCCCTTTACCAATCCTCCCTTCCCGCCATTTTGAAACACCTCAATAACCTCAGCGTTATTCTGGATAAAGCCGTCGCCAACGCCACGGAACGCCAGATTGATCCGCATGTTTTTATCAATGCGCGACTGGCCCCGGATATGTTTCCGTTGGTCCGTCAAGTTCAGATGGTATCGGACAATGCCAAGGGCTGCGCCGCGCGCCTGTCGGGACAAGACATCCCCAGCTATGCCGATACTGAAAAGACATTTCCTGAATTGCAGGACCGTCTGGCCAAGACAATCGCCTTTGTCAAAAGCGTGACACCAGAACAGGTCGATGGCCATGAAGACCGCATTGTCACGGTCAAAACAAAGGGCGGTGAAAAACAACTGGCTGCCGCTGATTATCTGTTCGGCTTTGCCCTGCCCAATTTCTATTTCCACGCGACCATTGCTTACGCCATCCTGCGTCATCAAGGCGTCCCCGTGGGCAAGCTCGATTATCTGGGCGCTTATTAAATCAAAGAGGATTCCGCAATGATTGATTTTTCCGTTCTCGATCTGGCCCCGGTGATACAGGGGTCAACACCATCGGAATCATTGCGGAATTCGCTGGATCTGGCCCGCCATGTCGAAGGATGGGGGTATCGCCGTTACTGGCTGGCCGAACATCACAATATGCCGGGCATCGCCAGCGCCGCGACATCGGTGGTTATCGGTCACATCGCCGCCGGAACAAAAACGATCCGCGTTGGTGCGGGGGGCGTCATGTTGCCCAACCATGCGCCATTGATTATTGCCGAACAATTCGGAACGCTGGCGGCGCTTTATCCTGACCGGATTGATCTGGGGCTTGGCCGTGCGCCGGGAACGGATATGAACACTGCCCGCGCCCTGCGCCGCGATCTGGCCAGCAGTGCCGAAGAATTTCCGCAGGATGTTCAAGAGTTGCAATATTACTTCCGCTCTGCCGAACCGGGGCAACGCATTCAGGCGGTTCCCGGTGCGGGGTCCAACGTGCCGCTATGGATTTTGGGGTCCAGCCTGTTCGGGGCGCAACTCGCCGCCGCGCTGGGGCTGCCCTATGCCTTTGCATCGCATTTCGCGCCGGCGGAAATGATGAATGCGCTGGCGCTTTATCGCCGCAATTTCAAACCTTCAGCACAGCTGGACCGCCCCCATGCCATGCTGACCGTGAATATCATGGCGGCGGATAGCGATGACGAAGCCCGCTATCATTTCACATCCCAACAACAGGCCTTTATCAATCTGCGCCGCGGGACACCGGGTTTATTGCCCCCGCCGATTGCCGATATAAATACATACTGGTCCGATGCCGAACGGCCCGGCATTGACCATGCCTTATCCTGTTCATTCGTTGGCGCACCAGAGACCGTCCAGCGCGATTTACAGATTTTTCTGGACCGCACCCAGCCCGATGAATTGATGGTGACGGGCCATGTGTTTGACCACACGGCCCGCCTGCGTTCTTATGAATTGACGGCCCAGATCAGGCAGCATTTAAAAACCTGATCATGCCGCCCGTTGCGGCACGTCGATGATAATGATCTCGGCATCGCTCTGGGCTTCGATGGTCAGCGTTTCTTCGCCGCTGATTTCTGCCCCATCACCTTCGTTCAGAACGGTCCCGTTGACGCTGAAACTGCCGACGGACGCCAGAATATACGCTTGATGCTTGACCGCCTGCTGAACCGCCGCGCCCTTGGTCAGGGTTCCGCCGTAAATGGCGGCATCCTGATGGATAAAAAGGGCGCCGCTCTTTTCATGTTCGGGGCGTCCCGAAACCAGCACGGACAAAGCCGCATTCACCGGTGCCTTGGGAAATTCCCGTGCATCCCAGCGCGGTGTGACATTGCGCTCATTCGGTTCGATCCAGATCTGGTACAGGCTGGTTTTTTCGTCTTCCAGATTATGTTCGGAATGAAAGACACCCGATCCTGCGCTCATCACCTGTACATCGCCCGCCCCGGTGCGCCCCTGATTGCCGAGGCTATCCTTGTGCGTGATGGCCCCTTTGCGGACATAGGTGATGATTTCCATGTTGTCGTGCTGGTGCGCTCCAAACCCCCTTCCGGCGGCAATCAGGTCATCATTAATGACCCGCAAGCTGCCAAAGGCTTCGCGGTCGGGGTTCCAATAGCGGGCAAAACTGAAATGATGGCGGGCATCCAGCCAGCCGTGATCAGCATGGCCGAGGGTTTTATAAGGATAAACGGTAATCATTTTTTGTGTCCTTCTCTGCGTTTTATGCGTCTATCCGGTTAATTTACTCTTTCTCATTAAAATGATAATATGCATATAAATCACTTTATTCATTCCAAAAGGTTATCAATATGAACACGCTGGGCCGCATTGAAATCTTCCTTGAAGTGGCGCGGCAGCAAAGCTTTTCCAAGGCGGCCCGCACCCTTGGCATCACCGGCCCCGCCGCCAGTAAACAGGTCATGGCGCTTGAAGATGATCTGGGGGTCAAGCTGCTCCGTCGTACCACTCGGATGGTTTCCCTGACCGAAGAGGGGCGCCTTTATTACGACCGCGCCGGGCTGGCCCTTGAAGAACTGCAAGAAGCCGCCGCCGCCCTGCAGGATATGAGGACGGCGCCGCGCGGGATCATTAAAATCGGCGCACCGCTCAGCTTTGCACATATGCATTTAATGCCGGTGCTGAATGACTTTGCCCGGAAATACCCCGATATCGTTTTGGACATTTCCCTGGATGATCGCAAGGTCGATGTTGTGGCCGATGGATTTGATATCGTGATCCGCATTGGCGCCTTGGAGGATTCAACCCTGATCGCCCGGCCCTTGGGGCATTGCCCGATTTATATGGTCGCATCCCCCGCTTATCTCAAAATCCATGGCCACCCTGAAACACCTGCCGCGCTGAAGGATCACCGGCTTATCACCTATAGCCAGCTGGGCGGGGCGATGGAATGGCGTTACCGCGATCCGCAGGGCAAAACCGGCGCGATCCGCCAGAATGGCGTCATGATGGCCAATACAGCCGAAATGATGCTGAGCGCGGCACTGGACGGCATCGGCATTGCCATCCTGCCGATTTTTTCAGTGGCCAATGATATTGCCGCCAAACAACTGGTTCGCCTGTTTCCGACCTATGAAACAATTCCCCTGCGGCAGATTTCCGCCCTGATGCCGCCCAACCGTTACCGTTCAGCCAAGGTTAAATTGCTGGTCGATTGGATCAGTGAGGCTTGCAAGGTGATGCCGCTTGAACCTTTGAGGGATTGACAGACCGCCAATAGTTCGGCATTACTGAACTATTGGGCCGCACAGGCGGCCACAAACGCGTAATGGATATATCATGGCCCAAACGATCACAAACAACACTTTCGCCGACCTTTTCTTCTCCCAGAACCTGCACCAGCAGTTCAATCAAAAGGGGCTGACTTTCGCATCAGATGAAAATGAATCCGCGCTGGCAAAATACTTGCGCGCCAACAGCCTGAGCAATATTAAAGGTTTTCCGGTTTAAATTTTTTGCGATAGCTGCGCGATGCGCCGGCAATCATAAAATGCCCCTCACCGCGATAATGCATTGTTTTCGGATATTTCGGTGTGGTTGCCGCGTGCGCCTTCACAACTTCAAAAATAAACAGCCCGTATTTTTTAATCAGGCTTGTATCAACCAGCCTGCATTCAAGATTCGCATAGCATTCCTTAATCAACGGCGCGGCAACCAGCCTCGCCGCCTGTGGCGTCAGATTATATTGCGCAAATTTATCAATCTCCGCCCCCGTGCTGTTGCCAATGCTGACGACAACATCACCCAGATCTTCGGTTGGAATATTGATGACGCATTCTTTGCTTTTGCGGATCACTTCAAAACTGTAATTGCCACTGCTGATAATGCAGCCAATCAAAGACGGTGAAAATTCCATCGGCATCAGCCAGCCCATCGTCATGATATTGCGTTCGCCTTTATAGGCTGAACTTATCAAAACAATCGGCCCCGGCTCTATCAACTGGCGAATTTGCGCGACCGGGAAATCCGCCTTGCGGCCATTTTTCATGTCAGATCCCCTCTCTCTTTTCTCCTTTCACCAACCCTAAAACCCGCGTTTTCGTTCCGCATCTGCCGCGCTCACCACCGCATCATTATGACAATTTTAATTTGTTTAAAAAGAAGGCTTGCGTTTAGGGGTAAACAACGATTATAACAGCCCTGCCTTAGCACAAAGTCCCCTTCGTCTAGAGGCCTAGGACACCTCCCTTTCACGGAGGCGACACGGGTTCGAATCCCGTAGGGGACGCCAATTTTTTATCCAGAGACGTCCGAAAACGTCCATTTTTCCTTTAAAATCAACAAATTATCCCACTTTTAGGTGCGCTGACGTTCAGCTGCATCCTGTAAAATACCATCCGAATGATGGTATTATTGATGGTATCAATTCATTTACGAAAAACGGTACCATCAAATGCCATTAACAGATCTCGCCTGTAAGAACGCCAAGCCTAAAGAGAAAGCCTACAAACTGGCCGATTCTCAGGGACTATTCCTCCTCGTCTCCCCAAACGGCAGCCGCTATTGGCGGATGAATTATCGTTATGAAGGGAAGCAGAAGACACTGTCCCTTGGCCGTTACCCTGATACCCCGCTCGGCCAAGCCCGAGAAAAGTGCCTGACAGCCAAGAAACTGCTCGCCAGTGGCGTCGACCCCTCTCAAGCCAAAAAGGAAGATAAACGGCAGTCGCGGCTTAATGCCTCAAATACGTTTGAGGCTATCGGGCGGGAATGGTTTGAGCTTAATAAGGATAGCTGGTCTGAGAATCACGCCAAAACGATTATCCGCCGCCTAGAACAGGATATTTTTCCTTCGATAGGGTACCGCCCTATCAAAGAGATTAAGGCCTTGGACCTCCTAGATCTCGCCAGAACGATTGAGGCACGTGGCGCATATGAGATGACCCGCCGCGCTATCCAGTATTGCTCACAAATATTCCGGTACGCCGTTGTAACAGGAAGAGCGGAGGTAGACCCTGCACCATCACTGAAGGGAGCCCTGAAGCCATACAAACGCGGTCATTACGCAGCCTTATCACCGAAAGAACTGCCAGATTTTATCAAAGCGTTAGGTAAAAACGAGATACGCGCATTTCCTCAAACATTAATAGCCATTGAGCTCCTCATGTACACGTTTGTGAGAACAGGCGAGCTGATAAAGGCAAAATGGGAAGAAATTGATTTTGAAACGGCAACATGGGAAATCCCGGCAGAGCGCATGAAAATGCGTCGCCCCCATATTGTACCACTGTCACGCCAGGTTATTGAGCGCCTCAAACGCTTAAGGGAGTTAAACCCTCACCCCAATCGTCCCTATATTTTGCCTAGCAGCCATAACCCGAAAAGCCATATGAGCAATAATACAGTCCTTGTTGCACTTGATAGAATGGGTTATCCCAAATGTTAATTCGCGGGAAAGCACTCAGCGTGGCAAAACCACGGAAGTTAGTGAGATCATGGATGCAATGGGAACATGGAAAGGCAAAGACTCTGCAACGGGCTTTGACCTTGTTGAGCGCTCCGATGGTCGCATTTTGAAGATTGCAGACCTAGTAGATGATGGGCCTGGCCGTATTCCCGCGCATGGAGAAAACAATAATACTTTTGAGCGCCTCTATGCGGTACGGCTGGATCAAATACGTTCTAGTGAAGAATGTCGCTCTGTTCTAAATGGCCTTGATCGACACGGCCTGCTGAAAGACCTACCGGAAATCAGCCATAGCCAGCCGGAAGAACTTAATGATGATGAGCTTTTGGCGGAGCTTGAAGGCCTAAAATCCGGCGGCGACGACATTACGAAGCTCCGACATGTCCGCACCCGCGCTGAGGTCAAGGCTGCGGAAGAAGTGGCACAACGCGCGCCTTGCCCGGATTTTGCCAAATTCAAACCGCTGTTTATAGCAGTCCAAGAGGACTTAAAGACCGGCGTGCGACAAAGCCGCCGCTTCAAGGAAGATGCCCAGATTAAGCAGGGAGAGTTTTTTATCCTCAGCGGGCAGATTGCCCATGTGGCTGAGGTCGGCGAGGAAATCAAAGCACCCAACGGCGCAACGGATGCACGCCTGCGCGTGATCTACGACAACGGTACAGAGAGTGACCTGCTTATGCGCTCTCTTCAAAGGGCGCTATATAAAGATAACGCAGGGCGCAGAATAACAGACCCAACAGCAGGCCCATTGTTTTCTGATGAGGCAGAAGAAGAAGATAAGCAAAGCGGAACAATTTATGTTTTACGCAGCCATTCAGACTACCCCTTCATTAAAGAAAACAGGGAAATCATCCATAAAATCGGCGTGACAGGCGGCGATGTAAACAAGCGCATCATCAATGCTAAGCTTGATCCAACTTTCCTAATGGCGGATGTAGAAGTGGTTGCCACCTTCAAGCTAGCCAATATCAACCGTGCAAAACTTGAAAAACTAATCCATAGATTTTTTGAACCTGCAAAGTTACAAATTGGAATACCAGATAGATTTGGAAATTCAATTGTTCCTCGTGAATGGTTCCTTGTTCCACTTTTTACGATTGATGCGGCTGTGGAGAAAATTAAAGACGGCTCAATAGTTGATTTCATTTATAATGCACAAATGGGAGAAATTATTGAAAGACAATAAAAGACCTAAGCGACACCAGTTAGAATCCAGAGGGAGGCCGTTTTTTTGATGGTACAAAAGATGGCACAATTGCATTTTCAATAAAACATATACCTTTGATATTAAATGCTTATGCTAATAATTTGAATCCCGTAGGGGGACGCCAATTTTTCAACCGCTAACGCCCTATAAACCCCCGCAGAAACCAAGCGTTTCAGCGGGTTTTTTATTATTTAAGGTCTATGTGAGATCCTTTACATCAGCAGCCTATGGGGCACATTTGGGGGCACCTCATTAAAGCCAAATGGGAGACGTCCTGCCTCACGAATAAAAATGAGAAAAGTACACCTCGTCCCAGTTTGCCGTCAGTTGATTAGTAAACCACATAAAGCAGGGAAAGCTCATCATATGAAGCTTAGTGCTCAGAAAAAGAAATATGCCGTAGTTTTGTTAGCCCTAATTTTTGCTTTTTTAGGGTGGGATTTTTATATGCGGACGAATTGGGACAGGCATATCACCTCAAGTGCGCCTGAATATTTTTATTTTCAAAGAATAGGGGAAAAAGCTGGAACAGGAATCTCGCTTTATGGAGAAGAGCTAAGTTCTTTACCAGATCACTATAAGAAGCCGGTTGAGATTGTACGCCGTAACGGTTCGTATTATTGGATTAACAATAACAATCTTCAGCTCAAGAAATCTGTGGAATCTAGAAGCAATCATAAGAACAGCTATAAGGGGGCTGTTTTTTCTAGCAGAGAAAATCAGGAAAGAATAATTGTTGATTTGAATCATTATCTGACATTTAGTGAGAGTAATGAATTTGGATGTTTCCCTGGAGGCTGGGGAGGGAACACGAGAATCTTTTACAAATTTGATGAACAACGCTACCTCGTGGCATCGGCTCGCGTGAAAGTTTACGAAAATGCTGTTCAATATCTATTTTGCAGAAATTATTTTTAACTAATTGCCGCTTGCGCATAAAGAAATCAGCCGGCCCGTTAAGGCCAGCTGATTTTTTTTAGAATAGTGCGAAGCTTTAATTAAGCCGCTGCGCTCATTGCGTTTTCGTTTACTTGCGCATCTGCCAATTTGGTCAGGTCGGAATCTGTTTTGGATTCTTCTTGCAGGGTTGCATCCAGCAATTTGGTTGCGCCTTTCAGACCCAGCATGGTGGACCAGCGTTTCAGCGTGCCATAGCGGGTGATTTCATAGTGTTCAACCGCTTGGGCCGCTGCCAGAAGACCGGCATCCAGTGCAGGCGTATCCTTGTAATCTTCCATGATTTCCTGACCTTCTTCGATGATGCCATCAATCGCAGGGCAGGTTTTTCCTTGTGGTCTTTTACCCAGGATTTCAAACACTTCTTCAAGGCGTTCGATCTGGCCTTCGGTTTCCAGCTTGTGCTTTTCAAAAGCGGCTTTCAGTTCCGGGGATTGCGCAGCCTTTGCCATTTTCGGCAAGGATTTCAGAATTTTCTTCTCTGCGTAATAAACGTCTTTCAGGGTATCGAGAAAAAGGTTTTCCAATGTCTTATTCGCCATAGCCATATCTCCTACTGTATGTACAAAAAGGTTGTGTCGCGAAACTAACCATCAAAGCACAAGAAAGTTCCAAGTTCAGATATGACGCAGCGAAATAATTGATGGCGTAAGACCAGGCGGTTGATGTGATATCGCGCTGGATTATCCCACGACTGGCGCGTTTATTAAAGCTCTGCAAGGCCCTGCGTCACAGGGACAGGAAGAAATTTATGAAACGCTTCGTAGATGGTCGGTAAATACTTTTCCACTGCTGACCAAAGCGATTACGGATGACAAGTTCACACCGATCCTTAAGCATGCTTTACCAATACCGACCGCGCCTGCTGTGTAGAAAAATGAGCTTGAGCGGAGTAAACTCTCCGTTTCTCCAATAACAAATTCCCATCATCTTCGGTTTCTTGAAAGGAAATCAATTTGATACGGGATAAATATGGCATAAGACACGTAAATTTATTCAAGAATTTATGATGTTGCTACATTCGTCACCGATTTTTCTCATTCTCCATGTCTTTGGAGCACAAAACTGAAGGCGTACATTTTGTGTGAAGTTTCGTGCGCATACCAAAAAAACGTCATCCATTTCAGGCAAGGAAATCAATGGGTTAGAAAACCACAGATCTTAACAAACCGAAGGTGGCCGGAGAAAATTTTTAGGTTTTCCATTAAGATATTGATATAATTGACAAAAATAGGAATTTGAGAAATGGTGCCGCGCAGAAAACTTAACCCGAAAAGCTATACAGTTAAAGCATTGTATTAACATGTAATTTGAAACTGAATTCATGGAAATTTCATATTATTCTATCCATATTCGTTATTATAACAGTGCACAGTTTCCAATGCCTTTAATGAAATTAAAAAACTGCGTATGCTATTGTAAAACTGTAAGGATAACAGCGCAATGCAAGCAGAGTTTAAAACAAAAGATGCGCTGCTTTTGCGCGGAACAATATATCGGACGGAAAACGCAAAAGCTGTTGTCCTCCTGAATCCGGGGACGGCAACGAAGACTTCTTTTTATCGTCCTTTTGCCCAGTATTTATCGGGACAGGGCTTTCACGTGCTTTTGTGGAACTATCGCGGCTTTTGTGAATCGAAGACAGGCAGCCTTGCGGGAAAGAACTATAAATTTTCCGATATCGGACGCTACGATATTCCCGCCGCAATTGACCATGTCACGAACCTGTTTCCCGATCTTCCGCTTTATTGTGTGGGGCATAGCGCGGGCAGCCAGCAAATCGGCCTCGCGCGCAATCATGCCAAGCTTTCAGGCCTCATCGCCGTCGCATCCTCTGCGGGTTATTTCCCTTATATGCCGTTCGGCTATCGCATAAAGGCCAATTTTTTCTTCCGTATTTTTGGCCCGCTGACCGGTCTGATTTTCGGATACGTCCCCGCAAAAAGAGCGGGCCTGATGGAGGATATTTGTACCGCCATGGTCAAGGAATGGGGCGCTTGGTGTAAAGAAAAAGAATTATTTTTCTCGCCGAAATTCCATGGCAAGACCGTCCCGGAAGGAATCTGTAAGAATTTTCAATTCCCCATCCATGTGATGACGGCGGATGATGACGAGATCTGCACCGAGCGGAATCTGGAATCCTTTTGGAAAAATGTGCGCTCTGAGAAAGGAATTACATTCAGGCGTTATCGGGCGGCGGATTTCCCGCGCGGGAAGATCGGGCATTTTGGATATTTCCGGGAAGAAAATAAAGAAATCTGGTCTGATATTCTGGAGGCGATAAACGGCTTGCATTCTTCTGGTGCGCCGGAAGCAAAGGCTCTGAAGAAACACTCAGACTTCCTATAACTCATTGATTTTATTAATAAATTTAAATGGTGCCGGCAGAGAGGATTGAACTCCCGACCTTCGGTTTACAAAACCGCTGCACTACCGCTGTGCTATGCCGGCCCATTGAGAATGGGTGTTCTTATATTCAAATTGCGGGGACAAGGCAAGCCCTTCGCGCTTAAAATCGCAATTGGTGGCGATCAAAAACGATGATCAGGCATAAATACGGCCATGACGGGCGTTTAGCAGGTTATAAATTAACCCGGCTGACGTGTCATCGATGGCGGCATTTAAAAAGCCCAGGCTGTAAACCCTTGTATTCGCTGCCAAAAAATCCAGGTCAAAGCTGGCGCGCGCGCCGATGGCCGGGGTCAGGGCTGTTCCTGTCGCGGTCAGGAAAGTATGCGCCACATTACTGCCGGTGCGGGAGTTGATCCAGTAGCGGGTGTTATTCGCCGTACGGTCATGGGACACAATACAAAGATAATCAGCATTGACCATGGTGACGGCGTTCAGGCTGCTGAGCGAGGTTCCGCTATCCCCCTTTTGCCGCAGCATCAGTTTTTTGGTCGCATTAATACCGACCGTAAAGCCGTGGCCCGTTGACCCGTTGGCCTGCGTTGAGAAAAGACGTTGTTCCGCCGCGCTGGGTTGGTATTGAAAAGCGGCGATCACGGTGAAATTGCCGCCATCGGCCTTATGCAGATTGGCAAGAAGCGTGGTCGATGCCACCTGCTTGAACGCATCGCCGCCATCCAGCAGCCAATATGCATCTTTCTGCCCTGCCGACCCCGTAAAGGCCGGATCATCGCTGTGCGCGGTCGCATTATTACCGCGGTAATAATCATAGGCGGTTGCAACCGCGCCATCGGCAGGATTGGCAACAAAATTAGACCAGATTTGTGCAGATCCCGCATAACTTTCGACCAACGTGGCATCAAGATCAAAGCAGGCCGAGGGTAAAATGCTGGCCAAGGATGGCGGTCCCTGGAATGTTTGAGCGTTTTGAGCCAGGCCTATTTTCTTCAGCATTCTTTTTTCCTTATTTTGCACAATCCACAATCGGAACATAACAAGAACATTTGAACAAGTCAAGAATATATTCCTAATGCCCTCGCCTTTCGCCCTTGCTTTCCGCGCCGGTGAGCAAAGACCATAAAAAGCGCCCCTCTTTAGGCTGAACACGTTGGTATCACAACTCTTTTTCTGGTATTCTTGAACCATGCAGGGTTTCGGGATCACGCGCCGGCAAACAGGCTTTGTCCGCGCGGCATTCTTGCCCTTTCTCTAATGATTTCTGACTTTATCAAGGTTCGATTCTGTGGCTGATCAAAAAGCAAATACCGGCAGTGAAAATGCGGTGGGGTGGTTCATTTTGGGGTGTGTGTTTGTCGCCCTGTTCGCCCTGTTCTGGTATTTCAACGAATACAAAGTCAAAAGCGGCCTGCGCTGGATCCGTTGGGGCGAGATGTGGGTTTTATCCCATGTTCTGCCTGACGATTACACGGTTCGTTACGATAAATACGATGTGAATTTCCAAGCCTGGGTCGAAGGCATTCCAGAGATCCCGGCCAAGGAACTGGATGACCGCACCATGGCGGTCATTTCCACACTGGCCATGGCGCCATTAAAAATTCCGTTCGGAATTACGCTGGGGCTGATGGCGCTGTGGTGCTTGATGTATGGTCCGGGGACAAATAACCGCCGCAAGATGAATCTGGATGGGCTGATCGGCGCACAGGCAAAAGTGTTCCCGATCATTGCGCCCTTTGTTAAATTCAATCCTGCGAAACAACCCGCACGCGCGCCCGGTGCGCCGGTTCCTGCGGAACTCCCCTCCTTTGCCGAAGCGCTCGGGCCCGAAGAATGGCTGGCCTATCATGCCATTCCTGTTCCCGATGGTGAGATCGACCGTCAGGCTGCCTATATGGCCTTTGCGCAACAGCTTGGCCCACGTTGGCAGGGTTGGGAAAAACTGCCGCCGTATAAACAGGTTCTGCTGGCTAGCTTCTGCTTGAAAGCCGCGCGGAAACGGAAAGACGGCGATGCCATGATTGGCCGCGTTGCGCAATGCTGGTCCTTTGAAAAGGGGCTGCAATTATCCAAGGATAAAAAACTGCTGAGCGAAGCGCGCGCCGTTCTAAAGAACAAGGATTTATCCGGCACCGTCTTGCGCCGTGCGAACCAGCACGCGTTCCAGACAACAGCCCTGCTACGCGCGCTGGCCACGGCGCGTGAAGAAGGCGGCGTTATGGCCCCGGCGCAATTTGTCTGGCTGCGCGGGCATGACCGCATTTTGTGGTATCCGCTGAACAATCTGGGACGTCAGGCATTCCACATGGAAGCCTTTGGCGCGATGGCCCATTACAAGCTGGAAAAAATGACCCAGCGGCCAATCCCGCGTCCAAAAGTCGAAGCCGCGATTGATTCCATTGTTGAATATATGCGTTCCGACCGGGCGCGTCCGATTCCGCAGCTGGATTATAAAAACAGCAAGAAACGCGGTGTTAAAAAACCTGTTGCCAATCCCGGCGTGAAACAGCCGAAACGGGCTTAAAGAATAAACGAAAGAGTTCCAGATGAAACGTATGCTTGAAAATATGACCGGTAATTATTCCGCCACCGCCAGCGTGGTTGATGGGACATTGATCCTGTCCCTGCCGGATGCATTGACTCCCGTGGTCTGGCGCCTGGATCTCAGCCATGCAAAGGCTTCTGCACTGGAAGTGCGTGACCATGAAGATGGCAGCTTTATCCTGTTGTTAAAAACACCGCGTGGCGACGTCAACGAGATTGCGCGCTTTTCAACCCGCGGGCGCGCCATTACGGCATTGATGTCCGTAACCCATGCCATGGAACAATCACACGGGCAGTTCCGCCCGGCGGCCTATGCCGGCGAACCCTATAACGCGGCGCATTTACCGGTCCCTGTGCGCGGAAAAAAAGGGAAACCCCATTCCGGACATAGCAATAGTAACAGCAAAGGCTGGATCGGCGGCATCATCGCGATCGCCCTGATTATATTTTTGGGCGGCGTTGCCATGAACATGGGACCAAAGCTGGTTTCATCCAATGCCGCACTGGCCCCGGCAGCTGGGATCGTGCCATCGCAAGCCGCGGGCGTACCCGTTTCCGCCGATGATTTTTTGAATAACAGATAAACCCCGCATACCAATACGATAAAGGGATTGCCGCCTATGGCTCTCGACACACGAAAGTACGAACGAAAACATACTGACATCCTGCGTGACACGCGTCCGCTGGAAGCACGGATTGCCGAATGGCTCAAACATTCGTCAAACGCTTTCGCCATATTCTTTATGATGACGGCAGGCATTGTCTTTGTCGCCCCGATTACCGTCTGGGCGGATTTCCTGATGGTGATCTTCGTTTTCTATTTCTGGCGCCTGACCAAATCTGACCGCAGCCTGGCGTTTAAACTGCCGATGGGGTCAAAATACGCCGACAAGAATAACAAGGGTGCGGGCCGCAGCGGCAAGGGCGAAGGCATCCTGTATCTGGGCAACGTCGAAAAAACCAATGAAGAAGTCTGGTTCACCAACAACGATGCGCGGACGCATTGCCTGTATCTGGGGACAACCGGTTCGGGGAAAACCGAAGGGCTGAAATCAATGGTGACCAACGCCCTTAGCTGGGGTTCAGGTTTCGTTTACATTGACGGTAAAGCTGATACCGATTTGTGGTCATCGCTGTCCTCGCTGGTCAAACGGTTTGGCCGTGACGATGATTTGCTGGTCTTGAACTATATGACCGGGAACTCTGACCGCCGCGCGCCATCGAATACAATGAACCCGTTCTCCTCCGGTTCTGCATCCTATCTGACCAATATGTTGGTCAGCCTGATGCCGGAAGCCGAGGGCGATAACGCGATGTGGAAGGAACGGGCCGTGTCGTTGATCGGTTCGTTGATGCCTGCCTTGACATGGAAGCGTGACAATCAGGATATTCCAACATCAGTCAGTATCATCCGTGAATATCTGAACCTGAACAACGTCATCAAAATTTCCCGTGATCAGGCCCTGCCGGAAAAAATCAGGATGTCGATTAAGGGTTATCTGGATACCCTGCCCGGCTACAACGACGCCGCGTTCGATGATCAGGGCCGCGAAAAACCCGCTGGCCCGGACCAGCCAATGATTGATACCACCACACCACGCCAGCAGCACGGCTATCTGGCCATGCAGTTCACGCGTTCGCTGCAATCGCTGGGTGATGATTACGGTTACATCTTTGACTCCCAAGCCGCCGACGTTGAAATGGTCGATGTGGTTTTGAACCGCCGTATTCTGATCGTTCTGATTCCCGCGCTTGAAAAATCCGCTGATGAAACCGCCAACCTCGGTAAAATCGTCGCCGCGACGATCAAGGGGATGATGGGGTCCACGCTGGGTGCTACGGTTGAAGGGGAATCGGCAACCGTTATCGAGAACAAGCCAACGACATCATCAACCCCGTTTATGTGCGTGTTTGACGAGGTCGGTTACTATACCGCCGCCGGGATGGCCGTTATGGCAGCGCAGGCCCGTTCGCTCGGGTTCTGCCTGATCTATTCGGCACAGGATTTGCCCGCGCTGGAAAAGCGCGTCAAGGAAGAAGCCCGCTCCATCACCGCGAACTGTAACATCAAGATTTTCGGCAAGCTGGAAGATCCGACCCAGACGAAAGAATTTTTTGAAAAAACCGTTGGGTCGTCCATCGTTATGGAGGCGTCCGGCTTCCAGCTTTCCGGTGACCGCCAAAGCGGTTCCTATTACGACACCAAACAAGCGGGGGTACAGATCCGTGCCCGCGCCAGCTATGACGGCTTGAAAGGTTTCCGCGAAGGCCAGGCTGTTATCGCGTTTGGATCGATGGTTGTTGATACGCAGATTTTCTACTCCAACCCCGGCTTTGCCAAAGCAATGCGCGTGACGCGTTATATCTCCCTGCCGCCACCGGATGAACAATTGCTGTCCGCCGCGCCACAGATTACAAAACTGCGCGACTTGCTGGTTCATAAAAGCTGGACCGCGATGAAGGCCGATGTCCGCACCGACACCCCGGCTGAAATCCACGCGCTGGATCAGGGCTTCAAGGAAGGCGTCAAAGCCGGTTTGAACGGATCGCAATCCGGCATGGTTGCCATTGCTAATGTGTTCGCCCTGACCAATCCGCTGGTCAGCCAGAGCGCAGCGGCGGCAAGTGGCGACGGTGCCGCGCCTGCACAAATTCAGCAACCGGCGGCGCAATTAACCGCTCAGCCTGCCGATGCAATGCAAGCGCCAATCCCGCCCATTTTTGCAAAACGCCCCGCCGAAGACGCCATTCCGGTGCAAGCCGCAACCAGCATCCCTTCCGCGCCTGTACAAAAAGCGGCAACAGCACCCGCCGCATCAGGCGGCAATCCGATGGCGTTCTTCAAAAAGCCGGAAGACGACGACGCAGCGGCCCCGGCATCAGAACCAGCGGCACCAGCTGCTGCGGCAGATCCCGCCGTCACGCGCCCATTGAGCTGGGAAGAAATCATGAAGGCGGGCAACAACCAACCCGCCGGACAGACCACAGCACAAGCACCGGGCCAGACCGTTGAAAAACCGAGACTGGACAAGGAAACGGAATTGCTGCTGCGTCAAGCCGGGGAAGCAACCCGTAATGCGCTGTTCGGCAAGGCGCTGAAGGGCAGCGATGGTAACGAATAATCAGGTCAATGACGGGCAGCGTGGCAACGCGCTCTTTATGATTCTGATGGCGGTTGTCCTTTTCGCCGCACTGGCCTTTACGTTCAGCCGGGGGGCCCAGCAAGGTGGCGAAAACATTTCCAATCGTCAGGCTGAACTTGCGGCCACCGATGTCGTCACCTACGCCCAGAAAATTGAACGGGGCGTACAACTGATCATGTCGCGCGGCCTGTCTGAAAACGATATCAGCTTTGATAGCGATGAAGACCCATCCTATAACAACACCGAATGCTCTGATAATTCGGCATCGAACCCTGATGATTATCTGCGCTGCGAAAAGGGAAAATTGTTTTCGACGACAGGCGCAAAGCTAACCTGGCAAAAACCACCGAGTGATATTAATAACGGCCAAAATTATTTCATTGGCATTAATCAGGTCGGCCCCGTCACCGAAGCCGCAGACCCAAAAAGCCTCGATCTTGTCCTGATGCTGCCCGTAAAGCCGCGTGTCTGTACAGAGATTAATAAAATCACCTCGCGCGCTGAAACATGGACATCGGCCGGGACGCTCAATTCAACAACGAAATTCACAGGGGACTTTGAAAGCCCCGCAGGGGTACGCATTGACTGGCCGGATGTCGAACCAGATTCCCGCCCATCAGGATGCTTTTGCAGGGGATCATCACCCTGCGCATCAGCCGACCCACATTATTTTTATCACGTTCTTTACGCGCGATAAGATTACATCCGTTCGGGAATCTGAATGCCCAGCAAGTCCAGAACCAATGTCAATTGCGCCAGAACCATTGCGCAAAGGCGCAGGCGGCTGGCTTTCAGCGCGGGATCAGTTTCCGACAGAATGTGACAATTGCCGTAGAATGAACTGAACGCATTGGCCAGACGGTAAACGTAATCACACAAAACGTGCGGTGTGTAATGACGCAATGTCAACGCCATGACATCCGGCAATTCCGTCAGCAATAACGCCAGCGGACGGTCTGCATCGGTCAGAACAATCGCATCACCGGGTTTCGCGCCTTGCGTTTCCGCCTTGCGCAGCAGCGATTTGATCCGCACCGCCTGATACAGCATATAGGGTCCGGTTTTCCCCTCGAACGAGATCATGCGGTCGAGATCGAAAATATAATCCGACTGGCGCTGGTTTTGCAGATCGGCAAATTTGATTGCGGCAATCGCCACTTTCTGGGCCACATCGGCCTGTTCATCCGCACTCATATCCTGTGCCAGATTGGCTTCCTTTAACCGCGCTTCGGCCTTTTCAACGCCAGTGGCAATCAAATCTTCCAACTTCATCACACCGCCTGCGCGGGTTTTAAACGGCTTTCCGTCCGCACCGTTCATCGTACCGAAACCGGCATGGGTCAGTTCAACCGTATCATTGGCAATACCCGACAGACGCGCCGCGCGGAAGACCTGCTCAAAATGAAGGCCCTGACGCTGGTCAACGACATAAAGAATTTTTGACGGATGATGTGTTTCAACCCGCTCCACAATGGTTGCCAGATCGGTGGTTCCATACATCACCGCCCCGTCCCGTTTGTACAGGATCAGCGGTGGGAATTCTTTCGTATCAGCATCGGTTTTAACCGGTACAACAACCGCGCCATCATCGGGGACGGCAATCTGACGTTTCTGCAGATCATCAACCATCGGTGCAATCACATCATGGACGTCGGATTCCCCCATCCATAAATCAAAAGACACACCCAGCGATGCAAAATTGCGGCGAATGACATCGACCGATGCGTCACGCATGGTTTTCCACCGCGCGTAATAATCGGGATCGCGGGTTTGGATCAGCAATGTTTTCTGCTGTGCCGATTTCTGTTTTTCCGGTGATTCTTTAAACGCGGCAGCGGCTTCGGGATAGGCAACGCCTAAAAATTCAACAAATTCACGCACCGATTCCGGGTCGGTCATATCGACCTTTCCGGCAGCGTCATAAACGCCGGAATGATCGAGCAGCATCCCCATCGGGGTGCCCCAATCGCCCAGATGCACATCACCCTTGGCGTCATATCCGGCGAATAAAAATGTCCGGCGCAGGGAATCGCCAATGATGCTGGACCGCAAATGGCCAACATGCATATGCTTGGCCACATTCGGCCCGCCATAATCAAGGATCACGGTTTCTTTATCCGCGACCGGGTGCACACCGCAACGCTCATCCCGCGCCAGCTTTGCCAGATGCGATGAGATTTCCGAATCCTTCAGTGTCAGGTTAATAAAACCCGGCCCCGCAATTTCGATTTTTTCAAAAATCGGGTTTTGTTGCAAACGGGCGACCACCGCTTCGGCAACCGCGCGCGGGTTTTTCTTGGCGGCCTTGGCTGCTGTCATCGCACCATTACATTGAAACTGCGCCAGATCAGGGCGGTCGGACAAACGCACCGCCCCCATTTCGGCAGGAAGCCCCTCAGCGGCGAACGATTCGCCGGCGATTTCAGAAAGCATTTCAGTCAGTGACATTTTTAGCCCAGCCTATACATCGATATTGGACGCTTTGAGCGCGTTTGTCTGAATGAACTCGCGGCGCGGTTCAACGACATCCCCCATCAGCGTAGAGAACAGCTCGTTTGCCTTTTCCGCATCCTTGATCGTGACCTGCAACAAGGTGCGGACCGATGGATCAAGCGTGGTTTCCCAAAGCTGTTCCGGGTTCATTTCCCCCAGACCTTTATAACGCTGGATCTGCAAACCGCGGCGGCCATAATCCTGCACCGCCTGATACAGGCTCAACGGACCATGAATCTTGGCAATCACCTTGTCATCCTTGCCCAGCAGTGCGGCTTCATTGGCAAAGCTGTCCTGCAACCATTCCACCGCGCCTTGAATACGGTGCGCATCAATGCTGGTGATGTGATCGGGCGAGATATGGAAGCGTTCGGTGACACCGCGTACCGTACGGCGGATCATAAACCCTCCAACTGGGGAGAATTCAACAACCCAGCCTTTTTGATTGGTAATCGCCGCATTATTCAACCGTATGGTCAGATCCGCACAAACCTTGGCGGCCATGTCGCTGTTTTTCAAAACATCTTCATTGAACGCGCCGGCAATCGCCGCCTGTTCAACGGCATTTTTATTGCCGATACGCTGGGTCAGCGTATTGATCGCTGTGCGCACCGAACGGGTCCGCACCAGCATATCACGCAGGTCGGAACGCGACCGTGTGCTGCCCTTGCTGTCGGTCAGGACCAGATCATCAATCGTTACGTCGATCAGATAATCTTCCATTGCCGCTTCGTTTTTCAAATAAAGCTCTGCGGAATTGCCGCGCTTCACCTTAAACAAAGGCGGCTGGGCGATGTACATATAACCGCGTTGAATAACCTCAACCATGTGGCGATAAAAGAAGGTCAACAGCAGCGTACGAATATGCGAACCGTCGACGTCAGCATCGGTCATGATAATGATTTTGTGATAGCGGATTTTATCGACATTGAATTCTTCCTTGCCGATCCCCGTCCCCAGCGCCGTAATCAACGTGCCCAGTTCGTTACTGGACAGGATGCGGTCAAACCGCGCCCGTTCGACGTTCAGGATTTTACCGCGCAATGGCATGATGGCCTGATTCTTACGCGCCCGCGCCTGTTTCGCCGAACCACCCGCCGAGTCACCCTCGACGATGAAGATTTCAGACAAGGCCGGATCGCGCTCCTGACAATCCGCCAGCTTGCCCGGCAGGGTGGAAATATCCATCACACCTTTACGGCGGGTCAGGTCACGCGCACGACGTGCCGCTTCACGCGCCGAGGCCGCTTCGACCATCTTGGCGACAACTTTTTTTGCTTCGGCGGGGTTTTCTTCCAGCCAGATGCCCAGATATTCGCCCACCACGGCCTCAACAACCGGGCGGACTTCGGACGATACAAGCTTGTCTTTTGTCTGGGATGAGAACTTTGGATCAGGAACTTTCACCGACAGAACACAGGTCAGACCTTCGCGCATATCATCGCCGGTGACCTTCAGATCCTTATTCTTTTTCATCATGCCTTCTTCTTCGGCATATTTCATCAGAATACGGGTCAGGACATTTCGGAAGCCCTGCAAGTGCGTCCCACCATCACGCTGGGGGATGTTGTTCGTAAAGCACTGCATCGTTTCGTGATACGCATCGGTCCATTCCATCGCCACTTCAACGGTGATGTTATTTTCTTCGGCCTTCATGTAAACGGGTTTTTTCAGCAAGGACACTTTGTTGCGGTCCAGATACGCAACGAAGCTTTCGATCCCGCCTTCAAAGAAAAATTCGGTAAAGCGCGGTTCTTCCAACCGGTCATCCTGCAATGTAATCCGCACGCCGGAATTCAGGAAGGCTAGTTCACGCAGGCGGTCTTCCAGCGTATCAAAATCAAATTCGGTCATCGTGAAGGTTTGCGCCGATGGCATAAACGTGACTTCGGTCCCGTTACGCTGGCCGGGTTTCATATCACCCAGGGCTTGCAACGGTGCTTCGGCATCACCATGACGGAAACGCATAAACCATTCCTTGCCGTCGCGGCAAATGCGCAGGTCAAGATATTCGGACAAGGCGTTGACAACCGAAACACCAACGCCGTGCAGACCGCCGGAAACCTTATAAGAGTTCTGGTCGAACTTACCGCCGGCGTGAAGCTGGGTCATAATGACCTCGGCGGCAGAAATACCTTCTTCCTTGTGAATATCAACCGGGATACCGCGCCCGTTATCGCGCACCGTCACTGAACCATTGGCGTTGATAATCACCTGCAGAATATCCGCATGGCCCGCCAGGGCTTCATCAATGCCGTTATCGACGACTTCGTACACCATGTGGTGCAAACCCGAACCATCATCGGTATCGCCGATATACATCCCCGGGCGTTTGCGAACCGCGTCCAGACCGCGCAAAACACGGATGGAATCCGCGCCATATTCAGCAATCTTTTGTTCGATATCGCTCTCCGCCGAACCGGTTGATGCTGGCTGGGTCATGGTTTTATTCCTGATACTTAAATGGTGTTTGAAATGGTTGTTTTTTATAGCACAGGGGGGCTTGAAACACACCCGAAAACGCGCATAAAAAAGCGTTTTTCAGGGCCTTTTATGCCGCCGAAAAACGCTTTAAAATCAATGAATTAAGAGTGCTGAGGGCGGGCCGTCTTAAACCCCGTAAAAAGAGGTGAAATAGACCAGCAAAGCGGCACAGGCCACGACCAGAAAACCGGATGCCATATCACCGACATTCTGTTTCCGCACCAACCGGTAATACAGCAAAACCCAAAGCGGGGTGGTCAGGATAATCACGCTGACATAGGCCGGGTTTTCAACGATCTGATAGGCATACCCTTTGAAAATCATGTGGGCGATGGAATTAATACCCATCAAAATCCCCGTCTGGATCGCCACGCGCCCGGCAAAAACCGCGCGCGGGACCGGATGCCAGACCGCTTCCAGCGCACCGAAAATCAGGATCATAAAGAACGCCTGCACAGCCATGTATCCAAAGACGGCACTATGAATGCTGGACCCCGCCCCGTAATGGTCGAGGGCGATTTTGGCGAACACAACACCCATCCCCGACATCAGGATCACCGGACCCAAAGACCGCAACGCATGGCGCGATACCGGGTTACGCTGCATCCGCATGGCAAAAAACACCGCACCACACATGGCCGCAACAACGCCCAAACCACGCAAGGGATCATCCAGATAGCTGTACAGAACATCCGGATCAATCACGATCCACATCATAAACGTGACCAGTACGTTCAGCGGAATCAGCCGGGTAATCGCCCCGGCGCCAAATTCTTCCGTCGCGCGGAAACTGGATAAATCGGCATAAGCCCAGATAAAGGCCGTAACAAAGGTTGCCACATAAAACACCGGATCAACCGGCCAGCCGAGAAAACACAAGATCGGCAGGGATATCAGCAGCATCACGGTACGCAACCAGAACAGCATCGACAGACGTTCGGCGCGGATTTTTTCATGCATGATCGGCATAATCGCCGCCGTCACCGCCGATCCCATTGAAAGGCCGACCCATGAAAGAAAAGCAAAAATGGCACTCATGCAGCGATATCCTGTTGTAATGGTTTGATTTGTCCGTCCTCAACGGTGAGGAATTGCCCCTGCCCTGTCAATGACGAAAATAAGGACTGGTCTGTTCCGGTCATAAAAACCTGTGCCTTCAGGTCGAGAAGGATACGGTAAAGCACCGCCCGGCGATCCGCATCCAGATGCGCCGCAACCTCGTCCAGCAGCAGGATGGGGGCCGCCCCGCGTTCCGCCGCAATCATCCGCGCATGGGCCAGAACAATGCCGATCAAGAGGGCCTTTTGCTCCCCGGTCGAACATTGATCGGCGGGCATATTTTTCGCGTCATAGACGAC
>CAACXI010000110.1_pt1 | contig 38698 bp, 44 predicted proteins | sample 2275891 | NCBI WGS metagenome assembly CAACXI01 (sample SAMEA5312484, study PRJEB27640) | indoor metagenome | biome: indoor environment; feature: controlled; material: polymer antistatic dissipative epoxy resin | place: Italy | collected 2014-05-27 | reverse complement strand
CGCTACGATACACGCCGATGTCCGATTGCGCGCCAATCGCCAGTGTCGCCATGCGGTATTTCATTTCCGCCCCATCGCGGATGGTTTTGCCGTTCAGCGTCAACAGGACATCGCCCACCTTGACCCCCGCCTTGGCCAGCGGGCTGGCGCGGTGCATGGCCGTAATCAAAATCCCGCCGGGGGTTTCAAGCCCCAGACTATCGGCAATGTCGCGCGTCACAGAATCGGTCATGACACCCAGCCAGGGGCGCTGTACACCGCTAACACCGGTTTTCCCCTCGGCTTCGGCGGCAATGACGGTTTGCACCATTTCACTGGGGATCGCAAAACCAATGCCCAGACTGCCGCCGCTTTCTGAATAGATCGCGGTATTGATACCAACAACACCGCCATCCATCGCCACCAATGGCCCGCCCGAATTACCCGGATTAACCGCGGCATCTGTCTGGATAAAGAAATTATAGTCACTGATGTTTAGGGAAGACCGCGCCAGCGCAGACACAATCCCGGATGTCACCGTCTGCCCCACCCCGAACGGGTTGCCAATCGCCAGAACCAGATCCCCAACTTCCAGCTCCTCACTGGGGCGCAGCCGCGCGGAAGGAAGCTTTACCCCGTTCGTCTCAACGCGTAAAATCGCCAGATCGGAATGCTCATCCGCCAGTGACAAGGTCGCATCAAATTCGCGGCCATCGCCAAGAACAATACGGATTTCATCCGCGCCGCGGATGACATGGGCATTGGTGACAACAACCCCGTCATCCCCGACAATCAACCCGGACCCCAATGCGCCCTCGACCTGCCGTTTTGGCAACCCGCCGCCCATATCCGGCACCATCGCCCCACCAAAGAACTGGCGGAAAAACGGGTCATTCATAAATGGACTAGCCGACCGGCTGAGAACCGTGCGCTTCGTATATATATTCACCACTGCCGGGGCAACTTGCTTTACGAGCGGGGCGAAGGACAGTGTAATACTTTGCTGATCAACAGGCAGCTTCTTACTTTGCGCTTGCGCAGCTTGGCCCTGAAAAAGGAAGACCAACATGATTAGTATAAATATGCGGTATATCATTATCAGCCCTTTTTAATCTTCCCGCTTTTGAATTCTAGAGAGCAAAGGAAATGGGTTAATTTGCCGCGCATTGGCATTTCAAAAAAGCGAAACAAAAATGCAGATGCAATGAGCGTCATCAAAATTGTCAAACCAAATAGCGCTCCATAATGATTTAGGTAAAAATCACCGCCAAACCACATAGTCGCCCCCCTCAGGATAAAGACCATTACGATATAGTGCGTCATGTAGATGGCATAAGAGGCCTCGCCGCAAAAAATCCAGAATTTATGCGTCAGCCATCCTGAATAGCCCAAACGGTTTAGATCCGCAGCAAAGATAATGATAGCAGCGAGTAAAAAGACAATCAGGATATCCGCAAGACCAAAATGCAATAATGGCACCAACAGGATTACACTCTGCAAAAGCAATAAACCCGCAAACGGGTTTGGCTTTCGCTGACGGAAATAATAATAGAGCGTTATTCCAAGAATAAATTCAGGAATAATTCGAAACACTGAACAATCATTCGTCAAACGTGTGGTTACCCGGGGCATATACGCATCAAAGAAAAGCCATAGGCCAAGCATAAAGAAGGCCGTGCTGCACAACGCAATGGCAGGCTTTTTCTTTACTAAAAACATGATCAGGGAAGGAAAGACCAGATAGGCGAACCATTCTGCGCTGATAGACCATGATGGAACATTAAAAAGAAGCTCTCTCTCAAAACCCCACCCCTGTATCAGCAGCAGATGGATGATCAGCGACCATCCGGGAAACTGGCCATCACCCTGCCCGCTAAGCCGGAACTCGAATCCCATCAGCATCAAAATAGCAGCAACACCAAGCGTCAGAAGATGCAGCGGGTAAACTCTTGCGAAACGACGCGTGATGAATTGGCGGAATGTAATTTGGGAATGACAAACCGCATCGCCATAAACATGAGCCAGAATAAAGCCGCTCAGAATAAAGAAGAAATCAACGGCGAGTGCTCCCCGCTTGAGAAACCAGCTATATTCCGTCACATCAAACGGGAGAAAATAAGCAAAATGATGCGCAACCACAAGCATCGCCGCAAAAAAACGCAGCGACGTTAACGTGGAAATATCCTTTGGATACGCGATGCTTTGTTCAGACATTGCACAATAATAACAAATACAACATCAATAAAAAAGGGCAGCCCGAAAGCTGCCCTTTTAATTCAATCTGCGAAACGATTAAACGCTGCGCTGGGTGTTTTTACGAACGGTTGGCTTGCTGCCGCCGGCTGTTTTGCCTTTTGGACCCGATTCGGATTTTGGTTTTTTAGGCGCTGCCGGTTTTTTCGGAGCGGCTTTTTTCTTTTCTTTCAATTCGCCGTCTTCGCCGACTTCGTGTTGGCTGGCGACGTCATCATTTTCGTACTGGGTTGGGCCGGAATCCTTGCCCTTTGCGGACACATCACGGTCAACGAATTCGATCACAGCGATTGGCGCCGCATCACCATAACGGAAACCGGCTTTCATGATGCGGATATAGCCGCCATTACGGTCAGCATAACGATCAGCAATCACATCGAACAGTTTCGCAACTTGTGTTTCGTCGCGCATGATCGCCATGGCGCGGCGGCGATTTGCCAGAGCAGTCTCAGGGTTCGCCTTGGCTTTTTTCGCCAGGGTTACCAGTTTCTCTGTGAATGGACGCAGTTCACGGGCTTTCGCCGCGGTGGTCGTGATCTGTTCATGTTTTACCAGTGCTGCGGACATATTCGCGAACATGGCTTGCAAATGCTGGGATTTGCGGTTCAGGCTTGAGTGTTTAATGCGGTGTCTCATAACAGACCATTTCCTTCTTTAACTGCGGCCTTACAGGGTAAGGACCATGACATTGATGACCGGCATGAAACAAATGCACATTACCGGTCATTTCGGGCACATTGCCCTTTAAACGGTGCGCCCGTAAAGGCGCACCAATTCCTTAAACGATCCTAGAAAGGCTCGTCAACTTTTTTGGCCAGATCTTCAATGTTCTCTGGCGGCCAACCTTCGATTTGCATACCCAGATGCAGACCCATAATCGTCAGAACTTCTTTGATTTCGTTCAGGGATTTACGGCCAAAATTCGGGGTGCGCAGCATATCGCCTTCGGATTTCTGAACCAGATCACCGATATAAACGATGTTGTCGTTCTTCAGGCAGTTTGCCGAACGAACCGACAATTCCAGCTCGTCAACGCGACGCAGCAGGTTGCGGTTGAATGGCAGCTCATGCGCTTCTTCACCGGCTTCCGCGTGTTGTGGTTCTTCAAAGTTGATGAAGACTTGCAGCTGGTCCTGAAGGATACGCGCTGCATAAGCAACCGAATCTTCCGGGGAGATGACGCCATTGGTTTCAATGTTCAGGGTCAGTTTATCGTAATCGGTGATTTGGCCAACGCGGGCGGTATCAACATCATACGACACTTTACGGACCGGGGAGAACACGCTGTCAACCGGGATAAAGCCAACAGGGGCATCTTCCGGACGGTTCAGCGCGGCAGGACGGTAGCCCTTGCCGGTGTTTACGGTCATTTCCATGTTCAGTTTCGCGCCCTTGTCCAGGGTGCAGATCACCAGGTCAGGGTTCATGATTTCGATGTCGGCACCGGCTTCGATCATACCGGCTGTGACTTCGCATGGACCTTCAGCGTGAAGACGCATTTTCTTTGGACCTTCAACGTGCATCCGAACGGCCAGAGCCTTGATGTTCAGGATGATGTCGGTGACGTCTTCGCGAACGCCTTCGATGGAGGAGAATTCGTGCAGAACGCCATCAATCTGGACAGCCGTTACAGCAGCGCCTTGCAGCGAGGACAGCAGGATGCGGCGCAGGGAGTTGCCCAGCGTCAGGCCGAAACCGCGCTCAAGCGGCTCAGCAACAACTTTACCGCTGACGCGTGTGTCATTGCCGTGTTCAATTTCAATTTTGGACGGTTTAATCAGTTCCTGCCAGTTTTTCTGTATCAAGGCGATGTCCTCTTGTGTTTGAGACGTGTGTCAAATTTCAATTGTCGCCGCAGGTTTAAACCCGCGGCGACTGAATAAAAATAATTAAACGCGACGGCGTTTCGGCGGACGGCAGCCATTGTGTGGAATTGGCGTGATGTCCTTGATCGAACGGATGGTGAAACCAATCGACTGCAACGCGCGCAGTGCGGATTCACGGCCCGAACCCGGACCCTTGACGTTCACTTCCAGTTCTTTCATGCCGTGTTCCTGTGCCTTGCGGCCAGCGTTCTCAGCAGTCATCTGAGCGGCGTATGGTGTTGCTTTACGCGACCCTTTGAAACCCAGTACACCGGCAGAGCACCAGGACACGGTGTTACCCTGTGCATCGGTGATGGTGATGATGGTGTTGTTAAAGGTCGAGTTCACATGCGCCATACCAGAGATGATATTCTTGCGCTCTTTCTTACGGCCGCGGGCTGCACCCTTGGCATCTTTCTTTGTTGCTTCTTTAGCCATTTTTCAAATTCCTATCGCGAATTATTTCTTGACGATTTTCTTGCCAGCCACTGGTTTAGCAGGGCCTTTGCGGGTGCGTGCGTTTGTCTTTGTGCGCTGACCGCGAACGGGCAGACCACGACGATGACGCAGACCGCGATAGCAGGCCATGTCCATCAGACGTTTAATGTTCAAAGAAACTTCACGACGAAGATCGCCTTCGATCAGGATACCGCTGTTTTCGATTTCTTTCCGCAGAGCGTTCAGCTCATCTTCGGTCAGATCATTCATGCGGCGGGATTGATCGATGCCAACAGCCTTACAGATTTTGTCTGCGGTGGTTGCGCCGATACCGTGCACATAACGAAGAGCGATAGGAATGCGTTTTTTGTCTGGGACGTTAACGCCAGCAATACGAGCCAAGTTTTTTCTCCTTAATTGATTTCCAGCCGAACCGTAAAGCCCCGTTCCGCGTTAAGGAACGTCAAAAGCGCCGGTTCGTACACCAACCTCAAACCCGCAGAAAACTGCGCTTTTGAGACCCTTTCCACATGGAAAGATGGCCGGATTATAAGGATTTGCGGCCCCGCGTCAATACAAAAAGCTGTGGAAAAGTGCGGTTTTTGAAGGATTCTTGAGCATCTTATGCAAATCGGGGAAATACCCCGGTTTGCATAGGTTTTTTAGATGTTTATCCGATCCGGTCCCAACAGAGCCCCCGATTACGGGCGCGGATGCTGGCCCGCTACGGAAGGGTAGCTGCCGCCCAAAGCCGCCTCGATTTCGCCGGCCACGGTATTAATTTCAGCCATGCCATCAATCTGGCGCAAGGTTTTCTTGCGCTGGTAATACGGGATAATGGGCGCAGTCTGGTCACGGAAGACCTGCAAACGCTTGCGCAGGGTTTCTTCGTTATCATCGCTGCGCGGGGCCTGACCACTGGCGGCCATCTCGGCAATACGGTTATGCAGGCGGCTGACCAGCGCTTCCTCATCAACCTTTAATTCGATGACGGCGGTCAACGGACGGCCCTTCGCATTCAGCATCAGGTCAAGCGCATCTGCCTGCGCCACAGTGCGCGGGAAGCCATCAAAAATAACGCCGTTCTTGCAGTCGTCCTGTTCGATACGCGCGGCAATCATCGCAATGATAATATCATCGGAAACCAATTGCCCTGCATCCATGACGGCCTTGGCCTGACGGCCCAGATCCGTGCCGGCGGCGACTTCTGCACGCAGCATATCGCCGGTCGATAATTGTTTCAGACCGAATTTGTCTTCCAGTAATTTGGCCTGTGTTCCTTTACCCGCGCCCGGTGGGCCCAGCAGAATTAGATTCATCGACGACGTCCTCCCAGTTTTGCCTTCTTCATTAAACCTTCATATTGATGCGCGATCAAATGAGAGTGGATCTGCGACACCGTATCCATCGTCACCGACACGACAATCAAAAGACTGGTCCCGCCGAGATAGAATGGCAAATTATAATGCTTCACCAAAAATTCGGGGAAGATACAGATGAAGATCAGATAGAGCGCACCGACACTGGTAATGCGTGTCAGAACGTAATCAAGATATTCAGCCGTGGCCGCACCAGGACGAATGCCCGGAACAAAGCCGCCATATTTACGCAGCATATCCGCATTGTCGTTCGGGTTGAAAACAATCGCCGTATAGAAGAAAGCGAAGAACCCGATCAAGGCCGCATACAGGATCATATAGGTTGCAGTTCCGTGTTGCAGAAATTGCGCAATCGTTGATGTGATGCCCGATCCAGTCCCACCCGAAAATCCAACAATCGTCATCGGCAGCAACAGCAACGATGAAGCGAAGATCGGCGGGATAACACCGGCGGTATTCATTTTCAACGGGATGTGATTCTGGTCCCCTGCGAATTGCTTGTTACCAACCTGACGTTTTGGATATTGCACAATGATGCGTCGCTGTGCGCGCTCCATAAACACAATAAAGCAAACAATCGCAGCAACCATCACAGTGATCAGCAACAAAGTCAGCGGGCTGAATTGTCCCTGACGGCCCAGTTCCAGCATCGACGCAATTGCACGTGGCAATTCGGCAACGATACCGGCAAAGATAATCAGTGAAATACCGTTACCAACACCGCGCGCCGTGATCTGCTCACCCAGCCACATCAGGAACACGGTACCACCAACAACGGTGATGACCGTGGACATACGGAAGAACACGCCCGGATCCAGAACAGCCGAACCGCTCGACCCTTGCATGCTTTCAAGACCAACCGCCAGACCATAAGCCTGAACCGTTGCGAGCAGCACGGTCAAATAACGCGTGTACTGATTGATTTTCTGACGACCTGACTCGCCCTCTTTTTTCATCGCTTCAAGTTTGGATGACATTGAGGTTGCGAGCTGAAGAATAATCGATGCCGAAATATACGGCATGATGTTCAATGCAAAAATGGTCATACGCTGAAGCGCACCACCAGAGAACATATTGAACATATCCAAAATCCCGCCGCCCTTTTGCGTGAAGATTTCGTTCCAGACGTGCGGGTCGATACCCGGGATCGGGATATAAGTTCCAAGACGATAAACAAGCAAAGCACCGACCACAAAAAGCAGACGTTGTTTCAATTCGGTAGCTTTGGCCAGCGCGCCCCAGTTGGCGTTCTTCGCTAGCTGTTCAACAGCAGAAACCATAACCAGTAGATCCTTTCAGGCAGACAATATTCCCTCTGATCAATAGAGAAATTGCCGACCCTGCACAAGCCCTTAACCCCGATATCCGAAAGATTATTCGCGTTTGTAAGGCGGGATGATAACAGGAAAGTTTCAGGGGATTTGAAGGCGGCGATTGCCCCTTTCACCCCTTTTATCCTCCTTTGAGTGCGCCTGGCCAAAGAAAACGGGGTGCCGGACCTTTGTCCTGACACCCCGTTTTGAATTCTAGGCTGTAATTAAAATTACATCTGGCCGTTTGATTTTGGCTTTTTGCGGACAACCGGTGCAACTTCACGCACGACAACTTCAACTTTGCCGCCCGCTTTTTCAACTGCTGCTTTTGCCGCTGCGCTGATGCCCGATACTTTCAGGTCCAGCTTGGCTTTCAATTCGCCGTTGCTGAGGATCCGGATACCGTCCAGTTTGCGACGAACAACACCGGCTTCAACCAGCGCTTTTTCGTCGATTGTCTTTTTCGCATCCAGCTTGCCGGAATCGATTGCATCCTGAATTTTACCGAGGGAAGCAGACGCCATATCTTTCGAGAAGATGTTGGTGAAGCCGTATTTCGGCAGACGACGGTAAAGAGGCATCTGACCGCCTTCAAAACCGTTAATCGCAACACCGGTACGGGATTTCTGGCCTTTAACGCCCGATCCGCAAGTCTTGCCTTTGCCCGAACCCGGACCACGGCCAACGCGCATACGGTTCGATGTCGAACCTTCCTGTGCTTTCAGTTCATTGAGTTTCATAATCTTACTTCCTTATCCTTGGGTGAGCCTGATTAGGCTGCAATCTCTTCAAATTCAACCAGATGCGCCACGGCACGGATCATCCCGCGAACCGATGGTGTATCCTCAAGCTCGCTGACGCGGTCGATCTTGTTCAGACCCAGACCAATCAGTGTTGCACGTTGGTAAGCATAACGGCCGGCAACCGAACGTTTTTGCGTGATACGCAGACGCGCACCGGATTTAGCGGCAGCCTTAGGCGCTGCTTTCTTTGCCGGAGCCTTGGTTGCAGCAGCTTTTGGAGCTGCTTTTTTCGCCGGGGCTTTCGCTACTTTTTCTTCAGTCATTGCCGTATTCCTTGATAATAGACTTAATCTTCTTATTCTTCGTCAGACGCCGATACAACAGTCGCATCATTCGACTTTGTTTCGCGGTTGACGATGATATCGCTTACTTTTTTGCCACGGCGCGCAGCAACCTGACGCGGGCTTTGCATATGCTTCAGCGCATCAAATGTTGCGTTGACCATGCTGTAAGGGTTGTTTGAACCCTGAACCTTTGCAACAACGTCCTGAATGCCGAGCGCTTCGAAAATCGCGCGCAGCGGACCACCGGCGATGATCCCGGTCCCTGGAACGGCGGAACGCAGGAAAACACGGCCAGCGCCGTCATGACCATGTACATCATGGTGTAACGTGCGGGCTTCGCGCAATGGAACGCGGATCATGTGGCGTTTCGCTTGTTCGGTTGCTTTTTTGATCGCATCCGGAACTTCACGCGCCTTGGAGCTACCGAAACCAACGCGGCCACGGCCATCACCAACGACAACCAGAGCGGCAAAACCAAAGCGACGTCCGCCTTTCACAACTTTTGCAACGCGGTTGATACCAACCAGGCGTTCAATCAGTTCTGATTCTTCGCGTTCTTCGCGTTTCTTTTCCGGGGCACGAGCCATATTCATATCGTCCTTTTAGAGTGTTCGGCTTTTTATATTACAAAATTCTTAGAAATCGAGGCCGCCTTCACGCGCACCTTCAGCCATCGCTTTCACGCGGCCATGATAAACAAAGCTTCCGCGGTCAAACTGGACCTTGCTGATGCCGGCTTTCTTAGCACGTTCTGCAATCAATTTGCCAACTTTTGCTGCCGCTTCAACGTTTCCGCCGTTTTTCAGGCCGAGATCCTTGTCCAGCGAGGATGCTGCAGCAACCGTAATGCCTTGAAGATCATCAATAATCTGGGCATAGATTGCTTTGTTGGTGCGGTGGATCGACAAGCGTGGACGAGCCTCTTTCAGGCCCGACTTGCGGAGGTTAACCGCTTTCAGCTTGTTGCGCGTCCGGAAAGTCCGGCGCTGTTTCGAGGTCATGTAGTTCGCCATCGTCTTATTCCTTTAAAACCTTAAGCTCTTAAATCTTACTTCTTCTTGCCTTCTTTACGCAGGATCTGTTGACCCTCGTAACGGATACCTTTGCCTTTGTAAGGCTCTGGCGGACGGAAGCTGATAATTTCAGCAGCAACCTGACCGACTTTTTGTTTGTCGATGCCGGAAATTGCAATCTTGGTTTGCTTATCAACAGCAACCTTGATGCCTTCCGGTACGGCATAACGGATGTCATGGCTGTAACCGAGTTGCAGAACCAGTTCGGACCCTTGCAGGTTCGCCCGCAGACCAACACCCTGAATTTCCAGGTTCTTGGTATAACCCTGATCGACACCGATCACCATGTTTTTCACAAGGTTACGGAAGGTCGGCCACAACATACGCGCTGTGCGGTCTTCGCTCAACGCGCTGAAGGACAATTCTTTTGTACCGGCTTCAGAATCCTGCAGCTTTACGCCAACAGATTCGTGAACAACCAGCGACAACTCGCCCAGCTTGCCTTTGACTTTTACAGTCTGACCATTGACGTCTGCAGTGACATCTTTTGGTAGCGCTACCGGGTTTTTACCAATCCGTGACATAACAATGCCCTTTCAAATACCTTACGAAACTTTAAACCTTAGAAGACCTGGCAGAGAACTTCGCCGCCGATATTCTGTTGACGCGCCTGATGATCTGCCATCACGCCTTGTGGTGTGGACACCACAGTGATACCGAGGCCGTTGTAAATCCGCGGCAAGGTCTTGGAACCGGAATAAACCCGGCGACCTGGCTTGGAAATACGCTCGATAACCTGAATGACGCCACGGCCTTCATCGTATTTCAATTCGATGCTCAGCTGGCTGATCCCGCGATCGTCTTTCTCTTGTGAATAGCCGCGAATATAACCTTCGCCTTTCAACACATCGAGAACGCTTCTCCGCAGTTTGGAATCCGGGCACGCAATAACTTCTTTGCGGGCCTTTTGTCCGTTGCGGATCCGGGTCAGCATATCGCCAATTGGATCACTGAATGACATGATGTTCTTCCTTCTTCAAAAAACTTAATATTCTTGTTCTTACCAGCTGGACTTCACAACGCCCGGCAATTCGCCGCGGGAAGCCAGTTCACGAATGACGTTACGGCACAGATCGAACTTGCGGAAATAACCGCGAGGACGGCCCGTCATTGCGCAACGGTTACGAACGCGTGTTTTCGAGCTGTTGCGCGGCATATCAGCCAATTTCAGAACAGCTTGAAAACGCTCTTCGCCAGAAACATTCTGGTCCTTGATCGTTGCCTTCAGCGCCGCACGTTTTGCGTCATGGCGTTTGGACAATTTCACGCGTTTTTCGTTACGAATAATCGAGCAAGTTTTTGCCATTGTGTCTTTCCTTAAACGTTAAATCTTATTTCTTGAACGGCATCATGAAACCACGCAGCAATTCGCGCGCTTCATCATCCGTTTTTGCCGATGTGCAGATAACGATATCCATACCGCGCATCTGATCGACTTTATCGTAAGCGATTTCCGGGAACACGATCTGTTCTTTGATCCCCATGGCATAGTTGCCACGGCCATCAAAGCTCTTGTCGCTGACGCCGCGGAAGTCGCGGACGCGTGGCAGAGCGATGGTGATCAGACGATCCAGAAATTCATACATCCGCACGCCGCGCAAAGTGACTTTGCAGCCAATTTGTTGCTCTTCACGGATTTTGAACGATGCGTTCGCCTTACGGGCTTTCGTGATCAATGGTTTCTGACCGGAGATCAGCGCCATTTCGTTCACAGCATTGTCCATATGGGCACGGTTTGTGGTGGCTTCGCCAACACCCATGTTCAAAACAATTTTCTCGAGCTTCGGAACTTCATAAACGTTCTTGTAGCCATACTTTTCAGTCAGCACAGGACGAACGTCTTTTTCGTACAGTTCCTGAAAACGCGGTTTCGTTGTCATCGCTTTCGCTTTCTTCTTATCTATCGTTAAGCGATTGCTTCGCCGGAACGGCGGGCAATGCGTGTTTTTGTTCCGTCTTTATCAATCTTGTAACCAACGCGGGTTGGTTTGTCGGATTTAGGATCGATCAAAGAAACGTTCGACGCATGGATCGGACGTTCAATCGACGTAATTCCGCCAGCACCGGCAGCCGAAGCAGCCTGGTGTTTTTTGGCCAGGTTGATTCCCTGAACCAGAACTTTATTGTCCTCCGGGAACACTTTCAGGACTTCGCCTTTGGAGCCCTTGTCTTTACCGGTCAGAACGACGACTGTGTCGCCTTTTTTAATTTTCAATTTAGCGGCGGTCATTACAGCACCTCTGCAGCCAGAGAAACGATCTTCATATAGCTTTTCCGCAATTCGCGGGTAACCGGGCCAAAGATACGGGTCCCGATCGGCTCACCTTGTTTGTTGATCAGCACGGCAGCATTGCTGTCGAAACGGATCTGTTCACCGTAATTACGGCTCAAACCTTTTTTCGTGCGAACGATAACGGCGCGGTGAACATCACCTTTTTTCACTTTACCGCGCGGAATTGCATCCTGGATCGACACGACGATGACGTCGCCGATACCAGCTGTGCGGCGGTGTGAACCACCCAGCACCTTGATGCATTTCACGCTCTTTGCGCCGCTGTTATCAGCGACATCGAGCTTCGATTCCATCTGAATCATGATCGTTCTGCCTTTTTACTAAAAACCTAAGTTCATATTCCAAACCCGTCCAAAGGACCGGTCTTTATTCTTTGCCTTACTTCTTCGCAGGAGCCTTTTTCGCAGCCGGCTTCTTAGCGGCGGCTTTTGGCTTTTCTGCTTTCGGTGCAGCGGCAGCTTCAGCAGCAGCCTTTACGCCTTCCGGCATTCCTTCGCCAGGCTGGCGGCTTGCCGCTTGACCCAGGCCTTCGATCACTTTCCAGCGCTTGTTTTTCGACAATGGACGGCATTCTTCAATCAGAACGCGGTCGCCTGCTTTATAAGTGTTTGTTTCGTCATGTGCAGCATATTTATCCGATTTACGGACATATTTTTTATAAACTGGGTGCATGAACCGACGTTCTACCAGAACTGTTACGGTTTTGTCCATTTTATCGCTGACAATATTGCCTTCCAAAACGCGGCGTGGCATGGCTTTGCTCCTATTTCTATCTAATCTTTAAGCGGTCGCGGCTTTTTTTGCCTTGGCTTTAGCAGCAGGCTTCGCAGCCTTGGCTTTAGCCGGAGCAGCAGCACCGGATTTCTTTTGTTCAACAATCGTCTTTACACGGGCGACTTCACGACGCACGGCGCGGATTTCCGCAGTATTGGTCATTTGACCGCCGGACTTCTGGAAGCGCAGGTTCAATTGCTGCTTTTTCAGGTCAACGAGGTGTTTACCCAGCTCGTCTTCGCTTTTGGCACGCAGATCTTCTGCTTTTTGTGTCTTTTTTGCTTTGGTAGCCATAATTCTTATTCCTTATTCGCCAACGCGCTTAACAAATTTAGTTTTGATTGGCAGTTTCGCAGCACCCAGCTCAAGCGCTGTGCGGGCCACGGCCTCTGGTACGCCATCAAGTTCGAACATGATGCGACCTGGTTTCACGCGGGCTGCCCACCATTCCGGGTTTCCTTTACCAGAACCCATCCGAACTTCCAATGGTTTTTTGGAAATTGGTACATCTGGGAAAATACGGATCCAGACTTTACCCTGACGTTTCATGTGACGGGTAATGGCACGACGGGCTGCTTCGATCTGGCGCGCAGTAATACGCTCCGGAGCCAAAGCTTTCAGGCCAAACGCACCAAAGCTCAGATCAGAACCACCCTTGGCATTGCCATGGATGCGGCCTTTATGCGCTTTTCTAAATTTCGTCTTTTTTGGTTGCAGCATCGCTGTTCTCTCTTAATAACCTTAACTTACTTACGGGCTTTATTACTGGTTGCGGGATACGCCATCCGCCATCCGCTTATCGCGGGCCATCGGATCATGTTCCAGAACATCGCCTTTATAAATCCATACCTTCACACCGATGATCCCGAAGGTCGTCAGGGCTTCGGCAACACCGTAATCCAGATCGGCGCGCAGTGTGTGCAAAGGCACGCGGCCTTCACGGTACCATTCGGTCCGGGCAATATCGGTCCCGCCAAGGCGGCCCGAAACGCTGATCCGGATCCCGAGAGCGCCAAGGCGCTGGGCCGACTGAACCGCACGTTTCATCGCGCGGCGGAAAGATACACGGCGTTCCAACTGTTGGGCAACACCTTCGGATACCAATTGCGCATCCATTTCCGGCTTGCGGATCTCAACAATGTTGAGCGCCACTTCGGAACCGGCGTGCTTGGACAAATCCTTGCGCAGTTTTTCGATATCAGCGCCTTTTTTGCCGATAATAACGCCCGGACGCGCGGTATAAACCGTTACACGGGTGTTTTGCGCTGCGCGCTCGATGATCACCTTGCTGATGCCTGCGGCTTTCAACTTGTCCTTGACGTATTCACGCAGTTTCAGGTCCTTGACCAGACGATCTGCGTAATGACGATCAGAGAACCAGCGGGAATCCCAAGTCCGGTTAATTCCGACGCGCATCCCAATTGGATTGACCTTTTGACCCATAGTCTTAGAGCTCCTTAAAAAACCTTATGCTTCGCTTTCGCGAACGATGATTGTGATACGGCTGAAGAATTTCTCAACCGGGCCAACACGGCCACGCGCACGGGCACGGAAACGGCGCATCATCACTGATTTACCGACAAATGCTTCTGCAACGACCAGGCGGTCAACATCCAGATTATGGTTGTTTTCAGCGTTGGCAACAGCAGCCTGAAGCGTTTTCTTCACTTCGCGGGCCATACGGCGCTCGCAGAAATCCAGATCGATCAGCGCCTTGCCTGCGGTCTTGCCCCGGATCATCTGTGCGACCAGGTTCAATTTACGCGGGCTGGTGGCGAGATATTTGGTCATCGCCTTGGCTTCATTCGGCGCTTCGCGCCGTTTGTTTGCTGCCTGTCCCATTGTCTTCAATTCCTCATATTAAAAAGCGTTATGCTTTAGTTCTAACTTTTATTTCTTTGGAGCCGGCTTTTTCGCTGCTGCCTTGTCACCACCGTGGTTACGGAAGGTACGGGTCGGTGCGAATTCGCCCAGCTTGTGGCCGATCATGTTGTCCGTAACCAGAACAGGCAGGAATTTCTGACCGTTATGGACGCCGAATGTCAGACCCACCATGTGTGGCAGGATCGTCGAACGACGGGACCATGTTTTAATGACTTCTTTTTTGCCGCTGGCGCGCGATGTTTCGACTTTTTTCAAAACACTGCGGTCAATAAACGGGCCTTTCCAGACTGAACGAGCCATATTCTATATTCTCCTAAACCTTATTTCTTCTTACGACGACGGATAATGTATTTATCGGTCGCTTTATTTGTACGTGTTTTCAGACCCTTAGCCTTTTGACCCCATGGGCTGACTGGCTGACGTCCACCGGATGTCCGGCCTTCACCACCACCCAGCGGGTGATCGACAGGGTTCATCGAGACGCCGCGCTGATGCGGACGACGGCCCAACCAAACATTACGGCCGGCTTTCCCGAGGTTTTCGTTCATGTGATCAGGGTTCGAAACCGCACCCACTGTCGCCATGCACTCGCCTCTTACCACACGAAGCTCACCAGATGCCAACTTAATCTGCGCGTAACCTTGGTCACGGCCTACCAATTGAGCATAAGTTCCGGCGGAACGGACCATTTGGGCCCCTTTACCGGGTTTCATTTCGATGTTGTGAATGATCGTGCCGACCGGCATGTTCTTCAGCAACATGGCATTGCCTGGCTTCACGTCGGTTTTCTCACCAGCGATGATCTTGTCACCTTCGGCCAGGCGTTGCGGCGCAATGATATAAGCCTGTTCGCCATCGGTATATTCAACCAGAGCGATGTGGGCTGTACGGTTCGGGTCATATTCCAGACGCAGAACAGTCGCTTCGATTTCCCATTTCCGGCGGGTCCAGTCGATCAGACGGTAACGGCGCTTGTGTCCACCACCGCGGAAGCGGGAGGTGATTCGGCCAGTGTTGTTGCGGCCACCGGTCTTTTTCAGACCTTCGGTCAGGGTCTTTACAGGATCCCCTTTCCACAACTTGCTGCGATCAACCATGACCAGCTGACGCTGCGACGGTGTAACCGGGTTAAATTTTTTCAATGCCATTTTTTCTGACCTTTACCTAAAATTCTAAACTTCTTAAAGAGCTGTACCGAAATCGATCGTTTGACCGGATTCCAGGGTCACGATAGCCTTTTTGGTATCGCTGCGCAGGGCTTTGATGCCTTTAAAGCGCTTTGTTTTACCCTTGTTAATCAGTGTGTTAACGGCTTTCACCTTGACACTGAACAGGGTTTCGACAGCAACCTTGATGCTTGGTTTGTCAGCGGACAAAGGCACACGGAATGTGACCTGACCATGCTGGGAACCCATCGTGGTTTTTTCTGTGACCAGCGGGAAACGGACGATATCGTACATCCATTCAGTCGCTTCGATCTTTTTTGCTTTTGGTGCCATGGTGATGAACCTTCTTATCTATTAAATTCTTACTTCAGACGTTCTGTCAGATCGTTGACAGCGTCCTTGGTCAGTACGAGAACGTCGCGGCGCAGAATGTCATACACGTTTGCACCCTGACTCGGCAAGACATCAATGCGTGGAAGATTGCTTGTTGCACGAGCAAAATTCGCATCAACTTCTTTCCCGGTCACAACCAGAGCCGAAACCAGACCCAAAGCCTTGAAAGTCTCAGCCATTGGTTTGGTTTTGTGGTCGGTTGCGGTTGCCGCTTCCAGAATAATCAGCTTGCCGTTTTTCGCTTTCGCGGACAGAGCCGATTTCAGCGCCAAAGCACGGATTTTTTTCGGCAGGTCTGTCGCGTGGCTACGAACCTGTGGACCAAAAATCACCGCACCGCCGCGCATATGCGGGGAGCGACGGGAACCCTGACGGGCGCCGCCTGTGCCTTTTTGTTTGAATGGCTTTTTACCGGTTCCGCTGACATCGCCGATTTCTTTGACGGCATGGGTGCCGGCACGACGCTTGTTCAGCTGGTAGTTCACCATGCGGTGAAGAATATCGGTACGAACATCCACAGCAAAGATCGCATCGTCCAGATCAATCTGGCCAACTTCTTTGTTCTGCAGGTTTTTTACGGCGACCTTCATGGTATTTATCCTTATTCGTATTAAGCTTCTGTGGTTTCAGCAGGGGCTTCAGCGGACACTTCGGCGGTTGCCTCAGGCGCTGCTGCTTCTTCTGCCTTTGCCGAACCTTTCAGAGCGGCCGGGAACGGCGCGTCTGCAGGGGCGGGCTTTTTAATCGCATCTTCGATGATGATCCAGCCGCCATCGGTCCCAGGCACGGAGCCTTGAACGAGAATCAGGTTGTCTTCGATATCAACACCAACAACTTTCAGGTTCTGGGTCGTAACGCGCTCGGCACCGAGGTGACCAGCCATTTTCTTACCCTTGAACACTTTACCTGGATCTTGACGCTGACCGGTCGAACCATGCGAACGGTGAGACACGGAAACACCGTGCGTCGCACGCAAACCACCGAAGTTCCAGCGTTTCATCGCACCGGCAAAACCTTTACCTGTGCTGGTCCCCGTCACATCGACGAACTGACCGGCAACAAAGTGGCTGACGCAGAACTCAGCACCGACTTCAACGACGTTTTCCGGTGTAACGCGGAATTCGATACATTTCATTTTCGGCTCGACCTTTGCTTTCGCAAAGTGACCACGCTGTGGTTTGCCAACATTTTTTGCCTTGGCAACGCCAGCACCAAGCTGAAGGGCGGTATAACCGTCTTTCTCTTGCGTACGGATTGCAACAACCTGGCAATTATCGACTTTCAGCACTGTCACTGGAATTTGACGACCATCTTCAGCGAAGATTCGTGTCATGCCTTCCTTGCGTGCAATCAGACCGGTTCTCATGTTCTTAGTCCTTATTTAATTTTTAAGCGGCTTGGCCAATTTTAATTTCAACGTCAACACCGGCAGCCAGATCCAGTTTCATCAGCGCATCCACGGTTTGTGGGGTCGGATCGATAATGTCGATCAAACGCTTGTGAGTCCGGATTTCGAACTGTTCCTGCGAACCCTTATCAATGTGCGGGGAACGCAGAATGGTGAATTTTTCCAAACGGGTCGGCAATGGAACCGGCCCACGGACACGCGCACCGGTGCGCTTTGCTGTATTGACGATTTCTCCCGTCGATACATCCAGAACGCGGTGATCGAATGCCTTGAGGCGGATGCGAATTGTTTGCGTATCCATGAGTCTGGTTCCTATCTCTTACTTAATAATCTTAGCAACAACACCGGCGCCGACGGTCCGGCCACCTTCGCGGATCGCGAAGCGCAGGCCTTCATTCATGGCGATTGGTGCAATCAGCTTGACGATCAGTTTCACGTTATCGCCTGGCATCACCATCTCAATACCTGCTGGCAGCTGGCATTCACCCGTTACGTCCGTTGTACGGAAGTAGAATTGTGGGCGGTAGTTGGTGAAGAACGGCGTATGACGGCCACCTTCGTCTTTTGACAGAATGTATGCTTCGGCTTCGAATTCTGTGTGTGGGTTGATTGAACCCGGCTTGCACAGAACCTGACCACGCTGAACGTCTTCACGTTTCGTGCCACGCAGCAGCGCGCCAATGTTATCGCCAGCTTGACCTTGGTCCAGCAGCTTACGGAACATTTCAACGCCGGTGCAGATTGTCTTTTGTGTAGCGGCGATACCGACGATTTCGATCTCTTCACCAACTTTAACAATCCCTTGCTCAACGCGGCCCGTTACAACCGTACCACGGCCGGAAATCGAGAACACGTCTTCAACTGGCATCAGGAATGGCTTGTCCAATGGACGCTCTGGCTGCGGAATGTACGCATCAACAGCTTCCATCAGTTTCAGAACAGCTTGTTCGCCCAGTTCTGGGTTTTTTGCTTCCAATGCGCACAGGGCGGAACCGCGTACGACCGGAATATCATCACCAGGGAAATCATATTTGGACAGCAGTTCACGCACTTCCATCTCAACCAGGTCGAGCAGTTCAGCATCGTCAACCATGTCGCATTTGTTCATGAAAACAACCAGCGATGGAACGCCAACCTGACGGGCCAGCAGAATGTGTTCACGGGTTTGCGGCATCGGGCCGTCAGCAGCAGACACAACCAGGATCGCGCCATCCATCTGCGCCGCACCGGTGATCATGTTCTTCACATAGTCAGCGTGGCCTGGGCAGTCAACGTGCGCGTAGTGGCGGTTCGCTGTTTCATATTCAACGTGGGATGTCGAAATCGTGATACCGCGTGCCTTTTCTTCTGGCGCCTTATCAATCTGGTCATAGTTCATTGCAACCGCACCACCGGCCTTCGCCAACGTGATCGTGATTGCCGCTGTCAGCGAGGTTTTACCATGGTCAACGTGACCAATCGTTCCGATGTTCAAATGCGGCTTCGTCCGCTCAAACTTACCTTTTGCCATTTTTGTCTTCTCCTAAATAGAGTTTGGAAATGTTGAAAATAGCGCGGCTCCGCTTAAGCAGCTTGCCTCCAGCGCGTGCCAAGGGTTTAGGAAAATTAGCCCGCCCTGTCAACAGGTTTTCAGGTGTTTTCGCCCGTGTTTGCAGATTCTACCCGCGCAACCATATTTACATAATCAATATACGCTTGAACAAGCCAATTCCGCATCCCGCCCCCATTCTTTAACCTTTGAATGAAGCGGGCACATTGCTGGTTTTGTTATGCCCCATATCGGCAATCGACGCGGGGACGTTGACCACCCTATCCTTATGCGTTTATTTGCCTTTTTAAGGCTGTGCGCAGTGTGCAAATCAGCTACAATATACAGATCAGTCTACTTATATTTTCGCGGTTTGCATTATGAAGCGCCTTATATTATCCCGTCAGCGACGCATTTTTCTTTCTGGCTCCGCTTTATTGGGGGTGCTGGCCTTAGGCCTGCCTCAACCTGCCAATGCCGCCTGTACCCCGGCTGTGCCCACGGACAACCAAAGCGTCAATTGTTCTGGCACCACGTCAACGGGCCTGTCCGTTTCCGCCGCGAATGTTATCGTTTATATAAACAGTGGCTCGACCCTTAGCCTGCCCGGTGGCACAGCCCTGGACTTTACTGGTGCGAGCGGCACTGCCGGCGTTCAGGTCAGCGGCACATTAAACGGCACGACCGCCCTGAACTTTGGCAATAACCCCGCGAACCTCGAACTGAGGAATGGTTATAGTATTACAGGCAACGTCATTGCCGGGACAGCCACAACGGACCGCATCGTCCTGGGCGGGGCTACGAATGCCACCTTTAATGCATCCCTGATCGGCACCCAATACACTGGGTTTGAATCCTTTACAAAAACAGGCAGTAGCACGTGGACCCTGACCGGCACTGGCAATCAAAACTGGTCCGTCAATGAAGGGACCTTGCAGGTCAGCAGTTCCGCCCCCCTTGGATCCCTTTCCTTACTCAACGGCGGCCGCTTGCTCTTGAACGAACCAACCGCGGCAACACAGGTCAATTTTACAACACCGATCAGCATTGGCGCTGGTGGGGGTACAATCACCGCCCAAGGCGGCGGGAACACTGCGTACACATTGTCGGGGGCCCTGACAGGGTCAGGCAGCCTGACCACGGGTGGATGGAACAAGATTATCTTCGCCGGGGATGCCAGCGGCTATACAGGAACAGTGATCGTTTCGAACAATCAGTTTCAAGGAACAGGCAATGCCCTGGCCTTTAACATCATCAATAATGCTACCGTTATTATGACGAGTGATACGGCCAATTCTTATACGCACGTCATGTCAGGAACCGGTAACCTGGTCAAATATGGCCAGCAAGCCCTGACCCTGACAGGCAATAACAGCTATTCAGGGGGTACATCCATTGAACAAAACGCCTTGATTGCGAGCCAGGACAGTAATCTGGGTAGCTCCAGCGGGGCCTTAAACATCGGCAACGCGACATTCGAGTATGGCGGATCCTTTGACATGACCCGCAATGTTATATTGCACAATACAGCGTCAGCCATCAATACAAGCACATATAACGCGGCACTAAACGGGATCGTATCGGGGACAGGCCGCCTGAATAAGACCGGATCGGGGACGTTGACGCTTGCTGGCAACAATACCTATCAGGGTGGCACGATTGTCAGCGCCGGAACACTGGCGGTAGCATCCAATACGGCTCTGGGGACCAACGGGCTGACGCTGAATAACGGAACAACATTACGGGCTGCCGACAACATCACGTTGAACAACGCCGTCACATTAGGCGCTGGGACAGAAACCATTGATACAAACGGATACGACCTGACATTAGGCGGCATTTTATCTGGCGCAGGCGCCTTTACAAAAACGGGAACGGGATCACTGACCCTGACCAACACCAATAGCTATAACGGTGCCACCACAGTGAGTGCCGGGTCATTGATTATCAATGGCAGCAATACGGCATCCGCGACAACAATCGCGGCAGGCGCGACACTGGGTGGCACCGGCACAGCCGGCACTATCCACAACTACGGCACACTGGCACCGGGCAATTCGATTGGGACGCTGAACGTCACAGGCGACATCGACTTTAACACTGGGTCCCTCTACAGCGTCGAGGTCAACGCCGCAGGGGGTCGCGACCTGACCATCGCCAGCGGCAATATCACCATTAACGGTGGCGCAGTCCGCGTTCTGGCCGAACCAGGCACATATGCCAATACCAATACCTACACCATTCTGCAGGGTAACGCCGTCAGCGGAGCGTTTACCGGCGTGACCACTGATCTGGCCTTCTTTACACCAACCCTGATCCATAACAGCGATAATGTGCAATTGAGCCTGAACCGGAATCAGGCGAATTTCGCTGATGTATCAACGGATCAGGGGCAAAAAAACGTTGCCAATGCCGTTGAGCAATTGGGAAATGGCAATGCCCTTTATGACTCATTTGTAGGGCTGAGTGCCCATGACGCCGTACAAGCGCTGGATAACCTGTCGGGAGAGCATAATAGCGGCCTTGCCAGCGCAACGATGGAATCTAGCGCGTATGTTCGCAACATGGTCATGGGCCGTGTACAAAACCGCAGCCTGGGCACAGATTCGGGCAGCCAAAACCGCGTTGCCTTGCGCTCCGCCAATAGCAACAATTATGCCTTGAACAATACTGCCCTGCCCATGCTCGAACCAGCAGCAGGGGGAAATAGTGCAAAAGCAGAAAATTCAAATTTCTGGAGCGAGGTTTTTGGCCAGCGTGGCCACAGCGACAGAAAAGGAACCTCTCCTGGTCAGCAGCGTGAAAGCGGCGGTATTCTAGTCGGGATGGATGCGAATATGGATTCGGATTGGATGGTTGGAGTTTTTGGCGGATGGGAAACTGGTGAAATTTATACCAACAGCCAATTTGCCAATAGCGATCTGAAAACTTGGCATGCCGGGATTTACAGCTCGTATCAGGTCAATGATGCCTGGCGCATTTCCGGTGGAATCAGCGGCAGTCACCATAACGTCGAAACAACCCGTCATATTACTGTCGGCGCCTTTGACGAAACGGCGCGCGGAGACGCGTCGGGCTATACCATTTCAACCTATCTTGAATCCGGCTACACCTTTGATCTGAACGCGGTTGCGGTCGAGCCTTTTGCGGCTGTTGATTTCACGCATAATAAAATTGACGGTTATACTGAAACTGGTGCCGGCGCTGCAAATCTGGAGGTCGATCAAATAACCCAGAATACACCGGGCCACACAATCGGGGTCCGCGCAGCCAAGGCTATTGCAATTGATCCAACACATCAGGTTAATCTGCGTGGACACCTCGGCTGGAACCATCTTTACGGCGACCTGTCCAGTAACACCACCATGCAATTTACGACCGGCAGCACTCCCTTTACCGTCAGGGGTTCTGGCGCCGCCCGCAATTCCGGCATCGTCGGAGTTGGAATTGATGCCGATTTCGCAGACGATGCAAAACTCTACATAGGGTATGACGGCTCTTTTTCGCAGGACAGCCGCAATCACGGCTTGACCCTGGGCGTCAAAGTTAAATTCTAAATCACATATTAGGGGGAAATGGAGCGGTGAAGGGAATCACATCGAAAGCCTAATCAATTGAAACAATTGACTTATACCCGATGTGAAGTTCACGCCTGCCCCCAATTTTGCCCCCAGTGTTTTTCATCATTCAACACAGGGACGGACAAGGGTGAAATTACATGGAACCAAGCAGCTTTGCCAACATTAAAACAACGCGCCATGACTTGTTGCCCAATGGCTTTTCATCTACGTTCTCCAATCATCTAGGGTACGTCACCACGCTCACCTGAATCTAATTTAGGACCGCTGGATTATCAGCATGTGACGTTTCCATAAACAAGGCCTCTTGGCTAAGTTCGCCCCAGATAAACAAGATAAATATGACGGAGCGCCGTTTTGAACGCAGTAGAAATTGAAGAAGCCATATCGAGACTAGCGGAGCAGCCTTTTGACTCCGCTGAGTTCCCGTATGCTTTTCTTGAAGCGTTCGGAAATAAGGCCACGACGATCAAACGTCTTAGGAGTGGCGCGAACAAATCCGATATTGAAGGCGGCGTTCTTCAATATAACCAAATACATTTGGCTGTTAGTCCCAAGGGTGACGTGCTTAAAACACTGGCAAAGCTAAAGGGCAGTCCCACCACGTCCAAACAAAAGGCCAAATTCATTCTTGCCACTGATGGCGATGAATTTCAGGCGGAAGAACTGACGAACGGTGAAACCGTTGCCTGCGCCTTTAAAAATTTTCCTGACCATTTCGGCTTTTTCCTGCCACTGGCGGGGATCAGCACGGTTAAACAGATCGCTGAAAACGCCTTTGATATTCGGGCAACCAGCCGTCTGAACAGGCTGTATGTGGAGCTGCTGAAAGATAACCCCGATTGGGGAACGGAAAAACGCCGCCCGGAAATGAACCATTTCATGGCGCGGCTGATCTTCTGCTTCTTTGCGGAAGATACGGATATTTTCAATGGCGAAGGTTTGTTCACCTCCACCATCGAACAAATGAGCACGAAGGATTCCTCAAACACGCATGAGGTTATCAGCGAAGTCTTCCGTGCCATGAATACCAAGCGGCAAGACCGCGCCACAGCAAAATTGCCACGCTGGGCAGATACATTCCCCTATGTGAACGGTGGCCTGTTCTCTGGCAGTACAGAAACGCCGCGCTTTACCAAGATTGCCCGTAGCTACTTGCTCCATGTCGGCAATCTGGACTGGAAGAAAATCAATCCTGATATTTTCGGCTCCATGATTCAGGCCGTGGCCGATGATGAAGAGCGCGGCGCATTGGGGATGCACTATACATCCGTCCCCAATATCCTGAAGGTTCTAAACCCGCTTTTTCTGGATGATCTGCGTGAACAACTGGAAGCGGCTGGCGATAGCCCGCAAAAACTGCTGAACCTGAGAAAACGCATGGCGCGGATCAGGGTATTTGACCCCGCCTGTGGTTCCGGCAACTTTCTTGTGATTGCCTATAAGGAAATGCGGGCAATTGAAGCCGAAATCAACATAAGGCGCGGCGAACCTGACCACCGGACAGAAATTCCCATTACAAATTTCAGAGGGATTGAATTGCGTGACTTCCCGGCGGAGATTGCACGGCTGGCGCTTATTATCGCGGAATACCAGTGCGATGTCACCTATCGCGGGCAGAAAGAAGCATTGGCTGAATTCCTGCCGCTGGATGAACAAAACTGGATCACCTGCGGCAATGCTTTGCGGTTGGATTGGCTCTCTATCTGCCCACCAACAGGCACAGGCGTAAAATTACAGGGCGATGATTTATTTAGCACCCCGCTAGACCAAGCGCAGATTGATTTTGAAAATGAAGGCGGGGAAACCTACATTTGCGGCAATCCGCCGTATTTAGGAAGAAAATACCAGACAGATCAGCAAAAGAACGAGCTTAAAAATGTTTTTGCAGGGAGGACAAAAGACACCTTGTCATTAGATTATGTCAGCGGCTGGTTTATGAAAGCGGCAGATTTTATGTCTGTCACTATTGCAGATAGCGCCTTCGTTGCTACAAACTCTATTTGCCAAGGCATTCAAGTTTCTGCCCTATGGCCTGCTCTCTTTAATAAAGAAGTTCATATATCGTTCGCATATCCATCATTCAAATGGTCTAACTTAGCAAGCAATAATGCAGGAGTAACAGTATCTATAATCGGCCTGACGAAGAAAAAAGCAGTGAGTAGAAAAATTTTTACAATAGAGAGCAATGACAACATAACCGCCAAAGATACGCAAAATATAAATGCGTATTTGGCTCCTGCATCAAACGTCTTTATCGCGCCCAATAATAAAGTTGGCGATGATAGAACGCCCATGCAATTTGGAAATCATCCCTATTACGCTAACGAGCTAATGCTTAACCCCGGAAGATGCTAAGGATTGGGCAAAACGAGCCGTACAATTCAAAAAAGAGCGCGGTCGCTTGCCTGCGCTAGACGCTCAAGACCCATTTGAAAAGCTAATGGCCGAAGGTGCGGCTGCCTTTGTCCGTTACAAAGATGAGGGCCGTTATGAGTGATTTAGACCTTGATGATCTCCGGGCGGAATTAGACGAATTCAGTGCGGACAAGAAAGATGCCTCTTCGCGCTCTCCGCGTGAAGAGCGTATAATTGCAGGCTTTGAAGATATTGAGCGTTTCCTTGAACAACATGGCTGCCCTCCGGCGCATGGTGAGGCCAATGATATTTTTGAGCGGTTATATGCCGTACGGCTGGACAAAATCCGCTCCAGTGAAGAGTGCAGGTCTGTATTAGCAGGGCTGGATAAGCACGGTCTTTTAGAAGGGCAGCCTACTATCAAGAATGATCTGCCTGATGACCTAGATGATGATGAAATTTTAGCAGAGCTTGGTGCACTGAATACTGGTAATAGTGACATTACCAAGCTGACCCATGTTCGCACCCGCGCCGAAATCAAGGCTGCTGAGGAAATAGCGCAACGCGCTCCTTGTTTAGACTTTGCCAAGTTTAAGCCTCTTTTTGCTCAGGTTCAGGAGGAGCTTGCAAATGGCATAAGAAAATCTCGCCCATTCGAACTTAAATCAGAAATCCGCCCCGGCGCATTTTTTATCGTTGGCGGTCAGAAGGCTTATGTGGCGGAAATGGGGGAGATATTCTCAAACGATCAAGGGCGCACAGATGCCCGGCTTCGTGTGATTTACGATAACGCGACGGAAAGCAATATTTTAATGCGGTCTTTGCAGCGCGCCTTACATAAAGATGAGGCTGGCAGGAGAATAACAGACCCTTCAGCGGGGCCGTTATTCTCGGACGAAGCTGAAGATGGCGATATTGATAGCGGAACGATTTACGTTCTGAGAAGTAGATCTGACCACCCGCTTATCAAAGAACATAGAGATGTCATTCATAAGATCGGCGTAACCAGCGGCGATGTAAAAAAGCGAATTGCGAATGCTAAGCTTGATTCTACATTCCTGATGGCCGATGTGGAGGTTATTGCTACTTATGAGCTTTCCAACATTAACCGCGTCAAACTGGAAAACCTGATTCACAAGTTCTTTGAGCCAGCCAAGCTGAAGATCGAAATCAAAGATCGCCTCGGCAACCCTATTATCCCGCGTGAATGGTTCCTTGTTCCGCTTTTCGTGATTGATGAAGCTGTAGAGAAGATTAAGGATGGATCAATCGTCAACTTCAGATATGACCCAGAATCAGGGAAAATAACGGCATAAACGCTTGTTCTTCCAAATCATATCCGCTCTGCCTACGATCCTGAGTTTACATCAAAATTGATCAAAATCTTGTTGCCGAAGCTGAGAATCAAGACGCTGTATATCAAACCAGTTAGCCCGTGCGAAAACAGTGACGCAATCTCTCTTGTTGACGGAAAGACAACAATCGTTGAGGCACTAACCTAAACATACCAATTAATTGGCGTGCGGCTACGTTTCCTCTATTACATAAGCCGACATCAAAACTAAATTATTAGTTTTACTAACCCCGACAGTGATTTGAAGAATTTCATTGACCTGAACTTGCGATCTAAATGAAGGCCCAGAACATCTATATGGCCTACAGGCGATAAGGTTGAAATTCTTTCGGGCCTGACAGGAGATGAAAAAGTGATCATTAATCCGAACGCTTTGCTAAAAAATGGGGATGCAGTAAAAGTTGCAAAATAAAATAACTTGATAAGGTGGCTGCGATGAAAAAATTATCTATCCTGCAAATCAATGATACGCATGGCTATCTCGAAGCTCATCAGGAGCTGCTGTGGAGCGAAAAAGGCGAAACCTTCAAATTCATGGGCGGCTACGCGCGTATCGCTTCAATCTTTGAAAAAACCCGCCGTGAGAATGCCGCTGTGCTTTGTCTTGACAGTGGCGATACAATTCACGGCACCTATCCCGCTGTCCAGACAAAAGGCGAGGCTTTTGTCGAGCCGCTGAACACTTTGCAAATCGACGCCATGACGGCGCATTGGGAATTCGCCTACGGCCCGGCTCATTTTCAAGAGCTGGCAAAAAAGTTGAATTATCCGGTCTTGGCAAATAACTGCTATAGCAAACAATCAGGTGAGCTTATTTTCAAGCCTTGGCAGGTCTTCAAAAAGGGCAATGTAAAAATCGGCGTCATCGGGATCGCCGCCACGATTATCGACAAAACGATGCCCAAGCATTTCAGCGAAGGGATACGTTTCACCAACGGTACGGCCGAACTGCAAGGGAACATCGAGGAATTAAAAAAACAAGGCGTCGATCTGGTTGTTTTGTTGTCGCATCTCGGTTTCCCGCAGGATGTCAGCATAGCCGAGCAGTTTGACGGCATCGACGTGATCGTTAGCGGTCATACGCATGACAGGCTGCAGGTGCCGCGTTTTGCCAACGATACGATCATCATCCAGTCCGGTTGCCATGGATCATTTATCGGCAAACTGGATTTAGAAATTGAAAACAGTCAAGTCAAAGGCTGGCATCATGACTTTATTCATGTCGATGACCGCTGGAGCGAAAATGAAGAAATGCATCAAATGGTGCAGGAAATCATGAAACCGTTCCGTGCCGAACTTGACAAAGTCGTCGGGAAGACCAGCATTCCGCTTCATCGAAATACCATTTTATCCGCGCCGATGGACGACTTTCTGTTGGCGGCGATTACAGATTGCGCGAAGACGGAGATCGGGTTTTCAAACGGCTGGCGGTATGGTGCGCCAATCCCGCCAGGCGACATCACGATGAATGATTTGTGGAATATCATCCCGACCAACCCGCCGGTTTCAACAGTCGATATGACAGGGGCTGAAATCGTGCAAATGATCGAGGAGAATCTGGAGCGCACATTCAGTGCCGACCCCTTTGGCCATATGGGCGGATACGTGAAGCGATGCACCGGCTTGAAACTCTATATTAAGGTGGAAAATCCTAAAGGCATGCGCGTTCAGGAAGTTTTCACCGGCAATGGGCCGTTGAAACGAGATGACCGATATAAAGTCGCTTTCGTAACAGAACAAGGCGTGCCGGTAAAATACGGCATAAACCGAACTGACTTAGGCATCCATGCTGTCGATGCAATGAAAATTTACCTTCAGGAACACGAAGTTTCTGCCGCTTTGTCCAAGTCAACCGTTTTGGCAATTTAAAGGAAGTAATCACATGCCCTTGCATTCCAATTATTCAAGCATTAAACGATACACTTCTAAAAAAACTGTAATCCTTACGGCATTAAGCGCGTTCCTCATCATTGCCGCGCTGTTTGCTTTGCAAGCCGATTATCAAAAAAAGTCGGATTACAATGTTATATTCCAAGTGACCTCTGCCGATGCCGCGATTGGCAATTCGTTAATCAGGAATATCGCGCATGCCAGGACCGCCTTGCATGGCAAGGTTGCGATCGAGGTTATCGCCTATGGCAACGGCATAGCGTTCTTGTTGAAGGACAGCCCATTGTCCGCAGGCATAAAAAGCCAGGCTGATTCAGGCGTGAAATTTTTAGCTTGCCAAAATACGCTGACCAGCAAAGGTCTGACAGCCGATGCGCTGCTGCCGTATGTGACCGTTGTCGATTCAGGCGTAGCCCAGCTTATCCGCCGCCAGCGTGACGGCTGGGCTGTCATTCATGTAACAGACTAATCGGGGAAGACCAATGAAATTTCTTTTCAAATTTACAATACTACTCGCATGCATCTGGGCTTCTAGCGCAAATGCTGAGCCTTTAACTGACCCATATAAAAACCTCCCTGTCCTCCAAAGCATGGCAGCGCAAGGCGCGAAGTTCTCTGAGCCTTTTCAAGCGCCGGATGGATTAACCGGATTCATGACAACATTTCAAGGGCGAGACTTTCCGGTTTATATCTTTGCAGGCGGCAAACATGTTTTGTACGGCGATTTGCTTCAAGCCGATGGCAAGAATTTGACGGAAACGCATCTGAAACTGTATCCGACATCGGTGGGCGGGGAAGAAATCTGGGAAGATCTACAAAAAGCGCGTTGGATCGCGGTTGGCGACAAGCATCCAGAACGGGTGATATACACTTTTGTCGACGCTAATTGCCCTTATTGCCATCAGCAATGGAAAGCTGCCGTGCCATATTTGGAAAAGGGTTTGCAGGTCCGCTATATTATGGTCGCCATGATCAGCGACACCAGCACGCCGAAAGCCTTAGAGATATTAAGTGCCGCTGATCCTGCAGCCATGCTCAAATCTTATGAGGAATCTCCTAGCAAACAGCGTGCGGGCAAAGCCGCCACTGAAGACAACCGCGATTTGCAGCGCGAGATTGTCAAGAACACCATGCTGTTGAAAGATCTCGACATGAAGGGAACACCAGCTTCCTTCTATGAAGATGGCAAAGGTTCAACTTACGCGGTTCCAGGCGTCATGCCAGATGAATTGTTCAAGCGACTTCTTCAGAAAAATAATTAAGATTCTAAAGGGATTTAAAAAATGATTACGTTGGGATCTCTTTCTCAAAGTTTTGAGATGCTTTCTTTGATAGGAGTGATAGGCCTCTTTTTTATAATCGAAAAAGTTATTTCCGTTTTCATAGAAAGCGGCAAAAAAACCAATTATGCATTCTATACAGTTATTTCTGGATTTATTTTTGCGCGTATCTTATTTGTTATTATGCATGCTTCGTATTACAAAAATAGCTTGTTTAGCATGGTTAATATCTATGATCGAGATTTAAACTTGATGGGCGCAATCATAGGCGCAGTTGCTTTTACTTTTTTGTACTATAAAAAAAACCCGCTATCAAAAGCATGTCTTTATCGTTTAGCGCTCATTATTGTTTTATCTGCAGTTTTTGTTGGCATCAATCATCTCGAGCAGGCGACGCGCGGAACTATTTTTTTTAAGGTAGAAAATAGTTCACAAAGTGAAAAAATAGATATTTTAAAAACTAAAAGCTTAAAAGTGATAAATTTTTGGGCAACCTGGTGCCCTCCCTGTATAAAAGAAATGCCGGTTTTGATTCATGCGAGCAAGATCCATAAAGATATAGACTTTATTTTTGTTAATCAGTTTCAAACAGCAGAAGATGTAGCTATTTTTGAAGAAAAATATGATTTGAAGATACCAAATTTGATTTTTAATGATGGAAGTAATCCACTATTGAGCACCCAAGGAAAAGCTTTACCAACTACGCTTTTTTTGGATGACGAAAATAAAATAATATACAGTCATATCGGGGCCATCACGGCACCTAGTTTGGACATAAAATTAAATTCTTTGAAAAATCACAATTATTGATCTAGGGGACAATCTAAGAAGTCTTTGCAATAAATGTCGAACAGCGAATTCATGACCTTCATTACATCTGGATTGCAAATATTGTAATAAAGCGTGCGGTGGTCGCGGCGGAAATCAACAAGACCTTCGGTTTTCAGTTTGCCCAGATGCTGGGACATGGATGTCTGCGCTATACCCGTTGCCTCCATCAGCTGTGTCACGCTTTTCTCCCCCTGAGCCAGTTGACATAGAATCATCAGTCGGTGCGGGCTGCCGAAGCATTTCATGAAGTCAGAGACTTCTTCAGCCCTTTTTTGCATTTTTTCGATCTTGGCCTGCATAGTCACCCTTTACATTTTATAAAATCATGATATGATACTATTATAATATCATTTCTAAGTAAATTCAAGAGAGGGTTAGCATGTCAAATGCCATCATCAAGCCAGTTGAACTAAAGGCGCTGTTAGATCAAAGGGATACTGTCCTGCTAGATGTCCGCGAGCCTGCGGAATTCATCGCGGAAAGCATCCCCGGTGCACTGAATGTCCCTTTATCCAGTCTGACATCCGATAGCCTAAGGTCTTTTGAAGGAAAGACTGTTGTCGTTCATTGCCAAAGCGGCAACCGCTCGAAACAGGCTAGCCAGAAGATCGGTGGCGCAGGGCTGAACGTAAAGGATCTCGAAGGCGGTATAACAGGTTGGAAAAAGGCCGGGCTGCCCACAGAGGCTGCTGGTGCAGCGTGCTCCTTGCCGCTGATGCGTCAGGTGCAACTAACCATCGGGATTTTTGTGTTGGCTGGCACAGCCCTGTCCTATTTTGTCAGCCCTGTGTTTTTGATCATACCATTGATCATGGGTGCAGGACTGACCAATGCTGGACTGACCGGCTGGTGCGGTCTGGCAAAGTTAATGGCTGTTATGCCGTGGAATCGGTCTTAAAATCTTTAAATTAAAGGAGAAAAAACAATGGAATTCATTCAAGTTTACGACGAAGGTGTCTCGCAATACGCCTATATCATTGGCTGCGACAAAACGCGAGAAGCGGTTGTTATTGATCCTCAGCGTAGCATAGAAAAATATCTTGAAATTGCCGAGCGCAAAAACTTAAAAATTGTAGCTGTCACTGAAACGCATATTCATGCGGATTTTCTCTCTGGCATTCGTGAGTTTTTAAATCGCACAAACGTAAAAGCGTACCTGTCGGATCTTGGAAAGTCGGAAGGGTGGGATTATAGCTGGGTGACCAAAGACGATAATGTTGAATTCGTTAAAGATGGCAGCAAGATCAAATTCGGCGAAATAACCTTGGATGTTGTTTCAACCCCTGGGCATACCCCCGATCATATTGTCTTCATGGTGACGGAAGGGGCTGCACCGTTGCCTCTGGGCGTTGTGTCTGGTGATTTCGTGTTTGCTGGCGATCTGGGACGCCCTGATCTTTTAGAGCGCGCCGCCAAGCAGGACGGTAAAATGAAGGAAGGCGCAGAGGCGCTATTTAAGACAGTACAAAAATTCAAAAACCAGCCAGACAGCCTGATGGTGTGGCCGGGACATGGTGCGGGATCTGCCTGTGGCAAATCTTTAGGCAATATTCCCTACAGCACATGGGGGTATGAGAAAAAAACAAGCCCTGCGCTTCAATATAACGAGCAGAAAGACTTTATGGACTACATTACGGGGGCGCAAAAAGAGCCACCCTTGTATTTTGCCCGCATGAAGCATCTTAACAATAAGGGAGCACCCTTGTTATCCACTCAGAAGGAATTCAAGTCGTTATCAGCGATTGAAATGGATAGTCTGCTGAAAGCTGAAAAAGACTTACTGGTCATTGATGCGCGTGACAACCGTGCCGAAGTCATGGCCGCGCATATCAAGGGTACATTCTATGCGCCATTCGGTTCTTTGAGTACGGCGACTGGGTCAATGATCGAAGATGCCGCTCGTCCGATTGTATTGATTATCGATGAGCAGCGTAGCGAGGAAGCCAGAACCCGCCTGATCAATGTCGGGTATGATAATGTTTTAGGATATATGACACCAAAATCCCTGGGCGTTTATCTGGAAAAATTTGGCAAAGCAGAACGAATTCCTGTTACGACATTTGCTGCTATAAACGAAGAATTGCAGGCTGGCGCTTTGAAGGTTGTCGATGTGCGCAGCGGTAATGAGTATGAATCGGCCCATATCGAGGGCGCCATCTTTGCACCCTATACGCGCCTGCCGGAATTCCTTTGCGATATTCCGAAAACCGGCAAGTTATATGTACATTGTGGTTCAGGTCTGCGGGCCTCTGTTGCGGTCAGCTATTTGAAATCACAGGGCTATGACGTTGTGTTAGTCAATGACAGCTTTAGCAATTCCTATGTAGCGGGCGCGACGAGCTGTGGTACCAAAGCTGCGCCTGCTACCGCCTGTCCGACCGCACCTGCCGCGACCGGCACCTGTGGGGGATAATGGAAATTATGGGCTACATCGCGGCCTTTTTCATGGGGGTTACGCTCGGCAGTATAGGCGGGGGCGGGTCGATCCTAACCGTGCCCATTCTTGTCTATCTGATGGGTGTAAGCCCCGTGATCGCGACAGGTTATTCGTTGTTGATTGTCGGTTCAGCCGCGTCCATCGGTGCTTTTAGATATTACCGGAAAGGGCAGATCAACGTCCGTGCCGCCATCACGTTCGCAGTTGCTTCGATAGTGTCGGTTTATGTGACACGCCTATATATCATGCCATCCATTCCAGATATTCTGATCCGAAGCCCCATCACCGTGACCAAGGACAGCTTTATCATGGTGCTGTTCGCATTTTTGATGGTGGCCTCATCAATCATGTTGTTTGTAAATAGTCGTAAGCTGGCCGATGCAAACCCCCAATCACCTCATTACGGCCTCGTTGCTATCACAGCATTGGGTGTTGGGTTGATGACGGGCATACTGGGAGCCGGGGGCGGGTTTTTGATTATTCCTTCGCTGGTTTTGCTGATGCAAATTCCTATGAAGAAGGCCGTGGGTACATCCCTTTTGATTATCGCTATCAATTCGAGTGTCGGCTTCATAGGCGATATGCAGCGCGGAGAAACCCTGGAATTTCCTATGCTGGCTTATTTCTTCGCGGCAACGGCCATCGGAATGGTACTGGCGACAATGGTCTCGCATCGCTTTGACGGTAAAAAACTGCAACAATTTTTTGCCCTGTTCACAGTCGTCGTAGCCACGATTATTTTTGTAAAAGAATTGTTTTAGGAGGAAAAAAATCCAATGGATATCCGTCATGTAACAAAGTTTTTCTCAGTAGCCCCCCAGCTTGAGATTGCTGATATACAAAAAGCCTCACAGCTTGGTTATCAATCTATCATTTGTAACCGCCCTGATGGCGAAGATTCTGACCAGCCAACCTTTAAAGAAATGGAAGCAGAAGCCGTTAAATACGGGCTGGATATCTATTACATGCCCGTTGTGAGTGGCAAGGTTGAAGATAAGGATGTCGAGGACTTTAAAAACAAACTGCCACAGATGCGTCCGCCTGTTCTTGCCTATTGCCGCAGCGGTACACGTTCTATTACTTTATGGTCGCTGATGCAGGCTGAAAACCGCGATCTTGCCGAGATCATGTCTATCGCAAAAGGGGCTGGCTATGACCTTTCAGGCGTTGCTCGTAGGATTGTGAACTCTGGTAAGACTCCCACAGATACTGCGGATATAACCCACGAGATTGTGATCGTTGGTGCTGGTGCTGCCGGGATTTCTGTTGCGGCTAGCCTACTGAAACGTAAACCTGATCTTGATATCGCCATCATCGATCCTGCTGATATTCATTATTATCAGCCAGGCTGGACGATGGTCGGCGCAGGTATTTTTACGCCTAACGAAACAGTGAAAACCATGGCCTCATTGATCCCTAAAGGCGTTCAATGGATAAAAGCCGCTGTTGCTGCGTTTGAGCCTAAAAACAACGCTATAGTTCTCGCGGGATGCCGCGTTATACATTATAAATATTTGATCGTATGCCCTGGGCTTAAGCTCGACTGGCATAAAGTGGAAGGGCTTGCTGAAACTCTCGGCAAGAACGGTGTAACCTCCAATTATCGCTTTGATCTAGCACCCTATACATGGGAACTTGTTCAGAATTTAAAGCGAGGACGCGCGATATTCACCCAGCCCACCATGCCCATAAAATGTGCCGGAGCACCGCAGAAAGCGATGTACATGTCGTGCGATCATTGGGTGCGTAAAGGTGTTCTTAAAGACATTGATGTTCAGTTCTGCAATGCGGGCGGCGTTCTTTTCGGCGTCAAAGAATATGTTCCTGCGCTCATGAAATACGTTGAAAAATACAATGCGCACCTTAATTTTTCTCATAATCTTGTGCGCATTGATGGGCCTGCGAGAAAGGCATGGTTTCAAAAAACAGTCGAAGGCGGCGAACCAGAAATTATTGAAATGGAGTTCGACATGATCCATGTCAGCCCCCCGCAAAGTGCCCCCGATTTCATCAAGGTAAGCCCTTTGGCGGACGCTAATGGGTGGATTGACGTTGATCAAACAACCTTGCGGCACAAGATATTTGAAAACGTTTATAGCCTCGGTGATGTCATGAACGCTCCGAACGCCAAGACAGCCGCTGCTGCACGAAAACAGGCTCCTACTGTTGCCATCAATCTTTTGCACGATATGGGTCATGTTAAGGAACGCGCTTTGTATGACGGCTATGGTTCATGCCCTCTCACCGTTGAGAAGGGAAAGATTGTACTTGCGGAGTTTGGTTATGGCGGAAAACTTTTACCAAGTTTTCCCGCAAGTATAGTTGACGGAACCAAACCAAGTCGAATTTCTTGGTTTTTTGAAAGAAACCCTACTGCCGCCAATTTACTGGAAAGCTATGCTCAAAGGTCATGAATGGATGGCTATGCCAGAAACGAAGATCAGCTCTGCGCCGATCATGTTGGAAAAACCCCCTTCAGGCGGAACGGGTGGCAGCTGTGGATAAAAACTTGTAAGGTGCAAACATGATTGAACACTTCGACCCTTTGATCCTAGCGCGTATCCAGTTCGCGTTTACGATCAGCTTTCATATTATTTTTCCGGCCTTCACCATTGGCCTTGCCAGTTTTTTGGCAGTGACAGAATGGCGATGGTTGGCGACAGGTAAACAGGTCTATCGTGATATTTATAAGTTTTGGGTCAAGATATTCGCCGTAGCTTTCGGCATGGGCGTGGTGTCAGGCGTTGTCATGTCGTACCAATTTGGCACGAACTGGTCACTATTTTCGGACAAAACCGCCAATGTTCTCGGTCCGCTGCTGGGTTTTGAGGTGCTCACGGCATTTTTCCTTGAGGCTTCTTTTCTTGGGATCATGCTGTTCGGCTGGGGCCGCGTTAGCCCGCGCATGCATTTCGTTTCTACCTGTATTGTGGCCGTAGGCACGCTGATTTCCGCGTTCTGGATTCTTGCGGCGAATAGCTGGATGCAAACGCCGCAGGGTTTTGAGATTGCCGCCGATGGCAGGCTAATGCCTACTAACTGGCTGGAAATTATATTCAATCCATCATTCCCTTATAGTTACTATGTTTTCAGAGGAAAAACCAGTCATGAACACATGTATTAAGCGTGTCCGTGAATGGTTAGATCAGCGCCCGAAAGCCAAACAATGGGTTTGGTTTTTAGCTTTATGGCTTGCTGGTCTATTAACTGTAATGGCTATGGCGTATCCCATAAAGTTCTTAATCCAATCTCTAAAGTAATATTTGTTGTTTTTTTGATATCAAAAAATATGCTGTGAAACTTTGGTGGGTCGATTTTATTATTTAATAACAATATATTAGGAAACTCTAGACAAGTTAGAATGATGAGCTACAATACACCACCATTTCAGCATAAACCCGCTCCAAAGCTATGGCTTTCGGCGGGTTTTTCTTTTGGATCTTTATGGGGCGTGACCCGGGCGGGCTAACATGGCGGATCGCTGGTCGGATTCGGATAAGATGTTGTCTAAACCCGCCAGTTGACGTTCCGGGATAGGTTGGGAGAAATAACCCTGAACATATTTCTGCTGGGCAAGGGCGCCGTTTTCATAGGTGCTGTGGGGTTTCAGCATTAACCCTTCCGTTTGCAGCGTGTTGCGCAGGCCGCCCAAGGCGCTATCCGGTTCCTGACCCTGCATGGTCAGGCGGAAATCACCTTCCAGCGGGCGGTTGCTGGCGATGCGGATGGTGTCGCCCGCCTTATAATCTTCAAACGCAAAAGCAGATGTCGCGGCAAAGGTTCCGGCCTTCACAGCTTCGCCGATATAGGATTTGTAGCCACCGGGTGATTCCAGCTGAACTTTTACAAGTGGTCCGGCTTCGGCAATGATTTTGCCCATCATGATGTCGGCGGGGACCTGGACGTCATAATGATAAACGCCGTCCTTATCGGGGCCTTTTTGATTGAGCAGATCATTGCGCGTGATCTCGAGCGTGATCGGTTTATTTTCCAGCCCTTGTGATTGTTTCAATGTGGTCAGGCGGTCAAGATTGTCGCGCCAGCGATTCAGGTCAATTTCACCCGCACCCGCACGCGCATGATGCGGCAGTCCTGCGCCGTTGGTGATAAAGACACTACCGCCAATATTGTTGGCGTTGCATTCGTTGGTGCCTTCTTGCTGGCAGTCGCCAATATCAATTTTTGTGCTCAACATTCCGGCATACATGATTTCTTCAAAGCTCAAGCGATCGCCATACCATGTGTTGAACTGTGCCGCTGATGTCGCCATGGTCGGTGCAGAGAAAGACGTGCCATGAATTTTTTGTCCTTCAAACGGAATAAGCGGTGTGCTGGTAAAGTCTGCGCCCGGACTGGAGTAGGGCGCAACATAGGATGATCCGTCTTCTGCTTTTTGCGTGGCGCCAACGACAAACGCGTTACGGCTGCCGATTTGCGCCATAACGCTGTATTGCTCATGATTCTCTTGAAAATTATTGCCGGCACTGATCAGCGCGTTCGGGGCGTGGTGCTTGTAATAATCAAGTGCCTGCTTTTCAAGATCGCGGGCTTCTGGGCTTATGAGATCAAAATTCGGACGCTTGGACAGGCTGAGGCTAAAGACGGCATCCGTGGCGCCCCCTTTCCGGATTAATTCATCAACGACCTCGCTCATATCCTCGCCGCTGTCAGGGTTCAGCGGTTTGATCGACAGGCCCGATGATTTGTAATCGGGGAAGACGACGGCGGCATATTGGACGGCTGTGCCATAGGTGGCGAAATGGTGATCACTATAGGGTTCGGTAATATAAAGCGTGGTTTCATGGTTGCCCTTGGTCTGCGGGCCTTCCAGCACGGACAGGTCAGCGGCATCGTTTTTAATCGGAATATTCAACACTTGGCCCGGGTTGATCGCGTCCGGGTTTTGCAGGCTGTTAAACGCCGCAACCAGACGGATCGTCTGCGGACCGTTACTGGCCATATTATATTTTTCCGTCAGCGATTGCAGATTTTCACCCGGTGCAACGGTGTGCTGGACAACCTCCATAGACGGATCAACGGGAATTTTTATGGTCTGGCCCGGCTGTAAGCCGCGACTGTAACCATCGATATCGGCAGTCCCATTCAAAAGGGCAATGCTTCTGATTTTTTCACCGGGATGTTGTCCCCCCAAGGCGGGTTGCAGCCGCGCCGCAACGGATAGCAGGGTGTCCCCCTGTTGGACAACATAATCAAAACTGGCCTTGGGTTCATACTTTGTGTAATCGGGAAAAGTATTGAGTGAGTTCCCCTTGTCGACCGGATAATTGACAAGCGTCAACGGCCCTTGATGATGGTCGCGGTTGGCAAAGACGGATCTATTCAGCAGTGCCGGTGTCACATCAAGATCGAGTTTGGCAAGGCCGGTCATTTTGAGCCGTTCGGCCAATTTTGTTTCATAATCAATATGGTTCGCCCCATAAACCAGATTTTTTTTACCAATCAAGCTGTCCGTGGCGCCAATACCATTCAGGAATTCTGCTTCACCAATGGTGCGTCCCTCATTGGCATAGATTTTCGACAGGATGCCGAGTCTGTCGACTTCTTGATTAAGCTGGGAAAAATATTCCTCGGTTGTTTGTGCAAAATCGCCTGCCTGGGCCGTTTGATAGACGAGCAGGGCTGAAAAGCTGGACATATCGCGCATATCATCATTTTTAACGATGTCGTCCATCTGATCCAAAGTCAGACCAGCCTTGTTCAAAGAAACAAGTAATTCCGGCACTCTGATCGCAACGCGCAAGGAATCGCCATCAACCGTCAGCTGGCCGGATTTATACTGATCGGTGAATTCCTCGATCTGGGTGGGTGTCATGCCCCCCTTCATGCCGCCGGATTGCATGATGGCTTGCCGAAGCGTTAGCTTTTTTTCGGCAGTTTCTGCCATTCTTCCCCCATTAATTTTACCCATTCTAGAAGAAATGGTTTAAGGATCATTTAACCGGAAACTGTACGGTTTCAGCCGTTAAAGGGGGCGAAAATGGACCAAAAAATCAGATGTGGCTGGCTTGATATGGGGAAGCCTTTTTATGTCGATTACCATGATACGGAATGGGGTGTGCCCGTACATGACGACCGCACCCATTTTGAAATGCTGATTCTGGAGGGGGCGCAGGCTG
>CAACXI010000071.1_pt1 | contig 39718 bp, 43 predicted proteins | sample 2275891 | NCBI WGS metagenome assembly CAACXI01 (sample SAMEA5312484, study PRJEB27640) | indoor metagenome | biome: indoor environment; feature: controlled; material: polymer antistatic dissipative epoxy resin | place: Italy | collected 2014-05-27 | reverse complement strand
AGCGATTTTTTCAAAAGCTCTGGATCCGCCGATAAATTGTCGTTAATCCCAACGATTTCACCGGTCACGGGGGTATAAACCTCTGCGGCGGTTTTTACGGATTCAACAACGGCGAAATGTTCGCCCTTTTTAACCTGACGTCCCATTTTCGGTAGTTCAACATAGACCAGATCGCCGAGCGCGTTTTGCGCGTAATCGGTAATACCGATCACCGCCACATCACCGTCTTCAATTTTGATCCATTCGTGGTCTTGGGAATATTTAATCATGGTCATAGCGTTACCCTTTATGCTGCTTTCTTTTTCATGGATTTCGTTTTTGCGGGCAAGAATGACAACGGCGCAATTTCTGCCGCAATATTATTACCCCGGACATTGACGAATATTTTTTGACCTAAAACCGCATAGGCGGATTCAACGTATCCCTGGCCAATTGATGTTTTCAGCGTTGGTGAAAAACCACCGCTGGTCAGAATGCCGATCTTACGATCCTGTTCATCACGGATCTCTGCCCCTTCACGGGCAATACCCTTGTCAATTAGGCGGATACCAACACGTTGGCGGCTTACACCATTTTTCAATTCGCCAAGAATGCGGCCTTCACCAATAAATCCCTGATGATCCTTTCCGATGATCCAGTTCAAACCGGCTTCGGAAGGGGATGTTGTCGCGTCAATATCGTGACCATAAAGGGGATAGCCCATTTCCAGACGCAAGCTATCACGCGCGGCCAAACCAACGGGTTTTACCGATGGATGCTGTAACAGATTATGCCAGATTGTTTCGGCTTGATCCTCGGGAATACTGATCTCAAACCCATCTTCCCCCGTATAACCAAGGCGGCTGACCAGTAATCCATTAATCTCCATCGCCCACATATACGGCATATCTGCTGTATCAATGTTGAGAACATCCCGCAGAACGGTTTCCGACTCCGGGCCCTGCAACGCGATCAATGCGCGGTCGGTCCACACTTGCATTTGTGCGTTATCCGGCAAATGGTCTTGCAGCCAGGGAATATCCTTATCCTTGCATCCGGCATTGACGACGGAGAAAAACTTTTCTGCGCCAAGGCGTGTCACAATCAGGTCATCAATCATGCCACCTTCAGGATTGGGCAGAACGGAATATTTTGCGCGCCCTTCAGGAATTGAAGCATAAAGCCCCGGCGTCATAGTTTCCCAAAACCCGCAAGCGCCCGCACCCGTCACCAGAATTTGCCCCATATGCGAAACATCGAACAAACCCGCATGACTGCGTGTCCACTCATGCTCCTTCAACACGCCCTCTTTGTAATAAAGCGGCATATCGTATCCGGCAAATTCGCCCATTTTTGCGCCAAGGGCCAGATGTGCGGCGTGTAAAGATGTTGTTTTCATGATGCGTAAACTCTAGCAAATCAGGGGCCGTAATCCTTGGGAAAAGTACAGCAAATCTCAAATTTCCCCACACGTATTCTCATGCAGGATTATGCATATTTAAAAGCGATCGAACCCTGCTAATATAAACGTATGGACGATTCGGATACAAAAAATATGAAAATAAAACGCCGCAATAGGACGATTGCATTGATTGTCGTGTTGCTGCTGCTCTTGCTGCTTCTGGCGTCCATTGTCGGCAGCATTATCATGCGTCGCCATGCTGCAACGCAACCAGCAACGCCGATACAGATTAGCCAGAAGGATAAGAACGCGGCCTTTGAAGGCATCCCCCTTATCAATACATATTGGCGCCTCATTACCCTCAATGCCAAACCCGCTAAAGTTTATAATGCTGAGGCTCATTTTGTCCTGGAAATTGAAACCGGACGGTTTCATGGCTCATCGGGTTGCAACCGTATTATGGGCGACTATAAATCCGATGATACGACGCTGATTTTTTCAGAACCGCTCGCCACAACCAGAATGATGTGCGCCGAAGGTATAGAACAAGAAGCCGCCTTCTTAACAGCCCTAAAAGAAACGCGGGTTTGGCGTATATCAGACGATAATCTAGTCCTTCTGAACGATCAGGGCCGGATGATTGCCCGTTTTAAACAGCAATTAATGCAATAATTTGTGCTGCGGAACTTTTTTTGCTGCTCTGCGTTTGTAGCGGGTAACAAAAGGAGAGAGCTATGCTGAACAATAAACATCTGGAAAGAATTCTTGATCGTCCGGAAATCGAAAACATCAAGAATGATTTTCGTTCAATTAAATCCAATGGTGCAAGCCTTGCCAAAGATCTGAAGCGCGATGGCAGCGTCATGGTTCGCGATAGCTATGACCACTTGAAAACAACAGGCTCCACAAAATTGCACCGTGCAGAAGACAGTATGCGCGCCATGTCCGGAAAAACACTGGCTGCGGGTTTGGTCGCAGGTCTGGTTCTTGGATATCTGTGTAAAAAATAAGCGTTTAACAAATTTAAAAAAGGCCGGAGTTTTACTCCGGCCTTTTTTATTGGTGATTACCGTGAAGCTGCTGCCTCAACCCCACCCGTAGCGGCGGAAACTTTCACAAAGGCCTTGGTCAAAATATCCTGCAGCAATGTTTCCAAACCGCCGCTAATCGCGGTTAGATCATTTGATGTTGATGCCTGTCCGCTTTCGAGCGTGAAATCAGTGACAACATTTTTTTCAGGAAGATGAACCAAAGTGAAATTAACCGCGACTTTCAAATAAGGGGCGGATTCTGATGCACCGTTATAAACCGGGGCAAAATCGAGAACCTTGACGGCCAATCTGTAATTCCCCGGGATATTCAAACGTGGCGAATCCACCACCATATTCGGCAGGGCCGCACGCCCCGCCTGCACGATGACATCCTGTAAAACATCCTCTAACGATTCCGCCCACATAACGTCAGCGTAATAATCCATGCGCCGCCCGTCATCCAGATAAAGGGCAATGCGGTCAGTTTCCATCCCCGAAGGAAGCGCCGGCTCCCCAACAACCAATACGCCTGCTGCCGTTGAAGTAGATTGCGTGCTGGCCGTGTACCGCAAATTATAGATGGATACCGGCTTTTTGGTTGAGGTTAAACCCTGACACGCTGTCAGCGCCAAAACACTGGCGACGGCTATTGTTGCGATGTATTTCATTTTTCAATCTCCACGCCACGATAAGACGGTTGGTATAAAATTTGTGATGGGTCCTGTTCCAGCTTGTCGGCGGCCTTGCGAATGGATTCCGTCATTTTTTGCGTTTCGCGCGACATTGATAAAATCTGGTCCAATCCTTCGCGTGTAAACCGCGTGACGTTATCGCCATTTGTGGATACGACCTGCGAAATTGTTTTAACCGTTTTATCAATCTCATCCGCGGTATGTTCAAAGCGGGCAATCAGTGTATTCAGATTTTCACTGGTTTCAGCAACATTCGCCAATGCCACGGACGTATTCTGAACGTTTTCTTCGGATAGCAGGCCATTCAGATCGCGGGACATATTCTCCAGATTGGCTAAGGTTTTATTTAACGCTTCCACATTCCCTTCATCCAGAATGCGGTTCAGTTTTTCGCTGATCTCCAGAACCTGCTTGGTAATATCCGGAATATTCTCCAAAAGCTTCGCAAGCTGCGTCCCGCTGCCTTGTAAAACAGGATAACGCTCACCGGCAATGCGCGGCGCGGGTTCGGTATCATCTATATCTGTTTTCATCAGAATAAAGACCATCCCCGTAACCCCTTGCATCCCAAGCGATGCACTGGTTTTGGAACGGACGGGTGTTTTATCATCAATGGAAATATCAACCTTGACCAAATCTTCCCGTTCTGGCGACAGGCGAATATCGGTCACATTGCCGACTTCCACACCCTTATACTGTACGGCGGACCCTACTTTTAACCCACTGATCGCATCCGTGAAATACAGGGTGTAATTCGTATAGCTGCGTTCCTTATGGGCGCCCGCCATCCAGATGAAAAAACCAATCAATGCCACAAGGCAGATACTGACAAAAACCCCGACAATAAAATATTTCGCATCTTTTTCCATTACAGGGACTCCGTCTTCGTATCTTTGGTCAAAACCGCGCGCATACGCGGTCCGTGGAAATATTCATGCACCCAAGGATGCTTGGACTCTAACATATCATTCAGCGTTCCAGTTTCGATTTTTTTATCGATAATCATCGCAATCCTGTCACACAGCGTCACAAGCGTATCCAGATCGTGCGTAATGACCAGAACGCTGAGTTCCAGAACATCCCGCAAAGAGGCAATCAGCTCGTCAAATGCCGCAGCCGCAATCGGGTCCAGCCCCGCCGTCGGTTCGTCCAGAAACAAAATTTTGGGGTCAAGCGCTAATGCCCGCGCCAAGGCAACGCGCCGCGCCATACCACCCGATAAGGCCGATGGCATTTTATCCGCCGTCCCGGCTTCCAGACCGACCATCTCCAGTTTGAACCGGGCCAGTTCCTCAATCGCACTGGAGGATAAATCCGTATGTTCACGCATCGGTAATGCCACGTTATCCAATACGGACAGCCCGGAAAATAACGCGCCATTTTGAAAAACAACGCCCCATTTTTTTTCAATGTCCAAGCGTTCCTTTGGCGGCAAAGAGTGCAGATCCACCCCGTCAATCAAGACTTCACCGGATTGCGGCGTGTTCAGCCCCAGTATGCTGCGGAGAAGAACAGACTTCCCTGATCCTGATCCGCCAACCAAACCCAAAATTTCCTTATGCTGCAAATCCATGTCCAGACCATCATGAACAGTTTGCTTGCCGAAACGGTTGACCAGATTTCTGACTTCGATCAATGCTGCCATTGTTATATCCCCACCATCGAAAAGATAATGGAAAACAACGCATCGGCCATAATCACCAGAAAAATGGACTGCACAACCGCCACGGTTGTTAAGCGCCCAACGCTTTCTGCGGAACCGGAAACATTCATCCCTTGATAGGTTCCGATAATCGCAATCAGGAAGGCAAACACCGGAGCCTTGATCATCCCGACAAAAAACATTGTAAAGGTCGCAACACGTTCGGCCCGGTCAATATATTGTGTATAAGGAATGTCGAGCAAGATATGCGCCATCACCCCGCCACCGATCATGCCGACAATATCGGCAATAAAGGTCAGCAGCGGCAGCGCAATAACCAACGCGATCAAACGTGGAAGCACCAGAATTTCAATCGGGTCCATACCGATGGTTTTCAGTGCATCGACTTCTTCGCGCAACTTCATCACACCGATTTCAGCGGCAAAGGCACTGCCCGACCGTCCGGCCACCATAATGGACGTAATCAGAACGCCCATTTCCCGTAGAATTGAAATAACGCTCAGATCGATCGTAAAAATATCGGCACCGAATTTTTGCAACTGAACAGCGGCCTGATAAGAAATAACCATACTCATCAAAAACGCCAGCAAGGCCACAATCGGTACAGCCTGCAAACCTGCTTCATAAATATGACGGACAATGGATGGGAACCGAAACCGTCTGGGGCTGGTGAAATTGATCATCAGCCGTGTAAAAACTTTGCCGATAAAGACGCACAGTGAATAGATGAATTCCAAACTGTCCAAGGTGGCCTTGCCGATAGCAGCAAAAAACGCGGTAATGCCGGCCCGTTCGCGCGGAGGCTTTTTTGTATCAAATTCATTGGGCAGGAAATCAAGCAAGGCGCGCTGTTTTTCAGAAACCCGTTCCAGTCCGGATTCATCCTGAAAATATTTTTTGATCAGCCACGCACCCGCCGTATCCAACTCCTCAATCGCACTCGTGTCCAAAACCCAGCCAGCATTATTGCGTTTTTGAAGTTTTTGAATGCCGTTTTCAATCAGCGCTGCGTTATAAATTGTCCATGCACCGCGCAGTTCAAGCCGCGACTGCCCGTCTGCTTCTGATACTGCCAGAAATCTATCCGTGGCCTGATCTGTTTTCATATTTCTGGGGCCTTCCGGAGTGAACGCTTAACGCCGCTATTATCTCATAATAACGAAGCCTAACCCTATGAGTTCCTTATAAAAAAACAATAATTTTTTGCCCCATTTGGGAAATTACGGAAAAAATTTGAATGAAATCAACGTCAGGGAACTTTTACGGCAAAAATTCACTTGGTGGATAGCATTCCTTTCATCAATCAGGGGTCAAAAACATGGAACACGCCGCCGCAAAACAACAGAAAATTCAAAAACAGGTGGCTGAGGCCGACCAGAAAAATCCTGCCGCAGAAGATGAAAAACCAATGCAGGCCGGCGCGCGCGAATATCCGGTTCCCCCCTTCCCCAAACAGCATCAGAAAAAACCCGGCAATGAAAGTCTGCTGGACCCGGCCCCAATGTATGATGCGCCTTATTACATCGGTTCTAAAAAACTGGATGGGAAAGTGGCGTTAATCACCGGTGGTGATTCCGGCATTGGCCGGGCGGTGGCTGTTTTTTATGCCCGCGAAGGGGCCGATATCGTCATCTGCCATCTGGACGAAGATCATGATGCGGATATCACCAAAAAAATGGTCGAAGCCGAAGGTCAAAAATGCATCACCATTAAAGGAGATGTGAAGGACCGTGCTTTCTGCCGTTCTGCGGTTGAACAAACAATACAGGAATTTAAACAGCTGGATGTCCTCGTCAATAATGCCGCCTTCCAAATCCATGCGTCACAATTTGAAGACCTGACCGAGGAGCATTTTGATGAAACCTTGAAAACAAATTTATATGGCTATTTCTTTATGGCACAGGCCGCCGTTGAGCATATGAAACCCGGCTCAGCGATTGTAAACAGCGGTTCCGTCACGGGGTTGCTGGGGAATAAGAACTTGCTGGATTATTCGATGACAAAGGGTGGCATCCATGCCTTTACAAGGTCTTTGGCCACGCATTTGATCCCGCGTGGAATTCGAGTGAATGCCGTTGCACCGGGTCCGGTCTGGACCCCATTAAACCCATCAGATAAGGAGGCAGAAGATGTGGCGCAATTTGGTTCGAAAACGCCGATGAAACGGCCCGCGCAACCCGAAGAACTTGCGCCGGCCTATGTCTTTTTGGCGTCATCCCATTGCTCCAGCTATATTACGGGGGAAGTTCTTCCCGTTATTGGCGGCTATAACGGGGCTTAGGACATCGCAAAAGCGGCGTCTTCGATATGGAACTCAACTTTTTCAGCGCCGTTCCAGGTATCGAGCTTTAGACGACCGGCAAGATGCATGGGTTGCATCCCTGATTTTAAAAGAGCCTGTCCAACCGCGTTTCCGGCGGCACGGAAGGCCATTGCCTTCATGCGTGTTCCGCCGCCATCGGCATCGCTGATCAGGGTGCGGATATGACCATCCCCAACAATATCGACACTGTACAGTTTAACATTGGGCAGAACAAAAAACGGTTCCGGATTATCCATGCCAAACGGTCCGACCTGCAGGTTTAACATTTTCACCAGCGTAACTGCGGCGCCACGCACGCTGAGAACGCCATCCACCTGCGTTTCGCACAAGGCTTCCATGCCTGCGGCCTGCCGTTCAATATGTGCATATAAAAAATCGCGGAAGGCTGGAATTTGTTCAGGCAGGATTGTAAACCCCGCCGCCATCGCGTGACCCCCGCCCTTAATAATTAAACCCGCATTGCGTGCATCAATAAAGGCAGCAGCAACATTGATTCCCGGTACGGACCGACCCGACCCCCGCCCTTCCAAGGCACTATCATGGCCCGGCGCATAAGCAATAACGGCAGCAGGTTTTTTATATTTTTCAGCCAGACGCCCGGCGACCAGGCCATTCAAACCGGGATGCCAGCCTTCGTTGCCGACCAGAATAATCGGGTGCTGGTCCAATCCTTGCGCTTCGACCATATCGAGCGCTTCGGTCATCATGCTGGCTTGAATGTCTTTGCGCTTGTCATTGCAATCATTCAGCGTCCAGGCGATGTTTTTGGCTTCTTCCGCGTCATCCGTGGATAGCATCGTCGCCCCCAGATCGGCCCGGTGAACGCGCGAACCCGCGTTAATGCGTGGCCCCAGAACAAAGCCCGCATGATAAGGGGACAGGGCCGTTTTTACACTGGCGACCTCACACAAGGCGCGAATGCCGGGATTTAATTTCTTATCCATCAGCTCAAAACCGACTTTGACGAACAGGCGGTTCGGGCCGAGCAGCGGCACCATATCGCATACCGTCCCAAGGGCGAGAAGATCGAGAAAGCTTTTTAATGGCGCTTCAGGTCCATCTTTATAAAAACCACGTTCGCGCAGCTTTGCATTGACCGCAACACACAGCATAAAAGACACGCCACAAGCCGCCATCATTGTATAGCCGCTGGTGTCATCCTTGCGTTTTGGATTAATGACATGGTTGGCCACGGGCAGTTTGTCTTCTGCTTCGTGGTGATCAAGGATGATAATATCCAGCCCGATTTCGCGCCCCTGCTCCACCACATCAAACGCCGTGGTTCCGCAATCCGCCATCAGAACAAGCTCGGCCCCATCCGCCTTTAATTTTTTCAGGGCGGTGATATTTGGTCCGTATCCTTCGGCCATACGGTCGGGAATGTAAAAGGGCAAGTCCACGCCACAATGCCTGAAAAAACGAACCAGAATGGCGGTGGATGTTGCGCCATCAACATCGAAATCGGCAAATAGCGCGACTTTACGCCCGGTGATAATGGCATCGGCCACCATGGACGCGGTGGCATCCATATCCTGCAATTTAAACGGATCGGGAAAGTCGCGGGACAATTTCGGGTTCAGGAAAACGTCCGCTTGTTCGGGGGATACATGGCGTGACGATAACAGCCGCGCAACCATTTCCGGCAACCCATGCGCGGACACCATCGTGGCAATGTGGTCCTGATTGACTTCCGGAAAAACCCACCGTGACTGCAACAGTGATTTTTCAATTTTCAGGATGGTGTCGTCCATTATAATCCTGTTTTACGATCGAAATTATGTTCGGCTTCGATGCGGCGTGTCGTCCCGGACTTCGACCGCATAACGATGGAATGCGTAATCGCGCCGCCGGGAAATAAACGCACGCCCTTTAACATCGGGCCACTGGTGACACCGGTGGCGGCGAACATGACATTTTGTGGCTTTGCCAGATCATTCAATGCATAGATTTTTTTGAAATCTGTAATGCCCCATTTTTCACCACGCGCAATTTCATCATTATTGCGAAACACAAGCCGCCCCAGCATCTGCCCACCCGTGCATTGCAGGGCCGCCGCGGCCAGAACCCCTTCGGGGGCGCCGCCCGTACCAACATAAAGATCAATGCCGCTATCGCCCATGGATGTTGCAATCACACCCGCCACATCGCCATCTTGAATAAAACAGATGCGCGATCCCGCCGCCCGGATAGCCCGGACCAAATCATCATGGCGGGGGCGGTCCAGAACGCAGACCAGCAAATCTTCAATCCGGGTATTCTTGGCCTTGGCCAGACGCTGCAAAATCAATTCCGGTGGCGCATCCAGATCCAGAATATCGGTTGGCAGGCCAGGGCCAATCGCCATCTTCTCCATATAAGTATCCGGCGCGTTGAGGAAGCTGCCCTTATCCGCCATGGCCATCACCGCCAGCGCATTCTGGCCGCCCTTGGCCGTGATCGTTGTGCCTTCCAGCGGATCAAGCGCAATATCAATTTCCGGGCCGTTACCGGTCCCAACCTTTTCGCCGATATAAAGCATCGGTGCCTCGTCGCGTTCGCCCTCACCAATCACGACAGTGCCGCAGATTTCAAGACTGTTCAGCGCCTTGCGCATGGCATCAACGGCGGCAGCATCGGCGGCATCTTCATTGCCCCGTCCGACCTGACTTGATGCCGCAAGCGCCGCGGCCTCGGTAACGCGTACGGCTTCCATCGCCAGATTGCGATCCATATGGATTTCACCGTGTACCGGCGAGATATGTGTGTAATCCGAATTCATGCTTTGCGCGACAGACATGGCCAACCCCATACATTATGTGAATGAGGTAATCTTACCAGTTTTCGTACCGATTCAGTAGCGGGTTCAGGCAATCTTTACACGGTTTTTAATCTTATCCCAAAGCCCCTGTCGCGAACGGGTCTTTGCAACCACGGCATCGACAAGAATTTTAGCAACATTAACCGATGTGGCCGCTTCCAGCCCTTTAAAATCAGGTGAGCTATTCACTTCACAAACACGGAAACCGGATTCATCGAACAGAAGATCAATGCCTGCGACATCAATCTCCATGATTTCCACAATACGGGCCGCCATTTTTTCAATCTCAGGCGTGGGTTCAAACAACGTGCCATGGCCCCCGCGTGAAATATTCGACTTGAACGACCCATCAACGGATTGGCGTTCCATACACGCAACGACCTTACCATGTACGGTAAAAACACGCAGATCGCGACCATGGCTGCGTGAGATATATTCCTGAAAAATAAAATGTACGTTACTGTTTGTTTCAGCCAGAAGGTCGGTCAGGTCCTTGAATTTCTCTTTATTTTCCGTCAGGAAAACGCCGCCGCCGCGCGTGCCGGACAAGGTTTTAACAACAAGCGGAAAACCGATTTTCTTTTCCACCAGATCAAGGTCGGCCGGAAAGTGCCCCAGCATTGTTTTGGGCAATGGAATTTTATGCGCCGCCAGAATTTGCTGGGAAAAAAGCTTATCCGCGCAACGCTGCACCGCTTGCGAGCTGTTGAGCAGGGGAACACCCATCGCCTCATAAAAACGCAAAACAGCAAATCCGGCATAGGTGGTTTCCGAACCTGTTCGCGGCAGGATGGCATCCGGTGCTTCAATTTTTTCACCCAGATAAGACGCCTGCCAATCCCCGGTTGAATCAACCAGTAGATCAAAATTTTCAGGGTTCAGAATTTTGAGGATGTGCCCCTGTTTCTCGGCTTCTTCCTGAATGCGCATACAGGCATGGGCTTCAGGGAAATCAGGCTCAACAATCCCGTTGAATAGCAGCCAGATTTTCATGATGATTTACTCCTGTTAGATAATAAAAAAAAGCGTCTGTCTTAAAAACGCTCAATCCTCATGACCATGGGTTTGGACACAATGAGTTTAAGGGCCGCAATTTCCGTACACGCCGCAGCGACATCCGCATGGCGCGTTTCGTGCGTTGTCAAAACAACTGAAACCTGTTGATCGGGGTTGCGGCTTCGCTGGATCACCGCTTCGACAGAAATATTATGATCACGCAAAATGGCCGTTACATCGGCCAGAACGCCGGGTTTATCCAAAACATCCAGACGAATGTAGAAATGGCCGCGAATATCGCCAGCCCCACCCCATTCGGCCTCAACCAGCTCATCCACCGGGATGCCGTAAACGGGGCGATGTCCGCCCTTGGCCAGATCAATTATATCAGACAGGACAGCCGATGCCGTTGGCCCCTCACCTGCGCCGCGCCCAACCAGAAGGCTGGTTCCGACAAAATTTCCTTCGATGAAGACAGCGTTATAAACACCATCAACCGCACCAATCGGGCTGGCTTGGGGAACCAGGCACGGCTCCATACGCTGCACAATGCGGTTACCCTCAATACGCCGCGCCATGCCCAGCAGTTTAATCCGGTAACCCAGCTCTGTCGCATAGGCAATATCGCTGGCGGTGATATGTCGGATGCCTTCAACATCCATTTTCCCAAAGGCCGGCTTCACACCAAAGGCCAGCGCAGTCAGAATCGAAAGCTTATGCGCGGCATCAATCCCATCAACATCAAAGGTCGGGTCAGCCTCGGCATAGCCTTTTTCCTGCGCTTCTTTCAAAACGTCTTCAAAGGCCCGCCCCGTTTCGCGCATTTCGGTCAGGATGTAATTGCACGTTCCGTTCAAAATACCGTAAACGGCCTTGATCTCATTTCCGGCAAACCCTTCACGCAGAGTTTTAATCACCGGAATACCACCCGCAACGGCGGCTTCATACATTAACGGCGTGATTGTGCTATCCGAAATACGCGCCAAGGCTTCGCCATGTTCCGCCAGCAATGCTTTATTCGCGGTAATAACCGCCTTGCCCGCTTTCAGGCAGCGTTCAACCAGTGTGCGCGCCGTTCCTTCCGCGCCGCCCATCAGTTCAATAACGGCATCCAACCGCGGATCGCCCGCCATGGTTTCCGGCGTATCAATCCATTCATAGGCTGATAAATCAATATCGCGCTTTTTATCTTTATCCCGTGCGCTGACACACACAATTTCAACCGCACGGCCTGCGCGGTTGGTAATCATATCCGGATATTGCTGTAAAATTTTGACAACACCACTCCCGACATTGCCCAACCCGGCAATGCCGATACGAAATGGTTTTGTCATTATTGCGCCCCCGTCAGGATCTGGACACGGCGGTTTTTGGCTTCGGCCTTATGATCTGTTTCCGGCACGGCTGGTTGTGCATCACCATAAGCGGTTGTTTTGATCGCTTCGGGTGGAACGCCATCGCGGATCAACTGCTTGGTCACGGCCATGGCGCGTTTCATCGACATCTGAATGTTCAAAATACCGCGTTCAACCGGATCACTGGTTTGTGCCCGCTGGCTGGCATGGGCCGCAACATGGACAGAACCGCCATAATTACGCGCGGCGCTGGCAATCACCTGACGCGCTGTTGCGTTCAGCGCGGAAGATCCATGTTCAAAATAAATTGTATTCGGATTACCGGTAAACATGGCGACATCATCCGCACCACGATACGCACCCCCGCCCATCGGCAATTCCGGCGTCAGTCCGCCCGCAGGTCCGCGCGGTGTTCCGGCGCGTGGATTATGACGCACGCCGGGTGTAAACATATCGTCGCTGAACGGGAAAACGGTCACACTGGGGTCGGTGCTGGACATTTTTCCGGCATTGCCCCCATCCAGTGAATAGGTCGTTATACCATCCGCGCTGGTTCTGGCATTGTTAAGAGGCTGGCCCGGATTATCGAGGCTGAACAGCTCGACGCTGCTATCGCCGGCATATTTGCTGGCCAGTTTGTTATAGGTACTGAGATCGTCCGTCATGGGTGTCACCACAACACTCCCATCAACGCCGGTCGTATCGCCGGTGGAATTTTTATCGGCATAAACGACCTTGCCAGTGCGATCGGAATCTCCCGCGAAAATGCCCCGCACATCTGATCCAAATTTATCCGCCGTGGCACAGGCGTTCAGGCTCAGGGCCACCAACATCATCAATATCGTCTTGCGGTTCAGCACGGCAGCGCACCTTTCAAAGGGGAGTCAATCCGGGGGATAGTCATAAAATCCGGCCATCGTTGCGCAAAAAAGCCCCGGTTTCAACCCCTTAACGCCCCAAGCCCCCCGGTTTTTCCCGTTGATTTTTGATCTTTTACAGCCCACCATTATAATATGAGCAAAACCCCCGATATATCGGCTGAAAAAAAGCCTGAAACCAGCACCAGTGCCGCCTTTATTGACCCGGTGGCGTTGACCGCGATTCTGACAAAAACCGCAGAAAAACTGCAGCCGATGATGCAGGAATTTGCCGATAAAATTGACTGGAAAGCGGTAGGCCAACAACCCGTCGATCCATTAAATCTGCGTGATACAACGATCTCGTTTTTTCAAAACCTGTATGCCGACCCTGACCGCCTGCTTACGATCCAGATGGAATATGCGCAAAACTGGATGAATCTATGGCAGGAAAGCACCAAGCGTTTTATGGGCCAACCCGCAGAGGAGCTTTATTCCTCCGATGCCAAAGACAAACGCTTCAAGGCCCCACAATGGCAGGAAAACGCTGTCTTCGATTTTATCCGCCAATCCTATTTGATGACCAGCCATTGGATGACAAAAGTCGCCCATGAAACCGGCGGGATGGATGAAGAAACGCACCGCAAGGTTGAATTCTATACCAAACAATTTGCCGATGCGATGGCGCCCAGCAATTTCCTGCTGACCAATCCCGAAGTGCTTCAGGCGACACTGGATACAAAAGGTGAAAATCTGGTTCGCGGATTCCAGAATATGCTGGAAGATCTGGAGCGCGGGCAAGGAAAGCTGAAAATCAGCACCACAGATTATGATGCATTTAAACTGGGTGAAAATATTGCGACAACGGCAGGACAGGTGATTTATCAAAATGACCTGATGCAATTGATCCAATATACCCCGGCAACAGAAACCGTTTATAAAACGCCCCTTCTAATTGTGCCACCATGGATCAATAAATATTATATTCTTGATCTGCGCCCCGATAACTCAATGATCCGCTGGTTGGTCGATCAAGGGCACACTGTCTTTATCATATCATGGGTGAACCCGTCTGAATCTCTTAACAGCAAGACGTTTGAATCCTATATGAAAGAAGGCATTCTGGACGCCCTTCACCAGATTGAAAAATCAACCGGGGAAGAACAAGCCAATGTTCTGGGGTATTGCATTGGCGGAACCTTGCTGGCAACGACACTCGCTTGGCTGGCTGCCAAGGGACAGGATCACCGCATCGCTTCGGCGACCTTTATGACGACCCTCATTGATTTCAAAGATGCGGGGGACATTCGCGTCTTTATTGATGATGCTCAAATCTCCATGCTCGAAAACGCCATGCAGGAGAAAGGGTATTTCGATGCCAGAAATTTAAAGGACACATTCAGCCTTCTGCGTGCGAATGATTTAATCTGGAGTTTCGTGGTAAACAACTATCTGCTGGGTAAGGAACCATTCCCGTTCGATCTGCTGTACTGGAATGATGATTCAACGAATATGCCCGGTGAAATGCACGCTTTTTACCTGCGTCATATGTACCGTGAAAACAATCTGGTCGTTCCCGGCGCCATCAAGCTGGATGACGTTCCTCTGGATGTGACAGCCATCAAAACACCCGCCTATTTCCTGTCCACCAAGGAAGATCACATTGCCCCGTGGCGCGCGACCTATACCGCCACGCAGCTTTTCCAAGGTCCGGTCAACTTTACCCTGTCCGGTTCCGGCCACGTTGCCGGTGTGATCAACCCGCCAAAGGCCAATAAATACGGATATTGGACCGCCGACCAAAACCCATCCGAACCAGATCAATGGTTCGATAATGCCACAAAAAATGAAGGGTCCTGGTGGTCCCACTGGATTGAATGGGTCAAACCCTTTGCCGGGCCACAAGTGCCCGCCAGAACTGCGGCCATAACGATTGAGCCCGCCCCCGGGCAATATGTAAGAATGAAGGCATAAAAAAAGGCGCATCATCTGATGCGCCTTTTTTATTATTATTCGCACTTACATTTATAAATATACTTGTTCGGATCCCCGGCATAACCACAGGTTTTTTCCGTACCGGCTTTATAATCGTCACAACCACAACCCGATCCAATGGATGTGCTTGTTGTGCCCGTTGCACCTGTTGCGGTCAACATTTTCCATTGGAAAGCATTAGGGGCACAGGTTCCCGTCTGGGTTTTGACTTTGGTCCCCTTGGTACAGTTTGTTGGGTTAATCGGGGTCGTGAAAATATCCGGTGTCGACGGCTTTTCACAGACAGGATCAGCACACGTCACCGTTACATTTTCAACAATCGCCGTTGTATTACAGGCGCAAGTATTCTTTACAACCCCTGTATCCACCCAGGAACAAGTGGCCTTCACCCATCTTTGTTCCTTTTCTTTCACACCGCTGAATCCTGTGGAACAGGTCCCATTAGCAATCCATTTTGTCGTTCCATCCGCTGTTGTGTTTGCGCAGGTACAAGCACTTAAATCATACGCGGAATAGCTAGAAGTACAATTCGGTGGAGAAACCGTCAGCGTTCTGGTCGCCGTTCCGACCCATGCGCTTCCCTTTTGGCTGGCACAAGTTGCTGTTTGTGGCTCGCTTCCGCCAACACAGACACAATCCGTGGCCTGCGTATTTCCTGTGGAAACGTTACCGGTACATACGGTCTTATAATTATTACAATATTTTCCGCTGTACCATTTCGGGCAGGCGATATTACAGGTCTGATAAGTATCAGGAACGGGCGGCACGAACACACATTTTCCGGTCGCTGAACCCAACGACCAGTTTCCATTATTACAGGTATATTTTCTGGAACGGCAATCACCTTTATTAAAAGTTATGGCTGTTCCATGCGAGCTAGCGCCAGCTGATATATCATTTGTAGCACAAAGCGTTGCAGTTGTTGCAGGGCAGCTTTTAGGTGGGGCTGCACTACAAATAGGTGTTCCGCTCGTATTCAATCCGATCAATACTTGCCCAGGAGGACAATCCACAGGAACCGGGACACTGTCTTCAACGCAAACAGCCTGGCCTTCTCGAATGCCGACCATACGCTGGGTGGGAAGACAGTGAATTTGAGGGTCAGTTGTAAATACGGACGGCTCAAAACACTCTCCCGCTGTATTACAAATCTCGCTCGCGATCAGTGCATCACTCACGCGAAGGCTATCGGTTGAACCAGATGAAATCGTCATTGCTGATGGAGGATTATCATTTCCAATTCCAACATTATTGGGTGACAAATCCTGAATATCATTTGGATTATTATTCGTTGGACGCCAATGAGGTGTTTCCACCTGCGTAAAATAGCTCAACTGATCATCAAAAAAATTGACCCCCGGAACCGAATTTTCGAATGCGGCGACATAGCGGGCTTCCGCTTTAGGCGTCCCACCTTCAAATCCGGGGTTACAATTGGCACGATCACGACCCGCTCCTGCGCAGGACTGGCGCAGAACACCATCCATCGTAAACCCGCCAACATGATTGCGTCCTGGGCTTGAAATAATGAAGGAGGCACCGCCATCAGGCTCGATAACCGTTTCGCCGTTTTCACCGGTAATGTAAATTGCCCCTGCGGCAGGATCGAACGTGTCCTCATCAATCTGTGCTTCTGTAACCGAATAAACCAAGCGCGAACCATAGGCGTCATAAGATCTCATTTCATCGAGCTGTAAGTCCCGGAAAGGGACTGCCCCGACAAGAACACGTTCCCCACCCCGTCCGGCTTCCACACATATTCCGTTCGAGCAGGTGCCGGTTGCAATGGTCGTATTTCCAGTACCCGGACAATCGCTTAAGGCTCCGCCATACGCAGCCTCATCACGCGCAGCATCAATGGGGGCAGGACATGGATAGGCCCCTATGGTGCTGCGGCGTAACTGGAGATTATCGGCAGATGCAGAAATATTTTTATATGTATTTTCAAAATCCGCCGTTTTTTTATAGTTATTATAAAGGACGGTGGCTGGTGCAATCATAAGCCCCAAGATCATTATTGCGATTGCCAATTGAATCAGCGTATAGCCGCGGATCGATTTCACAGGCGTGATATCTGTTATGGAACCTTGCATATTATTTCCCCTAATGAATTAAATCCGACAATCCATTCGTTAAAACCGGTACAGGCCTGATTGGGCTTAAGATTAATAAAATTTATTGCCTTACAACTATATTTTGCACCCGTGTTGCTATCCGACAAATCATTTATAGAGGCAATGCTCTGTCCAGGACAAGCCACAGTATTGTCCTCAATTTGCCGAATATCAAAACAATGTTTGTTGACATCAAAGGGATCCCCGACTGGAGGCTTAGTGCAAATCAGCCTGGTCCGGACATTATTATCAGTTTGAATAGCACCGGAAACATCCAGCATATGTTCGGGCAAATCCTTATTCACAGCGACAAAGCCCGTATTCAGATTTCGGACATGATTATTCAGTCCGCCTAACGGTCCCCACAAACCAAAAGTTTTAATTTTTCCAAAGATAACAAAATCATCATAATAATTACTCCCCTGTGCCGTACTCCGCAAAGATTTTACAAATACCGCATCAGGATCACAGTTCTCATTCTCTATTCCCGTCATTGGGGTTCCGCAAGATTCAAACTCCTGCCCTGTCTCCCCCATCCCGGCAACGCGGTTAGGGCCGCGTGAAAGCAATACAAAATCTGCGTCGTTGTTAATCCCGGCTGTAACATCATTAAATTCATTCTCTGCCCGAATAACACCATTGCCGGGGACAAAAAGAGATGCAATCGTCTGATTTTGCGTCACACCATATACAAGCTGACTTTTCCAACCATCCAGTGACCAGGCAACAGCAACATTGCGTTCACTGCCCATTACATCCCTGATTGTAATAATTGGTAGGGCACCAATAACGACCGGATCATTGCCCGCAACAGTATCAAGGTCACGTTCACCTGTGACATAACAAATTCCGCCACCCATGGCGCACGTCCCAAGAGCAACGCTTGTTCCCAACAAGGTCGGATCGCAGGTTGCATTAATTTCACGTCCGAACATCGGATCATCTCGGGATAAAGAAGGATCGGCAGGGCATGGGTATCTGCCATTGCTGAGGTAGAAATTCGTAATTAAGCCCTGGATATGCTCCATATGCTCTGTTGTCTGGTTGATTTCTTTCTGGCTTTTATATTGCGCATATAATTGAACCAGCGGAATTAAAAGAAGACCCACAAGTATGATGACGATTGCTATCTCAACAAGCGTAAAACCATTTCGGTTGGATTTCAAAAAAACCATCATGGCAACACACAAATCAGTTGTCCTGCGCCATCCGTCGCCCGTGCTTTTAACCCGGTCGCACAGGAAGGCCCAATATTAAACCCGGGAGGAACAGTACCGCACGATTCGTCCGCATTCACAATTCCATTTAACGGCCGGCTGCCACAATGAATTCCCCCACCATTATAATCGGCGATTTCAATGGGATTATTGTACATATCTAAACCGGTTGTAACATAGGGATCTCCGCCAATAATGCCGGGATCAAAAACGTTCTCTTTATAAGGCGAAGGCCCGGGGGCCGCCCCTGCGGCGATACAGCCATCCGTTTCTAACGCTCCGGGAGAGCATAAGCGATCAGTAATTAATTGGTCTGCCTGAACATTGCCCGGCAAGCTGGGCGTGTAAGCCCTGACATCCAGCTTGGCGACAGGAGAAGCGGATGCAGAACCAATGAGGACATTGCCGCCTGTGCTGGTAGAGATATTTGTGCTGGCAGACGTCACCATGCTCCAAATGCCGCCGCCAGACGATGTGGCGAAAATGAGATAATCGTCATAGTGATCCGCACCTGCGGGCATGACCGCAAAACGCGCATAACTTGACGGATTAGCAGGATCAAGGATCGCAAAGTTATTATTAAACGTGCCGTCATTATCGCAATTTTCCCGGTCTTTCCCTGCCCCGGTACAAGCCAGAGGCAATGCACCAAACAGACTAAAACCGCCAACACGATCAGCACCATGGCTGACCACAGCATAATGAACAGCATCCACGCTAGAAATCTGGGAGCCTTGTGCAGGTCCGCCGTCACGTTCAACCACCCGGATAACGCCGCCATTTTGAGTAAAGGTCGCGGCGTTTGTTAATCGGGCGCTCACAGCATAGGTAAATTTTGAACCATAACCATCCCTGAAAAACATCTTGGGCAACCCAAGCGCCGCAAAGGGAACATCTCCAATATAGATGACTTGCCCGGCAACACCCGGGCTTGGCGTTTTACAAACATTGACATCGCCCCCAGTCGAAGAGCAATTCGGCATTGCAGCCAAAGAAGCAGGTGTATTGGGATAGGGCTTACCGTAAAGTGGATTCGTTTCCGTCAAATTCCGAACAGCGGGTAATGGATAACGCCCCTTTTCATTAACGTACTGGCGCATAGCCTTATCAATAACCTGCAAATAACTGCTGCTTTGGGTAATTTGTTTATTCATTTTATAAATATGATAAGCGCCAATCATTGGTGCTGTGACCAATCCGGCGACAATAAGCGCGATGGCAACTTCGATAAGGCTAAAGCCTTTGTTCTTCATAATCAGGAGCCCCGGATAGTCCCTAAAATTTAATACTATTTTTATTCTATCATCGAGATGCTTAATGAAAGATAACTTTTTGCATTTTTTCCATATATATGAGTGATTTAAGATCTATCATAGGTCTTTGACAAGGCGACATAGCGCGCAGCGGAAAATTTAAGAAACTCAATCTCTTGTTTCGTTAAATCGCGCATATACCGGGCCGGGCTGCCGCCCCAGAGCTGACCCGACGGGACACGTTTTCCGGGCGTAACGAGTGCGCCAGCGGCAATCATTGCGGAATCTTCAACAACGGCATCGTCCATGACACAGGCCTTCATACCGATAAAGGCGGTATGGCCGATGGTACAGGCGTGCAGCACCGCCGCATGGCCAACCGTGACATCATTGCCGATATAAGTCCCCTGCCCGGTTGACGATACATGGATCATGGTGTGATCCTGAATATTGGTCCGCTGGCCGATGGTGATGTTATTGACGTCCCCGCGCAATGTGCAGCCATACCAGATGCCGCTATCTGCCCCAATTTCAACATCACCGATAATCACCGCCGTTTCGGCGATAAAGGCATCGCCATGAATGCGGGGCAGAATATTTTTATAGGGTGTGATGAGCGCCATCGATAGACCTTATCTTTACAGGAAAACAGGCACCGATTATCGCATAAAAAAAGGCCCCGACAAGCGGAGCCTTTTTTCTGAATTGTGTAAAGAAACGAATTAACGTTTCGCCCACTGCTTGGTACGACGGGCTTTGTGCAAGCCAACTTTTTTCCGTTCGACGACGCGGGAATCGCGGGTCATCATGCCAGCGGCTTTCAGGGCCGGACGCATGGTTGGATCAAAGTTTTCCAGAGCGCGGGAAATCCCGTGACGAACAGCACCAGCTTGACCGGACAAACCACCACCAGCAACCGTGCACCATACGTCAAAGTGATTGACGCGGCCCACGATCAGGAATGGTTGGTTGAGGATCAGACGTTGTGTCTGGCGTGCGAAGTAAACCGATTGATCACGGCCATTCACGATAACCTGACCCTTACCTGGTTTAACCCAGACGCGTGCAACGGCATCTTTACGACGGCCCGTACCATAGGAACGGCCCTGCGCATCGATTTTCGCTTTGCGTGGTTCTTTTGCATCGGACGACAATGCCGCAGCATTGTTGACAGGTGCATTGGTCATGACAGCTTTCAGATCTTTCAGATCACTGACTTGAGCGTTTTCTTTGGAAGCCATGATGATTAGACCCTCTTATTCTTGCGGTTCAATGCAGCAACGTCCAGAACTTCTGGTTGTTGTGCTTCGTGTGGATGATCAGCGCCTTTATAGACACGCAGATTGCCGAGGCAGGTGCGGCCCATGGTGCCTTCCGGCAGCATACGCTCAACAGCTTTTTCGATGACGCGCTCAGGATATTTCCCTTTCAGGATTTCGCCCTTGCTGCGACCTTTGATCCCGCCCGGGTGGCCGGTGTGCCAGTAGAAAATCGAATCAGCGGCTTTGTTACGGCCCGTCAACGCGACTTTCTCAGCATTGATAACGATGACATTGTCGCCGGTATCCATGTGCGCGGTGAACATTGGTTTGTGTTTGCCGCGCAGACGCATGGCAATAACGCTGGCCAGACGGCCCAGAACCAAATCTTCCGCGTCGATCAGAATCCATTTCTTCGTCACGTCGCTTGGTTTTGCAGAATATGTTTTCATTACAATCAACCTTGTTAGTTTTTCATCCTATTTGCGGCCTATACGGCCATGGCCGGAACATCCACAAATCTTCGCCTTTTGGCGCGCTTTTTTGGAAAGCAACGTGGTTATCGCGGAATGGTGGTAAGGAGTCAATCAAAAATAACAAAAAATCATAGAAAAAACAGTGACCTAGAAGTGGGGTACAATAATACCCCACTTAAAAATGATCCTAAGCCATTGATAATATAAACATATTTACCAAAGTTACGCTTGTTGTGCACTGCGCCTTGATACGCCCCTCCTTCGCTTATACCGTTCACACAGCGTAAGAATCGACGGAAAAGAGCAGGATATGAAAGATATGCCGAATAAGATCAATTTTGAAACGTTGGCCATCCATTCGGGTGCCGCGCCCGATCCGACCACAGGCGCAAGCAGCCCCGCCATCCATCAATCATCGTCCTTTGTCTTCAAAAGCACACAACACGCCGCCGATCTGTTTGCGTTAAAGGATAGCGGCTTTATCTATTCCCGCCTGACCAACCCGACCGTTTCTGCACTGGAAGAAAAATTGTCCGCATTTGAAGGCGGCGTTGGCGCGACCTGTACATCATCAGGTCTGGCCACCAACTTGCTGGCGTTCAGTGCGCTGATGACACCGGGCGATGAATTTATTGCAACAGCCAAACTCTATGGCGGCACGGCGGGTCAATTCCGCGATACGTTCCAACGCTCCTTTGGCTGGAAATGCCTGTTCACAGACCCAACCAAGCCGGAAGATTTTAAAAGCAAAATTACCGATCGCACCCGCGCCATCTTTATCGAAAGCCTGTCCAACCCCGAAGGCGTTATTGCCGATATCGAAGCGTATGCTCGCATGGCCGAAGATGCCGGAATTCCATTAATCGTTGATAATACAGTCGCAACACCATATTTGTGCCGCCCGTTTGAATATGGCGCGAATATCGTTGTTCACTCGACAACCAAATATCTGACCGGTCATGGCAACTCCATGGGAGGCGCGGTTGTGGATGGCGGATCATTTGACTGGATGAAACACGCTGCCAAATTCCCATCACTGACGACGGAATGTTCAGGTTACCGTGGCACTGTTTTTGCGCGTGACTTTAAGGCCGCTCCCTTTGCGATGCATAACCATGCCATCGGCCTGCGCGATATGGGGATGAACCAGCAACCCATGAACGCTTATCTGACCCTGATGGGAATGGAAACATTGCCATTGCGGATGCGTCAGCATTGCGAGAACGCACAAAAGGTCGCGGCCTTCCTGGCCGGAAACAAGGCGGTAAAGTCAGTCAGCTTCGCGGGGCTTCCAAATTCCCCGTACAAGCCACTCGCAGATAAATATATGCGTAATGGCTGGGCCAGCGGTCTGTTCACTTTTGATCTGGCTGGTGGCCATGCCGCCGGGGTCAAATTGGTGGAAACGGTGAAGCTGTTCCAGCACCTTGCCAATATCGGCGATACGCGCAGCCTGATTATTCATCCGGCCTCCACCACCCACGCCCAGATGAATGACGAACAGAAGATTGCCGCCGGTTGCGGCCCGGGGGTTATCCGGATTTCTGTTGGCATCGAAACGGCGGAAGATCTGATTGAGGATCTGACCCGCGGCCTTTCGGCAGCCTAAGGCTTTATTCCCATAATATTTTTGTTGCGCTATTGGGGCCGCAATGCTAATTTTGCGCCCGAAGATAAAAATTATGCAAATTCAGGGGGAATTTCTATGAAACCACTTAGCCGCCTCGCGACCGCTGCCGCTCTTGCTCTCGCCACTGTAACCGGCGCCAACGCCAATACGCTGGATCTCACCAAATACACGCAAGCCACAGGCGACACTAATTTCAATTTCTGTTCCAATGATAATTATCACGTTCAGGCCAAGGTGCTTGCCGTCACCCCGAAAAATCAGCCTGTCAGCCCCGCTACGGTGAATGCTTATTTTACCGGGCTTTGGAAAACCCTGAATGACCAGATTTCAAAGCAGGATAAGAAAGATGTCGGTTATCCTCAAGACAGCTTTACCTTTCTGCGCGTGCAAATGGGAACGTATAGCCAGGTCTTTAACGTCCAGAACAAAACCGATCTCCAGCCGGTTTTTACCCGTTTTTACATTGGTGAAAAACCTTCGGCAGAATGCGCACAGTTAAAGGCCGCACAACCCAAGCCTTAATGAAGTTTGCATCGTGATTTAAAAGGCGGGATTCCAGGAATTCCGCCTTTTTTCTTTATTTGTCATCTGCGGGAATTGCGCAGCCTAAAATCCGGTGCTAGCGTATCTTAAATTATAAAAATAATGATAAACAGGAGCTTCACATCATGAACGTTAAACGTCTCGCGACCGCCGTTACACTCGCCTTCGCTACTGCTGCCGGGTCCGTTGCTTACGCAACACCGATAACAAGCACCAATGATAATTCGAATACAGCAACTGGCCCTGTCCCGATCCCCTACGCCGCCGCAACACCGCCGGCCGTCTTGCTGGCGTGCACGAAAGATCAGCACGCCGTGCGTATGCTGGTTGTTCCAGGGGCGCCTATCGCGGATCTAAAAATGGGCAATGTTCCCGCACATGAATTTTTGGAAGGCATTCAAGAAGCGTTGAGGACTCCGATTTCCGAATATAATAAAGCCGATCTTGATGCGTCCAAAGAAGCCCTGCAAAAAGCCGACAAATCGATGAATAGCTTTATTGCCGCTTTTAATAAATCAAACCAATCGCGCCTGGCCTTAGCTGTAATGGATTTTGGCATAACCCACAGACCAGACCCGGCTTGCGCGCCCCAACCGGCAGTGCCGCAACCATAACCGTGAAAAGGCTGGATAAAAATCCGGCCTTTTTTCTGCCTACCTTCAATTACCATAAGATTTTTATTGCAAGAAGCAGTCCGTCAATGGTAGCTTCGCCCAGATTTCAATTTTGGGGGACTATAATGAACAAATATTTCAGCCGCATTGCTCTTGCTTCCGCTCTGACGTTGGCCGCAGGTGTCGCGAACGCCCAACGTGCTCCGGACCAAAGCCTAGGAAATCCAGATAGCTTGACTGGTTGCCTGCTGGATAATCACCGCTTGACGATTACAGCGGCCCCGAATGGTTCAGCGCAGGACGCCGCCAGATCTGATCTGGGCAAACTCACCAAAGAATATATGAATAATGTGAAGGGCATCGTGCGGGTGATTACAGAGGATTACACAAGCAAGGATACGAAACAGCGGCCCTTTTTTGACCACCTCACCTTTGCGCTGAATGATTATTCTTATAAATTTAATCAGACGAATAAAACAGCGTTCATCTTGGGTTTGAAGGCGGCTAATGTCGCCGCGGATGAAAGCTGCAAAACAGTCGTTCGGCTTAATCCAAAGCCTTAAAATATATTGTCTTTATAGCAAGCCGGGTTCTTTTTGAATCCGGCTTTTGCTTGCCCTTCCCACAGATCCAAACGGAACTTTTAAGCTTATTGCGCGTTGGTTATGGCGAATAAGCTTAAGGAGTTCTATCATGAAATATTCTCCACATACGGCAGTCCGGGATACCAATGCCCAACCGCCTGTTAATTTAACTGCCGATGAATACGCCCCAACGACATTCCGCGAAGCCGTTGGTTTATTTCCCGATATGGATTCCATGCAAGACGCGATCCGCGAACTGGAAGGGTCAGCCTTTCAACGTGATGCGATCAGTGTGCTGGGGTCCCGTCATGAAATTGAAAAAATATTCGGCACCACCGCAATTGATACCGTCATGGCCGAAGATGATCCGCGCGCGCCACGTCAGGCCCCGTCCCGTCCCGAAGAACAGAATATTGGTGCAGGTGCCTTGATCGGCGGCATTGCCTATGTCGGTGCAGTTTCTGCGGCGATCATTGCCATGCCCGCAACCATTCCCCTGACACTGGCAGCCGTGGCGCTTGGTGGCGGTAGCGGTGCGGCCATTGGCGCCGGGATTGTATCCCTTCTCGGAAACCGCCTTGATCATCATGCGGCAGAACAATTGCAACATGGCGGTCTGCTCTTATGGGTGCGCACGCCGGATGCAGAGCGCGAAATGATTGCGGTGGATATTATGCGCAAGCATGGCGCTCATCACATTAAAGTTCACGATATGCCCAATGCACAGCAGGAGACAGAAATGCAACCGAGCCCAAACGATCAAAACCCGGATACAGAATTAAAAGACAAATCCAAAATTAAGAAAAAGGAAAACAAGGTTGATGAAGGCCTGATCGAAACCTTCCCGGCCAGCGATCCGCCAGCAACGCACCAGATTACCGGTAAATAACAAAAAGACCCCGTTCGGGGTCTTTTTTATTGGATGATCTTCTTCATGGTCGGGGCGACAGGATTTGAACCTGCGACCCCTTGCCCCCCAGGCAAGTGCGCTACCGAGCTGCGCCACGCCCCGACATTTAAAGATGAAAAACCTATACCCTGCCAAAACAGGAAAGGCAATTCCGGATGATTACTTGGTCCCGATCATATCGCGCAGGTCGCGCAGATCGCCCAGCATCGCCTGAAGGATCGAACGCTGCTTGTCCGTCAGTGGCAACGGTGCCAGACCATGGGCCGGGGCACTTTCCGCTTTTGGGGCTGTTTCATTCGCGGCCACCGCACGGCTGACCGGTGCGGGTGTCGTATCGCCAGCCAGCAATTGGGCCTTGCCAACTGTTTTCAATAATTTTTGAACACCCTTGATCGTGTAACCTTCGGTGTAAAGCAGGGTGTGGATTTTTTTCAGCAGCGCCACATCTTCCGGGCGGTAGTAACGGCGACCGCCGCCACGCTTCAATGGCTTCACCTGGGTAAATTTGGTTTCCCAGAAACGCAGAACGTGTTGTTGGACCCCCAACTCATCCGCGACTTCGCTGATTGTGCGGAATGCGCCCGGCGCCTTTTTGCCTGCGGAAATTTCATCCGGTGCAACATCGTCAACGTGTTCGTCGAAATCAGCCTTCTGCTTGGTCTTTAATACGGTCATGTTCTGCTTTCCGTTTTTTATTATTAAAGTTACGCTCGATTTTTACCTACTCAACAAAGACTTACGCGCCCTTGTTGATTCTATCTTTTAAGACGTGCGAAGCCCGGAAAACCAGAACCTTGCGGGGCAGGATTGGAACCTCAACACCGGTTTTCGGGTTGCGGCCAATGCGCTCGCCCTTTTCACGGATTGAAAAACTGCCGAAGGATGAAATCTTCACGTTCTTGTTTTCGATCAGGTTCTTGGAAATTTCTTCCAAGACCAGCTCAACAAGGTCGGATGATTCATTGCGGGACAGACCAACCTGCTCGTAAACAGCTTCTGCCAGGTCGGCCCGTGTAATGGTGCGATTGGTCATGTCAGTGCCTCGCGTCTTCTTTGAATGGAATACAAAAAGCCTACCCTCTTGCGATTGAGCCGTCAACGGGACAAAACGCAATAAGTCACAAAAAAGTGATTCAATTCAAAGGGTAACAGGATTTTCTTAAATTAGGGTTGCCGCCGCAAAAACGCTGGATTTCTGCCGCTTGCGCCAGCTCTACAGGCGGACCAGCGCTGCGCCCCAGACCAGACCACCACCCAAAGCTTCGATCAGCATCAGGTCACCCTTGGCAATCCGCCCCGACTCGACCGCCTCGGCCAGCGCCAGGGGAATCGATGCGGCAGAGGTATTGCCATGACGATCAACCGTCACAATCACCTGATCCATCGACATCCCCAATTTCTTGGCCGTAGATTCAAGGATACGGATATTGGCCTGATGCGGGACCATCCACTGGATCTTGTCGGCGGTGATGTTGTTGTGGCTCAAAACCTCGGCAACCACATCGGACATGGCGGCAACAGCATGGCGGAAAACTTCCTTCCCTTCCATCATGATATGCCCGGTCGTCCCGGTCGAGCTGACCCCGCCATTCACATACAAAATATCTTTCAGGTTCCCATCGGCGTGCAAATGCGTGGACAGCACCCCACGGTCATCAACCGTTCCGGTACCGGACTCATCCGCCTCCAGAATGACCGCCCCCGCGCCGTCTCCGAACAGAACGCAGGTGGTGCGGTCTTCCCAGTTCAGGATGGATGACATTTTATCCGCCCCGACCAGCAGGATGCGTTTCGCGACCCCGGTCCGGATCAAGCTGTCCGCCACGGTCAGTGCATAGACGAACCCGGCGCAAACCGCCTGCACGTCAAAGGCCGGACCGTGTGCAATGCCCAAAGCGGCCTGAACCTTGACGGCGACTGATGGGAATGTTGTGTCGGGTGTGGATGTCGCAATAATCACGCCATCAATATCAGCCCCCTGCAAACCGGAATTTTCCAGGGCGCGCCGCGCGGCGGCAATCGCCATATGCGCCGTGGTTTCATCCTTGGCGGCAATATGACGCTGACGAATCCCCGTGCGCTGAACAATCCATTCATCGCTGGTATCAACAGTTTTGGCCAGTTCGTCATTGGTGACGCAATTGACCGGAAGATAAGAACCGCAGGAACGGATAATGGTACGCAGTGTCATTCGTTCAAAGCCTCATGCATTCGCCGTTATGAATTAGATTGGGCGCTGAGACTGGAAATAAAAGATTCCTGACTCATCAATTGTTCAATTTCGATTGCCACGCGCTTGTTAAACCCGTGTTCGACAAGATTGGCAGCAACCTTGATTGCATTGGCAAAACCAATCTCATCCATGCCGCCATGGCTTTTCACGCAAATACCGTCCAGCCCCAGAAACATCCCGCCATTGAAATAGCGCGGGTCCATCAATTTTTTAGTGCTGCGCAAAGCGCGCGCGGATAACAACCCGCCCAGCATTGCCATTGGCGACGATTTAAAGGACTTTTTGATAAATTCGCCCATCATCTTGCTGACGCCTTCGGCGACCTTTAGCGCGATGTTCCCGGTAAACCCGTCTGTCACGACAACATCTGTCGTCCCGATGGCAATATCATTGCCCTCGACAAAACCATAATAGCGTCCGGGCAGATCAACATTTCCCAAAACGGCGGCGGCGGCACGAACCTGATCATGCCCCTTCATTTCTTCGGACCCAACATTCAACAAACCGATGGTCGGATTATTGATGCCCATCACCACCCGCGCATAAACCGCGCCCAGTAATGCAAACTGAATTAGAATCTCTGCGTCACAAACAATATTCGCACCAAGGTCCAGAACAACACTGCGTCCACGCTGGGTTGGGAAAATCCCCGCCAGTGCAGGACGGTTGATGCCGGGCAGGCTTTTTAGGATCAGCTTGGACATCGCCATCAGCGCGCCGGTATTGCCGCCGGATACGATGCTGCCCGCCTCGCCTGCCTTTACCGATTCAATCGCCAGACGCATACTGGAATCCTTGCCGGACCGTAACGCCTGGGACGGCTTTTCATCATTACCGACCATTTTTTCGGTATGACGAATCGTTGCCGCTTTTTGCAATTCGGGATAGCGCGCGATAATCGGCTGAATACGGCGTTGATCGCCAAAAATCAGGAAATGGACGCCCGGAAGATCCTTCAGCGCCAGCGCAGCACCGGGAATAACAACTTCGGGGCCGTGATCGCCCCCCATGGCATCGAGCGCGATAGTTTGTTGGTATGACAAGTCTTTGATCCTGTTACGTCAAACGTGTGAGAACGGGCGGATTATAGACATGAAAAACGGGGAGAACAAACCCCCCGTTGATTCGAATTTCGATCTTTCCAGCGACAATTAATCGCGCGGAGGAAGAACCTGACGGCCTTTATACATCCCTGTTTTCAGGTCGATGTGGTGCGGGCGCTTTGGTTCGCCTGAATTGCTGTCTTCGATCCAGTTTGTCGTGGACAAAGCATGGTGCGAGCGGCGCATATCGCGCTTGGAAGAACTGGTGCGTTTCTTAGGGACTGCCATAACAATTAACCTTTTCGGAATAAAGAGGACTGGTAATTAACGGATATTCGGGGGGGTTGCAAGCAAAATTCGACGTTTTTGCCTTTTTCCCTAAGATTTATCCCCCTGATCTTTGACCCCGGCTTTCCAGTCCTTCAGGGCCTCAAACGGGTTTTTCCGTAATGATGGCGCTTCAGCCGCCTCATGGGCCGTATCAACCGAATCCTTGTCCCACGCCACCCCATGCGCCCGCGGATACGGGTTTAAAGACAGGGACAGATATTGTGCCACCAGATCACCCGCATCAATCTTGCCATTGATCATCGGCTCAGGATCTTCGCGCTCCTCCATCGCCGGAATTTCGCTATCGGCCATCTTCCCGGCCCGCTCATGCTTGGCCTTGGCCAGCGACAGGAAGCTTTCATGATCGGCATACCAACCTTCAAAATCTTCCTCAATATACCCCTTCACCGGGGCTTGGCTGATGACGCAGCTTTGCGTGACATTGGCCTTTAACATCCCCTCAACATGAATGACGGCGCGGTTACCCGGGACGCGTTGCAAGGTGATTTCCGCTGACAGGGAATTGACCGCCGGAATGTCCAGACGCTCGGCAATGGCTTTTAAATCAGCCTCTCCGGCTTCCAGTTTCTTATGAAACGGGTTCTGCCCCACCTCGCCCTGATCAATCAGGTAAACCCAGCCAAATTCGGATGTTGTTTTCTTGCGGCTCATTTTCAGGCTCTCTTTCTGAGATCGTCATTGGGCAAGGCCCCCCAGCGGATCTGGGCCTTGACCAGCTCATCCATCGTCATGGTATCCACATGACGGACCGACGATTGAATGTAAGCGGTCATAATATCCAGAACGGCGGTGGGGATTTCAGTCTTAACAGTCCCATACAAATTCCGGCGCAGGGCGTCATGCTGGACGGCATCATCCCCCAGCCCCGCATCATAGGCCGCAACACGGCCATTAAAGGCCTTCATCATGCGGCGGATATGCTTTTTCACGCTCAAATCGCCAACGCCGATTTCGCGCACAGCACGATCCATATCAACGAACATCACGTCATAAACGGCCTGTGACAGGCGGCGGGCGGTTTTATCACCCGCCTGACCCAAATGGCCCAAACGGCGCAAAACCACGAAACTATGCAGCAAAACCATGTCAAAACGGCCATCGACCGTATCCGGCACCTGTAAATCGGTGTAAAAATACGGTTGGCGCGACTGGATCAGCAGCGCGCTGTACAGCGCTTCTGCGGCGATTTGTTCGGCCCCTGTTTTTTTACGAAAGAACGTCAGCATTGCTTTTTAACCTGTCTGATCCTATGAATAAGCTGATTATATATAGTATTGATGGACCAAATGACCATGAAAAATTCAGCCCCGCATTTTGCTCTCCTTGCCCTCGCTTTGACCGGCGCTCTGGCCCTGTCCGCCTGCGCCCCGACCGTGGCCAATCGCGGCAATATGGTCAAGGATTACCAGATGGTAACGCTGGAACCCGGCACCAGCACCAAAAGCGATGTGCTGAAGGCCCTTGGATCCCCAACGACACAAGACGCGTTTGACGATAACGCCTGGTATTATATCGGTCAGGTAACATCGAAAAAGGGTGTTCTTGATCCAAAAGTCACCGATGAGCGCATCGTCATGGTCAATTTCGATGATACGGGCATTTTGCAAACCATCAAGGATGTCGGCGGCAACCGCGAAGATATCCCGCTGGAACGCCGCAAGACACCAACCTCTGGCAACGAAGTCACAGTGCTGCAACAATTCTTCGGCAATCTGGGCAAGTTCAATGGTCAAGGCATGGCCCCGGCTTCACAGGCCAGTGGCGGCAATAACTAACACTGTTTTTGCTTAATGCTTTTTCGACGGACGGCTGAAAACGCCGACCAATTCAATGTGTTGTGACCATAAAAACTGGTCAACCACGGTCAGCTTTTTAAACAGATAGCCACCTTCAGTCAAAAGCTCTGCATCGCGGGCGAAACTGGCGGGGCTGCACGATACATAGATCACGGTATCAACAGTCGAGCGCACCAGCATCTTCACCTGTTCCAACGCCCCAACGCGCGGCGGGTCCAGAATAACGGCATCGTAAACGCTCAATTCTTTTGGCATTAACGGCTCACGCACCAGATCGCGCTTTTCTGCCGTAACCGGATTACCGGGCATCGCAATTTTTAAGGCATTCAAGGCCGGTTCAAAACCTTCGATCGCGTGAACCTTATATTTTGCCTTGGCCATCGCAAACGTAAACGTCCCGCACCCGGCATACAGGTCGAGAACTTTCTTTGCCCGTTTCGGCAATGATGCCAACACCGTTTCAACCAACGCACGCTCGCCATCTTCGGTGGCCTGCAAAAATGCGCCCGGTGGGGGCATGACGCTGACGCCTGAAAAATTGACGACAAAGGGGTGACGCGCAACAACGGTCAGCAAATCGGTTTCATCATCGGAACTGTTCTGCCATGACAGGCGGGCCAGGTCGGCCTTGTCCGCAAACGCCGACAGGCGTTCGACAATATGGCGGGCCAGATGATCGTTGGTTTTTTTCTTCTTTACCCAAGGGCGCATGACCATATCAACCATGCCACCGGATTCGGCAACGGCAATATCCATCCCCTGTTCCCGTTGCAGGATGGTTGGCAAAACATCCCGCAACAACGGAACCAGCCCCGTAAGACGCGAATGCAAAACCGGGCATTCCGCCAGATCAACAATCTTGTTGCTGCGCTGTTCGTTAAACCCGATCACGAACTTGTCACTATTGTCCTTATACGCGGCCAGCGTGGCCCGGCGGCGTGTTCCCGGCGCACTGATATGCGGCCCGTCAATCGCTTCAATCTTCAGCCCGTGGCGGTCCAGCAAATGCCGCACCTGCTCCACTTTAAAATCACCATAGGTCTGCGTATCCAGATGCTGTAATACGCACCCGCCGCAACGTTCAAAATGCCCGCATAGCGCCGCAATCCTGCCCGCTGCGCTGGTGACAACGGATTGCAGCGTCGCACTGACCCCGCCATCCCGCATATCCCCCAGAACGACAGTCACAACCTCACCCGGCAACGCCCCCGGCACAAAAACGGTTTCGCCACTTGGCAAATGCCCGATTCCGTCGCCCCGTGCGCCGATGGTTTCAATGGTGATGGTGGTGGTCATTACGTCACTTTCTGCTTTCATAGGGCCGCTTGTAGCATATCCATAGTCCAAGCGTCAAAAGACGTCTGATTCCGCCCGTATAGCAAAAAAGCCCCTCTTTCGAGGGGCTTTTGAAGAACGGGTTAAAGGCAGTTATTAACCGGCAATCATCTTTGCAACAATCGCAACCAGCAGAATGGCGACAATGTTGGTGATTTTGATCAGCGGGTTAACAGCCGGGCCAGCGGTGTCCTTGTACGGATCGCCGACGGTGTCACCGGTTACGGCTGCTTTATGCGCTTCCGAACCTTTACCACCATGGTTGCCTTCTTCGATGAACTTCTTGGCGTTATCCCATGCACCACCACCGGAGGTCATGGAGATTGCGACGAACAGACCCGTCACAATCGTCCCCATCAGCATCGCACCCAAAGCATGGAATGCAGACAACAGATCGTTGCCACTGACGAGGTAGACAGCACCAAACAGGATGACCGGAACAACGACTGGCAGAAGTGATGGGATCATCATTTCCTTGATCGCGGATTTCGTCAGAAGATCGACGGCGGTGCCATATTCTGGCTTGCCGGTCCCTTCCATGATACCCGGGATTTCGCGGAACTGACGACGCACTTCAACCACAACGCTACCAGCCGCACGGCCAACAGCGGTCATTGACATCGCACCGAACAGATATGGCAGCAAACCGCCAATGAACAGGCCGATCACGACATACGGGTTTTGCAGGGCGAAAGTGATATCTGCAAATTCAGGGAATTGATCAAGCGGGAAGTAATGCTTGATTTCTTCCGTGTAACCCGCAAACAGCACCAGCGATGCCAGCGCAGCCGAACCAATCGCGTAGCCTTTGGTCACGGCCTTGGTCGTGTTGCCAACAGCATCCAGAGCATCCGTGGTGACACGGATATCTTTCGGCATATCGGACATTTCGGCAATGCCACCGGCATTATCCGTCACAGGACCATAAGCATCCAGAGCCACGATCATGCCAGCCAGTGACAGCATCGTTGTCGCCGCAATCGCAATCCCGTACAGGCCTGCGAAGAAGAACGACAGGAAGATACCGGCACAGATGACGATAACCGGCAGAGCGGTTGCTTCCATCGAAACAGCCAGCCCCTGAATAACGTTCGTGCCATGACCTGTTTCCGAGGCCTTGGCAACCGAACGCACCGGACGGAACGCTGTTGACGTATAGTATTCAGTGATCCAGACCAGCAGGCCCGTTACACCAAGACCGGTCAACGCACACCACAACAGGTCCTGACCTGTCAGGATGGTTTCATTCACCAATGGCAACGGCGTTCCCATACCCATATTTGACAGCAGACCTGCAATCAGAATGGCAGAGAAAATGCCGCTGACCGCCAGACCACGATAAAGCGCACCCATGATATTGGTGCTGCCCTTCCGCAGACGGACGAAGAATGTTCCGGCAATGGATGAAATAATGCACAGGGCACAAATCATCAACGGCAGAACCATCATCATTTTGGAAACGGACGGATCAAAAACGCTATATGCGATCAGCATCGTTGCAACGATGGTCACGGCATAGGTTTCAAACAGATCAGCAGCCATACCAGCGCAATCGCCAACGTTGTCACCGACGTTATCAGCAATAACAGCAGGGTTACGAGGGTCATCCTCAGGAATGCCGGCTTCGACCTTACCAACAAGGTCTGCACCAACGTCAGCACCCTTGGTAAAGATACCGCCACCCAGACGGGCAAAGATGGAAATCAGTGAAGCACCGAAACCCAGCCCGACTAGACCTTCGAGGATATAGCGCAGCTCATGGCCTTGCGTATCCAAAAAGACGAAGTACAGGATAATGCCCAGCAAACCCAGACCGACAACCAGCATTCCGGTAATCGCGCCAGCAAGGAACGATACGTTCAGTGCCGGGGCCAGACCCAGTGTTGCCGCCTGTGCGGTACGGACGTTTGCACGGACGGATACGTTCATGCCGATATAGCCAGCCGCTGCGGACAGAACCGCACCGATGACGAAACCAACTGCAACGTGCCAACCCAAAAGGGCAAACAAAACAACGGTTACAACAACACCGACGATTGCAATCGTACGGTACTGACGATTCAGATAGGCTGCTGCGCCTTCCTGAATTGCCGAGGCAATCTGCTGCATACGCTCATTCCCCGCGCTGGTGTTCATCACCTTACGCGTTGCATATGCGCCGTATATCAGGGCTAAAAAGCCGCAACAGACGACCATAAAATAGATATTAATAAAACTGTCAGTCATTCCTTTGACCCTTTCGGTTCTTCTTGGCAATGTGTGTTTAGATTCGCTAAGTGGTTTGAAGCTGCACAATTATTTTGCCTAGCGCAAGGGAGCGGACCTTGTGCGGCGCACAAGCCTACGGGGGATAAAAGACATAAAAAAAGCCCGCAAAAGCGGACTTTTTGGCTGTTATATTGATGAATTCTAGATTGGGCGCTGCTGCACAACCTGTAACAGCACGTTGTTGACAACTCCATCACCCATCACGCGATCACTCACTTTATGAAGACGGTTTTTCACCGCAACAACCTGAAGCACACCGCCGCGCATAACTGCTTCTTGTGTCAGGGCGCCATACATATCCTGAATAAATGCATCCTTCAGCCGGGGTGACATATTGGTAACCTGCACCTTGCCGGCTTCATCATTGGTTTCAATCACAATAACCAGACTGATCACCTGGGAAACGCCATCCCTATCGACGACAGGCAGGATCAGCGGGTCCAGCTGGACAAAACTGCTGGGGGCATGGGCATCCGACTTTTTCGCTTTTTCAGCCTTGGCATGCTCACCCGCCCCGCCCGTTGCGGCTTCGGCTGGCTGCTTGAAATAGAAATACGCGCCAGCGCCCCCGCCGCCGAGCAGTATAACTGCGAAAACTGCCAATAAAATGAGTTTCATTAAAGATTACGCCCCAAACGCTATGTTCGATATATTCCCCGATGATTGATAGTACGGGTAAATCCCTAATATTCAGTTGAATACACATTGGATTTTATCTAAATCCACAGATTTGTGGAATTGGAAGGATAGTCAATTCAAAGACTTAGCTGCGGACTGCTTTTTTTATTGCATCTAAAAGCGCATTAACAAGTTTGGACTCACCCTTTTCATAGAAAGCATGGGTGACATTCAGGTAGTCGGACAGGATGACAGGGGCATCAACATCAGGATTCATCAGCAATTCAAATGTCCCGCACAGCAGAATGGCCATTAACAGCGGCTCGGACGGCTTGGTTTTGCCGCTTTTTTGCAATGCTGCAACAATCATGTCTTCCAACGTGTTCATGCGGTCATAAACGCCTTCGACGACGGTCTGGAACAAAATCCCGTCGGGTGTGACCATTTCCACGCCATCAACGGTTTCCCCCAGGCGATGCAGCCGGTATTCGCTGATAACCGATTGAGCCGACTGATTATTCCCCAACATCTGATACACGGCCTGAACCGCTGCCAACCGGGCTGCGGAAGCCCGTGCAATTTTAGAACCTTGGGGTTTTTCTGATTTTTTAGTATCGCTCATGGCGCGGACAATACAGATAAAAACCAGAGATTTCCAGACGATAATCTTAGGAATATTTTTACCATAATATTATAAAGCTAAAGGGTCAGGCAGGAGCAATATTAATGACGATTTTAAAAACACTGGCCCAGAAACTATTCGGTAAAACCATCACACCGGCGGATATCCAGCGGATTGAAACGGCCGATCTCCATTCCCCTTCCGGTTTACCTCATTATTACTATGCCGAAGCCCAGAAGGATGGCATGTTCCTGATCAGCCATTGCGAACAATCAGATCGTGGAAACGGCCCGATTATCCGCATAAACCATGACAGTGTTCCCTACACATTGAATGAAGCCATTGATCTTTTATCGCGCTTTGAAAAGACTGAAGGTCTTTATCCGGGGAAAGAAAAAAGCCATCGCCTGTTCACAGAATCAAGCCGTCCTGATTATTTCAAAGCGAAGCTGAAAGATCAGTACCAGCGCTCTGAAATCGAAACTGATTTATTTGGTGAAAGTCCGTCCAGCATTATGAAGCTGAAACAAACCAGCCTCGATGCAGCGCGCATTGCACTGGCCAGCATGAAAAGACAAGGCAGCAGTTTTAATCTGGATGATTATTAGGATTGATACTTTTTATACGCAGCCTTGATCCGTCCCCAGATCAACGGTCCGAACGCTGCCAGCACCGCCATCAGAACAAAAATCAAAAGTGCGGCGACGAATTGAACAATTTCGTAATTCAACGCATCATTGGCAACGAACCAGCTGGCGATACCGCCGCCTGCAATCAGTAATATTCTAACGAATAAACCTAGCATCTATTTATCCTTTACAATGAATCGGATGTTTGATTTTTCTGGCCCTGCAAATCTTTCAATTCTTTCAGGAACGCGTCAAAATCCTGCGGCTTGCGGAAATCCTTATACACGGACGCGTAGCGGATATAAGCAACAACATCCAGTTGCGCCAGCGCCCGCATAACCAGTTCGCCAATTTGCGATGATGGAATTTCCGGTTCGCCCATTGTTTCCAGCTGACGAACAATGCCATTGGCGGACCGTTCGATATGATCCAGATCAACAGGGCGTTTACGCAAGGCCACGCTCATCGAGCGCATGATCTTATCACGGTCAAAAATCTGCCGCCGCTCATCATTCTTGATGACCGTCATCTCACGAAGCTGAATCCGTTCAAAGGTCGTAAAACGCGCTCCGCATTCGGTACAGAAACGGCGGCGGCGGATGGATGAATTATCCTCCGTCGGGCGGGAATCTTTTACCTGCGTTTCATCGCTGTTACAAAACGGACACCGCATCCTTTACAGATCCGTGTAAATCGGGAAGGCTTTGCACAATGCTTCAACGTCCTTGCGCACCGCCTGCTCCACAGCGTCATTGCCTTCTGCGCCATTCGCGGCCAGACCGTCCAGAACGCGGGCAATCAACTCACCAATCTTGCGGAACTCCGCTTCCTTGAAACCGCGCGTGGTTCCGGCGGGTGATCCCAAACGAATCCCCGATGTAACCATCGGCTTTTCAGGATCATAAGGAATGCCGTTTTTATTGCAGGTCAGACCGGCGCGATCCAAGGCCTTTTCAGCAATATTGCCGGTCAGGTTTTTGGGACGCAGATCGACCAGCATCAGGTGAGAGTCCGTGCCGCCTGAAACAATTTCAAAACCCTGTTCCTTCAAGGTCTGCGCCAGCGTTTTGGCATTAGCGACAACCTGCTTGATATAGGTTTTGAATTCCGGCTGTAACGCCTCACCAAAAGCCACCGCCTTGGCTGCAATGACGTGCATTAATGGCCCGCCCTGAATACCGGGAAAGACTGACTTATTCATCAACTTGCCGATTTCTTCGTCATTGGACAAAATCATTCCGCCGCGCGGCCCGCGCAGCGTTTTATGCGTAGTTGTTGTTACAACGTGTGCATGGGCCAGCGGGCTTGGATATTCCCCGGCGGCAATCAACCCCGCATAATGCGCCATATCGACGAACAGATAAGCCCCGATTTCATCCGCAATCTTGCGGAACGCGGCCCAGTCAATCGCGCGGGAATATGCCGATGCACCACAGACAATCATCTTTGGCTGGTGTTCCTGTGCCAGACGGCGGACCTCATCAAAATCAATCCGCTGATCCTGATCCGACACGCCATAGGACGCAAAATCAAACCACTTGCCGGACTGGTTCAGTTTCATGCCGTGGGTCAAATGCCCCCCATGATCCAGACGCATCCCTAAAACTTTATCGCCGGGTGTCAGCAGGGCGAAATAAACCGCCTGATTAGCCTGTGACCCGGAATGCGGCTGCACGTTGATATAGGTGCAATTGAAAAGCTGTTTTGCGCGCTCAATGGCCAGTTCTTCAACAACATCGACATTTTCGCAGCCGCCATAGTAACGCTTGGCCGGATAGCCTTCGGCATATTTATTGGTCATCACCGACCCCTGCGCTTCCAGTACCGCTTTAGATACGATGTTTTCGCTGGCGATCAGTTCGATGGAATCTTTCTGGCGGATCAGTTCGCCCTGAATGGCGTCATAAACGGCTTTATCAGCGTTCGCCAAGGAACCGGAAAAGAAATTATCTGCTGTCATTGTATGATCCTGTTTTTTTGCCACTACACTCATTCTCTTCTCCTCTATTGTCATCCCCGGCTTGACCGGGGATCCAGTGCCATCAGACACAAATTTGATCGTATAAATCATTCCATTGCGGATTATGCTTTTCAAGCAATTCCAATTTCCATTCTATTCCACTTCTTTAGCGTCTTTTCCCTCTTGATGGCTTGCTCTATTTCGTCATGAGCTTCGTAATACACAAGCAAGTGAACGCCGTATTCTTTCGTAAAACCCTCTATTGCTCCGGTCTTATGCTGCCAGACTCTTTTGACGAGATCAGATGAAACACCAATATAGAGCGTTCCGTTCCTTTGGCTGGCCATCATATAAACAAAATAGCCGTTCACGTTTTCCTCTGGATCCCCGGTCAAGCCGGGGATGACAATCAAACATCAGCATTCCCGAAGGCTAGCGACCCGCGCCGTATGGCGACCACCCTCGAAATTCGTATTCAAAAAAGCATCGACGCAATCAATGGCGACTTGCACCCCGATAATGCGTGCGCCCAGGGCCAGCACGTTTGCATCGTTATGTTGCCGTGATAAACGCGCCATGCTTGCATCGGTGCAAAGCGCCGCACGCACCGCCAGATTCCGGTTTGCGGCAATTGAAATCCCAATTCCCGAACCGCAAATGATGATGCCTGTTGCGGCTTCGCCTTTTTCAATGGCAATGCCCATGGCCTTACCAAAATCAGCATAGCTGACGGAATCATTGGACGTTGTGCCAAGGTCCAGCCATTCTACCTGTCCGGCGAAATGGGCTTTCAGCACTTCTTTCAGGTCGAAACCCGCATGATCAGAGGAAATGGCGATTTTTTTGAGGACTGGATTCATACACCCTTTATAGTGCGCCGCACGGGACCAGATCAATCCCCTATCAGGCCCTTCTTTCGCAAGACATATTCCAGTCTTTTCAAAGCATTAGTCTTGAGCGTTGTTTCCGGAACATTGACCGGCCCCTGAATGACGACTTCGGTCATTGTTTTGACGTCCATCGCCATGACCCGCACCACGTTGCCAATGGTCGAGAACTCAAAAATCACTTCGCGGTTTTGCATCGGATTCGTTGTCATTTGCCGATCATAACGACATTACCCTGCGATTTCCAGCACCCGCATTGCAGGATTTGGCATTTTCTCTTACCATA
>CAACXI010000029.1_pt1 | contig 40497 bp, 36 predicted proteins | sample 2275891 | NCBI WGS metagenome assembly CAACXI01 (sample SAMEA5312484, study PRJEB27640) | indoor metagenome | biome: indoor environment; feature: controlled; material: polymer antistatic dissipative epoxy resin | place: Italy | collected 2014-05-27 | reverse complement strand
ACCTCACCGGCGCGGTTGATTAGCAACAAGACGGAATTGCGTCCCGCAGTGATCGCGTCATCAACCAGATCATTCGCCGTGGCGGCATCCTTGACGGCTTGCTGATTGATTTCAACAATCACATCGCCGGCTTCCAGCCCCTTATCAAAGGCTTCTGTCGCGCCAGTCACTTCTGTAATCACAACGCCCGTAACATCATCAGGAATGTCATAGGTGGCGCGATCTTCACTGTTCACAGCGCGTAAGGACACGCCAAGGGCGGTGACAGGAACGCCAGACGGACCTTGTTTTTCTTCGGGCTGATTATTTTCAGCCGTCAAACCATCTTCTTCGGCCTTTTCAAGTTCACCGATGGTCGCAGTGGCAGTTTGTTTCTTGCCATCGCGCCAATAAACCAAATTGACGGTTTTGTTGATGTCGGTTTCGGCAACAATACGCGGCAGGCTACGCATCTGGGTGATGGATTTACCATCAAATTCCAAAATGATATCGCCGGGTTTCAACCCTGCCTGTTCCGCAGGACCACCGGGCAGAACGCTGGCGATCAAGGCGCCGCTATGCGCGTCCATGCCAAGGCTTTCGGCAATGTCTTCGGTGACGCTTTGGATGCGCACCCCAATCCAGCCGCGGCGCGTATGGCCATATTTTACCAGCTGGTCGATGATGGGTTTGGACAGGTTGGATGGAATGGCAAATCCAATCCCGACCGATCCGCCGGACGGGGAATAAATGGCAGTGTTAATGCCAATCACTTCGCCGTTCATGTTAAACATTGGACCGCCCGAATTGCCGCGGTTAATCGAAGCATCGGTTTGAATGAAATCATCATAGGGGCCGGCATTGATATCGCGCTGCTGCGCCGACACAATACCGGTTGTGACGGTTCCGCCAAGGCCGAACGGATTGCCAATGGCAATCACCCAGTCGCCAACGCGCAACGGCGCAGAATCACCGAACTTTGCAGCAACCAGCGGATGCTTGGTTGTCACCTTCAACAAGGCCAGATCGGTTTTTTCATCCCGGCCAACAACTTCGGCGGGCATGGTTGTGTCATCGTGCAAGGTCACACGCACCGTTTCGGCATCTTGAATAACATGGGCGTTGGTGACAATAAAACCGTTCGCCGCGTCAATGATAAAACCCGATCCAAGCGATGTCGCCGGGGTGGGTTGCATCCCGCCACCGCCGCCATGCTTGTTCATATATTCTTCAAAGAAATCCTCAAAAGGTGAACCTTCGGGGAATTGCGGCATTTCCGGCAGAGCCGGTGCCCCATTCGGGCCAACGGGACCAACATCCATTTTCTGGGTCGACGAAATATTCACCACCGACGGCAAAAGCTTTTCAACCAGCGGGGCAAGGCTGCCCGGACCGAAACTGACGGCCTTGGGCGGGAGCGTGCTGGGCGGAACCTGCGCCAATGCAGAATTGGCGATGGGGGCGCAAAAAGCTGTCGCAAGGAACAAACCGGTAATGATTTTCTTCATAGGCTCACTCTTTTTGTTGCGGTCTTATGGTTTCACGAAATAACGGAAAAATTCACTGTCTGGCGACAGGATCAGGCGTGTTTCCGGATTGGCCATTGTTTCACGATAGGCTTCCAGTGAACGGGTAAAGGCATAGAAGTCCTTATCCTTGTTGAACGCTTCACTGTAAATCGTAATGGCTTCCTGATCGCCCTGACCGCGCAAGATCTGTGCGCTACGCTGGGCATCGGCCAGAAGGACGGTGCGTTCGCGTTCGGCTTTGGATTTGATCTCCAGCGCGCGTTCCTGTCCGCGGGCGCGGGTTTCGGTTGCATCTTCGCGGCGTTCGGTAATCATCCGGTTAACGGTTGAGGTCCGCAGCGTATCGGTCAGGTCGGCGCGGACGATACGGATATCGACGATTTCAACGCCCCGTTCCTTCATGTCATCATTGACGCGTTTTTTAATATCCGCCATGACGGTGTTCCGCTTGGTAGAGAGCAAGTCGCGCAAAGTGGTGCGGCCCAGAACGTCACGCGTCGCGCCGCTGAGGACGTTCCGAATACGCTGGTTCGCGCCGTCTTCCGTCACCATCCGTTGCAGGAACAGCAGCGGGTCGGCAATGCGGTAGCGGGCAAACACATCAACATTGATCGGTTCACCGCTGACATCCGAAGCCAGCTGTTCCAACGCGGCCTTTTCTTCATCGGTCGCGTCTTCTTTTTGCAATTGCTGAACGCGGGATTTGTCCGACGACAAGTTCATCCGTTCCGTGGCCGGATCAACGCTTAAAACGCGCTTGTCGAAATAACGCACGTTCTGGATCAACGGAATGCGGAAATAAAGCCCGGCCTTGGAAATGGTTTGCTTCGGTTCCCCCAGCTGCAAAACGATGGCGTGTTCAATTTCGCGCACCGTAAAGACCGACATGGAAACCAGAATGGCCACAGCAGCAACACCGATCAGTCCGGCGGCACCGCCCATTTTAAAAGATTTGTTCATAGCTCTATCCTCTTTCACGCTTAGCGGATGAATTGCGCAGCTGGCGCGGATGGTGGTGTGATGGCCGGGGCCGGGGTTGGTGTTCCCGCAGCCGGTTTCAATTCATTTAGCGGCAGATAAGGCAGAACCCCGCCCGTACCCGATGCATTATCATTGATGATGATTTTCTGTGCCGATTTCAGAACGGTTTCCATTGTTTCCAGATACATCCGTGTGCGGGTCACGTCTTTCCCCATCACATAGGCGCTGTACACCGAATTGAAACGGTCGGCATCACCGCCCGCCTTGGCAATCTGTGATTCTTTATACGCTTCGGCTTGCTGGATCATCTGGATCGCTTCACCGCGAGCCTTTGGTACGATGTCATTGGCATAGATGTTCGCTTCGTTCTGGAACCGCTCGGCATCCTGCTGGGCGGCGACAACGTCTTCATAGGCATCGATAACATCCGGATGCACAACGGCTTCCTGAATCACAACGCCCAGAATGGAAACGCCGGATTTATAATTGTTGAGCGTATTTTGCATGATCGTCCGTGCGCCATCGGACACACCGGTCCGGTTGCCGGTGATGATCGCTTGCAGGCGGGTCTGGCCAACCACTTCACGGATCGCGCTTTCGGCCACTTTCTTAATGGTCTGTTCCGGGTCCATGATGTTGAACAGGTAATCGCGGGCATTATCGATGTTCCAGAAAATGACCATGTCCAGATCAACGATATTCGCATCAGACGTCAGCATCAGGCTTTCTTCCGGGATATCGCGTTTTCCGGCGGACCGGCCAACGCCTTCACTGAATCCGATCTGGATGCGGCGTTCTTCGGTGGTGTTGACGATGGCAACATCCTGAATCGGCCACGGAATGCGGTAACCAAGGCCCGGTTCGCTTTGGGTTTTGTTCCATGCACCGAATTGTGTGATGACGGCGTTTTCACCTGGTTTGACCAGATAAAAACCGCTGGTCAGCCACAGGCCAAGGGCGGCAATACCGACAAGGGCGGCAAAACGGCCCGGTCCAAACCCGCCGGGAAGGGCGCGGCGCAGGTTTTCCTGAGCCTTTTTCAGCAATTCATCAAGATCCGGTGGCAGATCGCCACCCCCCGAACCACCTGATCCGCCGGGTGGGGTGCCCCAAGGGCCGCGGTTACCGTCAGAGGGCTTGCGGCCCCATGGATTCTTGTTGTTGTCGCCAACCATCTCTTTGATCCTGCATCGAAATTATAAAAAAGCTGGCTAACTTTAGCGTTTCTGCGATAGAAAGCAACCGAAAGCGGGAGAAAACACAGATGGGCTTTACCATATCCGACACTGAAATTATGGATGTTCTGTCACGGGTCAAGGATCCGGCAAAGGGACAGGATATTGTCACACTCGGCATGGTGTCCGGGTTACAGGCAGAAAAGGGCGAAGTGACCTTTTTGCTGATCGTCGATCCCAAGCGCGGGGCCGAACTGGAACCGCTGCGTCAGGCGGCTGAAAGCGCGCTGATGGGCTTACCAGGGATTCGTAAAGTGACCGCGATCCTGACGGCTGAACGTGAGCAGGCGAATGAAAACATACCCGCTGCCAGTACAAAGCGCGCGCCATCAGCGTTACGGGAAATGCCGGCGGTGCGTCATATTATTGCCGTGGCATCGGGCAAGGGCGGGGTCGGGAAGTCGACTGTTGCTGTTAACCTCGCGCTGGCCTTGCGCCGGATGGGATTTTCAACCGGTCTGATGGATGCGGATATTTATGGTCCGTCCATTCCGCGGATGCTGAATATCAATGAAAAGCCGATTGTCGGTGACAACAAAAAACTGATCCCGATCTCCACCTACGGCATCAAAGTCATGTCGATGGGATTTATGGTTGAAGAAGGCGCGCCGATGATCTGGCGCGGCCCGATGATTCAATCGGCGGTGCGTCAGTTCCTGGAAGATGTCGACTGGTCGGATAATGGTGCGCCTTTGGACGTTCTTGTCGTTGATATGCCGCCGGGCACGGGTGATGCACAATTAACGCTGGTGCAAAAGGTTCCGTTGACGGGGGCGGTCATCGTATCGACACCACAGGATATTGCCCTGATCGATGCGCGCAAGGGTCTGGCGATGTTCCAGCAAACCAATGTGCCGATTTTGGGAATCGTTGAAAATATGTCCTATTACTGCTGCCCGCAATGCGGCAGCCGCAGCGAGATTTTCGGGCATGGTGGCGCACGCGCCGAAGCGGAAAAAATGAATGTCCCGTTCCTTGGCGAAATTCAACTGCACCCGATGATCCGCAGCCTGTCCGATGCGGGAACGCCCGTTGTCGCAGCGCGCCCGGATAGCCACGAAGCCAAACCTTATATTGATATGGCGGCGATGGTGGCCCCGGTTTTAAGAGAAAAAGCGGCGGCTTAACAGACGCCTAGCGACGGTCAAGAACCTTGATCGTATAGGGCGGCGGGCCGGGGTGTTTTGTGCTGGATGTTTCGGTCCATTGCGTTTGATCGACATCCGGGAAGAACGTATCGGCATCGTAATCCTGATCGATCATGGTCAGGTACAACCGGTCGAGGAACGGCATGGCGGCGTCATAAAGCTGCGCCCCACCGATCACAAAAATTTCTTCCTGACCCGCTTCCAAAGCGATCATGGTGGCGTGTGAAATCGCCTGATCCAGCGTTTCAACGGCGAAGACGTTTCCTTCGACTTTGTCCGGGGTGCGGCTGACCACGATATTGGCGCGACCCGGCAAGGGTTTGCCAAGTGATTCATAGGTCTTGCGACCCATGATAATCGGCTTTCCCATCGTTGTGGCTTTGAAGTGTTTGAATTCTTCAGGGATATGCCACAGCAATTTATTATCCTTGCCGATGGCGCGGTTTTTTCCCATGGCAACGATGGCGGAAATCGTAATGGTCATGATCTATACCGCAACGGCGGCTTTGATGTGCGGATGCGCCTGATAACCGACCAGTTCAAAATCTTCAAATTTGAAATCGAACAGATTGGTAACGTGCGGATTCAAATGCATTTCCGGCAGGGCATAAAAATCGCGGCTTAATTGCTCTTTCGCCTGATCCAGATGATTGGTGTACAGATGCGCATCACCAAAGGTATGGATGAATTCGCCGGGTTTCAATCCGGTCACTTGCGCGATCATCAGCGTGAGTAACGCATAAGACGCAATGTTAAACGGCACGCCGAGGAAAATATCCGCACTGCGCTGGTAGAGCTGGCAGGAGAGTTTTCCGTCCGCGACATAAAACTGGAACAGGCAATGGCAGGGCGGTAAAGCCATCTTGCCGATTTCCGCCACGTTCCATGCCGACACGATCAGGCGGCGGGAATCGGGGGTGGTTTTAATCTGATGGATCAGGTTTGAAATCTGGTCGATATGATGGCCATCCGGTGTTGGCCAGCTGCGCCATTGATGGCCATAGACAGGACCCAGATCGCCATTTTCGTCGGCCCATTCATCCCAGATCTTGACGCCGTTTTCCTGCAAATATTTGACGTTGGTATCGCCCTGCAAAAACCACAGCAATTCATGGATGATGGATTTCAGGTGCAGCTTCTTCGTCGTCACAACGGGAAAGCCCTTGGACAGGTCGAAACGCATCTGGTGGCCAAAAACGCTCAATGTCCCGGTTCCGGTACGGTCTTCTTTCTTTGTGCCAGTTTCAAGAACGTGGCGCATCAGGTCGTGGTATTGCTGCATGGGAAATCCTTTGTGTCCTTAACCTCTTTAAAATGGAACGGACTGGCCTAAATAACAAGGATTCAAGCCGTTTTTCTACGGAAATCATGGGGATATGAATCCCTTTGACTCGACTCACTTTTTTTGCGCAATTTAGCGCGCATTAAGCGGGGCAGGCATCTGCCTGATTTATTTTTGATAATCTCAAGACGGATTTATTCGACCATGACACTGCATCGTTATTTTAATCGCGCAAAAGACTTAACCGGTCATCGCAACAGTCAGGCCCACACAGCGGCAGAGCGCTTTGAAAAAGGCATTTTCTGTGATTGCGCCGGGACGTTATTCGTTGACGGCGTAGGCGAGGATGCCGAACTGGTTGCGTATTTAAACGCGCAACACGCCAGTGGTCGTAAGGTTGTATTGTTTTCCGATGAACCGTCACAAAAGATGCAGGAAAAAGTACGGACGCTGGGTCTGGACCCTGCGCTGACAGAACACATTCGCAATAAGCGCGCTTATCAGGATATCACGCTGGAAATGCTGATTGATGATGCGCCGGAATTATATTTGAAGGCCGCAACGCATTTTCATCCGCATGACACATCATTCCGCAATCTGATCCGCCAGTATTCCGCACTTCACCCGATGCTGCTGCCCATTCCAATGATGCTGAAACTGTAACAGTATCAGGGGCGGAAGTTTACTGGTTGCGGTAATTCCGCAAACGTCCAAACCAGATGTGTCTGGCTTTTTTGCCCTGTTTCCAGCGGTGCAAGGCGCGACAGGGCAATTTCTTCGCCCTGTTTCAGGTCCCAGTCTGCCGGAACATCCAACACCAGTGTTTGGCCGGGCAGCACATATATAAACGCATCATCATAAAACAGATCGACCATAACCGATTCCATGGCCATGCAATTGAATGCAGTGGTCAGGTGGCCGGGGCGTTTTTCCGATGGGGTCGATGGTCCTGTAATAATCATGGCTGCGTTCCTGATTACAGTTTCAGATAAGGCAAAGCAGGGTTTGCCCGCAACGCGGATGGATCCGGCAATTCTTCTGCTGTCCAGACCATGTTGAAATCCTTGTGCTGCTGGCTGTACAGCCCGGCAATCTGGTGGAACGGGATTTCTGCGCCTTCTTTCAACGCCCAGTCTGCGGGAACGTCGATCGTGGGCTGCTGGCCCTTATCCAGATAAACAAAAACCGCATCAATATCCATAAAGACTGGTGTGGCTTCATTGGCAAGGCAGTTGAAATTTGTAGCCAGCATTCCGGGGGTCTTGGTGGATGGTGTTGCTTTGCCGACGATAATCATGGTGGCCCGCCTTTGGTTTGTTTACTGTTTAAAAAAAGAGATGGCCCTCTTTACGGCAAGACGTTTCAAATTGCAAATCATTCTTAATTGCAATTCGAGAGCCTTTACCTTTTCATAAGGGTTTTTCCGTAAGGTGGGGGTACTGAGGGGCAAAAAACGAGGCTTTCCGTGATTACTGAAGCGTTTCTGAATTCTTTTTCCATCTATTACGGTCTTGACTGGCTGGCGCTGGCCGCCGGGGTCTATGGATCCTATCTGATGACCAACCGAAACCGGATTGGATTTTTGATGACGGGCATCGGTTGCCTGTCCGGCTTTGCCGTGGCACTGATTTCGGGTCAGTTTGGCTTTGTCGCCTATAACCTGATCCTGATGGGCATGATGGTGCGCGGGTTCTTGTTATGGGGTCCAACCTATCGCCGCGCTTTAGAACCTGCCGAATAAGAGATCTCTTAGTTTTCCTTGAAAATCTGCGGGTTTCCCCTATAATCAATAGTGCCGGGTTCGCCCGGAGATGATGCTGAACGTGATTCAGAATAAGCGTCGTGGACCCGGGGGCAGTGCCCGGCGGCTCCACCAGAATTCATCAGGCTTTTGGGTCGGGTGCATTCGGGCGGGGCCGAAACAGGATCGACACGCGTGGTAAAGGGAAAACTTGCATCCGTTGTGGTTCGCCGTTATCGGGCCATTATTTATATTTGCAAACGACAACTTCGTCGTAGCGAATGACAACAGCCAAGCGGCTGGTGTCGCTATTGCTGCTTAGTAATAAGCAACGGTAGTTAGTAGCTGCAAATCAATCCCTTCCGTCTAGACAACGGAAGGTGGGGTTGGGGCCGAACCTCGCAACAGAATCGGCCCACTTTTATTTTCTCCGCTTCTCTGTATCCTTACTTTTCATGAAAACAGATTTATGGCCCCGTTTTGCCGGGGCGTTATGGGCGGTTTCCTTTTTTCTCGGTTTTGCTTATCTGCCTGCGCCGGAACTGGCGCGGCTGGGTTGTGTATTGTCCGGCTTTACGGCCCTGGGCCTTTTGATCGCGGCGGGCGGACCGCTGGCACAGCGCAGCGTCTTTGCGCCGCGCCTTTCTTTGCTGCTGGTTCTTTTTGCGTTATTGGCATTATGCAACGCCGCATGGTCTGTTGCCCCGTATTACAGCCTGATGTTTGTGGGCGGATTCCTCCTTCTTCCTGCCACGATGCTGGCGTTGTTTATCGCTGTGCCACAGGCGCGGAATGATTTTTTACGCTGTGCCGTCATGGGGGCCGGGGTGGTCATTGTGGGGACCGCGTTATGGGCGCTGATCCAGATTTTTTTCTTGCCGGACATCTTGATTAACGGACAGCCCCGCAACCCATTTTCAAATCCCAATGCCTTTGCTGGCTTATTGAGCTTAAGTTTTTTTGCAGGGTTGGGTTTATATTTGAAAGGCGGGGCAGCGCGGACGCAGCGTATTTTGTGGATTGGGCTTTTGGTTATTCTGGCAACGCTTGCCGGGATTGCGGGCAAGGCCGCGAGCCTTGCGCTTGGCATTGGGTTGATTGCATTGGTCATTTTTGGTGACCGCCAGATTTTAAAGGCGCGCTGGAAACCCTTGCTGTCATTGGGCTTCTGTACGCTGGTACTGACCAGTCTGATGGCGGTTCTGGCGGATAAGCGCGGGGCGTTTGACCGTGTTTATGGGATGATTTTGGGCGGTGAAACCGCAACGATTGAAAACCGGATTGATATCTGGCACGCCACGTTGCAATTGATTGCGCAGCATCCTTTGCTGGGAACCGGATATGGCACGTTCTCCCAAACCTATCCATCGGTGCGTTTTATCAGTGATTATTATTCCAGTGGTTTTATGGCCCATATGGACCCGCTGCAATTCTGGGCGGAACTTGGCGTTCTGGGGCCGATCCTGTTTTATGCATTCGGTATCGGTGTCCTGCTGATGTTTTTGCGGTTCCGCAAGGCGCAGCGGAAGGCAGGGGCGCGGCCTGATATGTTGGTCTTATCGCTATTTTTAGGGTGCGGCGCGTTTCTGGCACATAGCCATGTTGATTTTCTGTTTTATACGATCCCGGCCTTTATGGCCTTCAGTCTTGCGGTTCCTGGATTGATCTTACGTCTTGGCGATCATCCGGATCCGGTGCGGCCTTTTTCTTTTATGAAACGTTGGGCCCCGCCGGCGCAGTTCTTTGCCCTGATATTGCCAGTGCTTGTTTTTTTAATGTTATTCGTTCCTGTGCTGGCCGGGGAGTATTATGCCAGCCGTGCGTCACGCGCACTGAAAACGGGTGATCTGAACAGCTTTGCTGCGGCGGTGAATACCGGGAATCAAATCGGTTTAGGGTTGAATGCGCGCCCCTATCTGATGGCCGCGATGATCCCGATGGGATTGCTGACCGAAGCCGCCTATCTGCCACTGGCGGAGCAACAGGCATTATTCCGGCAGATTGACGGGTTACTGGCGCAGTCCTTGCGGCGCAATTCCCGGCTGGCAACGGCATGGTTTCAGCGCGGACGGATGCTGCGTCATTTAAGCCCGGATATTATCCCCGCAGGCTATATGTCGGCCGAGGAGGCGTTTCAAACGGCGCTGCGTCTTGACCCGCTGCATCTTGCCGCGCGACTGGCGCTGGCCGATTTGTATGAGGCGGAAGGAAAGGAGCGAGCCGCGCTGGATGTGTTGCTGGCCGGGGTTGCGCGTCCGTATCCGTCCTATGATGCGGCCCCTTATTATGACCGGGTTGAAAAAATGGCAATGGCACTGGGGTACGAAGATTCCTTGCCACAGATCAAAGAATTCGCGACATCCCATGATAATCGCGTCGAAGGCGCCAGACGCCATGACCGGGCGTTGAAAGCGGTACTGGGACGGGATGAGGGCAACTTTTCATTGATTCCGTAATACCTTACGGCGTGATCTTCGCGGTTTTGTCCACAGTTAACTGGGCGGGTTTCCGGAGTATGCTATAGCCACGCGATTCTGGATATGCGACATAATAACCATGCGATTCGCCCCGCCTGTTGTCATGAGGCGATGGCCTGTTCCGCATTTTCCTTCTTGTTTCATCACAAACAATCTGCAACTGATATAGACATGAGCAATCAAGACGTTCTTCGTTACGATAAAATGGTTGAAAGCGCCCTTCGCGGCGTTGTTCGTCAGGCAATTCAGGAAGTCATGAAAGACGGGCTTCCCGGCGATCATCATTTCTACATTACCTTTATGACGGATTATCCCGGCGTGCAGATTCCTGATTACCTGCGCGAACGCTATCCCGGTGAAATGACCATCGTCCTGCAATACCAGTTTTATGAGCTGTTTGTGGATGAGGACAAAATGGGCGTGACCCTGTCCTTCAATAACGTGCCGGAACGTCTGGTCGTGCCATTGGCGGCGATCAGCATCTTTGCCGATCCTTCGGTAAATTTCGCGCTTCAGTTCCAGCCTCTGGGCGAAGATGAAGGCCCGGACGGATTTGATCCGGACGATCTGCCTTTTGAAGATGAAGACGACAAGAAATCCAAAAAATCTAAGGGCGAAAAAACCGGTGAGGTTGTATCCCTCGACCAGTTCCGTAAAAAGGATTAAGTCCGGACGTTCTGGACTTAAAGCTTACAGGTGGGTGTAATTTGCGAGATGACGTTTCGTCCTGCGCTGATATCCGCCCCGGCTTCGCCGCGCTTCATATCATTCACCGTGCCATCGGCAACGGCCGATCCGGCATCATGGGCTTCGGACATCAAAATATTGCCTTGCCGGTCAAACTGCATCGACAGGACGCCGTAATCGGGTTGGGCCTTGTCCTTGAACAGCATCGTCAACCGTCCGCAATTGCTGTCATCCTTGATATCCATCTGGCCCAGAAGTTTGGCCGTATCCTGACGCGCCACACGTCCGACCTGACGTTCAATGCTGCCTGCAAGGTCGCTGTCCGCGGCCTGGGCAAGGTCGCGGGCGTGTTGGCCAATGGCTTTAAAATCAGGGTCTGTCATGTCCCCCTCACACTACGCTTAAACACTTAAATATATGTAAAACTGGAGCCGTTATGGACCTCAACACGCATTTCTGGCGCAATGATATTGACCCCGCAACGGAACCCCGGCGGATCATGATCGAGCGCGGGGTTTTTACCGATGACAAGCGGGACGGGCGGAACGTGGCTTATAAAATCTATCATCCGGTCGAAGACGGGACTGATCCGTTACCGGTGATTATCTGGTCGCACGGTCTGGGCGGCAGCCGCGATGGGGGCGGGTTTATCAGCCGCTTTTTGGCCAGCCATGGTTACATCATCGTGCATATCCAGCATCCCGGCACGGATTCCAGCCTGTGGGAAGGAAAACCGGGCCATCCGTGGGATGCCATCCGCGCGACAAAGATTGCGCGGAAAACTGTTTTAAAACGCTATCGTGATGTCCCCTTTGCGCTGGACGCGCTGAAAGGCTTTGCGGCTCAGCATCCTGACATCGGTGCCAGAATGGATTTCACCCGTTTGGGAATGTCTGGACATTCTTTTGGGGCGGGAACAACGCAATTGATGGCGGGGCAAAAACTGGGCTTTGGGAAACGTCAATATTCCCTGCGCGAACCACGTTTCCGCGCCGGTATTTTATACAGCCCCGTGCCCAGTTATAACCGTAAAGATTCCCCGCGCAGCATCTATGGCAGCATCGCCATTCCGTTGTTCCACATGACAGGGACGGCCGACACAAGCCCCGTTGAGGGGTTCGATTATACGCGGCGTCTGGATGTCTTTGATCATAGCGGCGGCCCGGATCAGCATTTGCTGGTCCTGAATGATGGCGATCACATGGTCTATAACGGCAGCCGCGGTAAATTGGGCGAAAACCCGAAACGGGCGGTGCATGAAATGCTGATTAAAATTGCTGCGCTGGCGTTTTGGGATGCGCAGTTAAAGGACGATCAAGCCGCACGGGAGTGGTTGCAGGGGGCTGGTTTCGCCGCCCTGTTGAATCAAGAGGGACGCTACGCGCACCGGGCTTAAAGTGCCTGTGCTTTAACGCAGGATATCTTTTTTATTTTGAGGGGCGGCGCCAAAGGATGGGCCGGACTCCGTTGGCTGGGCTTGAAGCGCGGTGGCAACCAGATGGTCAATGCTGTGCGCACCATCGGGCTGTAATGTAATTGTCCGCCCGAACTGTCCGTCCGTATGGATATCAATTTCAGTGGGGGAGGTTAGAACGTCCAGACCCGTCACACCATCCATATGCGTATTGGTATAAACCTGTTCAGTATCGGGATTGCTGCGCAAGGTGCTCATGACCCGTTCGCACTGGCCCAAAAGGGCGGCAACATCATCATGATTTCGTGCAATACAAATCTGTTTCATACCATCATTCCCTTACAATAAAGCTGACGTAATGGCCGTTTCTGCGTTCGTAACGGCCGGTAATCAGCATCAACCGCATTGTCTTGTCATTCAGCGCACCCAGTTGCTGCATCGGCATCGTCAGGGCCAGCTGTGCCGCCGCGCCACCCATTTGCACAACGGATAATGTTCTTGCCTTCATGTCCCATTCAACCCAGGACGGGAAATCCGCAAAATCATAATCGACCATCAGAACAATTTTATCGTCTTCGGTCAAAAGCAAGGTCGGAACTTCCAGCAGGCCTGTGGTTCCGTGCTCTCTTCCTGTGTCCGGTACAGTCTCCGGCGGGGTGGAAGATTCAAGCGCAGTCTTCCTTTTCCCTAACCCTAATTTGTAGAGAAAATCCGTTAATATTGTCTTTAAGTTTCGTGCTGAAGTCATATTTCTTGCTGCTTTATCCCGGTTAGGGCTTTAGAATAGCGTTAAATCGTAAAGATGGAGATAAGCCGCTTTAAAAAAGGTTCCACCGCACGATTGATTTTTATCACTCCCGCCATACAGTTTAAAGCCATCATGACCGACCTTGCCATCGACATCACCGGATTAACCAAAACCTATCCCGCCAGCGGGAAGAAGGAGCCAAAGCTTGCTTTGGATAATGTTGATCTGAAAATTCCCAAAGGATCTGTTTATGGATTGCTGGGGCCGAACGGGGCGGGGAAATCAACGCTGATTAATATCATGGCGGGATTGGTGCGGAAATCATCCGGGAACGTCACGGTCTGGGGCATCGACATGAATGTTGACCCCCGCAATGCCAAGGCTGCCATTGGCGTTGTGCCACAGGAAATCAATTACGATCCGTTTTTTTCACCAGCCAAATTACTGGATATTCAAGCCGGGCTTTACGGCGTGCCAAAGGCCGAGCGCCGCACCGATGAATTGCTGAAACTGGTGGGGTTACAGGAACAGGCGCAGGCCTATACGCGCGCGCTGTCGGGCGGGATGCGCCGCCGTTTGATGGTAGCGAAGGCGATGGTGCATAGCCCGCCAATCCTTGTGCTGGATGAACCAACCGCCGGTGTTGATGTTGAATTGCGCCAGCAGCTTTGGGATAATATTCGCGCGCTGAATAAAAAGGGCGTCACGATTCTTTTGACGACCCATTATTTACAGGAAGCCGAAGAAATTTGTGACCGGATCGCCATTATCAATCACGGCAAGGTTGTTGTTGATGATGAAAAGGAAACATTGCTGGCGCGGATTGAAACAAAGGAAATTCATTTCCGGCTCGATCGCCCGGTCAGCGTCATTCCCGATGCGTTAAAGCCGTTTAACCCGACTCAGCAGGGCAACCGCACATTGGTCGTGAGTTATGCACCGAAAGATCACTCCGCCGGGGAGGTTATTGCAGCGGTGCAGGCGGGGGGGTATGGGATTGCGGATCTTTCCACCCATCAATCCTCACTGGAAGATGTATTTTTAAAGCTGACACGCGCTGTTTAGTTGACAGTTACCGTGTTAAAATGATTAATACGCTTCATTAAGTGCGCTCGTAGCTCAGTTGGATAGAGTATTGGTTTCCGAAACCAAGGGTCGCAGGTTCGAGCCCTGCCGGGCGCGCCATTTTTCAAAAGTCATATTTTCCCAAGTTTGCTACAAAGCTTTGTGTAATAAAGGCTTAAATGCACAAATGCCGCCCTTATAAACAATCTTTTATGCGCGTTTGCAGCACAGTTATGGGATCAAATCTAGTTGACATAGATATTTTTTTGCCCTACCACAGAATCCACTCATAAATAATTAATAACGCGACCCTGAAGGGCCGCCTAACGTAAATAGGGAAAGCCATGTCAAATAATCAGTCCAACGCCATGTCCATTTTTGACGACTACAAAGATGATTTGCAGTCGAGAAAAGAAACCGTTTTAACGCTTCAGGACTATTTGCTTCTGTGCAAAGAAGACAAAAGCGCTTATGCATCGGCATCTGAGCGGCTTTTGAAGGCGATTGGCGAGCCTGAGCTGATTGACACCCATTCCGACCCACAATTGAGCCGCATTTTCGATAATGCGAAAATTACCCGCTATCCTGCATTCAGCGATTTCTATGGTGCTGAAGACACAGTCATGAAGGTGGTCAGCCATCTGCGCGCCGCGTCGCAAGGCCTCGAAGAGAGCAAGCAGGTTCTGTATCTTCTCGGTCCAGTCGGCGGTGGTAAATCCTCCGTTGCGGAACGCCTGAAAGAACTGATGGAAAAAGAGCCGTTCTATGCTCTCCAGTACAAGGATGCTGAGGGCAACGTCACAACGTCCCCGATCAATGAAAACCCGCTGGCTCTGATCCGTGAAGTTTTCAAGGCGAAGGGCAGAGACGGTCTGCTGGAGTCCGAATTCGGTATTGATAAGCGCCGCTTGAAAGTGCCGATGTCCCCTTGGGCGATTAAGCGTCTTGAGGAAAGCGAAGGCGATCTGTCCCGCTTCTCGGTCGTAAAACGCCATCCATCGATCTCCAAACAAATCGGTATTTCCAAAACCGAACCTGGCGATGAGAACAACCAAGACATTTCCGCATTGGTCGGTAAAGTCGATATTCGGAAGCTGGAAGAATTTGAACAGCATGATACCGATGCGTACAGCTATTCCGGCGGTCTGTGCCAGGGTAACCAGGGCATCATGGAATTCGTTGAAATGTTCAAAGCCCCGATTAAGGTTTTGCATCCGCTTTTGACCGCGACTCAGGAAGGCAACTTCAAGGGTACGGAATCCATCGGTAACATTCCGTTTGACGGCATCATTTTGGCGCACTCGAACGAAAGCGAATGGGAAACGTTCCGCAACAACAAAAACAACGAAGCGTTTTTGGACCGCGTGAACATTGTTAAAGTTCCATACACATTGCGCGTCAGCGAAGAAGCGAAGATCTATAAAAAGATGCTGGCTGGCAGTACCTTGAGCCAGGCCCCAATCGCGCCTCAAACAATCGAGATGCTGGCTGAATGGTCGGTTCTGACCCGTCTGGAAGAGTTGAAGGACAATTCCAGCCTGTACACCAAAATGAAGGTGTATGATGGTCAGGATTACCGCGATATCGATCCAAAGGCGAAACAAACCAAGGAGTACCGTGAACTGGCTTCGAAAAACGAAGGCATGACCGGTTCATCGACGCGTTTCGGTTTCAAAACCTTGTCGCAATTGTTCAACTACTCTGCATCACAAACGGGCGAGCTGTCTGCTGATCCAGTCAAACTGATGTATGTTCTCGAACAACGCATCAAGGCAGAACAAATGCCGGAAGCACAGGAAAAGAAATATGTTGGTTTCATCAATGAAAGCCTGAAGAAGCCATATTTCCACTTCTTGGGTAGCGAAATCAAAGCGGCCTTCCTGGAAAATTCCAAGGAATTTGGTCAGCACGTTTTCGACCGTTATGTTCTGCACGCTGATATGTGGATTCAAGGCCAGGATTATCGCGATCCGGATACCGGCATTCACTATGACCGTGCTGCGCTGGAAAAAGAACTTGAGAAGCTTGAAAAACCTGCCGGTATTATGAACGGCAAGGATTTCCGGAACGAAGTTGTTAACTTTGTTCTGCGCGCCCGGGCGAAACCTGAAAATGGTGGCAAGAACCCTGACTGGACGTCATATAACAAATTCCGCGTTGTGATTGAGAAAACCCTCAATACCAATCTCAAGGATTTGCTGCCGGTCATCGCATTCGGAAAACAGAAAAACAGCGAAGACGAAAAGAAACATACAGATTTCGTTGATGGCATGAAAAAGCGCGGTTACACCGAAAAGCAAGTTCGTGTTCTTGGCGAATGGTATGACAAAATTTCACCAAGCATGTAATTGCGGGTTCCGTATTTAGATACAGGCTGTCCGCCGCCTTTTCCGGTGGCGGACAGTTTGGTTTTTAAGCGTTTAAAGCTTGGATTAAAATGAGGCGTTTGCACCTCTTTGGTTTGCTAAAAACCAATTATTTGCTAACCTCATGATCGATAAAAAATAAAAAAACAAACAGGGGAGGTCATTTGTGACCCATATCAACGATACACGTCGTGAAAGCACGACCGATAACACGGGCAGCCGCCGCAAATTTGTCGAGCGCAACCGTGGCAGCATTCGTAAAGCCGTCGAAAAAATGATCGGCGAGCAGAACATGGCCGATATCGGCAAGGACGGGGTTGATATTGTCATTCCCCGCAAGGATATCCGCGAACCTTCGATCCATCATGGTCAGGGCGGCATTACCGAACGCGTTTTGCCTGGCAACAAACAATTTAACGCTGGTGACCGCCTGAAAAAACAAGGCGGTGGTGGTGGCGGTGGCGGCAATGGTTCTGGCGCTGGTCAGGATGGCGGCGGGGAAGATGATTTCGTCTACCGTATGTCTGCCGAAGACGTTGAAAATTTCATTTTTGCCGATCTTGAATTGCCGAACATGACCAAAAAGGCGCTGTCCGCTTCTAAAAAGACAAAGCCAAAACGCGCTGGTTATGCGTCCAGCGGGAATGAACAGGATCGTCACCTGTTGCAAACCAAAAAAGAAAAACTGAAACGGATGGTCGCCACAAAAGGGCCGATGAACCGTGACATTCTTGAATTGCTTCAGGAAAAGAAAACCATTCTGGCGCTGGCAGCGGGGCCTGTTGAAAAAGACAAGCCCCAGGGTTGGGAGCCACGCAAAGTCAAAATCGGCAAACTTGAAAAGGCGATTCATGGCCTGATGGCGACCAATTTTTCTTTGGTCAATGCAGAGGGAAAAGAACGGATCGCTGAAATCGATGAGGAAATTGAAGTGCTGGAGGGCCGCAAGTCGCTGGTTCCGGTTTTCAACGAATCCACCGATAGCCGTTACCGGAATAAAGTTCAAAAACCGATTCCAACATCCAAGGCCGTTATGTTCTGCCTGATGGACGTTTCCGGTTCGATGGATGAAGAAACAAAGAACAATGCGAAATTGTTCTATCACCTGTTGTACCGGTTCCTGACCCGCCACTATGAACAAACCGACGTCGTCTTTATCCGCCACCATACGGAAGCCGAAGAAGTTGATGAGGATGCCTTCTTCAACGACCGTTCAACCGGCGGCACGATCGTTTCAACCGCGTTGGAAGAAATGAAAACTGTCATGGCTGCCCGTTATCCGGAATCCGAATGGAACATCTATGGTGCACAGGCCTCAGATGGCGATAATTATGACAGTGACAATGGTAAATGTGACCAATTGCTGCGTAAGGACATCCTGCCGAAAGTTCAAGGGTATTTCTATACGGAGATCACCAAAGGCCGTCAGCAGAGTTTGTGGACGACTTATCAGGGTATTGCCGCGCAATTTTCGGATCGTTTCTGGATGGCTAACATCAAGGAGCGCCGCGAGGTTGCAAAGGTTTTCCGTGAGTTCTTTAAGAAGCGTGATCCGTCCCTAACGGGACCGGGCGCAGGGGTATCCGCCTTTACTCCGAATCCATAAAGATAACGAAGCGTAATAATAAAAAATGAGTGCAAAGGAAAAGCGCCATGACGGAAGAAAACAGGGACTATAAACAACAGCTGAATGATTTGTTCGAATGCTATGTCGAGGGCAAAAATGCCCTGATCAAGGCAAAGGGCTGGGACGAAGATATCGCCATCAAGCCGGAATTCGCACATAAAAATCCGCCTTCAACCTTTTTGTCGCTGGCGGACGAGGCAATCCGTATTGTTGCCCATGGCCGATACGCTTTAAGCACTTATCCAAACACCATCCAGATTATTACGGCCGAGCAGATGCGCGATGCCTATGCCAGCAACGGGATGCCGGTCAGCTATGACCACTGGTCGTTTGGTAAAAATCTGATTGAAATGGATGACGCTTATAATGCCGGTAAAATGGGCTTGGCCTATGAAATCGTCATTAACACCGATCCGGCCATTGCGTATTGCATGGAATCAAACACCAAAACCATGCAAATGTTGGTTATCGCGCACGCCAGCTATGGCCACAATTCTTTCTTCAAGGGTAACCATTTGTTCCGCCAGTTTACCAAGGCGGACGATATTATTGAAGACTTGAAAGCCCTGAAACGCAGCGCTGAAAAATGCGAACAGCTTTTTGGTGAAGAAGAAACCGAACGCCTAATCGACGCTTGCCACGCCTTACAGTATCATAGCGTTGACCGTTATACGCGCCCGGCACGTCGCACCCCTGAACAGGATGCCGCTCTGCGCGCCAAGAAACGCGAAGAAGATCAGTTGCATTATAATGATCTGATGGAGCGTACGACAAAAAGCTTTGAGCGGGCCGCCGAGTCGAAGGACGCGATGAGCAAATCGCACGTTGTGAACGTCGATGAAGAAAATATTTTAAAATATATCGCCACCTATGCGCCGCATCTGGAAGAAGAAAAGCGCGAATTCATCCGCAATTTCTGCGTGAAAACACAGTATTTCTACCCGCAGATGCAAACTCAGCTGATGAACGAAGGTTGGGCATCGTTCTGGCATCATACAATTCTGAACGATTTGTATGACGAGAACGTGATTAACGAGGGGATGATGTTGGAAGCTCTGGAATCCCATTCCGGCGTTATTTTCCAGCCAGGCTATGACAGCCCGTATTTCAGTGGCGGTTTTAATCCTTATGCCCTTGGCATTGCGATGTTCCAGGATATTAAACGCATCTGTCAGGACCCGACTGAAGAAGATAAAGAATGGTTCCCTGAATTTGCCGGCAACGCCGACTGGGTTTCGGTTTTGAAAGGGGCGATGGAAGATTACAAGGATGAATCCTTCGTGGCGCAGTTCCTGTCCCCGAAGATTATTCGCGATTTCCATCAATTCTCAATCCGCGATAATTCGAAAGAAGCCTTCCAGGAAGTCACTGCGATCCATAATGATCGTGGCTATCAAGACATTCGTGAAGCTCTGGCACGCCAATACGATCTGGGTTCAAAAATGCCAGAAGTAAAAGTATCAGGCTATAATTACCGCGGTGACCGCAGTCTGATCCTTGATTATCTGGCCTATAACGAACGTCCGCTGGCCGAAGGTGACATGAGTGAAGTGCTGAAGCATATTCACCATTTATGGAAGCACCCGGTGATTGTGAAGACAGTTAATCCGGAGACAACAGAATTTGTTGAAACCATGCGCTGCCCACCTTTGCCAACGGGACCGGCCCTGGCGACGAAAAATGGTATGCGTCCATAAACGGTTTCGAGAATCAATAAAAAGGCCCCTAAAAAGGGGCCTTTTTTATTTATACGGCTGCATTTTCGCGCGGCACATTAAATTGTTCGAGGATATTTTTCTGACGCGTTTCAATATCTTTAAGATCAAAACCTTGAATCATCTCGTTGAACAAATTGTGCCAGTTGATTTCTGCTTTTAAATGCAAAAAGACAGATCCCAGCCCCAAGGCGGCGCGATCCATAAAGACAAATTCACTCGGCACAGTCACGCCGCCAACTTCGCGCAGTTTTTGATGAACTTTTTGCGCTGTGTCGCGGCCATAAACCCCATTGGTGACTTCACCAATCGGGCGAATACGATCCTCCATCACGGGGCCGTATAAGAAGCGGGCCCAGATGTTGAGCGTTTCAATCTGTTCCTTATTCAGGTTTTTAAAACCCCATGTTTCATAGGCATAAACGGCGCGGGCATCGTCATTTTCAATCAAGGCATGATAAAGATCGATCACACCCCCCACAAATTTTGGCGGGAAGACACGGACGCAGCCGAAATCAAGCAGGTTGATGCCGCGGTCTTTATCCACGCTGTAATTGCCCAGATGTGGGTCGCCATGAATGATGCCGTAATAATAAAGCGGAACATACCAGGCGCGGAACATCGTTTCCGCCAGATGATTGCGTTCTTCTTGTTTCGCGGCCACGAAATTCAAAATCTTCTCACCGTCCAGCCATGTGCTGGATAAAAGGCGGCGGGTGGAAAGGTCGTCAATTACGGTTGGGACGTGGATATGCTTTTCATCTTTAAGCATATGCGCATACATACGGGTATGGCGGGCTTCCAGATCGTAATCCAGCTCTTCCAAAAGGCGCGCACTCAATTCCTTATGGATCAGCTTTGTTGAAATTGCTTTGTCATATTTCTCGTAAAGCGAAAAAATCAGTTTCAGCTGATTCACGTCCGCTTCGATGGCGGATTGCATATCAGGATATTGAAGTTTGCAGGCGATGCTTTGCCCGTCATGGGTGACCGCGCGGTGGACCTGCCCCAGGCTGGCGGCGGCGGCGGCGGTACGTTCAAAGGATTTGAATTTTGTTTCCCAATCAGGCCCCAGCTCGGCCTTCATCCGCCGTTTCACGAACGGCCAGCCCATGGGCGGGGCGTCGGATTGCAACTGCTGCAGCGCCTGCGCATATTCGGGGGGCAGGGCTTCGGGGATGGTGGACAAAATCTGCCCGACCTTCATCAGGGGGCCTTTTAACCCTCCTAAAGAGGCCATCAGGTTCTGGGCGTGCTTGTCCCGTTCGATTTTCAGCCCCAGATATCGCTCCCCGGCAACGCGGGCGGCAAGGCCAGCCATCGTGCCGGAAACTTTGGCATAGCGCGCTACACGACCCGTGGCCGTAGAGCCCTCGGTATCCGCCTTATTTGCCTTATTCAGGGGGCCTGAGTCAGGCGTTTTCTCTTGTTTTGGTTTCTCTGTCATCGTGCTAGAAAGATGGACAGATTACAGAAAAAGTCCAGTCAGAATTTACCAAAATGAAAAAGAACCCGTCCAACGAGATCCGCGACACAATTCTGCTTCAGGCCCTGCCGAACATCGTATTCGATGGGTGGACATGGGATGTTGCGGAAAACGGGGCTGTTGCGGGCGGGTATGACCGGACCATGGCCGCGGCGGTTTTTCCGGGCGGCTTGCCTGATTTTGTGGCTCATTTTTCAGATTGGGCGGACCGTCAGATGATGGATACGCTGCAGGATGAAGAGCTGGATGGGGTGCGTATCCGCGACCGTATCCAGCTGGCGGTGATTACATGGATTGATGTGGTCGAGCCCTGGAAAGAAGCCTTACGGCGTGCTGTCACCTATTGGGCGGTCCCGCACCGCCATTTGCAGGGCGGACGGCTGGTCTGGCGGACCTCTGATGTGATCTGGGTCTGGGCAGGTGATACGGCAACAGATTATAATCATTATACGAAACGTGGTTTGCTGAGTGGTGTGATTGGCGCGACGATTTTGGCTTGGCTTAATGATGAAACCGGCGATTTAGACCGGACAGAAGCCTTCCTGGATCGGCGTATTGATAACGTAATGAAAATCGGTCAGGCTTTAGGCCGGCAGAAAAAATCCGCTTCAGCATAAGGTGAAATAATGTTTCAGACTTTTAGAAATTCTCTGCTTATTGGTCTTGCTGTTTTTGCAATAAACTCACCTGTGCTGGCGCAGGATACATTGATGGCCCCGCAAGCGCAGGAAACCGCAGTTCAGCAATCCGTGCCACAATCCCCGTCCAAAAAGCCCAATGCGATTGCCGCTTTTTTCAATAAATTTTATACCAATCTGGTCGGTGGTGGCGCAGAGCCGGACCCAAGCGGCACCATGGTTGCCCCGTTTGAGCCAGATACAAGACCCTTAGCGAAAGATGCAAAAGGGGCGGCTGGCCCGCTGCCCGTCAATAGCGCCACGCTCGATCAACCGCATCGTAGCGCGGCAGATCTGGCGCAATGGTTGCAGCAGGTTATGGCGGAATCGCTATCGTTCAGCGCCGCCAGCTATCCCAACCATGTAAAGCAGCTGGAGCGTGGATTTACCCCCGCCGCGATCAATGAATTTAATGCCTGGGCCACGGCAACGGGTGTCATCAACGCATTGGAAGTCAATCAGATGCAGTTGAACGGGTTTGTTTCCGATCTGCCGTTTCTGCTGAATGAAGGTGTCGTTGCCGGGCGCTATCGCTGGCTATACGAAATTCCCGTAATGGTCAGTTTTGTACCGTTGGGGACCACAGGTTATGTCGCCGAACAAGGGACCGATTCCCGCCGCTTGATTATCACCTTGCAAATCGGACGTGTCGCGCAATCATCCATGCCGGATCAGGTCATGGTCGAATCCTGGTCCGTTAAAGATAACACCCGCAGAAATTAATTCGGAGAACCAGAGTAAGATATGACGCAGAACGCTTTCCGCTTATTGCAGGCTGGCGAGCCGGAACCCTTTACAATCCGGAATCCGCACGGCAAGGCCAATTGTATTCTGACCTGTGAACACGCGGGCAATATTGTTCCCGCCGTGCTGAATATGCTGGGGCTTGAGGATGAGGATTACGGCAAGCATTATGCTGTCGATGTCGGCATTCGCCGGGTCACGGAAACGCTTTCCGATCTTTTGGACGCGCCCGCCATTTTTGGAAATTATTCGCGTTTGGTTGTTGATCTGAACCGCGATATTTTGCACCCCACGGCCTTTGTCACGGCGGGTGAAGGGAAACCCATTCCCGGTAATATCGGCATCACCGAAGACGACCGGAATGCCCGTATCCATGAATTATACGATCCTTATAATGAGGCGCTGGCGGCGATGCTGGATCATGCCACGGCCGATGGCGCGCATCCCGCGATTGTGTCGATGCACAGTTTCACACCGCAATATTTCCAGTTCCGCCGCCCGTGGCAGGTGGGATTTTTATGGACGCATGATGCGCGGATTTCGGCGGCCATGATTGCCTTCTTTGAAAAGGCTGGATATACGGTTGGCGATAACCAGCCCTATGACCACCGAATCCTTCGTGGATCGGCAATTAATCGCCATGCTGATACAAGGTGTTTGTCGAATAGTCTGGTCGAAATCCGTAATGATTTGATTTCAAACGATAAAGATGCGGATCATTGGGCAAAATTATTTGCGGATTGTCTGCACGAAGTACTGGCAGATCACGCGGTATGTTCGTATTATGACGGGCCTTTGACAGAATATGATGCTGATCGTGAACGCACATATTACGAAGAGCTAATCGAGAAATCCAAAAGAGGTGAACAACATGGCTGATACCACAACAGCAAAGCCAACAATAAGCAATGTGCAGGATTTCCCAAGCAAGAGCGAAGCCGATGCCCGCCTGCGGTCCTTTATCGAGCGTATTGAACGCCTGGAAGGCGAAAAATCTGAACTCGCTGAAGACATCAAGGAAGTCTATGGCGAAGCCAAGGCCAATGGTTACGACCCCAAAATCATGCGAAAAATTGTCAGAATGCGGAAGATGGACGTTGAAAAACGCCGTGAGGAAGAAGCCCTGACCGAAGTTTATCGTCTGGCTGTGGGCATGGATTAAGCTTCACAGACGAGGCTGAAAAGAACACAATAAAGCCGGGCCGCAGAGGTCCGGTTTTTTTTTTAGGATATAACGCGCGTTGATGAAGTTTGCCCCGTCACGATTGCCGATTGTACCAGCCCTGATTGCAGGCTGCGTTTTTATAGCCTTCTTTTTCGGGGTCGTTTTCCGTGGTTTTGATAATCCGGTTTTTGCCCCGGCGATTATCCTGACCAGCGTGGCGGCGATGCTGTTGCTGATACCCGGCTTACAGCGCGGGTGGTCATTCCCGGCGGCGCCGGCGGCGGGTTTTTTATTCCTGTTCTGGTTATGGATGGGGGTGTCGCTCAGCTGGTCTGATGTGCCGTATGTCAGCATGATTTTCTTTATGACGATTGGTGCCTTGCCCTTGCTGTTTTTCAGTGTTTTACAACACCGTAATGCGGAGCAGGTGATTGCTTTCCTGTGGGTGGCATTGGCGGCGGCCGGATCTGTTCTTGCGGTTTGGGCCGTTGCGCAATTTTTGTTTCTGTCTGATCTGGCGGGATCGCGCATTCATCACCCAATGCTGAATGCGAATAATCTTGCGGTCATTCTGTCCTTGAATTTTTTTGTGCTGCTGGCTTTTTTCTGCCATGCCAGAGCACCGGGGCAGGTTGTCACCGGGGCGCTGATGATTTGTTGCATCATTGGCATTATGGCGACACAAAGCCGTGGCGGCAGTCTGGGGCTGGTCACGGGGAGCCTTATTTTCGTTATTTTATGCCGCGCGGTTATTCAGAAACATTGGGGTGCCTTTCTGGCCTTCGGTCTTGCGTCCCTAGGCGTTGTTCTTGCCATTTTGATCAACACTTATATGCAAGGCGCAGGGGAAGTGCGGCTGGTCGGTCTGGGCGATGGCGGACAGGCCAGCATCAATGAGCGCTTTATGCTGTGGGGTTCCGCGCTTCAGATGTTTCTCGATCAACCCTTTCCGGGGCCGGGCTTGGGCGTTTTCTATCTGCTCTTTCCGCGCTACCGCAATTTAAATGACACCAGCGATGGTTATTTCGTCCATGTCGATCCGTGGCAGTTCGGGGTGGAGATGAGCTTTGTTGCAACCATCCTGTTTTATGCGTTCGGCCTTGCTGTTCTGATCCGCTTTGTGCGTGCAATACGGGCAACCCAGCCTTCCGATATACGCCGGCTTCCTTTGGTAATTTCGTTTTGTGGTTTATTTTCGCTGCTCCTGAATGCCCATGTAAATTTTGATCTTTATATGCTGCCAGCCCTTCTCTTTGGCGCCATTCTTTTGATGCGCTGGTATCGGGCGAGCGAGAGTGTTCTGGGGATGGACCGCTTTGTGGTTAATTTGCAGAACCGTGCGCAGGCCAGCTTGATGGTTCCGCTGCTTGTCCTGTTGCTGGTCGCCGGGCCAATCTGGGTCGTTCGTGCAGGCTTTGCCGTGCAGGAAACCAATCAAGCGGCGATGGCCTTACAGCGCAAGGATATTGACGCTGCGCAGGCCCATGTTGAAACAGCCTTGCGCTATGGCCCCGAAAATTTCTATCGCGCCTATTATCTGGATGCGTTGTGGCGTGGGCAGGTTTTGCAGAACCAGTTTATGGTGCTGGATGCCGGGCAACGCGATGCCCTGTATCAAGGCGGCATGACGGCGCTGGAACAGGCGTTGAAATATAATCCTTATAATATTCAGGCGTTGAGCCATAAGGCGTTGATGTATTACATCGCCTATCCGCGGATTAACCCGGATGGTTTGTCCTTGGCGGTTGAAACGCTTGAATATGCGCTGATACTGGACCCGGTCAGTTTTGATGCGCGCATGGGGCTGGCCCGGATGTATGAATTACAGGGACGCATTCATAATGCCATTACCGTTTTGGAAGATGGTCAGCGTTACAGGGTGATGCAGCTTTATGCTCCGGCGCCTTATCTGGCGATGCTGGCGAATTTAAAAATGCGGGCAGGGGATCAGGTCGGGGCAGAGGAATTGCGTAAGGCGGTTTATAACCGCGCAGCGGAAACAACGGGGCGGATTCAGGGGCAAACCGGAATCGACCGCTTTGTTTCCAACCTGCTGGATAATTTATTGCATCGTTAAATGATCGGGCATCACAAAGACTTTTTCTTTGGCGGCTGATCCATTGCCGGATTCATCCGTGAAGTGCGTTGGCACACCTTCGTGACGCGCCAGTGCGTTCAGCATCAAAACACTACGCGGCTGGTTTGGGGCGATTGCGTTCAAGGCATCGCGGTGTTCTTCGGACAGGCTGCGTGAGCGGCGCGTTGCGCTTTGAATCAATTCAATAATTTCGGTGGGGCTGTATTTCGATGTCCCGTCAAAAGCGCGACGCAAAAGGCCCGCTTTGATATCCTTGGTGCTGCGCACGTTGGTTTTTGTAGTGTCGTCTTGTGTCAGATCCTTTGGCATTGTCGCTCCCCGTATATTTTTATTATCGCGATATTTTCTTAACTTATTTTTAATGCTGCGCGAATTCTGGAAATTTTTCAATATATTTGTACGAATTGTCCCAAAAAACTTATGGCAAGGGCTTAACTGTTTTTTCACCTGTTTTTTCTATGGTGGTTAAACATGCAGGGGGCATGGGATGAAAAAGAAACAGGATAGCCATTCCGTAAAAGATATAATGAGCCAGATGGCGGGTCGTATGGACACGCTTTTGGACGCGCAGGAACGTACGCGCACAACGCGCGAAACCGGTGATATTCCCGAAGAATTGCGGTTCTGGATGGCGGTTGACCCGTTGCTGGCCGATTTACACAAACAATTTATCGATGCACGGGCGGGGCATATGCGCCTGTCGCGCACACGCGGGCTGGATGACCCGATGACCGATGTCGCCAATGATATGGTGGATTCGGCGCAATGTGCGTTTGAAACCCGATTGATCGAACTGCGTCAGGATGAAGACAGCAAAGCGATGGTGCTGGCCCTGATGCGCCGTGCCCATGCCATGCGCGAAGAAGCGCTGAACGAAGAAGCCCGCGAACGGTCGCATGAATTCTGGAAGGATTTTGCCAGACCGAAACACCGCCCAGCGCCGCAAAACGGCACGGGCAGCTTCTTGATGGTGATGATCGGGTTGATGATCCTTCGCCAGACGCTGGATAATGCCAATCGTGAATTGTCGATTGCGTCGATCTTCAGCCGCGCCACGGGCAATGAAAACGGCGACGGATTTAACCGCCGCCGTCTGGCCGGTGCTTAACCACCCATTCTATTGTTGTCTGTTTTTAACCAGATCATCGACAATCGCCGGGTCGGCAAGGGTTGATGTGTCGCCCATGCTTTCAATTTCATTCGCCGCAATTTTCCGCAGGATGCGGCGCATGATCTTTCCGGACCGGGTTTTGGGCAGGCCGGGGGTGAACTGGATCACGTCCGGCGTCGCAATCGGACCAATAATCTTGCGGACAATCTGAACGATTTCTTTTTTGATGTCATCGTTCGCTTCCTGTCCTGCCGTCAGGATGACATAAGCGTAAATGCCCTGACCCTTCAGATCATGAGGGAAGCCGACCACGGCGGATTCGGATACCGCGTCATGTTCGTTAATCGCGCTTTCGATTTCTGCCGTACCAAAACGGTGGCCTGACACGTTGATGACATCATCCACGCGGCCCGTAATCCAGTAATAGCCATCAACGTCGCGGCGGCATCCGTCCCCGGTAAAATATTTGCCCTTAAAGGTTGAGAAATAGGTTTGAACAAAACGCTCGTGGTCGCCATAGACGGTGCGCATCATTCCGGGCCATGATTCTGTGATGCAGAGATTGCCTTCACACGCCCCCTCCAGAACCTTGCCATCGTTATCAACGATCTGAAGCTGGACACCAAAAAATGGCCAGCTGGCAGAGCCGGGCTTGGTGGGGGTGGCGCCCGGCAATGGTGTAATCATATGGCCGCCGGTTTCGGTCTGCCACCATGTATCAACAACGGGGCAACGCTTGTCGCCAACGACATTGTAATACCACAGCCATGCTTCGCTATTGATCGGTTCACCAACGCTGCCCAGAATGCGCAGCGATTTACGGCTGGTTTTTTTAACGTAGTCATCGCCTTCGCGCAGCAGCGAACGAATGGCAGTTGGCGCGGTATAGAAGATGTTGACCTGATGCTTGTCGATCACCTGCCAGAAGCGGGAAAAATCAGGGTAGTTCTGAATGCCTTCAAAAATCAGGCTGGTGGCGCCATTGGCCAGCGGGCCATAGACAATATAGCTGTGTCCGGTGACCCAGCCGACATCAGCAGTACACCAATAAACCTCGCCATCCTTATAATCGAAACTGACCTGATGGGTCAGTCCAGCATAAACCATATAGCCGCCCGTTGTGTGCAGAACGCCTTTCGGTTTCCCCGTGGACCCCGAAGTATAAAGAATAAACAGTGGGTCTTCGGCATTCATTTCTTCGCAAGGGCAGTCGGTTGATTGCTGTGCGGCGATATCGTCCCACCAAACATCGCGGCCATCGACCCAGTTGATTTCCGCGCCGGTGTTTTTAAACACGATGACTGTTTTCACATCGGGGCAGGATTTCAATGCTTCATCTGTATTGGCCTTTAACGGGACCTTCTTGCCCCCACGGCGTCCTTCGTCAGCGGTAATAATAATGTGGGAATCGCAATCAATCAGGCGGTCGCGGATCGAACTGGGCGAAAAGCCGCCAAAGATGACGGAATGAATCGCGCCAATCCGGGCGCACGCCAACATGGCATAAACTGCTTCGGGGATCATGGGCATATAGATGGTGACGCGATCACCCTTTTTAACGCCGCTGTTTTTCAGGGCATTGGCGAACTGGCACACTTCATTTTTCAGCGCTTGATAGGTGATTTTTTTGCTGTCATCGGGATTGTCGCCCTCCCAGATCAACGCGACCTGATCCGCGCGCGCGGGCAGATGACGGTCAACACAGTTGTAACACGCATTCAATACGCCATCTTCATACCATTTGACCGACACATCACCTTCAAATGATGTGTTCTTGATCAGGGTTGGTTTTTTGAACCAGTCGAGCCGCTCGCTCATCTCGCCCCAGAACCCTTCGGGATCCTTCACAGAACGCGCATACATTTCATTGTATTTCGTCGCATCAACCCAAGCCTGTTCAGCAAGATCGGCGGGGGGCGGGAAAATATCCTGCTGCTTGGCGGTGGTATCGGTCATGGCGTTGAATCTCCTTATTTATCTCTCCTTTGTCTTAGCATGGGGGCGGTCCTGTGGGGAGGGATGGGCTTGCTGCGTTGCAAAATTTGACAAGGCCGACTTGCCTATGATTATGGTATCCCCATGGTTTTACAGAATGACAAGCTTCTGATCTCTCTCCGCGAGAATTTCGCCCTGGCCACGCAAGGCGGGGACCGGATGCGCACGGCTTCTTTTCTCAATGCCAATATGCAGGCTTTGGGCGTGGGGGAATGGATGGAGGCCTATAGCCTGAACGGGACCGAGTGGGCGTTGAAACGCATGGTTTTGCATCCGGCTTATGATTCGCCTGGCGTCATTCACCAGCATACGCAGCCAGACTATAGGGCGATTAATTTTGGTGAAGCATTATACCGTCTGGCGGAATATGAAGCGGGACAGGCGGCGCTGGGATTTATCCCCGATGCGGAAGACCGTGGGCAAATGACAGGGGCGCCGTTATTCCGCGCCGTCGCCCAAGCCGAAGGAATTCCCCATGATGTTGATGGCCGGCTGGTCGTGCCGCAAATGGGGCATATTGTAGAAGACGGGGTTTATCCGGCGGATGCGTTTGTCACGGCCGCATCCAGCGTGTCGCGGAAAAAGAACGCGATTGCTGTTGCGCATAATGCGGCGATTTCGCCAGATGGGGCGGGATTAATTTGTGCTGTTGGTCAGGGTGGTTTTTACACACTGGAACTGGAGATGAAGAGCGACCTGAAACATTATCATCATCAAGTGAACTCCACGCTGACGATGCTGAAAACAACCGATTTAAATACTTTATTGGGCAATTCTACGCTGTTTGGTTATGGACCCCATTATAAAAGGCTTTTCTCCAACGGGGAATATTTGGCTGATCGTCCTGTGGCATCCTTGCGGACTTTGGATAACACCAAATCGAAATTACCGCGCCCGCTTTTGACGTATATACGTTACCAATTTGTACTGGCCAATATGTTGTCACACCGCGTTTTGCTTTCCGCGATGACAAGGGTGATCGATTCTGGAGCCAAGGTTCATTCAAAGGCCTTACCGATGCTGGAACAAGCTATTCAATCTTGTGGTGCATCAGCAGGGGAGTTTGCCCCCTTATTGACAGAGAGCGCATCTCTGAAACGTGATGTCTTGCGAAACCTGGGTCATCAGGCTGAGTTTCACAAGATTGGACAAGTCCTCGCCTTTGTTGAGGATTTAATGTCTTCAACTTCGATCAACCTGTCCGCCCTTCCTGATTTGGGTCTTAATATACGATATCAGATTGAAGCCCCGGCCCGGATGAATGCATTTAATCGCGGTCCTGACTGATTTATAAAACCGGATCTGCCTCAATTGGCATTTTCTTTTGAGCTTTGCGCAAGGTGATAATGCCAACGCCAGCCAGCGTTAACACCCCACCCCAGAGCAGCGATGTATGAAACTCTTCGCCCAGCAACGCGATGGACAGCAAAATCGCAACAACCGGCATCAGCAGGACAAAACTGGTCACCGATGCGACCTGATTGCGGGATAGCAAGGCTTGCCACAGAATGTGCGACAGGCTGACAAAGACGACCTGATAAACCAGCACACCGCCGAGCTTGAACCAATTGGCATCACCCAGCGTCAGCCACGCCGCAGGGGCCAAAAACAAGCTGACAATCAGGACAAACGGAGCTGCCAAGCCATTCATCAAAGCAATAAATGTGGCCGGATGAACGTCCTTTAACTGCCGCATCCGAATATAGCTGGCGGCCAGCGCCAGCGTTGACATCATGATAATGACAAAGCCCATCGGATGCTGGCTCAGATCCGGGCCGCCCAAGGTGAGTAATAAGCCCAGGAATCCCAGCCCCAGTCCGCTGGCCGTCCGCCAGCCAATCGATTCCTTTAGCACCAGCCAGCCCAGCAATGTGGCGAACATGATTTGCGATTGCAGCAGGATGGCAATGGTGGACGCATCCAGCATTCGTAGTCCGATAAACAACAACCCTTGGTGCAACACACCCATATAAATGGCGATTTCCAGCAGGATTTTGAATTTCGCCCAACCCGGCCATTTGATAAAGGGCAGGAAGATGGCCCCGGTTAGGGCAAAACGGATCGCCAGAATAACCGTCGGGGACAGTTCCGTGACCCCGATTTTGATGGCAATAATATTCCCGCCCCAGATCAGGATGACGAGAAGGGCCAGAAGAATATCGCGGAAATTCATGATGGGCGCGGTCCAGACCGCAGGAAACAGCTACAAAACAGTTATAACGCAATGCACAATAAATGGAACGGAAACCATTGAATTTCAATAGGGAAACTATGGTTTTCTGACGAATTTGCAACCTTTTTCATAATTATGATATGGTTCCGCCCATGGATAAGGAAGACCGCAAACGCCTGACTGATATCTGCTATGCCGCCCGGGGTGAACGCTGCCGGACGCGGACCTTTATCAATCCCAATCTGGGCGATGCCCCCCATTATGAATGGATGGAAGCGGAATGCCAGAATGGCCGGGACTGGGCCATCAAGATCATGAAGGCCACGCTGCCTGTGGTGGCCCCGGAGGAACCTGCGAACCGCCAAGTTTTCATGCCCTATGATCAGGGGTGGAGTAAGCACGGTGTAACGGCGTTCGGCCCGCTCTTGAGCGATATCTGCGAATACGAAAAAAACAATAAAGGCGGCTCCCTGAGATTCGAAGTCTATAGCGCGAATGGGAAGGACTGGTTCCTGAACGTTGCCCATGATGTTCACCCCTATGCGGCAAAGGCCGATTCCATCGTCAGCCGGCATTATCTGACGAAGGCGCGGTCCGGAGTTACTTTCGGTGCAGCGATTCTAAAACTGGCCGAATACGAAACCGCGCAGCAGGCATTAGGTTTCCTCATCGACAGCGACGATTACGCCGAACAGGCCGGCGCCCCCCATTTCACCAAAATAGCGGAGCGTGGCGGTATTGTTTTCAACGTGGCCGGCGAACCGGTTGCCCCGTTAAATGGCTTGCTGACGGCGTCCGGCCAGTATCCGATCAGCGCGTTTAAGGCGGCGTATGATTTTGCGCAGTCAGGCGCGATGGAATCTTCTTCCCCCGTGGACATCGCAAATCAGGTTCAGGGAACGCCGATGAAAATGATCGCCGCGGCGCTGGAGGAAATATCAGATAATATGCATGACGGCACCTCGCTTGCCTTAAAATACAATGCCATGCAGCACCTGAGATACCATGATTTTTCATCACGGTTTGAGAGGGTTATTGCCTATGCTGAAGATCTTGCCGCTCAAAACGCCTTGCCACCCTCTGTAAATGAAAACCTTCAGCATTTTAAATTCCATACGTACCGTCTGTGCGGGGCATGGATGATGGAAACAATGAAGCGCGAAGGCGGTTTCTCGGATGGGCGCAGCTTTCTGGCTCAGGCGATCGCGCGTTGTACAGACGCGGCAAAAATAATCATGCCGGGTGTGGCGCTGAACATGGATGAGGTTATGAATTTTGCACGGGCCAAGTCTCCTGATTGGGATATTGCCGACCGTACAAGTTTGAAAGCGATTATCGAGATCTTTAAAAACGATGCTGCTGTCTTGCCCGCTCAGGGAGCGCGTCTTGAAAGCGCGCATGTTTCCTATTTCACAAAGATGGCGCTGATTGCGTCGCGCAAAGAAAGAGCTGGCAGCGGGAATGGCGGCAGGCTGCAATTTCTTTTCAACCTGGCATCATCGGTAGAGTTGCCGTTAATGAATTTGATCCAGGGCCGAAGCATGCGCAGTATCAATGTAGAGATTAAATCCTATCAGGATGAAACGGACCGGCTGGCGGCTGTAAAAGCCCTGCCGTACCGCCGTGATTAAAGACCACCCATCTTTGTAATGATCTTCCATTCCTGCGGCGTGATCGGCATGACCGACAGGCGCGACTGGCGGATCAGGGCGATATCCTGCAAACCCGGATGATCCTTGATCTGTTTCAGGGTCACGGGTGTTTTCAACGGCTTTACCGCTTTGAAATCAACCAGAACGAAATGGTGGGACGGGGCATCGGGGTCGGGATAGGCTTCCTTTGCGACATCCAGAATGCCAACGATCTCGCGGCCAATATTGGAATGATAGAAAAAGGCCTTATCACCCTTTTTCATCGCCTTCATATTATTGGCGGCCTGATAATTGCGGACATCGGTCCACGGTGCCGTGCCCTTTTCAACGTGCATATCCCACGACCAGACATTCGGTTCCGATTTCACCAGCCAGTAGGCCATCGATTAAGCTCCCTCGGCCTTTAACGGGCGTTCCATCAAAAGGCGCATTCCGTCATCGGCGGTGATTTTGCCATCGATGCATTGTTCGACCATGGCCGAAATCGGCATATCCACACCGGCTTTTTTGGCCATGACCATGACGGCGCGGGCGGTATGGACGCCCTCTGTCACGGATTTCCGTTCCGCGAGAATGTCGTCCAGCGTGCGTCCTTCGCCTAGGGCTGCACCAAGCGAGAAATTCCGCGACTGCATGGATGAACAGGTCAGCATCAAATCACCCATCCCGCACATTCCGGTCAATGTTTCGCGGCGTCCGCCCATCGCAACAGCCAGACGGCTGATTTCAGCCAGGCCGCGTGTCACAAGGGCTGCGCGCGCGCTCTCGCCCAAACCCTTGCCATGGATCATGCCGCTGGCGATGGCGATGACGTTTTTGACCGCGCCGCCAATTTCCGCGCCGATCAAATCATCCGTAGCATAGGGGCGCAGGGTTTTACTGTGCAGGATCGCGGCAATCTCATCCGCCTTGGCTGTGGACCGCGCTGCGATGGTGGCGGCGCTAGGCAGGCCACGCCCGACTTCCCCGGCAAAGGTCGGCCCGGTCAGCATGGCAATTTCGGCCTGCGGAATTTCTTCATCACAAACAACAGACAGCAATTTACCACTCGCCATCTCAATGCCTTTACAGCACAGGATGACGGGCTTTCCGGGCGTGATCTGGTCCTTGATGGATTGCAGCGTCGTGCGCAAATGCTGGGCCGGGGTGACGATCAGCAACACGTCATTTTTGGCGGCGCGCTGGATGTCACCCGTCATTGTAATATTCTGGTCCAGCCGGACGCCGGGCAGATAGGTGTCATTCACGCGTGAAAAATCAACCGACCATAAAACATCGTCATTGCGCGACCACAGCATAACCGGGTTGCCCGCAACGGCATAAACCTGTGCCAGAGCTGTGCCCCATGCGCCTGCGCCAATTACTCCGATGGATGTCGTCATCAATATCCCCTTTAAGCTTTAACGCCCGCGCCGCGTTTTGGTTCCGCATCCGGGTCCAGCGGCCAGCGCGGACGGGCGGCAAAATCCAGCGGGTCAATCATATTGCGCGACAGGCGCTCAATCCCCGTCCACGCAATCATTGCGGCATTATCTGAACAGAGTTTCAGCGGTGGGGCAATGGCGGTCATGCCATGCGATAGGGCCATATCCTGCAACGCGCCGCGCAGGGCCGTGTTCGCGGCAACACCGCCGGATAACACAATTGTCGGCGCGGCGGGGCGGTAGGTTTCAATGAATTTTTTGATCGCAAAACGGCAACGGTCGGTGACGATGGCACAAACGGCAGATTCAAAAGAACTGGCCAGCATCGCAACATCCATCGGGTCCAGCGGGCCGGGGGGCAGTTTATCGACATGATTGCGGATGGCTGTTTTCAGGCCGGAGAAGGAAAAATCGGAATCGGGCCGCCCCATCATCGGGCGGGGCAGGGGAAAGCGTTTTTCGGCTGCGCTTTTATCGGTACAACCCTTGGCGGCCTTTTCCAGATTAGGCCCGCCGGGATAAGGTAGGCCCATCAGTTTCGCAGCCTTGTCGAAACATTCACCCAGCGCATCATCAATGGTGGTTCCCCAGCGGCGGTAAACCCCGACATCTTCAGCAACCAGAATTTGCGTATGCCCGCCGGACACCAGCAGCAACAGATAGGGAAAGACGACATTATCGGTTAAACGGGGGGTCAGCGCATGGGCTTCCAGATGGTTGACGGCGATAAAGGGCAAATGATGGGCAGCGGCAATCGCCTTGCCCGCCATCATTCCGACCATCACCCCGCCAATCAGGCCGGGGCCACAGGTGGCGGCGACACCATCCAGTTCGGAAAATTTCAATTTGGCATCATCCATCGCGGCACGGATCAGGTCGTCCAGATAATCCAGATGGGCGCGGGCGGCAATTTCCGGAACAACACCGCCAAAGGCGCGGTGTTCGTCCAGCTGGCTTAAGACGAGATTGGACAGAATCTGCCGGTCGCTGCCGATCACGGCGGCGGCGGTTTCGTCACAGCTGGTTTCAATGCCCAAAATCTTCATCATCGCCAGATGATATAAAGGAAATCCGGGAAAAAGGAAGCAAAAGCCTGATTTTGCACCCTAAAGCGGTTTCTTTTTGTGTCGTTCTGCGCTAAACCCGTTTCCATCATGACAAGCGTATTTCGTATCGGCACACGCGGTTCCAAATTGGCCCTGATCCAGACGGAGATGGTGGCCGAGGCGATCAAGCGCGCCAATCCCGGACTGACCGTCGAGGTCAAGATTATCCAGACCTCTGGTGATTGGAAGCCGGAGCAGGGGGAAACCCGCCTGTCTGAAAAAGAAGGCGGCAAAGGGATGTTCGCCCATGAAATCGAACGCGCCATTTTAAGTGGCGATGTCGATTGCGGAGTTCATTCGTTAAAGGATATGCCGTCCTTCCTGCCCGATGGGCTGGTCATCCACCATGTTTTAAAGCGCGCCGATCCGCGTGACGCATTCCTGTCCAATGACGCGAAAACGCTTTCCGACCTGAAACCCGGCGCGGTCGTTGGAACCTCCAGCCTGCGCCGTCAGGCGATGCTTTTGAAGCAGCGTCCCGACCTCAAAATCGTGCCATTGCGGGGAAACGTGCCGACCCGTATCGAAAAGTTGCGCGCTGGTCAGGTCGATGCTGCCGTACTGGCCCTGTCCGGGCTGTGCCGTTTGGGGCTGGACCATGAAATCGCGTCTGTCATTGATGAAAACACCATGCTGCCTGCGGCGTGCCAAGGAATTGTCGGGATTGAAATTCGCGCTGATGACGCCCGTGCTGCGGCATTGCTGGACCCCATTCATGATGCGCCATCGGGGTTAGCGGCGGCGGCGGAGCGTATGGCGCTTGGGACGCTGGACGGATCTTGCCATACACCCATCGGGGCGCACGCCATGTTGGATGGAAACATCATGACCTTGCGCCTTCTGGTCGCGTCACCAGATGGTCAGGTGATTTTTGAGGACGAGCAAAAAGGCCCGGTCGCCAATGATGAAGACGCCGCCATGCTGGGACGCGTCACGGCCCTGCGCCTGAAATCAAGATTGCCTGAAAACTTCCTGCTATGACCCCCGTACCGCCCGCAACGGTCCTGATCACCCGCCCCGTAGATGATGCGGCGGAAACGGCCCGTATGGCCGAAGCGTTGGGGTTTATCCCGGTCATTGCACCGGTCATGGCGGTTCATGATGTGGCCGCCCCCTTGCCGGATCCCGGCCTTTATAAGGCGATTATTTTTTCCAGTGCCAATGGCGTGCGGTCGTTTGAACGGCGCATGGTGGGCGATGTCTACGCAAATCTGCCGGTTTTTGCGGTGGGGGACCATACGGCCTTGGCGGCGCGCAATGCGGGGTTCACAACGGTTCATAGCGGTGCAGGGACGATGGTTTCGCTGATCCCGGTTATTCAGCGGGAACTGAATGTTCCGGCGCGGCTGTTGCACTTGCGGGGCCGGGACCGCCGGGAAGATCCGCGCCAGTATTTGCCCCTGAATGAGGGGTGGGCATTTGATGATGTCATCCTGTACGAAACGCGCGGGATTGAAAAATTTGATCCATCGGTGGTCGCGGCATTGCGGTCAGGCGCGGTGCAGGCGGTGGTGCTTTATTCTGCAAAAAGCGCGGATTGCTTTGTTTCCGCTTTGCGTCAGGACTGGCCGGAGGCGTCTTTGCCGGGGACGAAGGCTTTGTGTCTTGCCGATTCGGTGGTAGAGTCAGCCCGTCAATTGAACTGGGCGGAAATCCTTGTCTCCCACAGGCCCGATCAGGCCGGAATGACCCGCCTTTTAAAGAGTTTGAACGCCATGTCCACCGATTCTGTTCTGCCACCAGATGCCAACGCCCTGAACGATGCTGAAAAGATCATCGAACGGTTTGGCGGCATTCGCCCGATGGCGACAAAAATGAATGTGCCCGTGACCACTGTTCAGGGCTGGAAAAAGCGCAATGTTATTCCCGGCAACCGTCGGCAGGATGTTGTCGATGCGGCGCGGTTTCATCAGGTGAACATTACCGATTTGCTGGGCGGTGCAACGACGGAGGCAACGGGCGATTTTACGACAAATCTGTCCATGGCGCGTCAGGAGCAGGACACGCGGCCCGAAACGTTGAAGCCGCATGAAGATGCGCTGGCCGCTGCCCGCGCAACCGAAGCCGCCGAAGAAGCAATGGGACGCAGCGATGCGTTCAAACCGATGACGTATGATGTGATGATGAAGGAAATTAAAAAGGCTCAGGTTCAGGCGGTTCGCCGCAGCGTTGTTGCTGCTTCGGCGATTGTCGTGCTGTTCGTGGTCGGGGCCACGTTGCTGGTTATTGCCGCCAAGCAACAGGTCGAAAAAAATCAGGCGCGGATTGCCGCGCTGGAAAGCTCCATCGAACAAATCGAAGAAGCACCGTCGGCTGAGGCGTCATCGGGGCTGGGCAACACGCTGAGCGAGTTACGCGGCAAGGCTGAAGAACTGCAAACAACGATCGCCGGCCTTAAAACACAGGCCGAAAGCTTTATTGGGCCGGAAAATGCCACGCTGTCCGATCGTTTGATGACGCTGGAGCAAAAGCTTCAGGCGCTGACCGGCGGCAATACCGATCTGTCGCTGGTCTTGCAGCGAATCCAGGAAATGCAAACCTCGCTTCAGGGGCAACAGCAAATGCAAAGCGCCGTTGGCGATCTGCAAAGTCTGGTTTCCGGATTGCAGGGCCGGGTGGATACAATGGATACGGCGCTGGCCGAAGAACAACAATCGGATTCCGCACTGGGTCAGGCGCTGGAAGGGGTTTCCCCGCAGGAATTAAAGGCGGCGGCGATGCTGATCGGCCTGTCGCAATTCCGCGATTCCATGAATCGCAGCGGCCCGTTTGAAGCCGATCTGGCCTTGCTGCAAAAAATGCTGGGCGATAAAGATCCGGCCCTGAACGCCGAAATTGGCCGCCTTGCCCCTTATGCGGAAAAAGGTGTGCTGTCACCGCGTGGCCTGTCGAATGAGCTGAAAGGTCTGGCCGGGGATATCGTTGTGTCCTCGATCAAGGGCGAAGATGTTTCCATTCAGGACAAAGCGCTGGGACGGTTTCAGGAAGTCTTGAAAATTCAAAAGGACGGCCAGCCGGTCATGGGGAATGATACGCAAGCCACAGTGGCGCGCGCACAGCAACTTCTGGATTCCGGTGATGTGGATGCCGCCGTTGTTGAACTGCAAACCTTGCAGGGTCCGGCGCGTCAAACGGCACAGCCATTGATTGACGAAGCACAGATTACCGCCATGGCGCAAAAGGTTCAGAATATGCTGACCAATACCGTGATGGGTCAAATCCGGATGCCAAGCGGCGGCGGTGCGCCCTATACGGCAAAACCTTCGCCATTTGGTGGTGCGATTGTCGGGCGTCCTGCCTTTATGGGGCCATCGGTTTCAACACCACAGACCAGCGCCCCTGCCGAAGCCGCGCCACAAGCGGCACCGATGCAGGAAACAGCAATACCCGAAACAACCGCCCCGGCCAGCGAACCGTTGGACCCCGCAACCATCGGGCCTGATGTTCCGGTGCAACAACAACGCGTGCGCCCCGGTTTGTCCGTTGAACCTGACACCTTGCAACAGGATTGAGAAAAGACATGATCCGTATCCTGTGGTTTTTAATTCAGGTTGCGCTGGTCGCCTTGGCTGCCATGTGGATTTTTGGCCAGCCGGGACAGGTCGATATTCACTGGCTGGGCTATGATATCGAAGCCCATCCGGGTGTGGCGTTCCTCGCCATTATTCTTCTTTTTGTGGCGCTGGTCATTCTGTCCAAAACCATCGGGTTTATCTTTTCGCTGCCCGGACGCCTGTCCAGTATGCGCGGGCGCAAACGCCGCGACCGGGGTTTTCAAGCCTTAACCGTTGGCTTATCCGCCGTGGCGGCGGGGGATGCCAAGCTGGCGTCTTATCAGGCTTACCGGATGCGTCAGTTTTTACCTGATGAAAAGGGTCTGCCCTGGTTATTGGAAGCACAAGCAGCGCGTCTGCGCGGTGATGAAACCGAAGCGCGCAGCTTTTTTGAAAAACTGCTGAAGGAAAAAGACACCGCATTTTTAGGTGTGCGTGGTTTATTGAACGCGGCTGTTGCCAGTGCCGATCTGGATTCTGCGCTGGATTTGGCGCGTCAGGCCATGACGATGCATCCTGACCAGTCATGGATCATTCGCACCGTTTTCGGTCTGGAAGTGCAAAAGCGCGAATGGGCTGCGGCACTGACCACGCTGAAAAAAGGCGAACGGGCCAAGGCATGGCCAATAGATGAGGTTAAGAGCAACCGCATTGCCCTGTTGATGCAGCAAGGTGAAGAATTATCGCGTGGCGGTTATCAGGGGGAATCAACAGCGAAATTCCGGGAAGCCAATCGCCTTGATCCGGCCTTTGTGCCGGCTGCTGCGCGTCTGGCGCAAAGTTATATTGACCAGCATAAACGCCGTGGTGCGATTGCTGTTGTCGAACGCACCTGGAAAGATAATCCGCATCCTGATCTTGTTCCGCTTTGGGAGGCGCTGTCGCCACCGAATAAGCCCAATGACATGACGGCGCGGGTGCGCTGGTTTGAACGTCTTGTCGCCTTGAACCCCGGCGATGTGGAAAGCCAGATTGCAGCGGCCAAAATCGCCATTGCCGATGGGATGTGGGGCGAGGCATGGCAATATCTGTCAGCGGCTGAAAAAATCCGTCCCAATGCGCGGCTTTACCGGATGTGGGCGCAGATGGAAGAAAAGACCAATCACAGTGAATCTGCCAAGCGTTACTGGGAAAAATCCGCAGGGGCTGCCCCGGATAAGGTTTGGACCTGCCGGGATACGGGGCGGATTTATGACCGCTGGAGCGCGCTTGCTGCGCCGCATGACGGATTTAATACAATGGTTTGGGATTTCCCCCATGCGGGGCGTCAGGGCGGGGCGGGTATTCTGGCCCTGAATGCCAATGATCTGGTCATCGA
>CAACXI010000014.1_pt1 | contig 40605 bp, 50 predicted proteins | sample 2275891 | NCBI WGS metagenome assembly CAACXI01 (sample SAMEA5312484, study PRJEB27640) | indoor metagenome | biome: indoor environment; feature: controlled; material: polymer antistatic dissipative epoxy resin | place: Italy | collected 2014-05-27 | reverse complement strand
TACGGCGCTGTTTATGGGACTGGCCCTCACCCGCCTGCAAACGACCATCGAAGACCGGAGAAAAGCCAATGAACGGGTATGAGATTTATGTTTACGGATCGTATGGCTTTGCCGCGCTGATGCTTGGCGGGTTATGCCTTTCGACATGGTTGAAAGCGAGACGGAAATGACACGCAAACAACAACGCTTTGCCGCAATCGGATTGGTGTTGTGCGGGGTGGCAATGGCCGCCGGACTGGCGCTTTATGCGCTGCGCGATAATGTGACGTATTTTATGACCCCGACCGATCTGGTCAGCACCAGCGCCCGCCCGTTTGCAGAAGGCAAAGCGGTGCGGCTTGGCGGTCTGGTTGTGTATGGGACAGTCGAAAAGACCGGCCTGATGACGCGTTTTGTCGTTACCGATATGAAGAACGATATGCCCGTTGAATATGAAGGCATTGTCCCCGATTTATTCCGTGAAGGGCAAGGCGTGGTGGTCACCGGCACCTATGACGCGGATAACATTTTCCGCGCCACGCAATTGCTGGCCAAACATGATGAAAATTATATGCCGCCCGAACTTGCTAAAAAACTGGAAGAAAACGGCCATGTGGTACAGGGCAAAAAATGATTCCTGAACTTGGTCAATTCTGTCTGATCCTGTCGCTGCTGATGGCGGCGCTCCAGACCTGGTCGGGCTGGACGGGGCGGATCGCGGTCAGCGTCCGGACGGCACGGTTGCAGTTTATTCTATGTCTGGCGGCGTTCGCCCTGTTGATGACGTCGTTTATTATGACCGACCTCAGCGTGCGCACGGTCGTCGAAAATAGCCATACGCTGAAACCGCTGCTTTATAAAATTGCCGGGACATGGGGCAATCACGAAGGGTCCATGCTGCTTTGGGCGCTGGTCTTGTCGTTCTTTGGCTTGCTGATGACGTTTCAGAAGAACAGGCCGTCACTGGTTTTATTCGCGCAAGGGTTACAGGGGATCGGCATTCTGGCCTTTCTGGTTCTGGCGTCGAACCCGTTTGCCCGGCTGACCATTCCCCCTTTGGATGGCAACGATTTGAACCCGTTATTGCAGGACCCGGCCTTGGCAATCCATCCGCCGATGCTGTATCTGGGCTATGTCGGATTTTCGGTCGTGTATTCCTTTGCGCTATCCTATCTGTTGCGTCCCGAAATGCCGTCACAGGATTGGGCCAAGGCCGTTCGTCCATGGGTTTTGCTATCATGGAGCGCCTTAACCGCCGGGATCGGGCTTGGGTCATGGTGGGCATATTACGAACTTGGTTGGGGCGGGTTCTGGTTCTGGGACCCGGTTGAAAATGCGTCATTGATCCCGTGGCTGTTGGGGACGGCATTATTGCATTCAGTGATTGTGACCAAAAATCGCGGCGCGTTTCCGCGCTGGACATTATTGCTGGCGATCCTGACCTATAGCCTGTCCCTGTTGGGAACGTTTCTGGTCCGGTCGGGTGTGTTGACATCTGTTCATGCATTTGCGGTTGACCCGTCACGCGGGCTTTTTATCCTGATGCTGCTGGGGCTTTATACGGGTGGCGCGTTATTGTTGTACGGATTGCGGGCGCCGCTGCTGAAATCCGATGCCGGGTTTGAACCGGTAAGCAGGGAAAGCGCGCTGCTACTTAATAACTTGTTTCTCGCCACGTTGGGTGCAACGGTTTTAATCGGCACGCTCTATCCGCTCATTCTGTCTGCGCTTAATCTGGGACAGATTTCGGTGGGGCCGCCTTATTTCAATGCCACGGTTGTCCCGTTGGCTATACCGCTTTTTATTTTGATGGGGTTTGGCCCTTTCCTGACATGGAAGAAATCCGATCTGGGGCACATGCTGTCGCAGGTTAAAATTGCGCTGGCCCTGACCGCCATCATTCTTTTGCTGATCTGGGCGGTTGTTGTTCACATCAGCCTTGGCATCCTGATCGGGCTGGGGCTGGCGGTATGGCTGTTCACGACATCGATCTTGATCCTGTGGCGTGGCCGGGGCCGAGCAAATTTATGGGGTATGGCCATTGCCCATGCGGGGATGGGGCTGGCCGTTGCAGGAATGGTCGGAACATCCCTGTGGAAGATGGAAGAATCCGTCATTATGAAACCGGGACAACACCTGAATATCGGGCGTTATGAATTGACGCTGGACAAGGTCGAAGCCGGATTTGGCCCCAATTACAGCACCATCATGGCAACCGTGACCGCGCAAATTGCGGGCAGCAGCGCCGCACCCTTTATCCTCAATCCTGAACGCCGTCATTATCCGGTGGCCCAGACCCGCACCACCGAAGCCGCCATCCGTAAAACATGGCGGGACGATATTTATGTCGTTCTGGGGCAACCCGCCGAAAATGGCCGGACTGATGAATGGGTCATCCGCGCCAGCAGCCATCCGCTGGTCCCGTTTTTATGGTTGGGCGTATTGTTGATGACCATCGGCGGCGTTATCGCCGTTCTGACCGGAAGGAAACGCACGGCATGATTCAGAAAAACATCCTTTATCTGGCCCCGGTGATTTTATTTTTCGTCTTGATGGCCTTGGCCGCCATTCCCCTGTTACGCGGGGATGACCCGACCGATATTCGCAGCGTCCTCATCAACGAAGCCGTGCCGGAATTTACCCGCCCCGAATTCAGCAGCAGCGATTTGCGCGGACGCGTCACGATGGTCAATATTTTCGCCAGCTGGTGTCCGCCTTGTGAAATTGAAAATGAAATGCTGCTTGAGCTGAAGAATAACCATGCCGTTAAAATTTACGGGATCAATTATAAAGACAGCGATAGCGGACGGCGCGATTATCTGGCCCGGCTCGGCAATCCGTATATTGCCGTGACACCGGATAAAGAAGGTGAACTGGCGATTGCGCTTGGCACTTATGGCGTGCCGGAAACCTTTATCATTGATGCCGAAGGGCGCATCCGTTACCGCCATGCGGCTCCCCTGACCGCTGATAATTTAAAAAATCTGATCATCCCGATGATCCGGCAGTTGCGCCAATGATGCGGGTTTTCTTTTTAACTTTGATGCTGTTTCCGGTTCTGGCCTTTGCCGGATCGCTGCCGCAGGACCGTATCAATGACCCGGTTCTGGAAGGCCGCGCCCAGCATTTATTCACCGAACTGCGTTGCCTTGTCTGTCAAAATCAAACAATTGCCGATTCCGACGCACGCATTGCCAATGATCTGCGCCTGCTGGTCCGCACGCGTTTACAGGCCGGGGAAAGTGATCAAGCCATTTTGGATTATATCCATTCGCGCTATGGCGACTTTGTGTTGATGCGTCCGCCCGTCAACCCCGCCACATGGGGGTTATGGTTTGCGCCGCTGGGCCTCCTGATCATTGGCGGCATCATTAGCGTTGGCGTCCTGCGCCGGGGACGGAAGGGAACGACATGATCCTTATGATGACACTGGCCCTGATCTGCGCCGCCAGCCTTGCCTATGTCTTGCACCCATTAATGAAGGGTGCGGATCGTCGCCAGGGCATGGTGACCCTTTGCGTTAGCGTTCTGGCCGCCCTTGGCCTTTATATTGCCGTAGGGTCACCGGAGACGCCAACCGCCTTTGCCATTTTTGAAAAGGAAGGCCCCCGTTTTGAACAGCGCCTGGCCAGCCAGCGTGAGCTGGTCCTGTTGGAAGCCTTGTCCGGCGCGCCGGATCATGTCCCTCTCTTGCTGGAACTGGGGACCGTCCGCATTCAGGCCGGACATCCGCAAGACACGTTTGAAGTTCTGGACCATGCGCATAAGTTAGACCCCGATAATGCGGATATAAGAGAAGCTCTGGGGGCTGCGCATTACGCCGTGGCTCTGAACTATGCCTTGCAACCGCGTAAGGATGCCCGCGCGATGGCAATCATACATTTTGAAAAGGCGCTGGCCATCACTCCAGCTTCAGCGGAATTTTACGCCCGCCTGAAAAACGACAGTGTGGAATTTCAGCGTCGCTGATCCGGGGTGACCTTGACGACGTTATCGCCCTGATAACAGGTGTTCATGATATAGGCGTACCCGCCGAGTGAATCCACGCCCTGTTGTTTTTCCTGCCGTTCCGCCCGCAGATCGGCGGTCAGAACATTGGTCATCGCAACCAGATCATTGCCCATTTTTTCTTTTAATGGATCAGTTTTTTTGGGGTCCACCGGGCCTGCGATAAAATCCGCCGGGGTGGAAAACGCCATCTTCATGCCTTCTTGCACCCGCTTCGCATATTTCAGGATCACAACTTCATCCATATCAATATGGGATTCTTCATGTTCCAGGATTTCCTTGTACCAACAGCTATCCGGTGCATAATCACTGGCGATAAAAATGACCGGGTTCAGTGCAAAAGTAATGCGAATATTTTCATAGCGGACGCAGCTTTGATTGACGGTTTCCGCCGTGTTGCCGGGAACCGTGCCAAACCCCACATCGCGTTTGATTTCAATATTGCTATGCAAAATGCCGCCTGTTTCAACATGGCTTAAATCCATCATCTGGTACGGCAGGTTTGTATCATTGCGCAGATTTTTCAATTGTTCCTTGGTCATATCGTGACGGATTTTTGTCGACTCACGGCTGGCGACCACTTCGATATTCGGCGGCGGAACATTGGGACATAGACTGGCAGAGGCCAGAACCGCCATCGTCAAAAAATCCGGAACGGGTAAAAATGGCATCACGAAAAACCTTTTATAAAATTAGCGCGGAAATTTAATATCACGGCAATAACTACTCACGCGCTTGTATTCATCCAGCGTATCGACCTGCCCCTGTAACTGGCGCATTTCTTTTTGCATCAGTAAGATTTGTGAATTAATGGCACTTTCAATATGCAGGGAAGAAATTTCTTTCATTTTTTCCTGCTGGTCCATCGGGAACGGGCCGAGCGCACCGGCTTTATTCACCGCATTTTGTACAGACCGGCCAATGATATTGGCATATTTATTCATCACCTGACGGTCCACGGCAACATGGTGGCGTTCATGCTGCAGAATGGCTTCGCGGCAGCTGCCCGCATTAAATTCGCGCGCGACATAGATTTTTGGACTGAGCTTGATGGTGATATCAATCTTGTTATAAGCGAGGCAGCCAATATTTTTGCGCGGTGTGTGTTTTAATTGCCAGGTAATCAGGGATTTGATTTCAGGTTTATCTTCCCGTAATCCGCCACTGACCGAATCCGCCCCCGGCGCATACGGGGACACCGTATCGGTTTTCATCGCGGTTAATTGCTGGGCTGTCAGGCCGTAATCATAGACGATATCCGCCGTTTCCACCTTGACCGCCACGGCGGGCGGGGTTTCGACCAGACAGGCATCCTCTGCCCCCTTTCCGGACGGCGCGGTGGCCGCCAGAATCAGCGCGGCTTTTAAAACCAGAATATCAGGTCCAAAAATCATGATTCAGTGTAGCTTTACGCTTCCTAAAAACTTCTTAAGTCCTTATCATGGCATGGCGTTTCGCAATATCAAGGGATTGTCAGAAAAATGTCATTCATCGGTAGTATCCTTCTTTTCGCCTTACAGATTTATTTGTGGATCATCATCCTGTCCGTCATTCTCAGCTGGCTGATCGCTTTTGAAGTGATCAATCCGCGCAATGAAAAGGCACAGAACCTGATCCGCCTGCTGGACCGCGTTACGGAACCCGTTTATCGCCCGCTGCGTAAACATATCCCATCGATTGGCGGCATTGACCTCAGCCCGATTGTGGTGATTTTTGGAATTTATATTTTGGAACGCATCGTTATTCGCCTGTTTATGGTCCCGTTCTAGGCCATGACGGAAACAGCCCGGATTATTGACGGAAAAATCATTGCCGCGGCCTTGCGTGAAACAATCGCGGGACACGCCAACGCTTTAACCGTGGCCGGGAAGCAACCGGGTCTGGCGGTTATCCTCGTCGGCGATAATCCGGCATCCGAAGTCTATGTCCGCAACAAAATCACCGCCTGTGAAAAGACCGGCATTCGCAGCATCGAACACCGCCTGCCCGCCACGACCAGCCAGGCGGAAATTGAAACGCTGTTGAACCTTTTAAATGCCGATAAAGGCGTTCATGGCATTTTGTTGCAACTGCCCGTTCCCGATCATCTGGATTCAAACCGCCTGATCAATCTGATTGCGCCGGAAAAAGATGTCGATGGATTGCACCCGTTGAATCTGGGCCTGTTGCTTTCGGGTCAGCCGGGCATGGTTCCCTGTACCCCGCAAGGCAGCCTGAAACTGATCCAATCGATCAGACCTGATCTAACCGGATTGCACGCCGTGGTTATTGGCCGGTCCGTGCTGTTTGGAAAGCCGATGGCGCAATTGCTGCTGGCCGAAAACTGCACCGTTACACAGGCCCATTCCAAATCCAGCGACCTGCCCGCTTTATGCCGACAGGCCGATGTTCTGGTCGCCGCCGTGGGCCGGCCTGAGATGGTCAAGGGCGATTGGATCAAGCCGGGGGCCATCGTTATTGATGTCGGCATTAACCGCATGAATGATGGCACATTAAAAGGCGATGTCGATTTCACCGCTGCCCGCCATATCGCGTCCGCCATCACCCCGGTTCCCGGCGGTGTCGGACCGATGACGATTGCGTGTTTATTGCAAAACACGGTTCAGTCCGCGCAAAAGCAAGGATAAGAAAAAGGGGGCGATTGCCCCCTTTAAATCCCTTTATCATTATGTGCCTTGGGCCGCCGTGTAACCGGGCTTGCCATCGAAATCGTATAGATGTTCGACTTTGATGTAATCGATTTCCTCAACCACCATTTTATTGAGCAGAGCCAGAATAGGCGAATGGCTGATGGCTTTTGCATTGCCCTTGAAGCGCAGACGCCAGTGATCGGTGCAGAATGTTTCCGGCAATCCATTGGGCCAGACTTTTGTGCCACGGTTATCGATCGATTCCAGTTTCAATTCTTCGGGAACCAGCGGCAGGATCAGCGCAGCCAATGTATCTGCGCCATTCTTCCCGGCGTCCGGACCATCCCAGTTGATAAAAACATCAACACCAATCAGGTCTTTTGATGCGGTCACACGCGGCTTCAGCGGCGGCATCTTCATGCCCCCTGCCGTTGCACCTTGATAGCTGACCGGGCGCAATTTATCCGGGTTCTGGCCCAGACGTTCAATAACCGCCTTTGAAAAACCATTTGTCCCGACTTTTTCGACGCTGCGGCCCAGACGGAAAATATCGCCTGTGTGAATGCCGTCTTCGATGGTTTTCAACCACGCATTATGAACCCGCTCCGCCACATCATTCTGGCCGATATGGGTCAGCATCATGATCGATCCCAGCAACAGGCCGGATGGATTGGCGATCCCTTTTCCAGCGATATCAGGCGCGCTGCCATGAATGGCTTCAAACATTCCAAAATTTTCACCGACATTCGACGATCCGCCAAGCCCCACAGACCCGGTAATTTCCGCCGCGATATCGGAAATAATATCACCATAAAGATTTTCAGTAACGATCACATCGAACTGGTGTGGCTGCACCGCGACCTTGGCCGAACCGATGTCGATAATCATGTAGGTTTTTTCGATTTCCGGGTATTCCGCACCGATTTCATCGAATACGGCGCGGAATAAACCATCCGCCATTTTCATGATGTTATCTTTGGCCATGCAGGTGACTTTTTTGCGGCCATTGGTGCGCGCATATTCAAACGCATAACGAACAATGCGTTCGCAACCCGGGCGGCTGATAATCTTGACGCTTTCGACAACATCCTGCGTATGGCGGTATTCGATTCCACCATAAATGTCTTCTTCGTTTTCACGCACGATGACAACATCCATGTTCGGATGATGCGTATCAACATAAGGGGCATAGGAAACGCAGGGACGAACATTCGCAAACAGGCCGAGCTGTTTCCGCACCGTCACGTTCAGGCTTTTAAAACCCCCGCCTTGCGGTGTTGTAATCGGTGATTTCAGGAAGACGCGCGTCCGGCGCAACGACTCCCACGATGAATCTTCAATCCCGCTTTTAAAGCCGCGGTCGAATACGCTTTTTCCGATTTCGATTTTTTCAATTTCCAGCGCCGCCCCGGCAGCATCCAGAATGTTCAGCGTGGCATCCATGATTTCCGGGCCAATGCCGTCACCATGCGCGACTGTAATCGGGGTTTTATTGCTCATTGATTTTGTCCTGATGAAAAGGAAGGGGGGAATGAAAATCGTTCCGCCTTTATACCATATCAAAAAGGACGGAGCCATCCATGGTTCAGAAGATTTTTAAATGCGTCTTGGCCCGTAACGCAGGATCAGATAACCCAAAATCGCAGAAACAATAGACCCCGAGAGTACGCCAAGGCGGATTTCGGCTTGTTGCTCCCCCCCTGAAAAAGCCAGTCCGCCAATAAACAACGACATGGTAAAACCAATGCCGCATAAAACGGATAAGCCAAAAATCTGGGTCCAGTTGGCCCCGGCTGGCATCGGGGAAAGTCCGCAACGGATGGCCAGAAACAACGTTGTAAAAATTCCGAGCGGCTTACCGATAACCAAACCCAGCGCAATCCCCAAGGTCAATGGATCGCCCAGATTACTAAAACTCATTCCGCCGAACGGAACCCCCGCATTCGCCAGCCCGAAAACAGGCAAAATCATAAACGCCACCCAGGGATGAAGCCGATGTTCCAGCCTTTCCGCCGGGGACGCCCCTTGCTGTTTGGGCAGGCGCAGGGGAATAAAAAGCGCGGTTAAAACCCCGGCCAGCGTTGCATGGATACCTGAATGCATCACTGCCAGCCACAAAACCACTCCCAAAGCGATATAAGGAATAAGCGATGCAACACCGCGTCGATTCAAAAAGAACAGACCCATCAGCGCAAAGCCCGCAAAAACCAAAGGCGCCGGATTAAATCCATGCGCGTAAAACAGGGCAATGATGATAATTGCGCCCAGATCATCAATCACCGCAATCGCCATCAGCAGGATTTTCAAGGACACCGGAACACGGCTACCGACCAGCGCAATCATACAAATTGCAAAAGCAATATCGGTGGCGCATGAAATCGCCCAACCCGGCATATTGACCGGAACATCCCGATTGATAAACCAGTAAACGGCAGCCGGTATCGCTATGCCGCCAATCGCGCCCAATAACGGTAATAAAGCCCGCGCCCGGGTGGATAATTCCCCTACCAGCAATTCCCGTTTGATTTCCAACCCGATCAGGAAAAAGAAAATGACCATCAACCCGTCATTCACCCAGTGCAAGACGGTCTTGTTCAAACCAATCTCTGTCCCACCCGCCGTTGTAAAACCGACCAGAACTTTAACGCCATTCAACAGGTGATCATAAGCATCCGCAAAATCGCTATTGGCAATCAACAATGCCAAGGCCGAAGCCAGTAGCAAAACCAGGCCGCCCGCCGCTTCCAACCGAAAGAACCGTCCAAACATCGCCGTTATGCGCGGAAAAACTGTCACTGTATTAGGCTCCATATTCTGAAAAATCACAGACTTGAAGTGCATCATAGCACTTTTCTACCCCCCTGACCTGTCCTTATATAAGAGAAATCTGGACTAGACGCGGGGTTGCGATAAGATCGGTGTTATAAAATTCACGGAGTAAACAAATGCTGACACAGGAAATCATTATCCGCCGCCGGGAAAAGCAGACGCTGGATCAGGCCGCCATCAAACAATTCATCAACGGTATCGTTGATGGAACCGTTGGCGAAGGACAAGTGGCGGCATTTTGCATGACCGTGTGTTTAAACCCCCTGTCGCGGCAGGAGCGCGTCGCGCTGACCCTGGCCATGGCGCATTCTGGCATTACGCTGGACTGGTCCAAGGATGATCTGGGCGGCCCGGTTCTGGATAAGCATTCAACCGGGGGTGTGGGCGATAAGGTCAGCCTGATGCTGGCCCCGATTATTGCCGCCAATGGCGGGTATGTCCCGATGTTATCGGGGCGCGGTCTGGGGCATACCGGGGGAACGCTGGATAAAATGGATTCCATTCCCGGCTATGTCAGCCAACCGGATCTGGACACCATCAAACGCGTGGTGAAATCCTGTGGCGCGGCGATCATTGGCGCGACCAAGGATCTCGCCCCCGCTGACCGTACAATGTATTCCATCCGCGATGTGACCGGAACGGTCGAAAGCCTTGATCTGATTACCGCGTCGATCCTGTCTAAAAAAATGGCCGCTGGTTTGTCTGGGCTGGCAATGGATGTCAAATTCGGTTCGGGCGCATTTATGCAGGATTATAATGACGCCAAGGCCCTTGCGGAAAGCATTGTCGGCGTTGCCAACGGGGGTGGATTACCCTGCACGGCCATTATCACCGATATGAATCAGGCCCTGGGGCACACAGCCGGAAATGCCATTGAAGTGCATGAGGCGATTGAATTCCTGCGCAATGAAAATATTGATGCGCGGCTTTATGATGTGACCATGGATTTATGTGCGGAAATGCTGGTGCTGGGCAAACTGGCCACAACGCTGGAAGAAGGCCGCGCCAAATCCGAAGCCGTATTGAAGAACGGCAAGGCCGCAGAATGTTTCGCGCGCATGGTGACCGCGCTGGGCGGGCCAAAAGATTTGATGGAAAATTACCGTACCCATTTAAAACTGGCCCCCATCGAACATATTGTTCATGCCCAGGATAAGGGCGTTGTTCAGGCCATTAATGTTCGTAAACTGGGTTATGCCGTGATCGAACTGGATGGCGGTCGCCGTCTTGTCACGGATAAAATCAATCACGGAACGGGATTAAAAAAGATTGCCTCCATCGGTGATGCGATTGGGCCGAACAATGCGCCGCTCTGCGTCATCCTTGGCGATGACCGCGATAAAATTGCCAGGGCCGAAATGTTGATCCGCGAAGCCTTTGTTATTGCCCCTGAATGCACAACGATCTCATCCTCCCCCATCACCTGCGAACGCATCACAGGATAAGCAAAGCCATTATGCAAACGACATTCAGGCAATCGCTTGACGCGATTTTGCTCGCCAGCGGCGGGTGGTTTCTGTTTTGCGTCTGCGATGCCATGTCGAAATATATGGCGTCCAGCCTGACCGCCTATGAAATCCTCGCCTGCACCGGGGTTTTAGGGATGGTTTTATGCACGGCCTGGATCGGCGGCGTTCATGGACTGTCCGGGTTCCTGACCCCGAAATGGCCGTGGTATATCTTGCGCAGCCTGTCACAGGCCGGATCATCTTTTTTGGTCATCAAATCGCTGGCCCTGATCCCGCTGGCCGATTTTTACGGCATTATTTTTATGACGCCCATGGTTGTGACCCTTCTGGCGGCGATCTTTTTAAAAGAAAAAATCGGTCTTTACAGAATTGGCGCCATTGCCGTTGGTTTTATTGGCGTTCTGATTATTGCCGGGCCGTCTTTTGACAGTGGAAATACGGGATATCTTTATGCGCTGATCGCCGTTGCCTGTGCCAGCCTGTCGGGAATTTTTGTCAGAAAGATCGGGCGGGAAAAGATTACGGTCCGCTACGCCTTTTTCCCGTTCCTGATCTGCACACTGATTTTCGTGCCGATGGCATTCATCAACGGTTTTGAAATTCCAGCAGAGCCCGTCAATATCGTGTTGCTTATATTATTTGCGCCGCTGTTGCTGGCGGGTTTGCTGGGCTACTCAATGGGATTTTCACGCGCACGGGATACGGCTCTGGTCGCGCCCTTTCACTATACGCAAATGATCTGGGGCGCCTTATTTGGTTTTCTGATTTTTGGCGACGTTCCCGCGTTCACCACCTTTGCCGGATCACTGCTGATTGTCCTTGCAGGCCTGCTGGTGATCTGGCGTGAACACGTTCTGCACCGTCAGATCGCACTTGCAGCAATAAAAGCTCCCCTTTAGTCACAATCTATGCTAATATACTAATATACCTTTTGAATCATTAGGTTATTGGTTCATATGCCCACTTACCTATCCCTAAGTTTAGGGTATTTGGTAAGACGTTAAAAGCATTAGGGTTTTTTATTATTGACCCCCTGTACCAAAGCGCAGGGTTCGGAAATTGAAGTGCGTAACGATGGTCTTGGAAACAACCAAAGAAAAAATATGAGGGTTTAAAATGTCCCATAATCTAGACGACGTAAAAGAAGAAAAAGTTTCAACGCTGAATATTTTGCACGAGATCGGCATTCGCCTGGTCCCTGAAAAACCGACCGCCGATATGTGCCGCGTCGGGTCCGCCATTGGCGAGATTGATATTGAAACCGTCCGCCGTGTTTACCATGCGATGCTGATTGCGGCATCCAATGCGTCCTTGCATGGCGATCATTCATTGAACTGATCCGGCATACGCGCCGGTTTCGGAACCGGGACAGGCTTTATGACCTTCTCCTCCACCATTACCGGCTGCGGCATGATCCGCAAGCCGGTTTTCTTTTCCTCGCTGCGTTTATAAAAATAAATCCCCAGCACGGATAAACCCATTGCCCAGATGGCCGCGAGTGAATCCATCGCCGCCAGAACCTGATGAGCCTGTTCGGTGCGAAACGTCATTATATACGCCAACCCCATCATCTGTGCCGCCCATGTGATCGCCATCAGATACCCAAAAGTTGGACGCATCCGGCGGACATACGGGTCTTCCGATGCGATCTCCGCCCGCAAGGATTGATTGACCTGCTCATACGCGGCTTTGAATTCCTGCGATTGCAGCGTTGCCATTTCTTCGGCATGACGGTTGGCTTCTGCGATTTCTGCGGCGGAAATTTGGCCCCGCCCCAGTGCATCGGTCACATTCCCCAAAGATTGCGACGCGACACGCGCCGCCGGATGATTCACGCGCACCAAGGCTTCGGATAAGATATTCAGCAGAACCGGTAAACCGGCCTGAATGAGAACAGGGGACACCATAATTTATATTTCCTTTATGTTTCCAGACGGTAAAAAATATGACGCCCAATCACGGCGCAGGGTTTTTCATTGGCGGCCCATGACGGCATAACCCCCGCCGCATGATAATGTGTGGCCCCCATGGTCGGATCAGCCAGCAGGCCATTCAACGCCCGCCGCGCCATGCGCAAGGCCGTTACAAAATGGATATCGCGGTCATCGACCTTTTCCAGCTTTTGCAAATTTGGATCATTCCGGTTCCAACAACTGAATTGATAGGGTTTGCGGCATATTTCAATGACCGTCCGTCCCCACCAGAAATTCTGATATTTTTGCGAAATCGCGGCGCGGTTTAGAATCACGGCGGCCACGGCGTGCATTCCGGCTGTTCCCTCCCCGCGTGCCTCCCCCCACAAGGTGCGGGCCAGAGTATCAACGCTCTGCTCTAATGCGTCTTCAGTAATTTTCATTTTATTTCTCCCGTATAAAGCCGTTCTGTTTTCAGCGCGGTGACATCCAGTTTTGATTCAATCCGCAGTAAATGCCCAACCAGCCGGCTTTCCAGATCTTTCAGATCGCTGACGGCGGCATATGTTTTGGCAACTTCCAGTTTGAAAGCAGATAAGGCTTCGCGCATCTGGCTGTTACGGGTGTCGATCACATCGCGTAAATGCTGATTGGCGATTTCATGGTCCTTGCGCGTACGCCAGATCATCCAGAACAACGCCCCCAGTGCGGGCAGATCAACCACGGTAATCCACCAGATAAAATCAATTGAAAATGCAGGCATTTCTTAAACCTCAAAATCTGTTTTGGCTGTATGAGTATCGGCCCCGTGCCAGCTTTGCCGACCTAAAAATCCGGATGGTTTCAACCGCACGGGTTGCAAGGCCAGCGCCCCGGCAACAGCATCCAGCCCATCATCATGACCGCGTGTTGCGCCCGGACGCCATTCCTGCATCTCTGTCATAAATGGTGTTTTCAGGATATCCGCATGGATGTGTAAAAGCCGTGCAGCCATGACTGTTTCAAACGCTTCCAGAATCCTCAGATCCTTCGGCCTAGCATTGCTACGTTCCAGAACAGCACACGGCACACGCGCCTTGCCCAGTTCGCGCCGTAGAATTTGCGGTAAAAACTTCCCAATCCCGTTTGTTTCAACAGTGATGGACGGGACATAGAGCGATTTGGCCAGAGCCACAACCTGATGACATTGTCCCGTGGCTTCATCACCAGCCATACCGCTTTTCAGGTAAGCGACCTGATGCAACCATAATTCGCCATCCTCATCGGCAAATAAAATGGCAAGGACGCTGCCATCTCCGCCGCCAAAGGCAGGGTCCCAATAGGCGCTGCACGACACAATTTTTTGTCCAGCGATCTCAAGGCGGTTCAAAGGCTTGATAAAATCCAGACCGGTATCGTAATGCCGCAATAATGCCGGGTTCAAACGCCCCTCGCTGATATTCACCGGCTGAAGCAGCATTTGTGAGGTGAATTTATTATTCCCGGCCCCGCTGCGCATCCGTTCAATGTCATCCAGGCTGTAACGCTCTGGCCACGCGCTTTGTCCGTCCGGTTCCAGAATGGGTAGTTTCAAACGGGCATACCCATCCAGAAAGGGTTTGGCTTCACCAATTTCAAAACGTGCCTGATCCGCATAAAGGGTAAACCAGCTATGCGGTGTCCCGACATACAGAATAGTCCCGCCGGGGGTCAGAATAAAATCCAGCTCCGATAAAATTTCCCTCAACGCACGGCGCTTTTCGACAGTGTCGCAAGTATTGGGAACTTCTACATCGTCACAAATTATAATATCCGCACGGCTTCCGGTGATATTCGCATCCACCCCGCGCGCCATCATTGATGGGTCGCGCAGTTCAAGATTGCGAAGCACCGTAAAACGCTCCCCCGCCCATTGATCCGCGTTTGGCGGTTTGAGCGATGCGGTCAAAGGATGGCGTTCAATCATGCGCCGGACATTGCGGACCATGCGCCGCGCCAATGTCCCTTCCGCCGCCAGAACCAGGATCCGCAAATTGGGGTCGGCATATAAAAGCCACGTCGCGAAGACACCGACAATCGTCGATTTGCCGCAAGACCGGAACGCCATCAACAGCAACCGGCGATCTCCGCCGACCCAGCGTCCTTGCAACCAATCCGCCATGCGCAGATGAATGCGCGGCGTATCCTGCCCCTGTACCCTGTTCCACAGGATCAGAAAAACCCGGAAATCCACCGGATGGGTTATGTCCTTCATTCACATTCATCCTCCGCTTCCAGATTTTCGTTATATTCGGCAAGTTTTTTATTTGCTTCCTCCATCATCGCGCTCAAAATCACTTGCGTGTTCTGATCTTCGGAATCGGCATCGGGCAGGTCCGCCCAGCGCGCCAGTTTTAATAACAACTCCACATGGGCAATGGCGACCTTGCACGCCCCGTGATGCGCCGAAAAACCTTTCGGATCATCCGGAATACTGTTATCCGCAAAACGGTGATAAGACGTCAGCGCCTTGGCAATGGCATCAGGCAGGAAGGTTGCAATCTGCTCCCGTCCCGCATATTCAATTTTATCTGTCATGAAAATCCTGTTGCTAAATCAGAAACGCGAAACGATGTACCACTGCGAACCGTTGGAAACGACGGTGATGGCCTTATACTGCTCAGTGAGTGTCTGGGAAGATTGATCCGGACCGCTGCCGCCCTGCTCACTGACAGTAATGGCGTTGGCCGAGGAATCTGTTTTCTTAATCGTCACCCGTCGCCCTGCCGCTTTCGCCGCATTCGCTGGTGGCAGGCGGGCCGTCAGGGCGCCACCAAAGGAAGACAACAGATAAACATCAACAGCCATGTCGATATTATATGTGCCTGTCCCGTCAAAATACCGCGTGTTCCCGGCCATGCGGTTGGACGATACGATATGCCACTCCGCCCCGTTCGACAGGACGCAGACATAGTCGTTTTCACCGCCGAGCTGCACCCCCGCCCCGTCAGGCCCGGTCCCGCCGGATTCCGTTACCGTGATAATATTGGCTGAACCATCTACTTTTTTAATCGTCATGGTGACCCCAACGGCATTGACCGCCGGCGGTAACGCAACCGTTAAAGCCCCCGATGATGCGCTGACCAGATGCATGGAATGCGACAGATCCAGCGTCACCGTTCCTGCTGTATCGATATATTCCGTGTCATAACGCATCAAGCTGGCGTTCAAATCGGTGACCGTGGTTCGCCGCAGCCGGTTCTTGTGCGGATAACCGGCATTAACCGCATCAAAATTTCCATCCGATAAATCATAAATTGCTGCGCCGTCGCTTTGCGCGGTTAAATTCATGATTGATGTTTCAATACTGCCGCTATCCAGACGGATATTCGGAACAAGGTCCGTTGATTCCGCATAAGGATTTAGCAACAATGTTTTACTGCTCTGTGCGCCCAGTCGGAAACACGCAGCCGCGGTTCCTTTGACATTGGCTTCACAATCGATAAAGGCATTATTCAGTTGCCCATGTTCAATATAAAAACCAGATCCCGTTATATCCGCCCCCAACGAATAGACACGGCAGGCATAAAATCGGTTTGCGTTGGGCGTATCCCCGGAACCGGATTTGGTTAGATGAAAGCCATGTGTTTCCGGCTGCACAACCAAAACCCGATTAAAATTATTCCAGTAGCAGGGTTTTTCGCTGTTATTATAACCGTCCAGCAGAATGCCGGTTTTCTGGCCCCAGCAAGTGACATCCAGCACTGCATTCTGCACACATGGACCTTCACGTCCGCGCAAAATAATACCAACAAGACCGTTTTCGATGCGTAAATGATCAATGCGCGCATAGCTATGCGACAATTCCAACGCGGCGAACAGATCGGATGTACAACGGATGACGGTTTTCTGACCGCACCCGGTCAGGCTTTTGCGTTCCCCCACGACAATTGTCGCGGTAATTAAATATGTTCCGTTGGGCACATGAATACTGTCATGGGCTGATAACGCTTTTTGAAATGCCAGCGTATCATCGCTCAACCCATCCCCAATCGCGCCAAAGTCACGGACTGATACGCGTTCACCGAATTTATCGCTGCTGGTGCGTGTGATTGCCCCGGCGCCTGTCGCGGTATAATCCGGGGCCGCCATTGAGCCTTCCAGTGACACCGCAACGGGATTGCCATTGGCGTCAAAGCCAAGTGCTTTATTCGCCCGCATCTGGCGTTCCGGAAGGCGAATATCGCCCGGGACTTCGTGATCGTTATAACGCAGCATCTGGCCCTGCGCCCGGCTGATCTGTTGCAACCCGGCCGTCAGATAATCAAGTTCATTATTGATCGCCCTGGCTGAAAAATCGCCGCCTTCAATAAAATCTGTCACGCGCTCTAACGGCAAGACCCGTTCCAGCGTCACCACCACACCATTTGCGGGGGCTGTATCAAAAACCACTGTCCCGCCATTGGTCTGACCGGAATCCGTCACGGTGAAACCATAAGCCTGTTGGGCCCCGTTCTGATAAACGGCCAGATCTTCACTGGCAAAAATGGGAAATGGATAGGTAAAAATCGTTGCGCTGCCGTCCGCCAGATAACGTGCAATCGGGGTTACATCGGGCATTTTAATATGGCCTGTCATGGAAATTCCTTTTTATCTAAAGCATAAAAAAAACCCGCCTTGTTCAGGCGGGTTGCATATTGTGATGGATCAGGGTGTTTTAGAGGCAGCGCCGCATGACGACACGGCCAACACCTTGTTCTTCCAGCCCCAGCCGGACGGCAGCGTGTTTTGATAAATCCAGAACACGGCCCTTGATATAGGGGCCGCGATCATTGATGCGAACGACCAGCGTTTCGCCCGTGGCCTCATTCTCGACCTGTATCTTTGTACCTAGCGGCAGCGTTTTATGCGCCGCCGTCATGTCGTTCATATTGAAAATTTCGCCATTGGCGGTTTTACGCCCATGAAAACCGGGGCCATACCAGGATGCCTTACCAATACCGACAACTTGCGTTGATTTGCATTCCTTTATAACCAGATCCTTCTGCTCCGCCATGGCGGAACTGCCCGCCATCAGGGAAACACCAAGCGCCGCCATTAAAACAAGCTCGCGCGAACGAACTCTTAACTGGCCTGATTTTATTTTGTAATTCATTCAATCACAACCGATCCATTATCTATAATACAAGGGGTTCTAGGGCGGATTTTTGGTCACAATGTGGCAGGAATGTCCCCATTTGGTGACCATAGCGGGCTTAGTATCCCGCCAAGGCGCGCTCCAGATTTTGACGTTCCTGTAATTGCGTCCGTTGCAGGACGTTGATACGGCTATCCTCCTGAAGATTTTGATCAATCGCCTGCAAGCGCAGATTATCCATCTTTTCCCGCATCGCGCGATCCTGATCGGATTCATCAAACAAGCCCAACAGAACAGCTTCACCAGATCCGTCCCCTGCGCTCATCCCCTGTGATCCGAATTGTGCATTCTGCCGCGCCACAGCCCGCCGCAAGGCATCGCGCCTTGCCGCTTCGCTGCTGGCGGAATCCGCCGCCAGTTTTTGACGATCCAGCGCGGCCTGCTCTGCTGCATTGGCCCCGGACAAGCCCTGCTGCGCCTGCAATTGCTGAAGCGCCAGATTTTGTTGGGCGAGAAGCGCGGCACGCTGATTCTTATCAGACCCACCGCTAAAGCTCTGGAATGTTGAAAACGTAGAATCCAGCGTTTTTAAAACACTGGCAGCCGTGGTCAGGGACCCAATCAGTCCGCCTGCGGATAAAGCACCCATTAGTCATTCACCTTCAATTCAGTGGTTACGGATAAAAGTGTAAAAGGCAGCGGCACGGATTGTTCAATCCGCCAAAGCGGTTTTGACCCTCCGGCCTGCCAGCCGAAAGCACGCACGCGGATATCTTCGCTGACCACGGGCGGTGGTTGGCCTGCTACGGCATCTTCGCCCATTTGACGCAACGGAATGTCACGCAAACCGCGCCCGACATCCAGACAAAGCGCGGCTGTTTGATCCACGCGAAAAATCGCTTCGATCAGACGCACTGCGCGCGTTGCCCCGCCCTCCCCCATCACAATCGGCGGCAGCGGTTCAATGATATGTTTATAGGGCAAGCCGATGACGATTTCAGATACGGGGTGATCCAGCGTAATACTGCCATCTTCGACCAAAACATTCGCATGGATGATGCCATCGGCCAAAACCGATACGATCTGCCCTTCCAGATGATCAAGGCCCGACCATTCCAGGGACGGATCTTCACTCTGCCCGCTTAATGCGCAATCCAGATTAAAATCCTCATCCAGCTGTTCGATGCTCGTCAATCCGTTGCGCGTGACCAAAAGATAAACGTCATCACCAACGACCGCCACGGACAATACCGCCCCGGCTGTTTCATGCAGCGTCCATGCCGCCACCGCTTCGGCACGATAGACCGTTAGCGTAGCGAATTTTCCATCTTCGCGAACCATGAAGAGTAACTGCCGGCCGGCATCAAAATCCTGATCCACGGGACCTGTAATTAAATGCCGCGATAACAGTGCCAGATCGGTTGATTGATAGGCCTGTTCCAGATCGGTATAAATGAATTCCCGGATTTCCCGTTTGTTACGCGCAATAAACAGAGTCGCCCCATCAACACTGACCGGTGGAATATGCCGGTCGGTCAATGACCCGATCCGTGTCTGGCGTTTCAACTGGACCGTTGCCGGGGTCAGTGGATCACCCGTGACCATCCATTCCGCACCCGATGTGAAAACCTGCAAATGCCGCCCGGAAAAAAGCCCGCGAATGGCGTTGACCTGATCCGACAGGATCGCAAATTCGATGGATTCATCATCCAACCCGGTTCCCAGATCGAAATTAAACAAATCACCCGATTTGGAAAACCACAGGCGGTTTGGTAAATCGCGGCTGCCACCAATAACCAGACGACCCTGATGGAACGCGACCATACCCGGGTACCCGCGCACCGCGCTAAAAGCCTGTTCCTGCCAGTCAATGGTCGGGGTGGTCGCCAGCAAGGTTTCAATGACGGATACGGTTACAACCGTCGGCGAATTAAACTCAGTAATGACAACTTCCTTATGGCCGATCCTTAACCTGCCCCCCTCATGCGCCGCGACAAAAACATTTGCGGACGCCGTCAATGTGATTGTGCCCGTTGTCCCGCTGGGGGTCAGGGTCACGGCAGTATCCGCAAATTTGAAATAGGGCTGTTCACGCACATTGCTGTCGCTGGTATAAAAGCTCCAGTTGCTGAGTATAAAAATACCCCCGCTATTCCGCGATAAGGTTTGCGGCGGCAGGTCGGGATGGACCAGCAACATTGTATCCGCGCTTTGCGTCCAGGCGATATTTTGAATCTGTTCAACCGACCATGCCGCGTCCAGCGTTGCCATATGAAACCCATCGGCATAAATATCCATCTTGCCCTCGGTCAGGACCAGCAGATAAGTCTGTTCAGTATTAAATTCAAACGCAATCAGACGGCCCGGTCCACGCGCCGTATCAATATAACGGAACCCCGCGCGGCGCGTTACACCGCCGGTCGGCTGGATAAAAACATTCTGCAAGGTTAGCGCCCCGTTTTCGTAGGCCCGCAAATCACCACGCCCCAAAAGGGTGCGGGACACTTCCCCGGCTGTAAAGGTGGTTTTCACCTGACGGATACGGCTCATTATGATTCCCTCGCTTTGATCAGGCTGAAATCTTCGATCTGGACGGGCGAATCCTGCTGTGCGTCAATCTGGCGGGCACGTTGAAATTCGGCATCGGCCAGACGGAACAATGTTTCCGCACGGGATGTGTTTTCCGTGACCGGGATGCAGAATTCCGCGCTGAGTTTGGCGATCAGAACAGAATCGAAATACGGCGGAAACTCTTCTTCGGCGGGTCTGAAAATATAGGTCAGCGTGACAGCATCACTATTCGTGTGCAGGATATTCCGGGCAATCCGGTAATTCAGCCCACGTCCGCGCCCGCCCGACCCAGCCGACATCGCGCGTAAAAAATCATGCGGCAATTGAAAGGCGTTCTGGTAATCCGCAACAGGGGCAGCATCCAGCTTGCTCAAGCCAACCTGTCCTGTGGCAAAACTCCACCCATAGGCGGAAAGCAGGGAATCCCGTACCGGACCAAACAGCGCACCGGAAATTTCCGATTCCGCCGTCCCGTCATTGAAGGATATTACCGGTGCCGCGCCGAGGCGTATCAACGCCCGGCTGCACAGCGCCACATCAGAAAGAGCCATGATCAGATTTCCTTAAATATATGAATGATAAGCAAACGGCCCCCGGATAATCTTCCGGGGGCCGCAGATTGATACCCGGCACGCGGCGCGTCGCGCTACGGGCGGGGGCTTAAAGGAATACAGGCAGCTTGTTAGCTGTACACTGTAATCGCAACCACGCCGCCAGCGTTCCCGGTGACGATATAGAACTTCGTCGAAGGGGTGCCATCGGTATCAATATTGATCAGGATCAAATCATTGACCCGCATCATGTCGGATGCCTTGTTCAAATAACCAGCCGTGGTAATTGCGGCTGCATTATCGATTGAGGTATAGTGCCAAAGCGTGAAATTATTGGCATAGGCCAGCACGCTGAGGTTTGATGAATCAAAAGCCATCTTTAGTCTCCTTTAAATGAAATGGTTCAGCGATTAGTCCGGTGTTTCGTCACAACCGATCACAACGACACCGTTGCCATCGATCAGACCGGCACCCTGGCTCATCATGTTATTGACGAAATGGGATGCCCGGTCGCCGTGCCATGTCACATCAGTCTGTACATCGGAGCCCGATGCATGACCGACAGCCGTTTTGTGGAACCAGAAACAGGAACGAATATCGCTGCCATCAATTGGCAAGCCCGAATGCGGCATAAACAAAGATCCTAACCAGCGTTTCGCCTGAATACCGCTGAACGGCAATTCATCAGAACCGACAAAATCCGAACTGGCGAATTCATCGATCTGCAAAAGTTGGCTCCACTGCTTGTAACCAACAATGCAATAGCGCTCGCCATCATCTGGCACATCGGCGGTGCCGAGCTTTTCAAACGCTTCGAGAATTTTCCCGATGGTCAGGCCGGTATTAGCCTCGGCAACCGTCAAGGTATTAGCTGTCGCAAGGGCAGAGATAATCAGCTCGTCCGATTTACGCCCCAGGGCATAGGCACCGGCATTGGCAATGACCTGACGTTCATCAATATTGGCCTTTAGCTCTTCCAGACGATCAACCCAGTCACCGGCATAATAATCCTGCAAGGTCACATCGATACTGCTATGGGACAGGTTCATCACCGGAACCATGCCGTGGGTTGATTTTGTCGAGGCGGTTCCCTTGCCAACTTTTTGGAAGACGGCGGTGGACCCGTTGACGTTATTGATATTACGAACGGTTCCGCGCAATTTGGAACCGACGCGTTGATAGGCTTCGTGGACTTCGCGTTCGAATTGTTTGACGAACGCCTGGTCGAATGTTGTCGACATGACTTACCTCAATATAAAAAGTTTCAGGTTGATGGGGATGTGTTGCCCGATGTCATCCGCCGGTCCGGTTGTCGCCAATCCGAAAGAATTGCGGCCATAACGCGCAGAAAAAGATTGCGGGGCGGGCGGACCGAAATCCGTTCTCCACCCCGCAACAAGTCTTCGAGGACGAAGGGGTCGTAAAAAACCCGTATCAGGCGGGCTGGCCGGATACGGGTTAAACAAGCAGGGCCAGATTGCCAAAGTGACAATTCTGGCCCTGCTGGAATCAGATTAGGATAATATTCCTATTAATGTCAAGCACTATTTGAAAAACTGTTAAACCTATGAGATATTTAGGGGATCGGGCGTTCTGTCCGTGTTACTTGCCTTCGGTGATAGTGATCTGCTACTTTATGTGAAATTGGCTTTCAGGGGGTGTGCTTTGAAAGTTAATCTTGGAGATCGACCATATGTTTAGCACTTTTCTGAATAGCCTTCGTGCAACAACCAGCAACGATGCGACAGAAACTCAGCGACGCTATCCACGCCGCGGCAATGACCGTTGCGTTGTTGTTATTCACGGCCAAACCTTTCCAGTTGAAAACTGGAGCTTTGGCGGTGTGCTGCTGGGCGCAGATGAACGCCTGTTCGGCACCGCGCAGGACATCGACATCACCCTGAAATTCAAATTGCGGAACACCATTCTTGATGTTCCGCATCGTGGCCGTGTCATTCGTAAAACGAATGGCAAAGTTGCGATTGAATTTGAATCTTTGGATAAAGCCATCCGCCGTGCGTTTCAGCAGGTTCTGGATGATGCCAATGCCAGCGAATTTGCCACTTCACAAATCTAATCTGTTCTTCATCACGTCAGATTATTCCGCATAAAGACGGCGAAACCCTTCTGTGACCTTGCCAACAAAGGCAGGGTCCTTTTGACGCCAGTATTTTGGATCACGCATCATCGACCGCAGATCGCTTTCCGATGTGGACGCATTGCTTTCGATGCGGGGGGATGCGGCGCTATCTTCCCCCTTCATCATCCGGTGCAACGCCATCACGCCTTCAAAACTGGACGCGAGATTACGCAGCACATCGGCGGGCAGATTTTTGCGGCCAAATGATAAAAGCTGACGCGACACTTCCTGCCAGCGTTCTGGACCGCCAAAGGCCGCCGCCAGACGTTCGACCTCGCGGTCGGCCTTAAACTCCTCTGACAGTTCCAAAATCATTGGCACCAGCTTTTCTGCCGCCAGATCATAAACCATCTGTACCTGTTCCGGTGTAAAGCCGCGTTCGTGTAAACGGGCATTCATATCGGCATCGGGGGTGAACAGACCATGATCGCAATTAACACAATAATCTTCTGCCTTTTCCGGCACACCCAACATACGGTGCAGACGGGATTTATCCTCACCATCACCCGGCACCGGGATCATCGTTGACAGTTTCTTTTCCAGCGCAATATAAGACTGGATCAGCGCATCAAGGCGAAGTTCACCGGTTTCCGCGTCCCAGAATTTTTCCGGCAGCGTTTCAGGTTTCAGGGATTTTTGGTTTACATCATTATTTTCAATTTCAGGTGTCAGTAAATTGTCAGTCATTCAGGTTCTCCTTTAAAAAATTAAACAATCGTCTTTATTTCCGGCCACGATCAATCAGGCGCAGGATCGTTGCCACCAAGGCACGTTGCCCTTCGGCGTAGCGCAGTTGCTGGTCACTGGCATCCGGTCCATAGGCCCGCGAAAACGTCATAACCTGTAGATGGGCCAGAATTTTTCGCCCGTCATCGGTTGAAAAATGCCGTGCGAACAGGCGTTCAATATCCTGCTGCGACATATTTTGCGGATCAGACAAAAGATGCGGCGGCGCCGTGATCTGTTTCAGGGGCAGAAAGGGATTCATGGTTCATCTCCGATTGGGGTGTCAGGTGTGTAAGATCGTTGAGAATAAGGTCACTGGGGACGCCAAGCGCGTCGCCAAGAACCCGAGCGGCCTGTGGCAGGTTGACGGCGGACATGGCCTCGGGGCCCATCGCCTGCACCGATTCAATCCAGAATAATGTGTTCTGAACATTGCGTTGACCCTGCGCCCGCGCCAGTGGCGAACGGTAATCCAGCGTCACCAGACGTCCGTCAATATTGACATCGGGAACCTCTCCCCGGCGGCGCAGGATGGCATAGGCCCGCTGGATCAGCGGCGTCATCAATTCCGTTTGCAACCGTCCATAGGTTGCACCCAGCAGCAAAGCCATTTCCGCAGAGCGTTCCAGAACTTCGGTGGCTGTCATCCGGCGGCTGGTAATCGGCACCAGCTTGTCCGCCAGCAAGGCATGACGAATGCGGGACCGCAGATCATCCAGAACAATTTGCGAAATATCAAAACGCCCCGGCATTTCCAGCGGTTTCAGACCTTGGGATCCAACCGCCTTTGGAATAATGCTGCCAGGCTTCAATTCAATATTGGCGGGGTTTAAAACGCCATCATCATCGGCCTGCCAAATTCCCGTCACGGCAATGGATGCATTTTTTAAAATCAGCTCAACAACCTTGTTCGCGGTTTTAATATCGGGCAGCGCCTTCATAACCGGGGAGCGTCCATAAATTTCCCCCGGTGATTTTAACCAGCGAAAAGCGATGAGCGGCGTATCTGCCGTACGACCCTGTTTCAAAACGCCCGCGCCCTGCCCCATCCCCTGTAACATGGCGGTAAAGGCATAACGCCCCTGGTCAGGAACAATGGATTCCAGAACCGGGAAACAGCGCTGGCTATCGCGCAACCCTTCCTGCACCACCGAATCCGGCAAGGCCGCACGCGGATAGCGGGTTTGAAGCTGTTCGAGGGTTAAAGAAATTTCACGGAACGATCCATTCAGGAAACCATTCCCGTCTTCTTCCAAAACAATCTGGTGCAACGGAACGGCAGTGAATTTTAAAGCCGAAAAGGCCCCCGGTTCGGTTTCTTCGACATACAAACTGGCCGTACCGCCCACGATCAGATCCAAAAAGCATTGATGAATTTCGACGACAAAATTCGACCGGTCGAAATGCGCCTGCAATGTCCGCGCCGCCTTTTCAAGAACAGGGGACAATGATTCCGCTTCTGCCGGGGTTAGGTCGGGGCCGGGTTTCAGGCCAAACCATTGCGTCCATGGCGGCATCAAATTGCCAAGCAGGCTGGCCCCCAATTGTTCCACCGCATCCAGCGCCGTGCCATCATAAAGACGTTCCATCCGGCTTTCGCCTTCACGAAGACCACCGCCAAACCCCTGACGCTGCGGCAGCGCATATTCATAGGCGTCCTGCCACAGGGCTTCCCAATGGCTGCGGCGTGTTTTAGCGGCATCATAACGGCGGCGCAGATTCTCGATCCGGGCTTCATTGTCAGAAGCCATATCCGTCACCGCTTTTTCCTTGATTGAATCGCGTGTCATTTTATTCTCCCAGCAACGTCTTGCGGGGTTGCGTATTGGTTTGCGACAACACGCCGCGGAACCCAGTTAAAACGGTCGATAAAACGCCGCGGCTGCGTTCCAGCAGATTGGCATTACGGCGCGTGGTGATTTCTTCACCGCTCGGCTCTTCACTTTGCCCGGTTGGCATTGTTGGCGTTGGAGCCGGGTTTGGCGCAGGTGTATAATAAACCGGCACATATTGCGGTTGAGACGGCACTTTTGGATGCGAAGCAAGGCTTCCCATTTTGTTTCTCCTTCAAAAAATTAGATTGGATAAGGCTTACGCGCTCAAGCGGCGGTAGAGCTGCCACGGGGTAAAGACAAAGCCGTCATGCAGACCCAAAACGCGCTTCACCGCTTCAACACAGGTAAAAAACCCGATTGGTGCGGCGCTGCGGCGGGTGCGGCAAACAGGCGCATTAATAACCTTTTGCCCCCGGTCGGCCAGCCATTGCGGCAGGTTGAAATCGGCCGGAACATGGTGGACCGTGACTTCGGTATGATTGGCCAGCGGATCAATTGACACCCAATGCCGCCCGTCATTCATCAGGACAAAGCAATGGCGGAAGCCCGGCTTTAACAGGCGCAGCCACGGCAGGTCGGTTTCCCCGGAAAAGACAACCCAGGCATTTTGCCCGGCGGTCATTGCGTGGCCCAGTTTCGATTTCAATGTTGATGTGCGGAATGTCATTCGGCAGCCTCCCGGAAGGAATTAATGGATACGATGTTGCGGTCAATCAGCCAGGCCGCGAACGGGGCCTGGGGGCAGATAATTTTTTTGGCTTCGAGTGCGGGGGCCAGCTGCTCCATCGCTTCGATCCATAAACGGTAACCGCGAATTTCCTGTGCGCGGCGCGGGTCCGGCGGCAGCAAGCGGCGCCCGTAATGACGCAAGACCAGCAGATGATCCATGGTCAGTTTGCGCTGGCGGTACAGCCGGTCGAGAATTTGAAGAATATCCAGCGGTTCGCAGGGGCGAATCACAAGGCCAGCACCGGGGGCGGAACGCGCCCCATCAACCCGTGCCTGTTGCGCCGGGATAAACCAGAACCAGGCTTGTTCCGCACTATCAAAAGGCACGGCGTCGGCAGCGTTCTGGTGTTTAGGGATATAGCGGGGATCAATGACCATGGTCTTTACGTTCGCTCCAAGCTCTGGTATGTTCTTTTTATGTTCTGTGATGAGGACACAGTTGTTCCCCTTCTGTTCCCATTGATGCCTGAGATTCGAAACTGTGTCAACAAGAAAATAGGATCATATTCCTATTTACCTTCGCTCGCCCTAATGGGACTATTCTCCTATGTTTACCCATGATGATATCTGGCGCGCCATTGACCGCCTTGCCGAAGAAAAGGGCTTTTCGGCCTCTGGCCTCGCCCGTCAGGCCGGTCTGGACCCCACCGCCTTTAACCGCAGCAAGCGGGTCAGCCCCAATGGAAAGCCCCGCTGGCCCTCCACGGAAAGCCTGGCAAAAATCCTGCAAGTGACGGATTCCAGCCTGCGGGATTTGCTGAATTCAATGGATCAGCTTTCTGGGCCTGAAGCAGCCTCCATCCCCCATTTGCCCTATGCGCTGGTGCGCAGCGGACGGTTACAAACCGAAACAATGCCGGCTACCTTCACAATCAACATGGAAACAGGGCACGATGCGTTTGCCATCACCATCGAGGATGAGCGCCTGAAACCACTGTTCCGGGTCGGTTCGACCTTAATCGCCGAACGGAATGTCAAAATGAGCGGTGATGACCGCATTTTGTTCTTTTCCCGCAAAGACGGTTTAAAGGCCGGAATCCTTCATTCCTTGCAAAAAAGGTCGTGGTCGGTTTTATTGCCGGATCAGGACTTCCGCGAAGTCAGCTTTGCGGAGAATGATATTGAGTGGATCGCCAGAATTTTGTGGGCCAGCCAGTAAAATCACCTTTAAGACAGAGCGTTCAATGACTGCACAAGACCCCTATGTTCTTTGTATTGGCGTTGCCAATGTTGATGTGATCGCGCACGTCGATACGGGCTTTCTGGTCCGTAACCGGGTGGATCGCGGCACATCGACCTTGATGCGCACGACCGACATCCTGCGCCTGATTTCAGAAATGAATAACCTGCTGGTCATTCCGGGCGGTTGTGCGGCGAATACATCCTGCGGCATTTCGTTGCTGGGCGTTGAAACGGAATTTACCGGCATGATTCATAATGATGAATACGGGCAAGTGTTCCGCGATGCCTTCCCCCCCTATGGCGTTACCTTTAACGCTGCGGTGCATCCGGAAAAACAAACTTCACTCTGCCTGACGCTTGTGACCCCGGACAAGGATCGCAGTTTCGTTTTCTCTCCTGATGCGGCCAGCTGGTTCCTCTGCGAGGAAAACCTGCCCGACCAGAAGGAAAACCGCCCCCTGATCGTTTATACCGAAACCAATCTGTTCCGGATGACGGCGGGCACAACACGGCAAAGCATGCTGCACGCTGTGGTCGAAAAATATCACGGCCCCGATTGCCGGATTATCCTGAACCTGATTGATACTGAAATCACTGTTCATCACCGCCATGCGGTTCTGGAACTGTCCCGGCAGAAAAAAATCAGCATTATCCTGTCGAACAGCGATGAATTAGTAGCCTTGTTCGGGGCGGCGGATTTTGACGATGCACGGGAAAAGGCACAGGAATCAGGCCGTGAAACCGGACAAATCTTTATCACCACGATGGGCAAGGACGGGGCCATGATCATTACCCCGGATCATGTCGAACATATTGCCGGAACAGGCATTGCGCTTGAAGATATTATTGATACAGTCGGCGCAGGCGACCAGTTTTCCGCAGGCTTCGTTGCGGGACTGGCAAAGGGAAAAACCTTACAAGCCGCCTGCCTTGATGGAACAGAAAAAGCAATCGAGGTTCTGGGCATTGCCGGAGCCAGACCAAAAATCGCCGCATAAAGGAACAGACCATGCCTATCGACCAGACCCAGATTGCACGCACCTCTGCCCAGATCCTGCTGGACACGAAAAGCGTTCTGTTTAACGCCCGCGATCCTTTTATCTTTACCTCTGGCCGCGCCAGCCCGGTTTATACCGATTGCCGCCGCCTGATCGCCTTCCCCGAGGAACGCGGCATCTTGATGGATTTTGGAACATCGATGCTGCGCGAATATGCGAATGGCGTTGATTATGTGGCCGGTGGGGAAACTGCGGGTATTCCCTATGCCGCCTTTATCGCTGAACGGCTGAATAAACCCATGCTGTATGTCCGTAAAAAACCAAAAGGTTTTGGCCGCATGGCGCAGATCGAAGGTGTGATGGATGAACCCGGCAAACGGGTCGTTCTGATCGAAGATTTGCAATCGGACGGTGCCAGCAAAAAAGTCTTTATCGATGCCCTGCGTGAAGCGGGTGCGGTTGTTGAACATTCCTTTGTTATCTTCCATTACGGAATTTTTCCGGCCAGTGAAGACAATATGCGCAAGGCGGGCGTGACTCTGCACGCGCTGACCACCTTCTGGGATGTTCTGGCCGTGGCGCGGGAAAAGAATTATTTTGATACCGCAACGCTGGATGAGGTTGAACGCTTCCTGAATGCGCCGGATGAATGGTCATCATCGCATGGCGGACAAATCAAGGAAGGAATTACCCTGTAATGCGCATTCATTTTTCCGCCAATGATACAACCGAAGCCCAGGATGCGCTGAACGCGCTGACCGGGCTTTACGGACAAGTGGCGGAAAAGGATTGCGATGTCATTGTGGTTCTGGGCGGTGACGGAACCTTGCTGGAAACAGTTCACCGTCTTTTAAAATTCAACAAACCAGTTTACGGCATGAACCGGGGTTCGCTGGGGTTCCTGCTCAACCCTTACCATACCGAAAAACTGGAAGAGCGTTTAAAGCTGGCGCAAAGCGTGACGCTTTACCCCTTGCGCATGACCACGCGCGGGCGCGATGGGACCATCACCGAAGCCCTGGCCTTCAACGAAGTTTCCCTGCTGCGTCAATCGCGTCAGGCCGCCAAGATTGGCGTTGCAATTGATGACATTGAACGCCTGCCAGAACTGGTCTGTGACGGCATCATGGTCGCCACACCGGCGGGCAGCACCGCTTATAATCTGTCGGCGCACGGCCCGATTATTCCACTCAGCGCGAATGTGCTGGCCCTGACCCCTATTTCCGCATTTCGCCCACGGCGGTGGCGCGGGGCATTACTGCCGGCCCATGCAAAAATTCGGTTTGAAATTCTGGAAGAAGAAAAACGCCCGGTCAGCGCCACGGCGGATTATACCGAAGTACGCGATGTGACACAGGTTGATATCGAACAGGATAATAAAACCAGCTTCACCTTGCTGTTTGACCCGGATTACAATCTGGAAGAACGCATCCTGATGGAACAGTTTTTGCCCTAAGGTTTCTTCTTCGCCGCCAGATCATGCTGGCTTTTCAGATACCACAGTAAAAGTGACGCCGCCGTGCGGTGCGGGGCAAAACGCGCCCCTTCTCCCTCCGTGCGGGCCATATCCGGTTTTTCATCCAGTTTCAGATAATATTGCAACCCATACTGTATCCCCAGATCCTTTGGCGCCCAGATATCCGGTCGGCCTAGCGAAAACATCAGGTACATTTCCGCACTCCACGTCCCGAACCCTTTCAGGGCGGTAATCGCGGCATAGATTTCTGCATCCGACATTGTATCCAGCGCGTGCGGATCAAAACTTCCTGCCAAGACGGCTTCGGACAGGCCACGAATATAGTTTGTTTTCTGCTGGCTCAACCCCAAACCACGCAAGGCGGCATCGTCCAGCTTGGCAATTTTTTTCGGTTCAACTTTTTTCAGCTGGATTTCAAAGCGTTCCCAAACGGCGCGGGCGGCGGATGTCGATAATTGCTGGCCGATGACAATTTTGACCAGCGACGCAAAACCCGGCGGCGTATAAGACCACAACAATGCGTCCGGGGTGATTTTCAGTTTTTTGAAAACCGGATCCTTGGTCAGCAGATGATCCAGCCCCACCCGGATGGCCGGGACCTCATACAGATACCGGTATTCCATGACGGATAGACCTATCCGGCAATATCGATTTTATAATTTTCAATGACCGTGTTGGCCAACAGCTTTTCGCACATATCCTTGATGCGGTCCGCATCCGTGCCTTCGGGAATATCCAGTTCGATCACTTTCCCGGCGCGGACTTCGCCGACTTCGCCGAATCCCAAACCATGAAGGGCCTGGCCAATCGCCTTGCCCTGCGGGTCCAAAACGCCATCCTTTAACATGACCTGCACGCGTGCTTTCATTTTCAGTCCTTTAAACTTTCCGGGGTTTGGTCGGCATTTTGGAGATACTGCGCAGGCCACGATCACGGCCCAGATCATTATCAATCTGTGTCAGGGACGCCGCCAGTTGTTCATTGATATTGCCGCCTTCGATAATGCCGCCCTTGGGAACCAGCCCCAGACGTTCGGCGACTTTTTGATAAGCCTCAATAACGCCGCCCAGATCCTGACGGAAGAGGTCCTTGTCCAATTTCTCATTGGTTTCCGCATCCCACAGGCGGCAGCTATCGGGTGAAATTTCATCCGCGAGGATCAGGTATAACTCCCCGTTCTCCCCCCACAGGCGGCCATATTCCAGCTTGAAATCCACCAGCTTGATTCCGATCCCGGCGAACAGGCCGTTCAGGTAATCATTAATCCGCCACGACATCGCAATCAGTTCGTCCAGCTCATACGGATCAACCCAGTTAAACGCAATGATGTGATCCTCTGTGACCATCGGATCGTTCAGCTCGTCCTTCTTATAATAAAACTCAATCACCGGGCGCGGCAGGACCATGCCTTCTTTCAAGCCTAAACGCTTGGCCAGCGAACCCGCCGCCACATTGCGGATGACGACTTCCAACGGGATCATTTCCAATTGGCGGACCAATTGTTCGCGCATATTGACCGACCGCAGGAAATGGGTCGGAATGCCGATGGTTTCCAGCTTGCTCATCAAATGCGCGGAAATGCGGTTATTCAAAACCCCCTTCCCGGCGACAATGGCTTTCTTCGCGCCGTTCTGCGCGGTCATGTCATCCTTGAAATACTGGATAAAGGTCCCCGGTTCCGGGCCTTCATAAACCGTCTTGGCCTTGCCTTCATAAAGGACTTTGCGTCGTGACATGGAGGGTCCAATCTTGTCGTTTGTTCTGCAGAACACTATATAAGCATGGATTAACAGCGTTTCAAATGCTAGAACGAGTCTTATTCAGTTTTAGGAGATTCCCATATGACCAGTTTTGACGACCGCAAAAGTGCCCTTGAAAACAAATATGCGCATGATCAGGAATTTATGTTCAAACTGGAAGCCCGGACCTGCAAGATTTTCGGTCTGTGGGCCGCTGAACAGCTGGGCCTGTCCGGTGATGAAGCCATGGCGTATGCCGCTGATGTGATTGGTTCAAACCTCGAAGAAGTCGGCTATGACGATGTAAAACGCAAAGTCCGCGCTGATTTCGATGGGAAAAGCGTTGCCGTTTCCGATCACATGATTGATTTGCAGCTGCAAGAAGCCGAAGCCGAAGCCCGCAAGCAATTGACTGCTGTTTAATACAGCCCGTCACAGCCAATAACGCATAAAAAAAAAGCTCCGTCACCGGAGCTTTTTTAGTTTTTTGCTTGAAGTCTTATTCCCTTTAGTTCAACCCGCTGGCCGAATGAATTTCATCTGTGTGATGTTGTTCCTATGCATCAAGGAGCGATCTTATGCTCACCTGCGCCGAAGAAGCGACCCATTCGTTTTTGGTATATTAGGATTGTTATCGAATCATATGGGGGGATGCAAGGAGAATAATTACATATTCAAACGATTCCGCGAACATATCTTGCGTATTTATGGGCTAACTGTGCAGAACCAAATGATTCCGCGCCTGTCCGGCGATCAAAAAGGTAAAGTAACCCAGCAATCAAACGATTCTCTTGCCCCTTTTGGTGAATTATGAAAACAACCATCATTGTTTTTCCCGGCACGAACCGCGAACATGACATGGCCGATGCAATTACCCGGGCCAGCGGTCACACACCAAAAATTATCTGGCACAAGGATACCGATCTCGGCGATCCCGATCTGATCGTCCTGCCGGGCGGTTTTTCCTATGGTGATTATCTGCGTTGCGGGGCCATGGCCGCACAATCACCGGCGATGAAAGAAGTCGTGGCGCAGGCGAAACGCGGCGTAAAGGTTCTGGGTGTTTGTAACGGATTCCAGATATTGGTTGAAAGCGGTTTGCTGCCGGGGGCGCTGTTGCGCAATAAATCCCTGAAATTCATCTGCAAACAAGTTCATCTGAAAACCGAAACTGCCAACTCACCCTTTACCGGCGCATTAAAGCCGGGCGCTGTCCTCACCGTTCCTGTCGCGCATGGTGAGGGAAACTACTTCGCCTCCCCCACGATGATCCGTGAACTGGAAGATGATGATCGGGTCGCATTTCGTTACTGCGATGAAACCGGGCAAATCAATGATGACGCCAATCCCAATGGCGCCACCGGGAACATCGCCGGAATCCTGAACAAGGATCGCAATGTTCTGGGCATGATGCCACACCCGGAAAATGCCACGCAGGATCATCAGGGCAACCTGAGCGGCCTGCCCGTCTTTGAAAGCCTTGCCGCGTCTTTACGCTAAAGTAGCAGGGGTTCTTTGCTCTTTGGTGTCTTGGATAATTTATCCGCCAGCCGTGTTGGTTCCGGCAAGCGATAACGGGTCAGACATTGCAGAACAAAATTTAAGGCGGAATCCTGACTGATCCGATGGCCTGCGGAAATAAATAAGGGCCGCGTGTCATCGCGGCTGCGCAGCACCGTTCCAATACGCTCACCTTTGTCCATCAGCGGACTGACATCCCCCTTTATCAAACCCGGTTCAACAAATTTCCCGGTCAGTAATGACTTCGCAACGCCAATGGCAGGTAACCCCGTTACCACCCCCAGATGGGCCGCAATCCCCAGCCGCCTTGGGTGTGCAATGCCCTGACCATCGACCATTAAAAGATCGGGTGTTTGCGGCAACCCGGCCAAGGCTTTCAGGATCACTGGAATTTCACGGAATGACAGCAAGCCAGAAATATAGGGGAATGTTACTGGCAGAAACGCGAGCGATGTCGCAACTGGCTGTAAATTTATTACATCCATCAAAACAACCGATGCCCGGCCCATATTCAGCTTCAGATCATAACCGACATCCACCCCGGCAATCAGCCTGACTGTGCCGAAATCATCGTTAAGCGTCACCGCATGGCGCAATTCCTGCTGAATCTGTATCGCTGATGTTGCATTTTCCGGCATTTCAAAGGGGATCATCAGAATTTTCAACCTCGATTCAGGGCACAAAAACCGCTATAAATTAAACGCTTTCACTGTAACGAAGTTCCCTGACGCGATTCAAAGAAAGATCACATATGACTCTGCAAGCAACCAGCCGCGCTGATAAAAATAATTCTGCCGATGCTCTGCGCCCCGAACCGGTCATTAACGCGGATCTTGTCGCCAAACATGGTTTCAGTACGGATGAATATCAAACCTTGCTGGATATTCTGGGCCGCGATCCCAGCTTTACGGAATTGGGCATTTTTTCCGTTATGTGGTCGGAACATTGTTCCTATAAATCATCCCGCCTGCACCTGAAGAAACTCCCCACCAGCGCCCCCTGGGTTATTCAGGGACCGGGTGAAAATGCCGGTGTCATTGATATTGGTGACGGGCAGGCCGCAATTTTTAAAATGGAATCGCATAATCACCCGTCTTACATCGAACCGTATCAGGGCGCGGCAACGGGCGTGGGCGGCATCTTACGCGATGTTTTCACAATGGGCGCCCGCCCGATTGCCAATTTGAACGCGCTGCGCTTTGGCGATCCTTCTCATCCAAAAACACGCCAGCTGGTCAATGGCGTTGTCGCCGGAATTGCCGGGTATGGCAATTGCGTTGGTGTGCCGACAGTGGGCGGTGAAACCAATTTCCACGCTGCCTATAACGGCAATATTCTTGTCAATGCAATGACGGTCGGTATTGCCGATCATGACAAAATTTTCTACGCACGCGGTGCCACGGTGGGCCAGCCAGTTGTTTATGTCGGGTCCAAAACCGGACGTGACGGTATTCACGGCGCAACGATGGCCAGCGCCGAATTTGACGATGATTCTGCCGCACAACGTCCAACCGTACAGGTTGGTGATCCCTTCATCGAAAAGCTGCTGATCGAAGCCTGCCTTGAACTGATGCGCGAAGACGCGATTGTCTGCATTCAGGATATGGGTGCGGCCGGGCTGACCTCCTCCGCCGTTGAAATCGCCGCCAAGGGCGAAATCGGCGTTGAACTCAATCTGGATCATGTTCCGCAACGTGAACCCGGCATGACTCCTTATGAAATTATGCTGTCGGAATCGCAGGAACGTATGCTGATGATTTTGAAGCCGGGCCGCGAACATATTGCGCAGGCGATTTTTGAAAAATGGGATCTGGATTGCGCCATCATTGGCATCACAACCGATGATCAACATCTGCGCCTGATGATGCATGGCAAATGCTGGTGCGATATTCCGGTTCCGCCACTGGTCGATCAGGCCCCACTTTATGACCGCCCCTGTGATCCGCTGGTCAAACCTGAACCGCTGGCACTGGCCCCGGAATCCCTGTCTGAAAGCGAACTGGCCACAACATTGAAAACCCTGCTTGGGTGCCCCGATTTATCCAGCAAACGCTGGATCTGGGAACAATATGATTCACTGGTCCGGGGACAAACAATATCCAGCCCCGGCATCACCGTGACCCAGGCCCCGAAGCCCGCCGATGCAGCGATCGTTCGCATACCCGACCGTGACAAGGCCTTGGCGATCAGCACCGACTGCACCCCGCGCTATTGTCAGGCCGACCCGTTTGAAGGTGGCAAACAAGCCGTTGCCGAAAGCTGGCGTAATTTGTGCGCCACCGGGGCGACACCGCTGGCCATTACCAACAATCTCAATTTCGGCAACCCGCAAAAACCGGCCATCATGGCGCAATTTGTGGCCGGGGTTGAGGGCATTGCGGCCGCATCGCTGGCGCTCGACTACCCTGTCGTATCGGGCAATGTGTCGCTATATAACGAAACCAATGGCGAAGCCATTTTGCCGACACCCGCGATTGGCGGCGTGGGGGTGATTGCCGATTGGCAAAAAGCCATAGGCTTTGCCTTGACCGAAAACCTGACCCTGCTCTCCATCGGTGATCCGGCGGAACATTTGGGCCAAACATTATACTTACGCGAAATTCTGGGTCGCGAAGATGGCCCGCCCCCGCCGGTTGATTTATTGACTGAGAAAAAACACGGGCTGTTTGTCCGCGACATGATCGCCAATGACCTGGTCGCCGCTTGTCACGACGTCAGCGATGGCGGGTTGCTGGTTGCGCTGGCCGAAATGGCCTTGGCAGGTGAAACCGGCCTGACCCTGACCCATTCCGACACAGACCCGGTCTTTTGGTACGGGGAAGATCAGGCCCGGTATGTCGTCGCCACGGCCCACCCCGATAAAATCGTCAAAGCCGCAGAAAAACAGGGGATTCCCACGCAAATCCTTGGCCAAAGCGGCGGGAAGTCATTGAATTTTGCCGGGGGTGAGCGTATCTTATTAACTGATTTACACCGCATTCACGATGCTTGGCTTCCTGCCTATATGGCCGGGACAGCGTTGGACACAAAGGATTAAACCTGATTATGGCGATGGACGCCCCGACGATTGAACAGATGATTAAGGCCGGGATCCCCGATGCCAAAATCGAAATCTCCGATTTGCGCGGTGATGGTGAACATTACTCGGCGCTGATCGTGGCTGAATCCTTTCGCGGAAAATCCCGGGTCCAGCAACACCAGATGGTTTATCTGGCCTTGCAAGGAAAAATGGGGACAGAGCTTCATGCGCTCGCCATACAAACCGGGGTTCCGGAATAAAACAAACAGATCTTACGGAATACATCTAAGGAGTAAAAAATGGAAAATATTATTTTTGACCGCATCCGCAAGGATATCGAAAGCAACGATGTTGTTTTGTATATGAAGGGGACGGCCGTGTTCCCGCAATGTGGTTTTTCCGCCGCCGTAACACAAATTCTGACCCAGCTGGGTGTGTCGTTTAAGGACATCAACGTTCTTGAAGATTCCGCCATACGTCAAGGGATCAAGGATTTCGCAAGCTGGCCCACCATTCCGCAAGTCTATGTGAAGGGTGAATTTTTGGGCGGTTGCGATATCGTGCGCGAAATGTATGCATCGGGCGAATTGGAACAATTGCTGCGCGATAAAAACATCGCCTTCAACGGTGTTGCCGCTTAAATCATTTCATTAAATGATTTTGGGGCAACGCCTGTTAAGGCGTTGCTGCTGCTTTCTTCTTGCGGTCATCCAGATCACGCAAGGCTTTTTGGAAATCCTGCACCCGAACCGGGGTTTGTTTCTGCCACAGCGTACCGTTCAACGCCGCTGCCCCTTCCAGATATTTTCCGGACTGAATCATATTCCACGTTGATGGAAACTTGGATCTCCATCCTGTTCCCAACTGGAAATTCACAGACCCAAGCGCAATCGCAAAACAGGTATCACCACCCGCTTGTGATGCCTGACTTTGCCCGGCCGCCCAGGCGGCTTTGGCATCCTTATCTAAAAATGCCAGAACTTGCGCATCGGTAATCTTGTCGCCCACTTGCAAATTATCACCGGGCAGGACCAAATGTCCGACCCCGACTGTTGGCTTGCCAAGGCTGTCTCTATAAACGGTTGTTTTATAGCCCTCACGCGCAATCAAATGCTTTTTAAAATCCTCATAAGGATCGGCGGAATTCTTGCACTCTCCACTGGGGGTATAAACAGGTTTTGTTCCGCCCGGTGCCGGGGTTGGTCCAGCCGGTGGTGTCGGTGCCGGAGCAGATATGGGCGGTGGTGTTGGATTTGCAGGCGTCGGTGGACTATCGCAGATAAAATCGTCCTGATCAGTGTAGTAACATCCCGCTGCCTGGGGTTGCGCAGCATGAAAGCTGATCACTGCAAACGCGCCAAAGGCCAGCAACACACACAGACCAGTTTTTTTCAATTTTTTATCCCCTTCGCCAGATGTTGTTTATTTTAACACAGATTATGGTCCATTTAAAAACTTTGCCTGCAGCACCCCGGGAACCGCGGGAAACCGGGGGCGATTTAATGGTTTTGGACTTTATTTCCAGATTTATGCTATGCTTTTATGTCTGAACCCCGAAATGTGGAAAGCGATCCTATGAAGTATAATTTTACACCGCTTCTGACCCTTTTTTCTGCAGCCCTGATCGGGGGCATGGGGTTGTCTTTGGCTTCGGATACCAAACAGGCCGACAGCGCGTCTGTTGCCACACAAACAAAATCACCGGAATCCATCAGCGGTAAATATTGCGTCAGCGCAGGCCCCGCCGTACAGGTTCTGGGCGCAAAGCCGCTTGACGATGGCTCCTTGCAATTTGGTCTTTCCGTCTGGTTTGAAAGCGGACAACATTGCGGCTTAACCGGTACGGCCAAACCAAACGCTGCGGGCGGATGGCGCTTTGAAGAAAATATCAATTCTGAAAACGAAGAAGAACGCTGCGGATTGGACATTAAATCCGCGAATGGCGAAATCATCGTGAATGCCGACGAAAATGCAGCTTGCCGTTCCGCTTGTGGTGGTGGCGCCGCAATTTCAAACATTACATTCCCGGAAAAATCACAGGAAAACAAACGCGCTGTCTCCGGCCTCTTTGATCCGGAAACGCTGTATAATACGGTTTGCGCCGCACCTCAGCCTTAAAAATAGAGACCCATGAGCCTTACATCCGGGGCAGCTTGCTGTCCCGGTGGATGTTACATGACATGATGAGTCCAAACCCGGTCAACAGCGACAGCATCGCCGTTCCGCCATAGGAAATCAGTGGCAAGGGCACGCCCACAACCGGAACCAATCCCATGACCATCGACACATTGATAATCACATAAAGCGAAAAATTGACCATCAACCCAAAGGCCAGCAACCGTCCAAAACCATGACGGCAACGCCACGCGATCCATCCGCAATAAACAAAGATCAGCGCCATCAACAGCAACAGGAACACACCACCCAAAAGCCCCCACTCCTCCGCCCAGAGCGTGAAAATAAAGTCCGTCTGCTTTTCAGGCAGGAAATTCAGATGCGATTGCGATCCCTTCATAAACCCTTTGCCTTCAATGCCTGCGGAACCCAGCGCAATTTTCGACTGGATAATGTGGTATCCAGCCCCCATCGGATCATGTTCGGGGTTCAGGAAAGTGCGGATGCGTTCCCTTTGATATTCATGCAAATTGAACCAGGCAATCGGCATAAAGGCGATGCCGCCAATAATGGCGGTAATAAAAATCCATATCGGCGCACCCGCCAGAAACACGACAGCCGTTCCCGCCAATAAAATCATCCCCGCCGTCCCCAAATCCGGCTGGAACATGACCAGTGCAACTGGCGCCGTGATCATGATGGCTGGCGGAATCAGGTAAAAAATGCGGCGCACATCGTCCAGCGTTGCGGCATGAAAATAACGCGCCAGCGCCAGAACAACCGCAATCTTCATAAATTCGGATGGTTGCAACTGGATGAACCCCAGATCAATCCAACGCTGCGCCCCCATGCCGATCTTGCCCATCACCTCAACAATCATCAGCAAAATAAGGCCAACGGCATAAATTATATAAGCAAAGCGGTGCCACAGTTTGACATCGATCATCGCGATGATAAACATCCCGACCATCCCCACGGCAAAGCGGATCATTTGCTTTGACGCCCAGGGATCAAAATTACCACCTGCGGCGGAATAGAGCGAAACGAACCCAACGCTTGCAACGGCGGTGATCAGTAAAATCAGCCCCCAATTAACCTGCTGCAATTTCTGGTTCAGTGTCAGGCTGGTCTGAACATCGAATGAATAAGGTAAACCCATTATTCTTCCTTCACTGTTTTTTCAGCTGCGGGCGCGGCATCATTCGGCACCGGAATCGTCGGTTTGGCTTTTTGCGCATTCGCGCTTCTGCGTAACACATCTTCAGGAACTTGGGCCGCCCGTCCCGCCGGGTCGCGCTGCTGGGCCATAATCATCAGGTCTTTTCCAATCGGGGCCGCCGCCGAAGCACCGCCAACCCCATGTTCAACCACAACACAACACGCATAGCGCGGCTTATCCGCCGGGGCATATGCAACAAACAGCGCATGGTGGCGCAAATGCCACGGCAAATCCTGATTTTTTACGCCGCGTGCGCGCATATCTGCGGTAATCCGGGCAACCTGCGATGTCCCGGTTTTCCCGCCCATCTCTTGCCCTTCAATCGTAATTCTGGATCCCAACGCCGTACCGCCGGGGACGTTCACGACGTTATACATTCCAGTCATCATCAAATCGAGATTTTCGCGTTTGAGCCCTAAATCGGGCCAATCCGTTTTCAACCGCATCTGGTCGCCGACATATTCGGCCAGACGTGGCTTTACCGCGACCCCGCCATTGACCAATCGCGCGGTCATCACCGCCAACTGTAACGGTGTGGCCTGATTATAACCCTGACCAATCGAACAAACGATGGTTTCACCGGGATGCCAGACCTTGTCCTTCATATTATTGCGCTTCCAATCCTTGGTCGGGACCAGACCCGCGCGTTCTTCGGTCAATTCAATCCCCAGAATCTGCCCCAGCCCCAGACGCTTTGCCATGTCGGCAATGCGGTCAATGCCGATATCATTCGCAATATTGTAAAAAAACGTATCGCAGGAATGGGCCAGCGCATCGACAACATTCACACGCCCATGCCCGGATGTTTTCCAGCAGTGAAAACGCGCATTGCCGAACTGATAATGACCGGGACAAAAATA
>CAACXI010000025.1_pt1 | contig 45302 bp, 45 predicted proteins | sample 2275891 | NCBI WGS metagenome assembly CAACXI01 (sample SAMEA5312484, study PRJEB27640) | indoor metagenome | biome: indoor environment; feature: controlled; material: polymer antistatic dissipative epoxy resin | place: Italy | collected 2014-05-27 | reverse complement strand
CGTTCAGGCGTCCCAGAAAGGCAGCGGCATCCAGCACCCGGACATTGGCGGTAATGCCCAGACGTTTCAGTCCGCGTGTAAAGGACAGCGCCAGTTTCTCATCATCGGGCGACCCCAGCAGGACTTCAAAGGTGAAGGGCGCGCCAGTTTTGGCATTGATGCGCTTGCCATCCTTCACAATCCATCCGGCAGCCTTCAGCAATTCATCAGCCTTGCGCAGGTTTTCACGCATGATGTCCGGTGATCCGCTTTGTGGCGGCTGGGTCACTGGCCCGAAAACCGATGGGGGCAGGGTGTCCTTATAAGGCGTCAGCAAAGCATTCTGCGCGGCATCCGGTTCGCCCGTGGCGGCCAGCAGGGAATTGGGATAATAGCTGTTCACCTGATGATACAGCCCATAGAACAGATTATCGTTCAGCCATTTGAAATCCAGCGTCAGCCCCAATGCTTCGCGCACCCGGATGTCGTCAAAGGGTGGGCGGCGCATATTATAGATCAGCGAATTGACTCGTTCGGGGCGGCCATGCGCGATGGTTTCTTTCTTCAACGCACCGGATTTTAGTGCTGGAATATCATATCCCTTGGCCCATTTATTGGCATCCCATTCGCGACGCAGATCAATTTGCCCGGATTTAAAGGATTCAAATGCCACCGTATCGTCGCGATAATAATCAAACACCAGACGGTCGAAATTATAATGCCCCTTATTGACGGGCAGATCAGCCGCCCAATAAGCCGGGTCGCGCTGGTATGTAATGCTGCGTCCCGGATCAAAGCTGGCGATTTTAAAGGGGCCGCTGGCGACAGGGACCGTCAGCATAGCGGAATCAAAATTGCGGCCCTGCCACCATGTTTTGGACAGCACCGGCATGATCGCCAGTATCATGACTGTTTCACGGTCATGCCCTTCACCAAGGGCAAAGCGCACCGTATGGTCGTCAATTTTTTCAACCGTGGTGACCAGCTTATAAACCCGGCGCATATTCGGGCGGCCATGATCGCGCAGGGTTTCAAAGGTAAAAATGACATCATCGGCCAAGATAGGGGACCCGTCCTGAAAACGGGCGCGCTGATCAAGGAAGAAGGTAATGGCCGAACGATCTTCCGGTACATCGATTTTTTCAGCAATCAGAGGGTAGAGGGTAAAGGGTTCATCCCATACCCGCGCCATCAACCGGTCATGGACATAGCTTAAGCCCTGTGCAGCCTTGCCCTTGATGGCGAATGGATTGAGGCTGTCATAAGACCCAATGGCCGCCTGACGAAGCGTGCCGCCCTTTGGCGCATCTGGGTTGGCATAGTCCAGATGGGTGAAATCAGCATCGTATTTGGGGGCGCCATGCATGGCCAGCGCGTAAAGTTCTTCGGCCTTTGCCGGGACCGCCGCAAAGCACAGGACAACAAACAAAACTTGGTTTAGAATCTTTCCCATGTCTGATGTGATAGCAGAGCCCTTTCCCCGATCCAACCGTGATTTAATCAGCAGAATACGGCTGATTGAGGGCGATTTGACGAAACAGCACGATATGGATGTGCTGGTCGGGTCGATTTCGACCGCGTTAAAGGTCAACGGGACATTGAACCAGTCGCTGATTGCTGCGGCGGGGACGCAAATTGACGATTTTATTCTGGAACATATTTATAAGCCCCGGGCCGGGGATGTATTCGCCGTGCCGCCCTTTAATATTCCTGTGAAACATATCTTTTTTGCCGTAACCCCGGATTGGAAAGACGGGTTGGCGCAGGAAGATCGTGACCTGATTCGCTGTTACCGTGGGGCGATACAATTGGCGACCGAGATGGGGATGCGCAAAATCGCTTTCCCGGCATTGGGCACTGGTAAAAAACGCTACCCCGTTCGCCGTGCCGCGCGGCTGGGGATCCAGGGCATCATGGACCGGATGACGGATCAGCTGGATGAGGTTCGCATTGTTTGTAATCGGCGCGAACAATATGAGGCGTTTGCGCAATGGCTGGACCATTACGGGAATGACTCATTTTCTGCTTAAATCAGGCTATAAGGTTTTTTTCAGGAAATCGGCGTAGCGAACAGCCGGGCGCGGGCCCATGTGGCTGATGACTTCAGCCGCAGCCAAGGAGCCCAGACGTCCGCATTGTTCCAACCGCATTCCACGCGATAATCCATACAGGAATCCGGCGGCATATTGATCTCCGGCTCCGGTGGTGTCTTCGACCTTTGCAACCGGTTCGGCGGCAATGGCAATACGGTCATCGCCGTTGACGATCACGGAACCCTTGCTGCTGCGGGTGATAACAGCCAGTTCGCATTTTTCACTGACAATTTGTGCGGCTTCTTCAAAGCTTTGGGTTTGATACAGCGACATGATTTCCGCTTCATTGGCGAACAGGATATCCGTGCCCTGTTCCACAAAAGCCTGAAAATCATCGCGGTGACGTTCAACACAGAACGGGTCGGAAAGAGTGAGCGCGATCTTGCGTCCGGCGCTGTGGGCGATTTCGGCGGCAATCCGGAAGGCGCTCTTGGCGTGCGGCGGATCAAACATATAGCCTTCCAGATAAGTGATAGCGGCACTGGCGATCATATCCGTATCAATATCTTCAGTCGACAGGTTCAAACCCGCACCCAGATAGGTATTCATGGTGCGTTCGCCATCTGGACCAACCAGGACAAGGCAGCGTCCGGTTTTGGCACCGATAATAATCGGCAGGGTTTCATAAATGACCCCCAGATCCTTCATGTCTTTGCGGAAAACATCGCCCAGCGTGTCTTGTGCGACCTTGCCAATATAAGCACCGCGCCCGCCAAAGGAGGCCAGACCCGCAATTGTGTTCCCGGCAGAACCACCAGACATTTCCAGCCCGCCGGTCATTTCAGCATAAAGTTCAACCGCGCGGCATTCGTCAATCAGGCTCATCCCGCCCAGAACAACGCCGTGTTCTTCAACCTGTTTTTGCAGGAATTCATCGCTGACATGGGCCAGAACGTCGACCATGGCATTGCCGAGGGCCACAACATCAATCTGCGTATCGGTCATTTCATTTTCCTGCGTTTGAAATTTAGGCAACGGCCTGCATCAGATGGTTTTGTTCCCACAGATCTTTCAGAATATCGACAAAGCGATGAATGTCTTCGGTGCTGTGGGCAGCGGTGGCGGTCAGGCGCATCCGTTCTGTTCCCTTGGGGACGGTCGGATAATTGATAGGCTGAACATAGATATTATGGTCCGACAACAGCGTATCCGTGACCAGCTTGCAGCAGGTCGCTTCGCCAACAACTAACGGCACGATATGGCCTTCACCCTGCATAAAAGGCAGGCCATTGCTGGTCAGCAGTTTTTTAAACCGGGCGACATTCGCGCGTTGACGCTGGCGTTCCAGTGTTGACGTTTTCAGATATTCCACGCTGGCCAGCGTTCCGGCCAGAATGGCGGGGGGCAGGGATGTGGTAAAAATAAAGGTAGCGGCAAAGGATCTGACGGCATCAATGACGGGGCGCGATCCGGCAATATATCCGCCAACCGTGCCATACGCCTTGCCGAACGTACCTTCGATCACATCAATGCGGTGCATCAGCCCGCGCTCCTCAGCAACGCCGCCGCCGCGTGGCCCGTACAGGCCGACACCGTGGACTTCATCCAGATAAGTCATTGCGCCGTATTTTTCGGCCAATGCAACGATTTCTGCAATCGGTGAAATATCGCCTTCCATTGAATAAACGGATTCAAACGCGATAATTTTAGGGCGTTTAATGTCGGTGGCTTTCAGCAACTCTTCCAGATGCTCAACATCATTATGACGGAACACTTTGGTTTCGGCGCGGCTGTCGCGCATCCCGTGGATCATCGATGCATGGTTTAATGCATCGGAAAAAATAACGCAGTCGGGCAGCAATTTTGCCAATGTCCCCAGCGCGCCATGATTGGCCGTATAGCCGGAGGAGAAGACTAATCCTGCTTCCTTGCCATGCAGATCGGCAACGCTGTCTTCGAGAGCAACGTGATAGCGGGTTGTCCCGGAAATATTGCGGGTTCCACCGGCCCCTGAACCGCTGCGATCCAGCGTGTCGTGCATGGCTTGTAAAACGACCGGGTTTTGACCCATGCCCAGATAATCATTGCTGCACCAGATGGTGACTTCGCGGATTGATCCGTCGGGGCTGTGATACAGAGCCTTGGGGAACTGCCCGGCGATACGCTCCATCGTCGCAAAGACACGGTAGCGGCCTTCGGCCTTCAGCGTGTCGATTTTACCTTGGAAAAACTGGTCATATTTGCTGGTCATAATGTTTGATACCGCAATGTGGAAAACGCCTTTTACGGGCGGACCTTAGTCAATTTCTGAACTGATTACAAATGATGTATAATATAGAGCCGCAAAGGAGAATGATTCTCATGTTGATCGTATTTGGGTCCATTAATATGGACATGGTTGTTGAACCCGAACACCTGCCACAGGCCGGGGAAACCGTGCTTTGCGCGGATTATGACCTGTTCCCGGGGGGCAAGGGTGCGAATCAGGCTTTGGCGGCGGCCCGGATGGGAGCCAAGGTTGCCCTGGTGGGCCGCGTCGGCGGCGATCACTATTCCCAGCAGATTCTGGCCACGATTCGCCGTCAGGGGGTCATGACCTCCGGCGTTGGGGAATCGGAACGGCCAACGGGGTGCGCCATGATTATCCGCGAAAGCGATGGCCGCAACCGGATCATCGTTGCCGGGGGAGCAAATAATGAAGCCACGGCGGATCAGGTTCCTGATGAAATCCTGCGCGCCGATAGCATGATCCTGACTCAGGGCGAAGTCCCGGCAGAGGAGATTTTTACGCTGATCCGCCGCGCCCATGAACGCGGTGTAAAGGTGATCCTGAATTGCGCCCCGGCTTTTGTTATCCCGGAAGATGTTTTGCGGATGCTGTGGATTCTGGTCGTCAATGAAATTGAAATCGGTCAGGTCACAAAGGGATTGAACCTTGCCGTTACGGCGCCGCCGGACATGGCGAAGGCCTTGGCGCAAAAAGGTGGCATGACCTGTATCGTGACGCTGGCGGAAAAGGGGTCGGTCGTTGTGCAACCGGATGGCAAGCTATTCCATGTATCGGCCCTGCCGATTGAAAAGGTTGTTGATACGACCGGGGCGGGGGATGCCTATTGCGGGACGCTTTCGGCGTGTTTGTATAGCGGTATGAATTTGGAAGAATCCGTGCGCTGGGCCGCTGTGGCGGGATCGCTGGCCTGTACGCAGGAAGGCACAATCAATGCTTTCGCGTTTCAGGATGATATTCGTGAAAATCTGGAACGGATTAAGGTCACGCGGTAAAGTTGACGTTACCGCCGCGGCTGTTCGATACAGGCACATCAAGTGCTTGCGCAAGAATATCTGCCATTTGCTGGCTCATATCAGCGGCCATTTTCAAGGTTTCAAGCGCAATAGCCTGACGGGTCATGGCAGTTTGTGCGGCGAGGCCGGCGGAGATTTCCATTTTCTATGGTCCTTTAAACATTCATGATTATTCTATCATCGTTTTCTTAATACGCCATTAATAATTAACCCCGCAATCATCATTGTCATCCCCGCGCAGGCGGGGATCCAAGGGGTGGCTTGCAATATTATGTTTTTGGCTCTGGATCCCCGGTCAAGCCGGGGATGACGATAAAGGAGGAGGTACGGTTATTCCTTATCATTCGCGTCATCTTTCAGCTTTTTCAGGACGTCATGAATCCCTTTTTCTGAGCCGCGGCGGCGCGGGCCTTCATAATTTTCACCTTTTGTCCGGCGGCGGTCGGGGCCAAAAAAGGTTTTGGCGCTGACGAATTTGCGTGGTTTCTCAATCAGCGATTCAATCCGGCTGATAAGGTCTTTGGTTGAAAAAGGTTTGGCGATAAATTCGGTAACACCCTTATCGCGGGCTTCCAAAACTCTGATTTTCGCGCTGTATCCGGTCATTAAGATGACGGGTACGAATTTATTTGGTGATTGTGGATCGGTGCGGATTTTCTGGGTCAGGGCAATCCCGTCCATCGGTTCCATAGCCCAGTCTGTAACGACAATATTCGGATTATAAAGGCAGAATTTTTCAAACCCTTCGATCGGGTCAGATGCCGTATATACGTTTTTAAATCCGAACCCCTTTAAAATTGATGCGGTCGTCGCCAGCATGGCGGTCGTATCATCAATAATCAGCAGCGTGGTATTTTCAAAGGGATTGGGCATGATTTGTCCGCAAAAGCAGGGTTACCCGTAAATGGTATTGCGCCGTGCAGCATCTGTAAATGTAAAAATGCCATCTTCTGCCCTGTAAAACCCTGTGGCATAATCGCGGCTATGGAAGCATATGCAAAAAAATATACTGGCACGGGCGGCCAGATTCTGGTGGAAACCCTTTATGCGAATGGCGTAGACCGGATCGCAAGCGTCGCGGGGGAGAGTTATCTGCCCGTCCTTGATGCCTTGCTCGACCGTCCCGAAATCGCGGTTTATACCTGCCGTCAGGAAGGTGGCGCCGGATTTATGGCAGAAGCCTGGGGTAAATTGACCGGGCGTCCGGGAATTTGTTTTGTCACCCGGGGGCCGGGCGTATGCAATGCGTCCATCGCCATCCATACCGCGCGTCAGGATTCAACGCCGCTGATCGTTTTCATGGGGCAGGTGCGCCGTTGGGAACGTGGCCGCGATGCGTTTCAGGAAGTTGATGTGCGCGCCGTCTTTGGCACGTTGGCCAAATGGGCTACGGAAATTGATGACCCCTCCCGTATTCCAGAAATCGTCAATCACGCTTTTAAAATCGCCACCAGCGGACGGCCCGGCCCGGTGGTCATCGGCCTGCCCGAAGATATGCTGAGTGAAACGGCGGAAACGGTTTTGCGGTTACCGATGCCGTCGCTGTGTGCCGCGCCACAGGCACAGGATATAGAAAAAATTACAGCGCTTTTAGAAAAATCTGAACGTCCAATGGTGATTGTCGGTGGTTCCGGTTGGACCGAAGGCGGAATTGCCGCAATGGATCTTTTTGCCGCCAATTCCGGCCTGCCTGTCGCGGCGGCATTCCGTAACCATGATTTATTCAATCATGGTCATAATTCCTATGCCGGGGAACTGGGGACGGGGCCGAACCCGATGCTGGTGGAACGGGTAAAGTCAGCAGATTTATTGCTGGTTGTCGGATCGCGTCTGGATGAAATCACAACGCAGAATTATACGCTGCTGGATCAGCAGGTTCTGATTCATGTCTATCCCGAAAGCGAAGATCTGGGGCGGGTTTACACGCCGTTACTGGCCATTCAAAGCGATGTTAATGCTGTCGCCAAAATGTTGGCGGCACAGAAAATAAAGAACAGCAAATGGTTGCCATGGCGTGAGGCCGTGCGGAACGATTACCTGCAATGGTCGGCCATTGATACGGCCAACCGCCCATCCTTTGAAGGGGCGGATATGACGTTGATTTTTGACCGCCTGCGAAATCTATTGCCAGCGGATGCGATTGTGACAACCGATGCCGGAAATTTCAGCGGCTGGGCACAGCGTTATTTACAATATGGACGTCCCGGTCGGTTGCTGGCGCCGATCAGCGGCGCGATGGGGTATTCCGTTCCATCGGCAATTGGTGCAGCCATCGCCAACCCGGATAAGGTCGTTTTGGGTCTGTGCGGGGATGGCGGTTTTATGATGAACGGACAGGAACTGGCCACGGCTATGCATCATAAGGCCAAACCGATTATCATGGTCTGTAACAATCAGATGTATGGAACGATCCGGATGCATCAGGAAAAGAAATATCCGGGACGGATCAGCGCAACGGCCCTGACCAACCCGGACTTTGTCCGGTTGGCGCAAAGCTATGGTGCATTCGGGGCGCGGGTTGACCGGGCCGAACAATTTGAAATGGTCTGGAAATCGGCTTTGGCGTCGGGGACAGCTGCTGTCATTGAAATCGCCATGGACCCACGGCAGATCACAACGCGCAGTATCTGACTGATGCTATAAAATCAGTTTAAAGAGTAGGTCGTGCTTGGTAAACGGGGGGCAGGAAATTATCCTGAGGGACCAGGCTGATCTGCCATTCCGCACGCGCAGAATCAACATTTTGAACACGGCCCAGTACAGTTTCATCCTGACGGTAACGGTTAGCCTCTTGGCCATATTCATTCAGCATGACCAATTCTTTTTTATCACGATCAATCCGCCATTGATTGGCTGGCAAGGCGGCTGAAGATAGGCGCTGACGCAATCCTGTTTGCATAATTGTCAGCTCTACATAGTCATGTCCAATTTCATTAATATAAACACGCACTGGTGCTGATTGCATCCGGATCAGATCACGGATCGCATGATATTTTTCCATGTCATGATTCACATCACGCTCTAGGGTACGGCGATTATTAAGATAGGCAGCGATTTGATCCATATTCGTCATTTCTTCATCCGATAGGCCAATGCCCGGCGTCCCCAGGGCGCGGTGCAGGGCGCGCATATTGATAATGTCGGCGTAACGGCGGATCGGCGATGTTATATGGGCATAATAAAGCAGGCCCAGCTGCGCGTGTCCGGTTTGGAATGCAGCATAAAAGGCCCGGGGAATGAAGCGCGGATTATGAATGTCCCGCGGTTCCAGATTGCGTGACAGGAACGGGACACCTGATGCATCCAGAAATTTTGCCATTAAAGAATTGCTTTGAACCATTAAGGTTTCAATCAGCGATTTGCTGGAATACCGTTCCGGGCTTTCTTTTAAAAGCGCTTCCAGTTCTTTATTTTCGCCGTTCTTGCGGCGCATTTGATGGACATTATTAATAACGCGGAAACGCGGATCATCACGTTCCAAAAGATCATAGAACTGACCGTAAGAGAATTGAGTTCGCGACCGGATAACGCCAGCAAAAACATCAAACGATGTCAGGCGTCCTTCCCAGTCCAGCATTTGCTTTATAATCATTGCCGGACGGTTATGCCCCGCAATCAAGGATGCTTTATGTGTGCTGAGTGTAGATGGTAACATATGCACGGTATGGTCTTTACCCATATAAAATGTGCTGCCGCGTTCATAGGCTTCGCGATCCACAGCCGTCTTGTAAAGAACCAGCGCAGGAACATCGGCGATGGCTGTATAGACGGCATAGCCATCATTTTCCACTGTGGCGCAAAAGGCGTCATCCAGATCGGTTGATCCCAATGGATCGACAGTTACAAAATCCATATGGCGAAGATCGATCCGGCCATTATAATTAATACGGCGGCGGGACAAGATTGCGGCTTCGGCCATTGCCGTAGTGGAGTGGGTTTTGGAAAGATTATGTTTCACGGCCACAATATCACCGATGGACGCACCGGTTATAATATCGCGTGTCTGGTCGCTGACAATGGTGGCGCATGGGTTGCGCGGATCAAAACTGGATGGCAATACGACAAGAAACTGGTGCGGCAGATTGGTGATTCCGTCAGATTGCGCCAGTTTAAAGTCGGTTTTGATAGAACGGTCCAGTGGGGTAAAGTTCCGCGCGCTCTGGTTGAAAATGCCAACCAGATGAAAGGATTGATCGGCGGCAGAAATAAAGCGGGCGCGTAAGTCTGTTCCCGCCCTTGTCACCCCGCGTTCCAGTCCGACAACGATACGCTGTCCGGTTTGCAAGTGGTGTTTGTCTATATCGTTTTGCGATAGGGTTACAAACGGGGCACTTTCCTTTGGTACATTCAGAAGATGAACCTGAACGCGCTTGCCCAGCTGGGTGCTGCTAATTGTGGCATAGGCAATATCCGCCCAAGGTGCGGTGGCGACAAAGCCGCGAGGTTCCTGTGTAATCAAGGAATCCGCAGTCAATTCGTTCAGCAACGTATCCAGTTCTTCTTCTGTTTCTTCATCCCGCCCGAATAATGTGCGAAGGGCAGAGCGGCCCAGCGGTGTCGGGTGCATGGCAATGGCGCGATAAACGGCATTTCTGTCCAGGTCTGGAAATAGGTCGTCTATGGAATCCATGAATAATGCTTACGCCCAAGTCTTGTTATGGATATTCCTTATAACGGCTTGAGGCAGCAAAATGCAAGAAATTATCGTGAAGTCAGGGGCTTAATCCGCAGCGAATTTGTTCATCGCAGCAGCCAGTTTCAGGTCCAGCTCCGTAATACCCCCGGCATCATGGGTGTTCAGGGTTACTTCTACACGGTTGTAAACATTAAACCATTCGGGGTGATGGTTCATTTTTTCAGCCACCAGCGCGCAGCGCGTCATAAAGGCAAAGGCCGCCGTGAAATCACCGAAAGTATAGGTTTTTACAATCGCATCCCGATCCGCAGCCAAGGTCCAGCCGGGTAAGTCATTGATTTTATTCTGTACTGTATTGCGGTCAAGTTTCTCAGCCATTGTCGTATCCTGCAAATCATCGTAAAGGTATAAACACATTGAAATTAACACGATTCTGCAACAGACGGACCAGAACATGGAACGCGATCAAATTATTATGAGTTACAGCGTCCCGCCCAGTGCCGAGGATATCGAGGTTCTGGCGAAGGGGATCCTGGAAACGCTGCCCGAAGAATTGCTGGAATTCTGTGACGGGATGGCCATCAGTGTCGAAGATTTCCCGGACGAAGCCATCCAGCAGGAATTTGATCTGGATGATCCGTATGATCTTCTCGCCCTGTATCGCAGCGGCAGCGAAATCGCGCCGGGCGTAACCAAAAAAACCGCCAATGATGATGATCAATTGCTGATCTTTCGTCGTCCCTTGCTGGATGTCTGGTGTGAAACCTTTGAAGACCTAAATAATCTGATCCGTCAGGTGATGATTGAGGAGCTGGGCCAGAATTTTGATTTCTCTGAAGAGGAAATTGAGGAAATGGCCGCCCGTAATTTTTCCGGAGTCCTTTAATGTCGCGTTTTCTGTTTATCCGTCACGGTGAAACCTATTGGAACGCAAAGGGGTTGATGCAGGGAAGTAACGACATCCCCCTGAACGAAAACGGCATTGAGCAAGCGTTCTTTGCAGCAGCTCTTTTGCAAAAATTCCCGATCAAAAAAATTATCAGCAGCCCGCAATTAAGGGCCAAGCGCACGGCAGAAATTATCAGCCAGAGTTTCGACGCGGCAATTCATCTGGAAGATGAGTTGCGTGAGCGCAATTTCGGCGATTATGAGGGGAAATCATTCACAACGCTGCCCCGGATACCAATTGACCCTAAAATTCCCGAAGGCCCATTCGATTATCCGGAAGGAAAGGTTGAACCTTTCGATACCGTCAGTCTGCGGTCTAAAAACGCCATTGAACGCTGGTTAAAATCCCATGACCACGATCAGGACGGTGTGCTGCTTTTTGTAGCGCATGGCGGCGTGTTCAGTGCCCTACATCATGCTCTTGAATGCGGCGCTTATTTCCGTGTCCAGAACGCAAAACCTTATGAGTTCCTGCATCAGCCTAACGGGAAATGGCTTTGTACTCCGGTTTAAGATAAAGGGGGCAATTGCCCCCTTGTTGTTTTTAAGCGGCCAAGCCTTTTTGCATGAAATTGGCCATGCGGCGGGCAAAGCTGGTGGGGTCGGGAACGGGCTCGCCTTGGATGATCCGCGCTTGATCTAAAAGCAGGTAGGCCGCATCAGCAAAATTTGTGCTTTCTTTGGCTTCATCGGCAAGACGGGTAATCAGCGGGTGATTGCCATTGATTTCCAGGACGCGTTTGGCCGTTGCCTCATAGTTTTGATGCATCTTCAAAACGCGTTCCATATGCATATCCACCCCATCATCCCCGGCCACCAGGCAGACGGGAGAGTCTGTCAGGCGTGAGGAAATGCGGACATCGCTGACATCGTCCTTCAACAAATCCTTCAACGATGCCAGAAGCGTTTCCACGGATGGTGTAACGGTGTGGTCTTTTTGATCGCCTTCGGTCGGGTCTGGGAATTTCGACAAATCGATTGACCCCTTGGTCACCGACTGGAAATCCTTGTTTTTATAGTCTTCAACCTGTTGCAGCCAGAAATCATCAATTGTGTCTGTCAACAGCAGGACTTCGATCCCGCGCGCGCGGAACCCTTCCAATTGCGGGCTGTTTTTCAGCGATTCCAGATTTTCACCGGTGATGTAGTAAATCTTATCCTGATCCGGTTTCATGCGCTCCAGATAGCCGGCCATTGTTGTCAATTCACCATTGTTATGGGTGGAATGAAACTGGGCGATACGGAACAGGAATTCACGGTGTTCCGTCGCATCATACAGACCTTCTTTCAGAACCGGCCCGAACTGACCCCAGAACGCTTTATAGCCGGTCGGGTCTTCGCGCATCATCTTTTCCAGATCGGTCAGGATGCGGGTCGCAACAGAATTGCGGATACGCGTGATAACCGGGTTATGCTGCAACATTTCACGGCTGATATTCAGCGGTAGATCTTCACTGTCGATCACGCCCTTGACGAAACGCAGCCACGGGAACATCAAATCTGTATTGCTGTCGGTGATAAAGACACGCTTCACATACAAACGCACCGCATTTTTGCGGGACGGATCAAACAAGTCCCACGGGCGCAAGGTTGGCACATAGAGAAGGGCGGTAAATTCAATTTTCCCTTCGGCGCGCCAATGCGATGTGACAAAGGGTTCATCAACGCCAAACGACAGGCCATGATAAAATTCCTTGTACTGTTCCGGTGTAATTTCGTTCTTTGGGCGGACCCACAGGGCAGATGCCTGATTAACGGGTTCATCATCGGCTTTCCAGTTTTTTGGATCGGCGAGGAAAACGGGAACGTCAATATGGTCGGAATAGGTCAGGACGACCTGTTTCAATTTTTCATCAATCAAAAATTCACTGGCATCGTCATTGACCGTCATGATGATGGCCGTACCACGATGGCCAATCAGTTTTGCGGCTTCATCGGGTGTGGCTTCACGGATTTCAAATCCGGTGCGGCCATCGGATTCCCAGTGCCAGACTTCGGTATCGCCGGCGCGCTGACTGATGACTTCGACTTTTCCGGCGATCATAAAGCTGGCGTAGAAACCGACACCAAATTGCCCGATCAGGCTCAGCTTGTCCTTGCCGCCTTGCGCGACCTGTTCCATCAGCGCGCGGGTTCCAGATTTTGCAATCGTTCCAAGGTTTTCGACCAGTTCATCCTTGGTCATGCCGATGCCGTTATCAACGATATGCAGATAACGGTAATCGGTATCCTTATACACATGGATACGGAATTTTGAATCGTCGCGGGTCAAATCCGGTTTTGAAATCGCTTCATAGCGCAGGCGGTCGCAGGCATCCGAAGCGTTGGAAATCAGTTCGCGTAAAAAGACGTCCCGGTTGGAATAAAGCGCGTGCGCCACAATATCCAGCAAACGGGAAACATCGGTACCAAAGGAGAGTTTTTCTGTGTGTGTCATGATGTTATATCTATCACTATTCCTGTAAATTCCAAGGGGGCTGTGGGGCTATGGATACAGCATTTCACGGTTCCACGACCCGTTCGGCGCGGGGGTATAAACCACACGGCGGTGCAGACGGAATTCACCGTCATGCCAGAATTCAATATGGTTCGGGATGATGCGATAGCCGCCCCAATGCGCAGGGCGGGGGATATCGTCTTCACGCCCCTGATATTCCTTTTCTAGCGTTGCAACGCGGTCAGCCAGATGGGTGCGGCTTTCCAGCGGGCGGGATTGTAATGACGCCCACGCCCCAATACGGCTGCCCAGGGGACGGGTTTTATAATATTCATCGGATTCGGAATCGCTGACCTGTTCAACTGTGCCTTCGATGCGAATCTGGCGGCGCAGGGTTTTCCAATGGAAGCATACGGCGGTAACCGGGTTTGCTTCCAATGCGGTTCCTTTGCGGCTTTCACGATTGGTGAAAAAGACAAACCCCCGGGAATCCATGCCCTTCAACAAAACCATACGCAAACTGGGTGTACCATCGGCATCAACAGTAGCGAGGGCCATTGCATTGGGGTCATTCAGTTCCGTTTTCTCTGCATCACCCAGCCATTTTTCAAATAAAGGAAAAGGATTTTCCGGAGTCTGCTCCGCATTTTCCATTTTCGAGATTATGTCCATAATTTGACTGTCCTTTTAAGATGAAGTCTTTTTTTTGCTGCAATTCCATTTTACAGTAATCGAAGAATAGGAACTTGTCGTTCCCCGATCAATGACGAAGGAAGGTAATTGAGAATGAAAAAATTTGTTATGACACTGGTTGCTGTGTCCACACTGGGTTTGACGGCCTGTACGGGTCCAAATAACCAGATGCAGTGGAACAAGCAAACAATGGGCACGGGGATTGGCGCATTGGCCGGTGGTCTTGCCGGTTCGCAAATCGGCGGCGGTTCAGGCCAGCTTTGGGCGACGGGCGCGGGCGTTCTGCTCGGCGGTCTGCTGGGCAGCAGCGTTGGTTCCTCGCTTGATAAAGCTGACATGGCATACGCAAACCAAGCTGCGCAAACAGCGAATAAAGCGCCAATCGGTCAAGCGATTACCTGGAACAACCCACAATCCGGTAACTCGGGTACGATTACCCCGGTCCGCGATGGTTATACCAATAACAACCGTTACTGCCGTGAATACCAACAAACGATCACCGTTGGTGGCAAGAAAGAAAGCGGTTACGGCACAGCGTGCCAAGGCGCGAATGGCGATTGGGAAATCGTCAACTAATTCCGCGTTTAGAAATACGAAAGGGGCCGTCGATCATGACGGCCCTTTTTTTATTCGCGGTTTTCTTCGTTATCTTTTTTCACAGCAGGTGGCGGGGCTGTTGCTTGCCGGACACCGGATGATCCACCCAGACCCAATCCCGGAATATTAAGGCGTGGGGCCGCAGATGGTGTGGCGGGACCGGTCGGTGCCGGCGCGGTTGGTTGAGGAATGTTTTTTGGGCTGAGATCGTTTGCGATCTCCATTTTTTTCAAGTAATTCGGATCTTTCATCGTTACCGAAATTGAACTGGAAATGCCGGAAAAGGCAGGGCGGTCGCCCGCAAATTCAATCAGATCGCTGAACGTCACGGCATAGCCATGGCGGTATTGTTCAATAATAGATTGACCAACTTCCTTCAGCGAATCCCAAGTTGTTTTTCCCTTTGATCCTTCAAATTCGCGGCGCGCAAATTCTTCCGGCGTTTTGCTGCCAGAGGCCAGCGCGGTTTCAAAGGCTCGTCCAGCGGCTTGTAAAGCGGCGGCACACCACCCAAGGATATGACCATCAGGAAGCTTCTGGTTCTGTTCATTGGCCACGGCAAGGAAAGCCTCGCCGCTATGTTCTGACAGGCCTGTGGCAACGGCTTTTTGGAAAGCGCGCTCCATCATGCCTTCGTGCAAACGCTGGTTATAGCGGTCTTCGGCAAACGGGCTGAAATGGTTATCCAGCGTCAGGATAGAGGCGGGGAGGATGCGTGTAATCTCCGCCACCAAGAAACCTGTGGCCCGGATAAATGTATCCTGACTGGTGCTGACCGCAGCCCCCAGAATGGTTTCCTTGTCATCACCGCGCCATGCCATATCCTGCGCTGGTTTGCAGAAATAAATCCATTGTTGAAGGGTTATTTCATCGTAGGTCTGACCAATATTTTCAGCCAGTTTCAGCGCGGCATTAATTTGCCGTTTTTTGGAGGGCGGGCGGCGCATCAGTTCGGACAACGCCATCTGGGTTGCCTCCATCGCAAGGGCAAACGGATAATATTCCGGTCTGTGTCCGGCATTGCGGGTTAATGCATCCATGCTGCGCGCATTGGCGAGCTGGCGAATGGTATCCTTGTCACCGTTCAGGCCACACATCACCGCGCTGAAAACATCCGCGCGCAGATTGGCGCCCGCTGAATTGTGGCCCTCCACACGCGGCATGATCAGGCCTTCCTGGTAGTCATTTTCATAGGAAGGATCATTGCGCTGGTTATAAAGATCAATGGCGTGCCACGCCATGTGCCAGGCTTGCAGCCTGATATCCCTCAGGGAATCAAACTGATCCATATTCAGTGTTGTCAGGGCCATAACTTTTCGACGGCTGGCCAGTCCGATCAAAATATTTTCACGCCATGCGACCAAGCCCATAAAGCCGGAATTTTCATTCTTTTTTGGTGTGCGCATCAATCGTAAGGCCGCATCCCCGGCAGGGTGGGAGAGCAGTTCCTGTCCGGCCATGCTGAGCGTTTCCAGCCGCTGTCCGGCATGGTGAATGATAAAGCTCAGATTCAGGCTGCGCGAATAATCCCGCATCTGGCGGGCGATCATTCGGCATGATTGTTGGACGTTATCGGTTTTCAGGGTCATTTTTTCTGCTGAAGTCCTTGATACTCAAGCCTAAAAATACCACGCAGAGGTTAACAGAACCTCAAAACTTCCCACTGGACGAATTCCCGTAAAAGTGTAGGATGCAGGGGAAATTCAGCCAATTGTATAGAAAAATCAGAGAGTTGTGAGATGACCCAAGTTCAAGGCCTGATGCAGGGAAAACGTGTTCTTATCATGGGTGTGGCCAATGAACGGTCCATCGCATGGGGAATCGCACAGGAACTGATCGCTCAGGGTGCCGAGCTGGCGTTTACCTATCAAGGCGATGCGTTGGAAAAACGGGTTCGTCCATTGGCGGAATCGGTTGGCGCGAAAATCGTCCTGCCTTGCGATGTGACGGATGAGGCCAGCATTGATGCGCTGTTCACCGCGCTGAAAAGCGATTGGGGCACGCTGGACGGTGTGGTTCACGCGATTGCGTTTTCGGATAAGAACGAGCTGGACGGTCTGTACCTTGATACGACCCGCAACAATTTCCTGCGCACGATGGACATTTCGGTTTATTCCTTCACCGCCGTGGCCCAGCGCGCCGCGCCATTGATGAATAATGGTGGCAGCCTTGTGACCTTGACCTATTACGGCGCGGAACGCGTCATGCCGCATTATAACGTCATGGGTGTGGCCAAGGCCGCGCTTGAAGCGTCGGTCCGTTATCTGGCGACCGATCTGGGGCCGCGCAATATTCGCGTGAATGCGATTTCTGCTGGCCCGATTAAAACGCTGGCCGCCAGCGGGATTGGCGATTTCCGCTATATTCTAAAATGGAATGAACTCAATTCCCCGTTGCGCCGGAATGTGACGATTCAGGATGTGGGCCGTTCCGGCCTGTTCCTGATGTCCGATCTGGGTAGCGGTGTGACCGGCGAAACCATGCACGTTGATTCCGGTTATCACACCGTTGGCATGGTCAATGTTGATGCGGCTGCGGAAACCGCAGAATTGCTGAACAGCATTGCACCAAAAGGAAAAACGGAAGCCGCCTAGATGTTGAAAAACGTCATCCTTTTTATGGCTGCACTGATCATGATGCTGCCTGTCAGCGTCATGGCGCAGCAATTGCCAAAGGAAGCGGTGGAGGAATTTTCGCGTCTGGTCCATAACAATATGGCCGGGGCAATGATTGGCGATAATCATATTATTACGGCAGAAGAAGCCGAAGCACTCGAATATCCGCTTTTCCCCTATGAGATGCGTCAGGATATTATTGTACGCGGGCTTTATCGGGCTTTGCACAGGCTTGCGACATTGAATGGCAGGCGCGCAATTATGAACCATTCATGGACAGTCTGCGTGAAATGAACCCGGCGCCGAGCGATTATCAAATGGCATTTGCCGGAATGTTGCATGGCCTGTCGATGGAAAACGCCGTACAGTCCAAAAAAGATAAAATATGCACGCCGGACGAGAAGGCGCGCATTGAATCTCAAATGCTGAAGTAATTACTATCCCTTCCTGCTGTGGTATATTTTCATTATGAGCGGAAACCGTTTCGGAACATTGTTTCAATATCAAAGCTGGGGCGAAAGCCACGGTCCGGCGATCGGCTGCGTTGTTGATGGCGTGCCGCCGCGTCTGGATTTAAACGAAGCGGACATCCAGCCCTATCTGGATAAGCGCAAACCAGGGCAGTCCCGTTTTACAACGCAACGCCAGGAAGCCGATCAGGTCAAAATTTTGTCCGGCGTCTTTGAAGGCAAAACGACAGGCACACCGATTTCACTGCTGATTGAAAATACGGATGCGAAGTCGAAAGATTATTCCGACATCAAGGACAAGTTCCGTCCCGGCCATGCCGATTTCACCTATCAGGAAAAATACGGCATCCGCGATTATCGGGGCGGGGGACGGTCATCGGCGCGCGAAACAGCGATGCGTGTTGCCGCCGGGGCGATTGCCCGTAAGATTATTCCCGGCGTTCAAATCCGCGCCGCCGTGGTGCAGATTGGCCCGCATAAAATCAACCGCGACAATTGGGACTGGTCCATTTTGGACGATAATGCGTTTTTCACCGTTGACCGTGACGTCATTCCGGTCTGGGAAGATTATCTGGATGGGTGCCGCAAATCCGGGTCCAGTGCCGGGGCGATTATCGAAGTGGTCGCCAGCAATGTTCCCGCCGGGCTTGGTGCCCCCGTTTACGACAAGCTGGATGCGGATATCGCCAAGGCATTGATGTCGATTAATGCTGTAAAGGGTGTTGAAATTGGCGCCGGGTTTGATTGTGTGGAGCTGGGCGGTGAAGTGAATTCGGATGATATCCGCAGCGGCCCCAATGGCCAGCCGGAATTTCAATCCAATTATGCCGGCGGCATTCTGGGCGGGATTTCGACGGGGCAGGATATTGTGTCACGGCTGGTTTTCAAGCCAACGAGTTCTATCTTAACGTCTAAGCAGACGATTGATATTCACGGGCAAAATGCCGATATCATTACCAAGGGTCGTCATGACCCCTGCGTCGGTATTCGCGGTGCACCGATTGCCGAAGCCATGATAGCCTGTGTTCTTGCCGATCACTGGCTGCGCCATAAGGCTCAATGTCTATAGAAGAAAGAAAATGAATGTCGAAACGCTGGAATAAACCGGGTTCGTTTTTTTCAAAATCCACCACGCCAGAAGACTCAGCCCCCCGCAAGAAACGCTTTTCACTCTTTGGCTTTGTCTGGGGCGGCGTCCGCAGAACCTTTACCCTTGTCGGAGCGATCGTCGTTTTATTCGCGCTGTTCGGCTATGTCGGAAGCGCCATGGTTGATAAGGAAGACCGCACACTTCCAGCCCAGATGGTTTTGACCATGACGCTGGATGAAGGTTTGAACGAACTTCCCGCAAGCGGAGGGTTCATCCCCGGTCTGGAAGCCTTCGGACAGACCAAGCTGACGACCCAACAGATGATCGATACGCTGGATCTGGCGCGGAATGACCCGCGCGTGAAGGCGCTTGTGTTCAGCATCCAATCGGGTGATTTCGGTGTGACACACGTTCAAGAATTACGCGCAGCCGTAAAACGCTTCAGCGCCGCTGGAAAACCCACCTATGCTTTCAGCCCATCATACGCCGAAGCAGGCGGTTCAATGGGGGCCTATTATCTGGCCGCGGCATTCGATGAAATCTGGATGCAACCGGTTGGTGCGGTGTCGATACCGGGATTTGATGCCGATATGCCTTTCTTCCTTGATGGGCTCAACAAGCTGGGTGTCACGCCGCAATTTTTTCAGCGTAAAGAATATAAAAGCGTGATGGAAAGTTTCACGCGCGATGGAATGTCCCCTGAAAACAAGGAAATGACAGCATCTTTGTTAACCGACATTTTAAAAGTGATTGTGACTGACATTGCTGCTGACCGCGACTTGACCGAAGGGCAGGTTAATGCGGCCGTCAATCAAGGTGTGTTTACGGATGAAGAAGCCCTTCGCACAAAACTTCTGGATCGGTTGGATTACGGTGATGCGCTGGTTTCGACATTAAGACAGAAATTCACCGGTGATGCCGATAACAGGGACATGAAGATGATCACCCTGGCCCATTATTCAAAGGCACCGAACAGCAAGCCGACCATCATTAAAAATAAAGGTGAGCGGGATAAGGAAAAGCCGCTGGTTGGTCTGGTCTATGCCGCGGGGAAAATTGTATCCGATGATAATGGCGGCGGGATGCGTTCCGACATCGCGGCAGCCAATAAAATTTCATCAGCGATTATGCGCGCCGTGCGGGATGAGCATATCAAGGCCATCTTGTTGCGCATCGATAGCCCCGGTGGTTCGCCCACGGCTTCTGAAACCATCCGCCGTGCGGTGGAACACGCCATTTCAAAAGGAAAACCTGTCATTGTTTCGATGGGCGGTATGGCGGGTTCCGGGGGGTACTGGATTGCGACGGATGCCACGCGCATTTTCGCGTTACCTGCAACACTGACCGGGTCCATCGGTGTGGCATCGGGTAAATTTATCGCCCCCGTTTTGATGGAAAAACTGGGCGTGAATTGGGATGGGGTGCAGATCGGCAGCAATGCGGATATCTGGTCCGTTCACAAACCATTTTCGGCTGACGGCGAAGAACGCATGAATGCGATGGTTGACAGTATTTATACGGCCTTTATCGACCGCGTTGCGCGTGGGCGGAAACTATCCCCGGAAACTGTGGAAAATGTTGCGCGCGGACGTGTATGGACAGGAAATCAGGCGCTTGCAAACGGCTTGGTGGATGAGCTGGGCGGATTTAACGAAGCCCTCGATTATACAGCCAAGCAGATCGGCGCAGAAAACCGCGAAGGTGTTGAGCTTGTAGAATTGCCGCGTCCGAAAACATTATTCGACCGCATTTTTGAAATGCTGGATATTGAAGTGACAATGAACCGTGTTGTTGGCGTGGCGATGAACATGATGCAACAAACTGTCAATCAGGCCAGCATTCCGGCTGTCAGTGCGTATGATCCGATGCTGGAGCAGCGTCTTTAGGCGGAACATCTAATAACTGCCGTAACTTAATTTCAAGATCGGGGTAGGCCATGATGATGTGGTCAACCCCGACATTATGTTCCAGAATAGCAATCGATGCATTCAGGCCATAGGCCAGAGGTTGGATCGGGCAGGGCAGATAATCCTGCGCGGCAATCGCGGCCAGAACATCCTTGTGGCGATCACCGATATACCAGATCACATCCGTGTCGTTGGGTTCCCGGGACAGCCCGCGCACACCTTGTAAAATAGGGTCGGGAAAGGGTTTTGACCGCGTAATATCTTCGCGGAAAATCGTTACCTGAAAATATTTAACCAGATCAAATTTGTTCAGAATGTCATGGCCATATCCCTTGCCCAGACCATTGCTGACCAGGCCTAAGGGAATATTCTGTTCCTTCAGCAGATCAAGAATGCCGTAAATGCCGGGGCAGGGTTCGACAATTTCTTCGACTTCCTTACGGCGGATTTTATGGATGGCGCGGTGAACCAGAAGTTTTGGGCGTTTACCGTTGCGGAATTCCACCAATGGCATGGCATCAATCCGGCGGCGAAAAACACCTGAAAAATATTTGGCAGTTTTATGTGATGCATCATCCAGTTTTTCTAGAATCTGGAGTAACTTAGGATTGATGTGACGGACCGTGGTCCCGTCCATATCAAAAAGGACAATGGTGGGTTTTAGCAGCGTCATTGAACCAGTCCACGGACCATTTCAACGATATGCCGGGCGGACAGGCCTGCTTCCTCATATTGTTTTGCTGGATCGTTATGGTCCTGATAAATATCCGGCAAAATCATCGTGCGCAGCTTCGCGGTGCTGTTATCCAAAATCCCCCGCATGGCGAGGTCTTGTAAAACCAGCGCGCCGAAACCGCCCATTGAACCTTCTTCCAATGTAATCACGGCCTTATGGCTTTGGACCAGATTGTCCAGTAATTCACGGTCCAGTGGCTTTGCAAAACGCGCATCCGCAACAGTCACGGAAATACCGTCCAGTGCCAGAATTTCAGCGGCGTTTTGCGCTTCCTGTAACCGTGTCCCATAGGAGAGCAGGGCAACATCGCTGCCCTGACGCAGAATGCGGCCCTTACCAATTTCAAGCACGCTGCCGCGTTGTGGCAGGTCAATGCCCACACCTTCACCGCGTGGATAACGGAACGCGATGGGTCCGCTATCATATGCGGCAGCAGTTGCGACCATATGCATCAATTCCAGCTCATCTGCTGCTGCCATCAAAACCATATTCGGCAGGCAGCCGAGATAGGCAATATCAAATGCCCCGGCATGGGTTGCGCCATCGGCACCGACCAGTCCGGCGCGATCCATCGCAAAACGCACAGGCAGATTCTGGAGCGCCACATCATGCACAATTTGGTCATAGCCGCGTTGCAGGAACGTCGAATAGATCGCGCAGAATGGTTTGAACCCTTCGGCGGCCAAACCGGCGGCAAAGGTGACTGCGTGTTGTTCGGCAATCCCAACATCAAACATTCGGTCCGGGTGTTCATAGCCGAATAAATCCATGCCTGTTCCGGTTGGCATGGCCCCCGTAATGCCGACGATTTTTTCATCAAAGCGGGCTTCTTCGATCAATGCGTCCGCAAAAACTTTTGTATAGGCCGGGGCATTGGCCTTGGCTTTACTTTGTTCGCCGGTAATCACGTCGAACTTGGAAACCCCATGCATTTTATCGCGCGAATTTTCCGCCGGGGCGTAACCATAGCCCTTTTTTGTGCGGACATGGATCAGGACGGGGCCTTGATGCGCGCTGTCGCGGACATTGCGCAGGATGGGCAGCAAATGGTCCATGTTGTGACCATCAACCGGGCCGATGTAATAAAATCCCATTTCTTCGAACAGGGTTCCGGTCCCCATGGCGGTACGGGCGCTTTCTTCGGCGCGTTTTACTGCATGGCGGATGGGCGAGGGCAGGGCATCGACGATTTTCTTTCCGGCTTCACGCGCGCCGATATAGGTGCGGGAGGATACCAGCCGGGTCAGGTAACGGCTCATCGCTCCGACCGGGGTGGAAATCGACATTTCATTATCGTTTAAAATCACGATCAATCGGGACTTCATCGCCCCGGCATTGTTCATGGCTTCATACGCCATGCCTGCACTGATCGATCCATCACCGATTACCGCGATGACGTTGTTATTACCATCGGCCAAATCACGCGCCACGGCCATGCCCAACCCGGCGGAGATCGAGGTGGAGGAATGTGCCGCGCCGAACGGATCATATTCGCTTTCACTGCGTTTGGTGAAACCCGACAATCCGCCACCCTGACGAAGGGTGCGGATACGATCCCGGCGTCCGGTAACGATTTTATGCGGATAGCATTGGTGTCCTACATCCCAGATCAATTTATCATCCGGCGTATTAAATACGGCGTGCAGGGCCACGGTGAGTTCAACCACCCCAAGACCCGCCCCCAGATGCCCACCGGTTTTTGAAACGGCATCAATAGTTTCAAGGCGCACTTCATCGGCCAATTGTTTTAACTGCTCATCATTAAAATGACGAAAATCTTTTGGTTCATGCACGCTATCAAGAAGGCGCGCATGGCTATCGACCGCGTTTAACGGTGTGGAATCAATTGCCTTCAGCGGCGCAGCAGGTTTATTCATACTCATATTCCCATGGGGATTGTTATTTTACCGGCAAAAGCGTCGGTAGTTCGGCTAAAAATTCTTCGCGGGCACGCGGGCCACCATATTCGGCATTGGCTTTATCATCGATCATCAGCTTGGCAAAGATGGCTTTTTGATTGCCTTTTTCTGCCCATCCAACAAACCAGCCCAGCGGTTTTGTTTTGTCAGATTTTCCTGCTTCATCCAGCAGCCAGCCACTGCCTGTCTTACCAAATACGGCCCAACCATCCCCGGCAGAAAAGCGCGGAATGATGGCTAGCGTTTTATCATAGGCCTGAGCCGAAACGCCGAGGTCATGATTAAGAAGCTTGCGGATAAAATCCGTCTGTTCAACTGGCGATATACTGAGCGATGTAAACAGCCATGCTTTCGTCAACCCATCGCTTTTGCCCGGTGTTCCGGACAAGTCACGATTACCGTAGTCGATCCGATCAATGTATTGCTGGAATTTTTCCATTCCAAGTTTCTGCGTGATCTGTTGAGAATACCAGACGACGGAATCCTTTTCCCAGATGGTCGGATCAACGGTTTTTTTATCGCTTTCGCGGCCAGCCTTATATTCGTCCTTATAGGGCAGGGCCGGGTTATGTTCATCGGTTAAAATTCCAGAATCAAAACCCATCAGGGCCAATGGAATTTTAAAGCTTGAGGCCGGGCTGCGGCGTTGCTGGCAATCCCCGTCCTGATGCAGCGTTTTTCCATCGGGATATGAAATAACCAGCGTGCATCCAGTGGCCGCTTGTACAGCGAAAGGAACCAGCAAAAAACTACAGAACAGGACTGTCGGCAGAAGCTTTATCATATTGTCTTTGGTGCCTCACTTATCGTCCTGCAAACCCGGCAAAGATTTTAGGTTCGTCTTTGCAAAACATAGCGGGCCATTTCTTTCAGAATATCGGCGCGGCCTTGGAAAATATTCAAATGGGCAATTGCTTGTTGAACCAACATATCGGCACGCTGTTTCGCCTGGTCTTTACCCATTGTTGAAACAAAGGTTGCTTTCCCGGCGGCGGCATCCTTGCCGGAATCTTTTCCGGTTTCGGCGGCGCTTGATTCAACGTCCAGAATATCGTCCGTCACCTGGAAGGCGAGGCCCAGATCATTGGCGTAATTCACCAGCGCGCGGCGGTTGGCATCACTGGCCTTGCCCAAAACGGCACCGGCTTCACAGGCAAAGGAAATCAGTTTGCCGGTTTTCATCCGCTGCAAACGGCTGATCGTGCCGAGATCGAAATCGGCCTTCTCACCGATCAGGTCCAGCATCTGGCCGCCGCACAAACCGTGTCCGCCCGATGCTTGTGCCAGCATACAAACCAGTTCGCAACGAACGCGTGGGTCTTCATGGGTTTCAGGTTCGCTGAGGATCTGGAAGGCGAGCGTCAACAAGGCATCGCCGGCCAGAATGGCGGTTGCTTCGTCAAAGGCAACGTGTGTCGATGGTTTGCCACGGCGCAATTGCGCGTCATCCATCGCGGGAAGATCGTCATGGATCAATGAATAGCAGTGAACAAATTCAACAGCGGCAGCCACACGGCGAGCGCGGACGGCATCAACGCCGAACAGGGCGGATGTTTCCATGACCAAAAACGGGCGCAGGCGTTTACCACCATTCAACGTGCCGTAACGCATCGCTTCAAACAGCGGCGCTTCGGCCAGATCGGTTTCCGGCAACAGGCGTTGGATCGCCTTGTTGACCGTATCGGAAACGTCATCCATGCGTTCTTGAAGGCGGGGGCTGGCGTCGCGTGGGGATGGGGCCATAAAAACTACTCCTGTGGATCAAAGGGGGCGGTGCCGATTTTGCCATCAGCGCCGACAGTGATTTTTTCAATTTTTGCCTGCGCTTCACGCAGTTTCTTTTCGCAATGGGTTTTCAGGGCTACGCCGCGCTCATAAGCGCCGATGGATTCCTCCAAAGCGGCTTTCCCGGTTTCCAGATCACGCACAATCGTTTCCAACTCGGAAAGGGCGGATTCAAAGGACAATGTTTCTACTGCTGCAGCACTCTTGCCAGTCATGACAACCATCTGATTTTTCAAAAGGAATTTGCGGTACGGAGTGTACGGCAGACATCCTGATTCCTCAAGCCTTAACCATGCGTGTGGCGGTTTTCTGCCCTGAATTCTTTGCGGGGCTGGGGTGCAACGCTTGCGTGTACAATAAATATAACGTTATGGAATAACTCATCGGGATATAAAGGGAGGCACCATGCAGGAAAAAGACACGCCACACACCTCTAACGACCTGAAAAACCTTGATTTTCTTAGCTGGCAAGTCAGCCGCGTCAAGGAACGCCGTCGCAATCAGCAGATTACAAAGATCCTTTCGGATCGTCCGCGCCTGCGTGCAACGGATCACCTAAACTAACGATATGGGCAGCAACGCTGTTTTTGAGGGCAGGGAGGTTATATCCCCCCTCAAGCACTGAAATAACGCGCCCTTTTGCGTCTTTTTCTGCAATTTTGCACAGCTCTTGTGTAATCCATGCGAAATCAGCCTCTTCAAGGTTGATATTCGCCAATGGATCGTCCTTATGCGCATCAAAACCCGCTGAAATCATCAATAAATCTGGTTTAAAATCCTCCAGAGCAGGAAAAACCTGTTCAATATAGGCTTTACGGAAGGATTCGCTTCCCGTTCCGGCTTCCAGCGGGATATTCAGCACGCGGCCCGGCATCTGGTCATCCGGCCCGCCTGTATTGGGGAATAGCGGCCATTGGTGGGTTGACGCATAAAAGACGTTCGGGTGCCGCCGCGCCATCACATCCGACCCGTTGCCGTGGTGGACGTCAAAATCGACAATGGCAATCCTATCCAGCCCCAGCGATTGGGCATGAAGCGCACCGACAAAAACATTATTGAAAAGGCAAAAGCCTATCGCCTTTGTCGGTTCGGCGTGGTGACCGGGCGGACGCATGGCGCAAAAGGCGCGTTTTACGGTTCCGGCGACAATATCCTCTACTGCCTGACAAACCGCCCCGGCGGCGTAAAGTGCGGCGTCAAAGCTGCGCGGTGATAAAACCGTATCATTATCCAGAAACGCGACACCACGTTCGGGCAGGGCATCCTGCAAACGGTCCAGATAGGCCATGGGGTGGCACCGCGCGATCCAGTTCCATTCGGCTTCGCGGGCGGGGTTGGTCGGCCAGCTTTTTTCGGCAAATAAATCCAGCAACACCTGAAGCCTGTCCGGGCATTCGGGGTGGTTCGGCCCGGTGTCGTGTTTTAACCCGATGGGGTGCGTATAAATATTTACAATCATGGCTGTTGTCCTGAATCCCATTCTGCTTCATTTTAGACGTGTAGGACAAGAGCATGAATTTCGGAACCCATAGCACTGTTGAATATCTGGCCTTGCGGCTGCTGCACCGCTGGGTTCCCAAATGGTATGGCGCCTTTTCCGATCCGGTTATCGGTGGATTTTATGAGAGGCTGGGGCATAGTTTTAAACCCGTCATGACGGGGTCGCGCCGGTTATTGACGCAGTGCCGCCAGTTATCGATATACAGCCACGCCGTTCTGCAAAAGGATGGCCCGGATTTCAAACCGGATCTGAAGAAAAATTTTGATCATATTGTCAAAAATTACCGTGATGCCGAAACAGGCCTGTGGTGGTTCAGCCTGAACGATCAGGGACAACGCGCGGATTCCACTTGTGATCTTTACGCGCTGTGCTTTGTCATTTTTTCTTTTTCCCATTATGGGCGGGCAACCGGGGATGAACGGGCGCACGAGCTGGCCTTGTCCACCATTGCTTTTATCGACAAGCATTTCCGCATGAATAACCGCCCGGGCTTTGCCGAGGCGCTTGATTCATCATTCCAGCCCTTGCCACAATTGCGCCGCCAAAATCCGCATATGCATTTGCTGGAAGCGTGTTTATTTGCGCATCAGACCTGGGGCGATACGATTTTTCTCACCATCGCGGATGAGATGGTCGGATTGTTCCAGCAATATTTTTACGATCCGGAAACCACCTCGCTGTGCGAATTTTTTACTGATGATCTTTCCCCCGATCCGGAAAAGGGGAACCGCGTAGAGCCGGGGCATTATTTTGAATGGGTCTGGTTGTTGAAACAACACGCGACCATGCTTGGGGAACCCAAACGTCACGACGCAACCTGCCTGCAATTATTGCAATGGGCGAACGCGCATGGATGGGATTCGCAGTATGGGGGCATTTACGATGTGCTAACCCCCGATGGCACGGTGTTGGTTGACACCAAACGCTTGTGGCCTTTTACCGAAGCCCTGAAGGCGAATAGCATGATGCTGGATTCAGTTGCCGATAAGGAAAGCGTCAAGAAACGCATTGCCGAGATGGTTGCTGTTTTCCGCCGCGATTATATGCAGGAACGGGGTTTCTGGGTCGAATGGTTGTCCCGCGATTTAAAACCGCAAAGCGATTATATGCCGGGAACAACGCCCTATCACGTCTATCTGGGGATCATGGAAACACGCCGTTATCTTCATGCGCGCGGGTATTCCGTATCGCTAAGCGGCCCCGTCATTGCGTTGATCTATAAAATCCGCCGCCGCCTGTCCGGTGTTGTCCGTTACTGGCGTCATCGCCTGAAACAGGTCTAGTTTAAGTTTTTGCGTACGGGGATCTGGATCACCTGACCATTGGCCGGTTCGATGGCCGCCGTGTCATCCGGGATGATGGCCATGGTTGATTGCGGTATGGCGCGGTTATAGGCCAGTTCTTGTTCGTTCAACTGGAAACCGATCAGCACTTTATAGTTTTTGAGCGATTCATTGGTGGCTGGGATCATCTGGCGGATGGTTTCAGAATAGGTGCGTTCATTCTTGCCCTTTTCATACGCCATGGTGACAGCAAAGATTTCCTTGGCAACAATGCTGCCCTGATTATTCGTGATGGCGATAAAATAAGGATAGGCAAAGCTTGGTTTGTCCGCTGGCTTGGTGCGGGCCTTTGGTCCTGCCACCCCTTCAAAATTCAGCGTCAGATCGACAACCATATTGTTATCGGCAACTTTACAATCATTTTGAACATCAACCATGCGGATGGATGAGATGGATTGTGTTGGCGATGGTTTTGCGGCATCGACAAACTGGTGAACCTGATTCAAGTCGGACACAATACGAACTTCTGGGCAATCATTGGCGGTCGGCGCAATCTGGGGATTGGCCGCCAGCGCCATGGCGGAGGGTTGAGCCGTTGTGCCGTCCGGTTGTTCAAAGGGGCGGAAGTTCTGCAGGGCTGTTTTAATACTGCTGAACCCGCTGCTCACATCACTTTGAACGCCCTGGGCGGTCTGACAGGCCGACAGGCTTAGCCCTGCGGCGACCAAAAGTGCCAAACCCGAAAAGCGCGGTGATGTCATGAAAGTCCCCTTAAATTCCCCAATGTTATGACACCTTAACGAGTCTGCGGTCCGGCTTCAAGGGTATGGATTCATGGCCCCTGATCCCTTATATAAAGAGGATGGAAAAGCAACCTTTGACGATTTTATTAGCGGCCCCCCGCGGTTTTTGTGCCGGGGTGGACCGGGCTATCCAGATTGTTGAGCTGGCACTGGAAAAATACGGTGCGCCAGTCTATGTCCGCCATGAGATCGTCCATAATAAATATGTTGTTGATGGCTTGCGGGCCAAGGGCGCCATCTTTGTCGAAGAACTGGATGAAATTCCCGATGATGGCCAACCTGTCATCTTTTCCGCGCATGGTGTTCCAAAATCCGTGCCTGAAGCCGCCGAAACCCGGCAGATGTTTTTCATCGATGCCACCTGTCCGTTGGTCAGCAAGGTTCACCGCGAAGCTGAACGCCATTTTAAGAACGGCAAACAGATTATCCTGATCGGCCATCGCGGCCACCCCGAAGTCATCGGCACGATGGGGCAATTACCCTGCCGCGCCGTGGTGCTGGTCGAAACAATCGAAGATGCGCAATCAATCGTCGTGGTTGATGAAAAAAATCTGGCATGGTGCAGCCAGACAACATTGTCGGTGGATGACACGGCGGGGATCGTTGCCGCACTGAAACAACGCTTCCCTGATATTGAAGGACCGCACAAGGAAGATATCTGCTACGCCACCACCAACCGTCAGGCAGCGGTCAAGGCGATTGCCGGACAGTCAGATGTTTTGCTGGTGATTGGTGCGCCCAATTCATCCAATTCAAACCGCCTGGCCGAAGTGGCGCAAACATCCGGCTGTGCGCGATCGGCATTGATTCAGCGTGCGGCGGATATTGACTGGTCCTTGTTTGATGACAGCGTCAAGACATTGGGCCTGACCGCCGGGGCATCTGCGCCGGATATTCTGGTCGAAGAAGTTATTAATGCCTGCCGCGAACGATTTGATGTCACGGTTGAAGAATTGCGGATCACAGAAGAAAATGTGATTTTCAAAGTTCCGCGCATTCTGGCGGCCTAGGCATGGCGGTTTACACCCATATTTCTGAAACTGAACTGGGTGGTTTTCTGGCCCTCTATGATCTGCCGCCCTTGTTGCGTTTTGAAGGGATTGCGCAAGGCGTTGAAAATACCAATTACCGGATTTTCACAACCGATGGCGCGAAACATATCCTGACGATTTATGAAGCGCGGGTCAGCGCCGATGATCTGCCGTTCTTCTTTGCCTTTACCAATCATTTGTCCCATCACGGTATTCGGTCCCCGGCGGTTATTGCCGGGCGGGACGGGGGCCTGATTCATCAGATTGCCGGAAAACCGGCGGCGCTGGTGTCTTATCTGGACGGCGAAGATATCAAGGATGCGCAGATTACAGACGGTCATTGCCGGGAAATTGGTAATGTTCTGGGGCGGATGCATCTGGCGGCATTATCATTCGATCAATCGCGTGAAAATTCATTGAGCCTGCCGGGGTGGGAAAAAATTGCGGCCACGATATTGGACCGGGCGGACAGCGTTGAAACCGGGCTGGCACAATTGATTGCCGATGAACTGGTTTTTCTGGCGACGCATTGGCCCGCAGAAAACGCCATTCCGCGCGGTGTTATTCATGCCGATTTATTCCCGGATAATGTGTTCTTTCAGCAGGGAAAAGTTTCCGGCGTGATCGATTTCTATTTTTCCTGCCGCGATTTTCTGGCCTATGATCTGGCGCTGGTCATTAATGCGTGGTGCTTTGACGGATCGCATTTCAGTGCGGAGCGGTGGGGCGCGATGCGGCAGGGTTATACAATGGCGCGTGCGTTAACCGGGGCAGAGCAGGATCTGTTATCAATTCTGTGCCGGGGGTCGGCGTTGCGGATTTTACTGACACGGCTTTACGCGTGGCTCAATCATCCTGCGGATGCGCTGGTAAAACCAAAAGACCCAAAAGAGTACAGTGCAAAACTGAGATGGCATCAGCATGAAAAAATCGGGCGTTGAACTTTTTACGGATGGTGCGTGTAGTGGTAATCCCGGGCCCGGCGGGTGGGGGACCATCATGCGTTTTAATGCCGTTGAAAAGGAATTATCCGGCGCCGAACCACTGACCACCAATAACCGGATGGAAATGCTGGCCGCGATCCGTGGATTGGAAGCGTTGAAGCAGCCCTGTGCCGTTGATCTGTACACCGATAGTAAATATTTACAGCAAGGTGTTCATGAATGGATGAAGGGCTGGAAAGCCAAAGGCTGGCCGGAACGCATCAAGAATCAGGATTTGTGGAAAGAGCTGGATGCGTTGCTGCAAATCCATGATGTGCGCTTTCACTGGGTGAAGGGTCACGCAGGCCATGTTGAAAATGAACGCTGTGACGAACTCGCGCGCATGGCGATCAAAACATTGCTGGCGAAATAACAGCGAATCGTCGAATCGCCGATTCTTTTATATCTGTCGAAAATTTCCGTGAAATGGAACGCCTTGATGCGTCAAAACCCCTTATCCACAGGGGATTCAATGGATTCTGACCAATCCTTGGAATTTTAAGATTCGTTTAAGGTTTGAAATACAAGCTGAACATAACACCGGCACGAACAGACGCATTAAGAACAACAACAACCCATGCTCGCCGGATAACAGGAGGATCACATGACGATCACAGTGACCACACAAGAGATTAAAACAGCACCAGCTTCCACCTCCTCACAGGGAAGAACGACGGAGCAGATCGTCCTGCCTATGCCGCCATCCTTAACAAACCTGGCAGCAGGGCAGGACACCCGGTTCGAGATGGAGGTCTATGCACGCTTTATGCGGCATCTGCGCAATGTTCCGAACAGCCGGATGGAAATTAAAATCCTGTCCTCGATGCGCTTTACAGCAGATATGCTGGATATCGGTGAAGAGCTGGTCGCGAAAACACTCGTTGATCTGGGCCTGCGGGCGCCGCGTAAGGCGTTCCCCGGAACTTTTCTGGACTTTTGTGATAAATGCCTGCTGCGGCGGTCTTGGGAATTGTCGGAAAAGACAGGGCAGATCAGCAGCGATATGGGTGGCTTGCCACCAGCCGTTCTCGCAATGAAAGAACATTGGGAAAATACCGGTGAAGACCGTTTTGGTCCGCTACCTGTTCAATACGCCGTTTATAACACGGGCGCGTTGGTTTAGTCGTTTAGTTTCCAGCTGCGTGCGGCGGAGGAGTCATCAGGACGATTTCTGCTGACGGGTGCGGATAGCAGCGTTGACGCAGAGGGCTGAGGTAACTGTTCTGGTTCTTCCGCACTACTTAATAACCGGTCGAGAAGGCCGCCGAAATCATCCTGTTCCCCCAAGGACGTGTCGTAAGGCTCGGATGATGATGAAAGGGAAGGGGCTGAGAAGCTTCTTCCCTTTCCGCTATTCTGGGCGGCAATCATGGTGTCGCGCCAGATACGGATTGGCATAGAACCACCCGTTACACGTTTCATTGAACTGTTATCATCATTCCCGACCCAGACGGTGGCAATGTAATCATTTGTAAATCCGCTGAACCATGCGTCGCGGAAATCTTGCGACGTGCCTGTTTTACCGGCGGCAGGGACGCCCATTTTGGCCCCTTGGCCCGTACCAAATTCAACCACGCCACGCATCATGCTTTTTAAGTCCTGCATAACACGGGGATCAAACATAGACCGTCCGCCTTGCAGTGGTTTTTGCGGGCGTTCATAAATCAGGACACCGTTTTTATCTGTAATTCTACGGATCGCATAAGGTTTCACGGCATAGCCATCATTAGCAATATTGGCATAGGCCGTTGCCATCTGGATCATCGGAATCCCGCTGCTGCCCAAAGACAGGCTCAGGTCGCGGCTTAACGGGGCTTCGATGCCCAAACGCTTGGCCGTGCCAATGACATAGCCAATGCCAATTTCCTTCGCCAGCTGATAGGAAATCGTATTCAGTGAATAGGCGAGCGCAACGCTCAACGGTACTTCGCCGTAATAATCGCTTTTGAAATTGGTTGGACGATATTTTCCGGTGGTGATCGGGCCATCTACGACAATGGTATTGGGTGTATAGCCGTGTTCCAACGCGGTCAGGTAAACAACGGGTTTAAAGGATGACCCGGGTTGACGATAGGCCTGCGCAGCACGGTTGAACTGGCTGGCCCCGTAATCGCGTCCACCAACCATGGCCAAAACTGCACCATCCCGCGCCAGAACAACAACGGCACCTTGGGAAACATTTTTATCTTTTCCTTCGGCATCAAGGATTTTGCGCAGTGATTCTTCAGCCGCTTTTTGAATGGCGGGAACCAGCGTGGTTTCAATGGTAATGTCTTCATTCGGCGTGCCGATCAACTTGTCCAGATCACCGGTTACCCAATCAGTATAGTAGCGAACATTATCGCCATTGCCCGATTTTTCAACCGGCAGCGGTGGCAGGTCCTTGTCGCTGATATCTGTCTTGTCGTTGATATACCCGGCATCCTTCATCGCGGCCAGCACGGTATTGGCGCGTTCGCGGGACAGGCGTGGATTGCTGAGCGGGGAGTAACGTGACGGAGCCTTTAACAACCCGGCCAGCGTTGCGGATTCGCGCAAATTCACATCACGCGCCGATTTGTGGAAGTAGGTTTGCGATGCGGCTTCAACACCATATGTTCCGGACCCCAGATAGACGCGGTTCAAATAGGCGGAGAGGATTTCATCCTTGCTCAATTTTGCTTCCAGCCAGATGGCCAGCATGGCTTCCTGAATTTTCCGCTTCATCGTGCGCTCGCGGCTCAGGAACAGGTTTTTGGCAAGCTGCTGCGTGATTGTGGATCCGCCCTGAACGACATGACCTTCCAGAATGTTGCGGACCATCGCGCGGGCCAGACCAATCGGGTCAACGCCGACATGTTGATAAAAACGACGGTCTTCAATTGCCAGTACGGCATAGACCAGATGCGGGGGCAGGTCGCTGACATCGACGTTATTGCCTTTTAATTCGCCATAGCGGGCGATGGTATCGCCATCAATATCTTCGACTGTGATGGCGGGCTTGCGTTCAAAGCCGGGACGTTCGATCAGGGAGGGTAATTCAGTCGCGTACCACGCGACCAGCCCGGCAACACCGATAAAACACCATAAACCCGCAACCAGCACAAAATGCGCCGCCCGCGCCAAAAACGGCGGGAAGGATTGATGTTTACGGGAAGAAGACTTCTTCTTCGTTTTTTTCTTACGTTTTGCCATGGCAGGGGTGTAGGCCATTTTGTTCCGGGACGCAAGAAATCCCACGGAAAAACGGCTTCTTAATGACAGGATTTTCAGAGGGGTTTTTAAATGACCGGCGGGGGTGGCTGGTTGGGCGGGATATTGCCGTTCGTCCCTGTCAATTTAAGCCCTTTCCACCAATCCTGAATATCATGCACGATCCGGTTAAAATCAGTGCGCAGGCTTTTGTCATAGGGCGTTTTGGCGACCGTTCCAAAGCGGCGGTCATCGCTGTCAACATAAGCTAAATATGTCTGATGAGGGGTGCCACGCAGGCCGGTTGCGATCAAATGTGAAAAAGTCAGCCCAAATTCCACCGCTTCCTGTAAATCGCTGGTTTTCAAGGTTTTGCAGATGAAATTCAGGGCGTTCATGGTCGCCGGTGTGCAAGGCAGGGGAATGATCTGATTTTGCGACGCAGATTTACGCTGCTTCATATCCTGATAAATATGCTGGGGAACCAGGGGATAGCTGAATTTATCCTGCCCTATGGACTGTTCGATGATCTGGATCACATAGCCCTGAGTGGTTTTTTCCAAGGCTTTTGCGGTTTGCTCAATGGCTTCTGCCAAAACGTCATGAAGCTGGGCTTTCCCGGTGATCTTGGAAAGATCGCCAAGGGCATGAAGCAGATACGCGTCCGTTTTAACCTTTAAAGTCTGGCCCATTTTTTCCGGGCTCTCCCTGTTACTTCAGGAAGTGTAACCGAATCAAGTGCATGGCGTCCATACACCAGACGTGCTGCCGTGCGGCATAAGGCTTTTAAAGAAGGAAAATTGTGGCCAGCCCCAGAAAGGCAAAAAAGCCAACGCAATCCGTAGCCGTGGTCAGGAAGATGGAGGAGGAAATGGCCGGATCCTGCTTGTAATGATTCAGGATCACCGGAATGGCCGCACCGCACGTTCCGGCAACCAAAAGATTGATAATCAGCGCCATGCCGATGACCAGACCCAGAACCGGACTTTGGAACCACAGGGCGGCAATCGTGCCGACCAGAAACCCGAAAATGCAACCATTCACAAAACCAACGGCGCATTCCTTGGCAACGGTCCGCATCGCGTTGGCCCCTGATAATTCCCGCACCGCAATCGCGCGGACGGCAACGGCCAACGCTTGTGTCCCCGCATTACCGCCCATCCCGGCGACAATCGGCATCAGGGCGGCCAAGGCCACAACCTTTTCAATCGTCGCGCCAAAGGCGGAAACAATCGCCGCCGCTACAAACGCGGTGACCAGATTGATGACCAGCCAGCGTGACCGGGAAAAGCTGGTTGAAAAAATAGCCTTATAGCTATCGGCCTCGCCAACCCCGCCCAGTTTCAACATATCTTCCTGGGCTTCTTCATCAATAACGTCAACGACGTCATCGACCGTAATCACACCGATCAAACGATCTTCTTCGTCAACCACCGGGGCAGACATCAGGTTTTCACGGCGGAACAATTGCGCCACCTGTTCCTGATCCATCGTGGCGGGGATGGGGTGCATATCTTCCAACGACAAAGCTTCGATTTTTTCCGAACGCTTGGCGCGGACCAGCCGGTTCAGCGGTACTTCACCAGCAATGTGATAACCCGGATCAATCAGGAAAATATCAAAGAAATCTTCGGGCAGTTCTTCGGCAGCGGCGCGTAAATAATCAATCGTTTTGCCGACCGTCCAGAATTTGGGAACGGCGACAAATTCCCGCTGCATCAATCGTCCGGCAGAATCTTCGGGGAAGCTTAAACCTTCTTGAAGGGTCAGGCGGGTTTTGGCGGATAGGTGGCGGATAATATCATGACGAAAATCTTCATCATCCAGGCTTTGGATAATGTCCAACGCGTCATCACTGTCCAGTTCCGAAACGATGGACGCAATTTTCCAGGAGGGAAGTTCGGGCAGCATGACCCGCCGCAATTCCCATGATAACTCAGAAAAAACGTACGGGTCGAGATTTTCACCGAAATTCTGCAACAGTGTCGTGCGGTCTTCATCACTCAGCTTGGACAGAAGTTCCGCCGTATCTGCGGCGGTCAGTTCTTCCATTTCCTTCAGAACCGTTTCCCGTGCATCGTCATGCAGGGCTTCGGCAATCGTTTCAATCAGGCGATCGCTGATACCGAAGACAATTTCATGCTCCTCGTTTTCCTCGTCCGGAACGGGCGGGGGATTTGCAATGTTGTCTTCTTCAACCATGCGTTACTCCTGAAAAAATCAGACGCTGACGGCGCGTTGCGGCAAAGAACCTTCAGTTTCAGCCTGAAATGCTTGTGCATCAACACAGGCAAAGGCCGTCATGTTCAAAATACCACGCGGTGTCACGGACGGGGTCAGGATATGCATCGGCATCGCCGTTCCCAAAAGGATCGGTCCGATGGAAATGCCTTCACCCAGAATACGCAACATATTGAACGCAATATTGGCCGCATCAACATTCGGCATCACCATAATATTGGCGCTGCCGTGCAGGGTGGAATTTGGCATGGTGGTTTTGCGAATGACTTCGGACAAGGCGTCGTCCGCGTGCATTTCACCATCGATTTCCAGATCAGGCGCGCGTTCACGAATGTCCAGCAACGCTTTCCGCATCCGGATTGCGCCTTCATTATCGTGGCTGCCGAAATTGGAATGGGACAGCAGGGCAACTTTTGGTTTGATCCCGAACCGTGCGACTTCTTCGGCGGCCAGCAAGGCCATTTCTGAAATCTGCGCCGTGCTTGGGGTCGGGTTAATCTGGGTATCGCAGATAAAGTAAGTTCCGCGCGGCAGGATCAGGGCGTTCATCGCCGCCGCCGTTTCAACACCGGGGTTCAGACCGATAATATCAACGACATTTTTTAGGTGGCTTTTGTATGTGCCAATCGTGCCGCAAATGGCCGCATCCGCATCGCCACGGCGAACCATCAATGCACCGATAACGGTGAAGTCGGTCCGCAAAACAGTGCGGGCGAGGGCAGGGTTCACACCCCGGCGTTCCATGATTTCGTGATAATTGGTCCAGTAGTCGCGGTAGCGCGGATCATATTCCGGATCAATCAGTTCAAAATCCTTGCCGATTTTCATCCGCAGGCCCAAACGCTTGACGCGGGTTTCGATGACTTCTTTCCGGCCAATCAGGATCGGTTTGGCAACGCCCTCATCCAGAACCATCTGGACGGCGCGCAAGACGCGTTCTTCTTCACCTTCGCAATAGACAACGCGTTTTGGATCCGTTTTGGCGCGGGCAAAAATCGGGCGCATCACCATGGATGTACGATAGGCATAGCTTTGCAGCTTTTCCCGATAGGCATCCCAATCAGTGATCGGGCGGGCGGCAACGCCGCTGGCGATGGCGGATTTGGCAACTGCAATTGGTAATTCCACGATCAGGCGCGGATCAAATGGTTTCGGGATCAGGTATTCCGGTCCGAATTCCAGATTTTCATCGCTGTAAACGGCTGCGACTTCGGCGGTGGCTTCGCGGCGGGCCATTTCGGCAATCGCTTCGACGCAGGCCAGTTTCATTTCTTCGTTAATCGCCGTCGCGCCGACATCCAGCGCCCCACGGAACAGGAACGGGAAGCACAGGACGTTATTCACCTGATTGGTATAATCGGAACGACCGGTGCAGATAATCGCATCCGGCTTCGCTTCGCGGGCCTCTTCAGGCAGGATTTCCGGGGTCGGATTGGCCAGCGCCATAATCAGCGGGGCGGCGGCCATGTTCTTGACCTGATCCGCTTTCAACGCACCGGCAGCAGACAGGCCGAGGAAAACATCGGCGCCTTCCAGCGCTTCATCAAGGCTGCGGAAATTGGTGTCCGCGGCGAACTTTTCTTTCTCTTCATCCATCTGTTCCTTGCGGCCCTTATAGATGACACCCTTACGGTCAACGACGATAATATTTTTCTTTGGCAAGCCAGCGGAAACAAGCAGGTTAAGGCAGGCAATCGCCGCCGCGCCCGCACCGTTTGCAACCAGTTTAATATCTTCGATCTTGCGGTTTTTAAGCAGCAACCAGTTTTTAAAAGCAGCTGTGACGATGATGGCCGTACCATGCTGATCGTCATGGAACACCGGAATGTTCATACGTTCGCGTAAGGTGCGCTCAATACGGAAGCATTCCGGGGATTTAATATCCTCCAGATTGATCCCGCCAAAGCTTGGCTCCAGCGATGCGATGATTTCAATCAGCTTGTCCGGGTCTTTTTCGTCAATCTCGATATCAATACAATCAATATTGGCAAATTTCTTGAACAGGACGGCCTTGCCCTCCATGACGGGTTTCGACGCCAATGCGCCAATATCACCAAGTCCCAGAACGGCCGTGCCGTTGGATATAACCGCGACCAGATTGCCGCGGCTGGTGTAGTCCAGCGCCTTTAACGGGTCTTTCTCAATTTCTTCACAGGCAAACGCGACGCCGGGGGAATAGGCAAGGGCCAGATCGCGCTGTGTTGCCATTGATTTGGTCGGAACAATCGAAACCTTTCCCGGTGTTGGAAAGCGGTGATATTCCAAGGCGGCTTCGCGCAATGTGTCTTTTTTCATAGTCAATTTCCTGGTGTGTGAAGGACGGCCGAGAAGCCGTGGATAGGGTGGCCCTAACTGACCAGAATTCCATGTTTTTTTCAAGGCGGTAAGTGTTGTGCAACGGCGCGGGGCGCGGTTGCATTTTTTGCAGGTGTGCAGTGCAAGAAGGGGTTTTGAAAAAGCCGAAAAGAAAACCTGTTGGTGCGGCCAAGAAGACTCGAACTTCCACGGGGGTTAGCCCACAGCGACCTCAACGCTGCGCGTCTACCAATTCCGCCATGGCCGCACACAGGGTAGGCTAGGGAACTTTAAAGTCACGCCTGAGGTGAACGCAACGCCATGTGATTATCAAATGTCCGTTGCCACCGCAAGGGCTAAACGCTATGTATTAATCTATGGAAATTCTGACCGCCACAGCCCCGGTTGCCTATGATGATGCGCTCCAGACAATGGAAGCGCGGGTGGATGCCATTCATCAGGGGCAGGCTGGTGATCTTTTATGGTTGCTGGAACACCCGGCCATTTATACGGCAGGGACCAGCGCCAAAGCCGATGATCTGCTGAATTCCCGGTTTCCGGTTTTTCAGACCGGGCGGGGTGGGCAATACACTTATCATGGCCCCGGCCAGCGCGTTGGGTATTTGATGCTGGATTTAAAGAAACGCCAGCAAGTTCCTGATATTAAAAAATATGTCTGGCAATTAGAAGAATGGATTATCCTCACGCTGGCCCAATTTGGCGTGGTGGGTGAGCGACGCGAAAGCCGTGTTGGAATCTGGGTTGTGACCCCGTTGGGTGAGGCCAAGATTGCTGCAATTGGCGTTCGTGTCCGCCACTGGATCGCCTTTCACGGTGTATCCATTAACCTTGATCCCGACCTGTCGCATTTTTCCGGTATTGTTCCGTGCGGGATTTCTGAATACGGCGTGACGTCACTGCGGCAGCTGGGGGTCAATATTTCAATGGCTGATCTGGATCTGGCGTTGATCGCGGCGTGGCATCAGGTTTTTGGCGATAAAGACGTTGCGTTGCGGTGTGCCATATAAGCCTGCAGGGTCCGTGACAGATCGGTCAGGGTTTTTTGAATTATGGCTGCCCTGCTGGGGCGGAAATCCAGTGTGTCTTGGTTCATATACAGGTCGCGGGCGATTTCAAACTGTATGCTGTGAATGCCGCCGGGAACATTATTGGTCTTTTGAATGGTGGCGCCGCCGGAAAAGAATGTCCCATTGAAATCAACGGAATAGGACCGTTCCTTCAGAAAATTTTCAATGTAATCCCGAATGTCCCGGTCGCATGATTTGCCATTCAAATCCCCCAGAATAATGTCTGCCTGTGGCTGGTCCGGATTGCGATGGGCTGAATGCATATTCAGATGCAAAATCTGATCATGCTGGTTGCGGCTGGCGGTCAGCAGGGCGTCCAGTTGCTGGTAATAGGGGTGATAGTAAAGTTGCAGCCGTCTTTCGCCTTCGACAGCAGTCAGCCTTGCGGCGTCATTGTAAATCGCGGTCAGTCGGTTGGTGCGCGGCCCGGCAAAAACGGGGAAAATTCCAGCATTTCGAGAGGTATAGAATGTTTCCTTTACAGGCAGCTTCCATTCGCCATGGATGCGGGCCGGGTCCACCTCATATTCATGCCGGTTCAAATCGATACAGCTGCGATGAACCTTTGACTCTAAAACCGGGCTGCCCGTTGCGGGAATGCCGGACAGCAGTCGATGAACGTGCGGGTCATGCAAATGCATCAAATCCCGGCGGTTACAGGCATAGCGAAAATGGCGCGGCAAATATTCGCCACTATGGGGCGAGTCAAAAACCACGGCGGATTTCAAATCCCCCGATGGAAGGTGAAGGCGAAGATAGGGCGAAGGCTGGTGGGTCATCCACCTTGTATACTAATCAGCGGCAAGGCTGACAAGGTTGCTGGTGGCATAGGCACCGCAATGGTGAATGAAATTTTCAAGATCGTCTTTTAATGCATTGAAATTATTTGTTCTTTTTGATCTGTTTTCATCCCAGTACAAGGCCTTGCTGATTTCCAGCTGGATCGAATGCCGCCCCCCGGCAGGATAGGCGGACCGCCTGACGATCTCTACCCCCTTATACGGATTATTGATGGCAACCTTGTATCCCATCCCGCGCAGGCAATCGCGTAAGGCGTGCGTGAAATCCAAACCACAGCTTGTCCCGTCACGATCCCCCAGAACAAAATCCGGCTGGCGGTTCATGATGCCATGGGTAACCGGCAGGCGCAGGGAGGGCATGGAATGACAATTAACGTGCCAGACCTGCCCAAAATTATAATGCGCATCATCCAGCAATGTTTTCAGCGCCGCATGATAGGGGTGGTAATAGTCATCCAGCCTGCGCTGGATTTCCGAAACATTAAGGGCGCGGTTATAAACGGGCTGCCCCGGTTTAACCAGACGGCGGATCAGCCCGATCCCGGCATAAGATCGGGGTGTGGGATTCAACGGCCCGGGCCAGCGTTCGGAGAGTAATTCCGTATCAATATCATCGGCGGCGCGGTTCACATCAATATAGGTCCGGGGGAACAGGGCGCACAGCAATGTGGCCCCATGTCTTGGAACCGTGTCAAACAGGACATCAACATCATTATCCTCCGCCCGGACCAGCGCATCATACGGACAGGCATAGTTAAAATCCGCCGGGTAATCCCGTCCGCTATGGGGGGAGTCAAAGACCAGCGGCAAGGCGGGCTGGTCAGGTTTGGTAATCTGGTAAATCGGTCCGGCCATCATGATAACCCCAATACGCGCTGGAGTTTCAGGCGCAGGGAGTCCTGCGGCCAGTCCACCTGACAATATTGTAAGGTCACGGCGGCAACAAAATCATTCTGGGCCTGTTTTAAGGTTGCGCGTATGTCGGCCAAGGGCAAATCGGTGTGAAGGCCGCGCAGCGTTTCACTGAAACAGGTAAAAGCCGCAAAAAGACTGGGCGCGGCCAGGGAGGCTGATTGGACAAGGGGGTTTCGGGCCAGCCATTGATCCAGCTGGTGCGCCGGAATGGGCGGGCTGTGATTGACCGACAGGGCGGTCCATTTCAAACCGGGGTTGCGGATGTGCAGGCTTTTAACCGTCTGGTCAACGGCCAGGCCTTGTAAATCATACGGGGACCCCAGCGACCGGAAATGTGCCGTGGCAACACCATCCTTACCGTTCAGAAACGTGACCGGGATGGCAATATCGGGTTTGGGGGACATGGACACATTGCGGTAGAAATTCCAGAACGGATCATCAACATCCGGGATGACGTGCCCGATATCGCTGGCGGCTTTCCGAAACTTGGCGTCGATCTTACCCATTCCTGCCTTTTTATGTTGGGGCGGTCTTTACGCCTTATCCATAAACTATTATAAGTGTTAACGTTTTATCGTAAACCCCATCGCTTTACAAACCGCTAACGCAGGTCCTTTCCATGCATGATATTAATGCCATCCGCAAAAATCCCGAAGCCTTTGATCAAAACTGGGGCCGTCGGGGATTGTCTGCGCAAACGCCTGCGATTTTAAAGCTGGATGAGGAGCGCCGCGCGGTTCAGACGGAGATGCAAAACCTGTTGCAACGCCGGAATGAGGCATCAAAACAAGTCGGCGATTTGAAAAAATCCGGGGGCGATGCCACCGCGCTGATGGCCGAAGTCGCCAGCATGAAGGACCGCACGACCGAGCTGGAACAGCGCGAAACGACTCTGGCGGAATCCCTGAACCTGCATCTGTCGAGCCTGCCCAATATTCTGGATACGGATATTCCAGCCGGGGCGGATGAGAATGACAATGTTGAGGTTCGCACCTTTCTGGAACCCACACGCCTGAACAGCGAAGCCGCTGACCATATCGCCATTGGTGAAAGCTTGGGGATGATGGATTTTGACACGGCAGCCAATATGTCGGGCAGCCGTTTTGTCATGATGTATGCCGGGTTGGCACGGCTGGAACGGGCGCTGGCGCAGTTTATGCTGGATACGCATACGGAAGAAAACGGCTATACCGAAGTATCACCACCGCTGCTGGTGCGGGACAATGCTGTTTATGGCACAGGCCAGTTACCAAAATTTTCCGAAGATCTGTTCAAGACCACAACCGGCCACTGGCTGATCCCGACGGCGGAAGTTTCGCTGACCAATATCGTGGCCGATTCCATTCTGGATGAGGAGACATTGCCTCGCCGCTATACCGCCTTTACCCCTTGTTTCCGGTCCGAAGCCGGGGCGGCGGGGAAGGACACGAAAGGCATGATCCGCCAGCATCAGTTCTACAAGGTTGAAATGGTGTCGGTGGTAAAACCGGAAGACAGCGCTGCAGAACATGAACGCATGACACAATGCGCGGAAAATATCCTGCGTAAATTGAACATTCCGTTCCGAACCATTTTACTGTGTACCGGGGATATCGGTTTTGGCGCGCGCCGCACCTATGACATTGAAGTCTGGTTGCCGGGTCAGCAACGCTTCCGCGAAATTTCAAGCTGTTCCAATTGCGGAGATTTTCAGGCCCGGCGGATGAAGGCCCGTTTCCGCGCCAAAGGCGAAAAAGAAACCCAGTTCGTGCATACGCTGAACGGTTCAGGTCTTGCCGTGGGGCGGACATTGATTGCCGTCATGGAAAACTACTATGACCCCGCCGATGGCGGCATCGTCGTTCCAGACGTGCTGAAACCCTATATGGGGGGTGTTACGAAGGTAATGCCGCTGGCGAAGTAGGGCCTAAGGGCAATTAAGCTTTCCCTCTACGGCGCGGCCCCCGGTTTTACCGAGGCCGGTGATATTCAGTTTTTTGCCAATGCCGTCCAGAACGGCTTGTGTGGCTGATCCGCCCAAGGCGCCGGTCACGCTTTTTTGCGGGCAGGTTGTTTCTGTGGCATCTGGCGTTTTGGGCTGGTCTGCGCCAGTTGATGCGGGCAGGGACGAGCAAGCGGCGGCGCTGAAACACAGGGCAATCATGGCTGTTTTCATCAGGGTGTTTTGCATTTCAAATCCTTACGCTGAGTGATCTGTGCAGGACTTTAATACAAAATCCCGGCACAATCAATAATTATGTAAATAAATATTAGGCAATGTTAATAAAATCTAAGGGAGTTACCCATAATATACCCTTATGCGTGCGTATCTTATGTTCAGGAGTGTCCATGTCCTCATCCATTAAAATTTCTCATGAAGACACGCTGTATAGCGTTGCGGATAAGGAAATCGCCAAGGGTTTTAACGCCGCTGCCGGTTTTGACGGTTTTGCCCCGTCCGCCCAGCTATCCTATAACAAATCCAGTCTTGATAAGAAGGGCGAAGGCATGATGACCAGCGCCGGTATCCGGGCTACGCTGGGCGAGGGGATCGTTGCCGGGGGTTCAGTTGTTCAGAAATGGACTGTCCCGGTTGATGGTAACAGGCTGGATGTAATGGCCGGTGGGGCGCTGGAAGCATCCACGCGCACGGGACGGCTGGATGCATCGGTTGGAATGCGGGCCGATTATGTCCGTAAAGACGGCCTTAGCCCATATTTCACCGCGATTGCGTCCACCCGCGAAGATCGCAATCTGACGATTGGGGCCGGGGTCTGTAAAGATGTTCAGATTTCCGTTCTGCCCGAAGCTACCGTATGCGGTGGTGTGGAAATGCGCGGGGACCGTCCCGCCGCTGCCTTCAGCATTGGTCGGTCTTTCTAGGGTATAAACACCAAATCCCTGCTTGTCCCGCTTGGGATGAGCCGTTAGAATCCGCCTGATGAATATGCCCGCCACACAGACGCCCGCCCGCGTCATCCGTCTGATTATGCATCTGCGCAATGCCGGTATCACCGATACCAGTGTTCTTGGCGCGTTGGAGCGCATTCCGCGCGAGATCTTTATTCCAAAACAAATGCACGATCAGGCTTATGAGGACATCGCCCTGCCGATTGGCCGGGGCCAGACGATTTCACAGCCTTTCGTCGTTGCCTTTATGACACAGGCGCTGGAATTAACCGATCGCACGAAGGTCTTGGAAATCGGCACCGGGTCGGGGTATCAGGCCTGCGTTCTGTCCAAGCTTTGCCGTCGGGTGTATTCGATTGAACGGCATAAGCCGCTGCTGGAAGGGGCGGAACAGATTTTCGAATATTTGCGCCTGCGCAATATTACCGCGATATGCGGGGACGGGATGAAGGGGTGGCCGCAACAAGCGCCGTTTGACCGCATCATCGTCACGGCGGGTGCAATGGATCGTCCGCCACAGGCCTTGCTGGATCAATTGGCGATTGGTGGAATCATGATTATTCCGGTCGGCAAAAGCGGTCATCAGGTTTTGCGGCGTTATAAAAAGGAAGCCGATGAAACCTATGCGGTGCGGGATTTGATGCCCGTGCGCTTTGTTCCCTTGTTGCCCAATATTGCGCGGGCCACAGAAAACGCGGATGACCCGACCGATGCTGAACGTCCGTAATCACATGATCAGGCGCTGGAAGCTGCTGCTGCTCTGTGTGGTTGCGGTATCGCTTCTGGGCTGCGGACGGCAGGGCGGGCCAGCCCCGGTTTTCAAATATGCACAACGCGAAGGCGCGGGCAGCACCGGTATTCATACCGTTGTTAAAGGCGAAACAGTGGGTGAGCTGGCAAAGCGTTATAATCTGGTCCTGCGCGATATTTTGATCGTCAATAAACTGGAAGCGCCCTATGCCCTGAAAATCGGGCAGCGCTTAAAATTGCCCGCGCCACGCACCTATAAAGTCCGCAGCCGCGATACGGTCAATTCCGTAGCCAAAACTTTTGGTACCAGCGCCAGTCAATTGGTACGCTTGAACCGTTTGAACGCCCCCTATGCATTGAAGCGCGGACAGGTTTTAAAAATTCCTGTTGTTGCGGGAGCGGAA
>CAACXI010000045.1_pt1 | contig 47465 bp, 42 predicted proteins | sample 2275891 | NCBI WGS metagenome assembly CAACXI01 (sample SAMEA5312484, study PRJEB27640) | indoor metagenome | biome: indoor environment; feature: controlled; material: polymer antistatic dissipative epoxy resin | place: Italy | collected 2014-05-27 | reverse complement strand
CTTCGCGGCAGCATTGACGATCTTTACGGCGTGCGGCGGTATCTTGATGGTTGGCGTGGTGTATGGCCGTAATTCAATTCAATAGTCGTTCTCACAGGCTAATTTCATCCATATATCCTCCCGTCGGGATATTTGATGAATTCGGCACCTTGGAAGATGCGCAAGCGGCCATGGAACTTGAAAGCTTGACGAATGACCGCACCACCGGTGCCCTTGGCAGACTTGCTGCAATTCCCCCAGAGGATTGTACGGTCGGAGCCGCAGGTTCGAATATGGCTATGGCTGCTTTTTTACATCCCGCACCTAATGGGGGTCGCTTTAACACGGAAAGCCTAGGTGCTTGGTATGCAGCACTTTCGGCGGAAACAGCAATCCACGAAACCTTACACCACCATAATCGCAGATTACGGGCCTCGGCGAGCGGTTTTCCTAACAAGATCCAGATGCGGGAATTACTCAGCACGCCAACAGCCGCCTTGGAAGATTTAACCTCCGAGCATAATACTCGCCCCGACCTTTATCACGAGAATGATTACTCGGCATCTCAGGCTTTTGGCGAACAACTCCGGCAAGCTCGGTTAGATGGGATTATCTACAATAGCGTACGTCATAATGGCGGGACCAATATTGTAATATATCGTCCCAGACTTCTAGTCCCAGTTATTCAGGGAGATCATTACGAATACACTTGGGATGCAGCTGGGCAGCATACAGTGCAAAGGTTAACCAATATTCAAATTTGATATTGAGAAGCTTATGCGGGCACTTGAAACGCCGTGTATATTTTCTTGCGCATCAAGTCGTCGCAAGCGCCGTACTTATCGTAGAGAACAATCATTTTGTCTATCTGCTCCTTGGAGCGAAGAGGCAAAGCATTAATTTCTACAAGTTCTTCCGGGCTAAAAAATTTGGGAAGATGGCTATATAAATCGGTTGTAGGTTTAACCATCTGGGAAAAAATAAGATTGAATGCCATTCGCACCATATTAGCATCCCACAGGCGGATGCATCTGCGATAATCAGACACTGGTAATGGCAGTCTATTTTCTATTTCCTTTATCAGCCAATCATAGAAATTGACAAGCCGCTCATTGTAATTCTCGAATAATGATCTTATATCAATTTTTTCCTTATCCATCATGTATACGATGGCCCCTGCGGTAAACTCGCCTTCATGTTTTAATTTTTCACAATCAAACTCAAAATGACTCGTCTTTTCCTTACCTGAATATTTTAGTGACCAATTTGATTCGTGAAAAAAAGCATGATTCAGGTTATTGCGAATACTTTTAATAAATTCATGCTGACTCGTATCGAAAATTTTCATTCTCATAGAATGAAAATCAGGGATATCAATTTGATCATCTTTTGGCTCTTTATTTGCCTGCTTTACAATTCGTCGCGTCATATCGATTAATATTACCGCTGAGGAGCATGTAGAAAATATTTCTTTGCGGCATTTGATCTCAAATTTCTCTAATTCATGGGATCGGGGGCGTGCAAATAAGGTCGGGTCCTTAGCAGATTCATGAAATAAGTCAAAACTAGCAATGAAATCCGAATAGCATTTTTGATGCATTTCGAGTGTCCGCTTTAAGGACTCTATGGCATTTTCTAATTTGTGCCCGGGATGCTGGGACATAATATGATGTCGATCCCACCCGCCTTGATAAATTAATTCCTTCAAAACATTTTCTGGGACCGGGACTATAGAGACGCCAATTTTAAGCTGCTCAATTTTTTTGCTTTTTTGATCTTCCATCATTTTTACGACATTACCAAATGATTGGTTGTCGATAATTATACTGTTTTGCATCTTTTTCCTATTGTCTGGTTAATTCCAGCGGTAACAAATATAGGCAGCCACATGGCTGCACTCCTCGATTTAGACAGTGGGGTTTGTTTAAAGAATTATAGCAGGGCTACTTCAACGATGGACACTTGATTACTTAAGTCTCCGGTCTGATTCATATTACCAGAATAATTCAAGTTCGTAATTTATGACGCGACGAAAAAGCTGTTTTTCTTTACTATCCCGAACTACGTAGCAGCTAAAAATTTGCACAGGTGATCGGACCACGCTAATATAACGTTACCTTCTGGTATTAGGGTTCTCCTTGCGGATTGCCATGTTTAATAATGGGAATGTGCTACTAGGTGTAATGCTTGGATACGACTTTGTTGTATTCCTTGTGTCGCTCCTCCTTGGTCACTAGACCTTGGCTGTGTGTTTCACATGGCCGGGCTGCCAGAAGGCAGACTTGAAGGAGAATTGTATGAAACAAGACAAGAACCCTGGTCAGGTGCAAAAATGGTTCGTCAAGACGGCAAAGGCGCTTTATGTGCTGATGCGCTGGGCGGATTTCATTATGCACCTGACTGGTGACTACTTTAAAGAGCGCACATGCAACGTAATTATGATCTTGCCTTCAGAACATCGCAAAAACGCTGGATTTATGTTCCGACCGACCAATGCCGCATAAAAGGCGTGGAAATTACCGGCTCAGTCTTCAGCAAATGGACACCACCTGAATATTTCTATCATTTCCGTCGTGGCGGTCACATTGCAGCCCTTGAGGTTCATGGAAGAAATGAGTTCTTTGCCAAAGCAGATATAAAGCAATTCTTTCCCAGCATTTCCAGGAATCGCGTACTGGTTTCACTAAAGAAAGCGGGTTTCCCGTTTAGAGAGGCAGATGAAATGGCTGACTGGAGCTGTGTTGTCTCGAAGGGAAATAGAACTTCACGCATTCTTCCGTACGGTTTTATACAGTCCCAGATTCTTTCTGCCCTATGCTTGGATAAATCAGCCATAGGGTCATTTTTGAGAAGTCTAAATCCACTAATCACATTATCAGTTTATGTAGACGACATCATACTGTCTTCGAATGACAGGAATATGCTGGATCAGGAATACAGAAGGCTGGCATCAGCGATCAATCAATCTGGCTTCATCCTGAATGAAGAAAAATCTCACGGCACAGAAGAAGTGCTGACGGCCTTCAACATAAATCTGGAAGACGGTGACCTGGAAATTGAGGACAGTCGTTTTGCCGAGTTTATGGATGCGATATCTTCCACACAGGAAAGAAAGTCAGAAGCAATTATAAGCTATGTGACACGGGTTTCAGCCAGTCAGGGTAACATGCTGCTCGAACGCTATCAGAGCCTGATGGAAACAAGCAATGCGGCACCGGCAACTGCCTAACAAGGCGGTAATAAGGCCAGCCTCAAAAATTCTGCATAAGATTCAAAGAGCTACGCCCCCGACCCACTCACTATAGCTGAGAAGGTCTATCTCCCGGTTTCAGGAGAAGCCGCTTCAGGAGTCCCCATTTGGGCAATCCCGCCTGACCTAGGGTAGCAGCAATCTTGTCGGTGTAGATGAACTCAGAAAAAGCTATGTGACCGCCCTGCAAAGTGCTGACCGGGAAGATATCGGGCCGCTATTGGTTTTCGCCCGCTCCTGAGTCGGGTCGTGGTCACCGCCCAAGACTATAGTAGGTCGCTGCGCTGGCTGTGTCGTTGCCGAGAGCCATATTAGCCTTTAAACATCTTTCCTCTGAACCAGAAAGCAACGCTGACCATAGCGATCAGGACAGGTACCTCTACCAAGGGACCGATAACGGTCGCAAAAGCAACTGACGATCCTAACCCGAACGCAGCTATAGCCACAGCAATCGCCAGTTCAAAGTTATTGCTGGCGGCGGTGAAGGCAGCAGCGGTTGTCTTGCCGTAATCAGCGCCGATGATTTTTCCCATGATAAAGCTGACAAAGAACATGATAACAAAATAGATCGCCAGCGGGATGGCGATACGGATCACATCCAGCGGCAATTCCAGCACCATGCCGCCTTTGAGTGAAAACATAGCCAGGATCGTGAGAAGTAATGCGATCAGCGTAACTGGCCCAATCTTTGGCAGGAAAGTGTTTTCATACCAGTCGCGGCCCTTTTGTTTTAGAAGAATCTTGCGCGTCAGAAATCCTGCAAGGAAGGGGATACCAAGATAGATAAAGACGCTTTCTGCAATCGTAGAAAAGCTGACATCGACGATATGGCTTTCAAGCCCGAACATGGGTGGCAGGACGCTCAGGAAAAACCACGCATAAACACTGAAAAACAAAAGCTGGAAGATGCTGTTGAATGCCACAAGCGCAGCAACGTATTGATTGTCGCCCTCGGCCAGTTGATTCCATACGATCACCATCGCGATGCATCGGGCAAGGCCAATCAAGATCAGGCCTGTCATATATTCGGGATAATCATGCAGGAACAAAACAGCCAGACCAAACATCAGGAACGGCCCAATCAGCCAGTTCTGCACCAATGACAGCAGCAGGATTTTCCAGTCTTTGAATATGAGGGGCAGCTCTTCATATTTGACCCGCGCCAGTGGCGGATACATCATAAGGATCAGGCCGATGGCGATGGGGATATTTGTCGTGCCGATAGACAGGCTGTTTAAAAACTCCGGCGCACCTTTATAAATTGACCCGATAGCAACCCCAGCAGCCATGGCGACAAAAATCCAGAGCGTTAGGTAACGGTCAAGGAAGGAAAGACGGCGGGTGCAGGATGTCATGTATTTTTCTTTCTACTTTGTATTAAAAATCCATTCAGACGGCGGGTAACAAGTCGAGCCGTCGCAAGCTTGCGCCTTGAGTTTTAACTCTGCGTCATCAGGCGAAAGTGTAATGGAAATAATTGTTTGATCTTCATAAACGGCGAGCTGGCCCAAAGGGGTATCAATCATCTTTCCTTTTGGGTATTCGATTGCCGCTTTAGCACCCATTACCTCTGTCGGGACTAAGAAATCCATGGTCACCTGATTGGCATTAATATGCCAGCCAGCCTGAAGGCTCAGGGTAATCTGCGCTTTCGTATCTGATATTTTTTCAAAGGTGGCGGAAAGAACAGACCTCGTTTCAAAGGTATCTATTTGAGCCTTGCTTGGGTTGGGACAAACAAAGTATAGCGCGACAAGGGCAATAAATATGAAGGTCTTGGTGGTGAACGGCATTACACAACCTCCAAAGCAAGCGCGATACCTTGACCGCCACCAATGCAAAGCGTGACAATACCTCGTGTCAAACCATCTCGTTTCATTGAGTGAATGAGTCGCGTTGTTAAAATCGCGCCACTCGCGCCAATCGGGTGACCGTGGGCAATAGCCCCGCCTTCAACATTGACGATGCTTTCGTTAAAGCCCAGCTCTCGGGTGACTGCAATTGCAATCGCGGCGAAGGCTTCGTTTATCTCCACGCGCTCTACATCTGCAATTTTCCAGCCCGCGCGTTGCAATGCTTGCTGGACCGCCGGGACAGGGCCGATGCCGAACATGCCCGGCTCCACCGCACCGAGGCCATAAGCGACAATACGCGCTACAGGTGTAAGGTTATAATTTTTGACTGCGTCTGAAGATGCGAGAACCATGGCTGACGCCGCCGAGTTCAGGCCTGGTGCGTTTCCGGCGGTGATTGTTCCGTCTTTACGAAAGGCAGGCTTTAGTTTGGCAAGGCTCTCTGCAGTCGTATCGGGACGGTTATGCTCGTCCTTTTGAAATAGTTCCGTTCCCTTGCGCGAAGCGATTTCAACAGGCGTGATTTCATCATCGAATTTTCCTTCCGCCTGCCCGCTTGAAAAACGCTGCTGTGAGCGTAGCGCCCATGAATCCTGCTCTTCTCTGGTGATATTGTATTTTTTAACAAGGTCTTCCGTATGCCAGCCGGAATGCTCCCCCGAAAAGGCGTCGTTGAGGCCGTCATGCAGCATACTGTCAATAATTTTACCCTCGCCCATACGGTATCCCCAGCGGGCAGAAGGCAAAAGGTAAGGGCATATATCCATATTCTCCATACCTCCGGCTACCGCGCATTCGATATTACCGCTCGCAATCTCCAGATAAGCCGAGACAATCGCCTGAGCGCCGGAGCCGCAGACACGGTTGACCGTAAAAGCGGGCACAGAAGCCGGGACACCGCCGCCGATAGCGGCCTGCCGCGCCGGGTTCATGCCCGCGCCTGCCTGTATGACCTGTCCCATGACAACGGCCTGAATAGATTCTGGAGAGATTCCAGAACGCTGAATTGTTTCGCGGATCACCGTACTGCCTAAGTTGGCAGCAGGGACTGTCTTCAGGCTTCCGCCAAAAGTTCCAATTGCCGTGCGGACGGGGGAACATATAAAAATTTCAGTGGTCATGGTCTAGCTCCTGAGAATTATTTCCAGGCAAACAGAATAATTCATCCGCATGCATGGCTATATTTTCTACCTGTATCGTAGGGTGGGAAATATCGAATTTGTCTTTCAGGTCATGACTTATGCGGGCCAAGAACTGATCGTCTATCTGCGTAACATCGCGGACGATATGAACCGTAAGGGCGATTTGCGCCGTGCTGAGTGCCCATATGTGCAGATCATGGACACCTTTAACACCTGGCTGACGGCGCAGATAGTCTTCTACCTCTTTAGTGCTGATGTGCTCCGGAACGCCAGCCATTGTGAGATGAAGGGACGATTTTAGCAGCTTCAGGCTACTGATCCCGATGACTAGACAGATTAAAACGCCCATCAATGGATCAATCCAGTATGCGTCTGTAAAGAATATGATGGCTCCTGCAATGACGACCCCTGCGGAAACGGCGGTATCAGCGGCCATGTGCAGAAACGCCCCGCGAATATTCAGGTCGTGCTTTTGATCTTTCATAAATAGAAAGGCTGTAATGCCGTTAATGACAATTCCAAAGGCGGCAACTGCCATTATAGAAACGGAATGGGGCTGTTCAGGAGTGCCCTCAAATAAACGTCCCAGAGATTCATAGAGTAATGCGCCGATGGCAATCATTAGCAATACGCCATTGGTCAAAGCCGCAAGGATGGTGGCTTTTCCAAAGCCATAAGTATGTTTGTAGGATGATTTCTTTCTTAATAGTGAAATGGCAAACCATGCCAGAAGAAGAGAGCCAACATCACTCAAATTATGACCAGCATCGGAAAGCAGGGCGAGCGAGTTGTATTTCCATCCCGCAAGGGCTTCAACAACAACATAAGCGATATTCAGGCTTATGCCGAGCAGGAAGGCCATATTGAAATTCGTCGTAGCAGCACCATGCTCGTGTCCGATGCCACTCATGATAAGGTTTCCGCCCGGACAAGTTCGCCTTTAATTTCCGTGCCTGCAACAAGGGTGTTGAACACTGTGCCGTACTTGCGGATATTTTCATGTAGTAAGTTCAGCCGATGGTCTGGTTCACCACTGTCCACGACTAGCCTGTATGCAACGTCGATAAGTTTGGGTGGCGACTCCTGACGCTTGGCTGTGATGGTGACTTCGATACCCTTGATATCCATTTTAAGCATAGGCGTGACGCGCTCGATGCTTTTGATCATGCAGGCCGATAATGCGCCCAGCAAAAGCTCAGCAGGATTGAACGCATCGCTTCTTCCTGCCAAATCAGTATCCAGAATTATAGATGCGTTTTTGCAGAAGGCGGTGCTTCCATGTGAGTCAACTCTTTTGGCGGATACCTTGAACTCCATCACAACTAGCCTTTCATTCTGTGGTTTTTCCGTCGAAATGCTCTTCTGAAATGTCAGCTTTGGTGGCATGTATCGTGCCGTCACGATGTTCAGGCGGCGCGTAGAGCGTATATAACAGCAAGGCTTGGTCGCCAGTATTAACCAGGTTATGCTTGGCACCCGCAGGAACTATCATCGCATCGCTACTTTTAACATTCGTTCGATTTCCATCGATCCAGATTTCACCAATGCCTTTTTCAACGCGGAAAAACTGGTCGCGATCCTCGTGTGTCTCCTCGCCAATCTCTTCTCCTGGCTGGATAGCCATCAATACGAGTTGCAAATGGCCTCCGGTATACAGCACCCGGCGAAAATCAGAGTTTTCTTCGGTTAGCTTCTCGATGTTCGCTATAAAACCCTTCATCAATTCATCTCCTCGTTTGTCCGTTAAGTTATTTTGGTTTATTTAAGCCACGACCGCACAGTGTCAGCCGAAGGAACGCCGCCTGAGTGAACAATCTTACCGTCAATCATCACGGCGGGCGTAGTCATGACGCCATTTTTGACGATTTCTATCTCATCAGTGACTTTGGTAATATGAACAGGAACCCCCTTCTTCCCAGCTTCACCTTCAATGATCTGAATTGTATTCTCGCAGCGCGAGCAGCCTTTGCCCAGTACGGTAATATCCATTTTTTAGCCTCCAAAAATAAAGTTGAACAGGTAGCCAACGCCAATAAAAGAAATAAGCAAAAAGACGACCAGGAAGATCAGCATTTGTGGTTTCAAAACTTTCCGCAAAATTACAAACTCAGGCGGCGAAATCGTCACAACACTCATAATGAAGGTCAGAATCGTGCCGACAGGAACACCCTTGCTGAGCAACACTTCAGCTACGGGAACAATACCCGCCGCATTGGAGTAAAGCGGAATGCCAACCAGCGCGGCTATGGGTACGGCAAAAATATTTCCTGCGCTTGCATTCTCAATAAACCATTCACGAGGCACATAACCATGTAGTCCGGCACCAAGACCCACGCCCAAAAAGACGTACAACCAAACCCGTTTTATGATGTCAATCACTTCGCCACGGGCAAATCTTTCACGCCATTTCCAGCTAGAAGCTTCTTCCGCTGTTTCTGGTGCGGGCATCTTTATATCCCAGACATAAGGTTCTACCCAACGCTCAAGCTTTAGTGAATCTATCAAAAACCCGCCAAGAATGCCGACAATAGAACCAACAACAATGTATGTCACTGTAAAACCAATCCCCATCGCCTCACCCAGCAAGACTACGACCACTTGATCCACCATTGGGGATGTAATCAAAAAAGCCATCGTGACGCCAAGCGGAATCCGTGCGGATAAAAATGCAATAAACAACGGGACAGAAGAACAAGAGCAAAACGGCGTGACGGCTCCGAGAAGTGCGGCTAGAATGTAGCCTGTGAAGCGGGATTTACCCGTAAGCCATACGCGGACCTTTTCTGGCGACACATAGGATCGCGCAAGTCCTATGATATAGATCATCAAAGCCAGTAAGAAAAATATTTTGGTCGTATCTTCGATAAAGAAATGAACGGCATCAGCCAGCTTTGTTCCTCTTTCAAGGGAGAACAAATCATAGGCCAGCCAGTCTGCTAGGTGGGTGAATATTTCAAGCATTCTCTAGATATTCATCAACCCATTCCTTCAGCATATTAAAGGCTTCGTCAAAAGCGGCTTCGATCTGGGCATCCGTGCCTGTGGCTTTGGCGGGGTCGGGCGTACTCCAGTGCAGCTTTTTGGCAGGACCTATAAAGACAGGACAGCTTTCTGCCGCTGCCGCGTCGCAAACAGTCACAAGTAGGTCAAACGACTGCCCTGCAAATTCGTTCCATGATTTGCTGCGCGGGTTGCCTGGATCGATTCCGTGACGTTTCAGGGTTTCGATAGATTTAGGGTGAACGTAGCCAGCCGGATTACTGCCTGCACTGACAGCCTCAATACTTCCTTTGCCAAGCTGATTGAACAATGCCTCCGCCATTACCGAACGGCATGAATTTCCAGTACAAAGAACAAGAACACGGCTTCCCATTAACAGCAGCCTCCTTTAGGTGAGCAGCACGATGCTGCCTTGGCGGGCATCTTTTCGGGAGGTATGCCGCAGGCATCCTTTGCCAAACAGTCGGTTTGTTTGTTCGTCAGGATAAAATCCTTGCCATCAAACTCAAGGCCGAACTTGCCAATCGTGCTTTGCTGATATTCGACTTCGATATCCAGATTATCGGCATCTCCCAGTACTTTTTTAGAAATATCCAGAATGCGTAAGAACTTCTGCGGCGCAAGACGATGATCGTAATCACCTGCTTCCCAGAGTTGAAAATTAACAACCGTCTCTTTGCGCTCTACGCCGCCACAATCAATAAAATGCTTCGTAACCAGCCCGACTTCCGTGACATGAAAGTGTTGCGGCACATACGATCCGTCCGGCAGCTTGAAGTTTATGGCAGGCAATTGCCCGAGGGACTGCTTAACATCTGAGAGTTTCATGATTTTTTCTCCTTTTTTGGCTGGCAACAATTCATAAGCTCGATTACGGAGGAGCCTTTTTTCTTATCTTGGCGGATGCTGGCAAATTCGACGCGGCAACAATCTTCGATCATGTAGCGGATGAGTCCGGTAAAAAACTCGAAATTGGCACTATAGATAATAGAGCGGCTTTCCCGCCGTGACAGGATCAGTCCCGCATTGCTCATGTGTTTGAGGTGAAAGGACAGGCTGTTGTGCGGAATGTCCAGCTTGTCGCTTAATGCCCCGGCAGGAGCACCTTCTGTCCCGTATTCAACAAGTATCTTAAACACCCGCAAGCGGGTTTCCTGCGAGAGAGCATCAAAGGCAATAAGGGCTTTTTGTATGTCCATATGTCTAAATATATAGACATACGTGGTTTCGTCAAGTATTGACCGCATTTACTATTATTTAGATCAAGCTAGATCTACTGTAAGCGACTATATCAGTGCCATTTTTGCTTTAAGGAATAATTATGCCTGTTGAGGCTCTAGCCGTAAAAAACTCCCCGCAGCGTCTGGTTAGATCACTGACCTTAACCCATGCCGTTCTGTATGGGCTGGGCGTCACTATCGGCGCTGGTATTTATGTTCTTGTCGGGATTGCCGCCGGGCGAAGCGGCATGCATGCGCCGCTTGCTTTTATCGGAGCTGCTCTAGTCATGGCTTTCAGTGCGGCTTCATTCGCCGAACTGGGAACGCGCATGCCAGTGAGTGCCAGCGAAGCTGCTTATGCTCAGGAGGCGTTTAAACGCAAATGGTTCAGCCTCATTGTCGGGCTTCTGGTTGTAATCACGGCTATCATTTCGGCAGCCACCATTAGCGTGGGAAGCGCGGGTTATATCGGTGTGTTTTTCCCGTCAATTTCCGAACAATGGATTATTGCAAGTGTCGTTCTCGCTATGGGAGCTGTTGCGTGTCTGGCAACCGTACATTCGGTAACGTTCGCTGGGATCATGACGCTGATCGAGGTAGGTGGGTTGATTCTGATTATAATTGCTGGGTTGGGAGTCGGGTCCGAGGTGGTCACTCGTCTTCCCGAAATGCTACCCGCTGCCGGAGAAATATCAGCGTGGGTAGGACTTTCCGGAACCACGCTCATCGCCGTCTTCGCCTTCATCGGCTTCGAGCATCTGGTAAATGTCGCAGAAGAAATCAAAGATCCCAGGCGTACATTGCCGCGAGCACTGTTTCTCACTTTAGGTATTACTGCACTCGTATATGCGCTTGTCGTATGGATTGCGGTCGTCGCCGTTCCGCCGCAGGAACTGGCAGCGTCACCGGCACCACTTGCGCTAGTGTTTGAGCGTCTGACGGGTATGCCGCTTTTTACCATGAGCGTGATTGCAATCGTTGCGACTTTGAACGGCCTCATCGTTCACATGATCATGATTGCGCGGGTCGTTTATGGTTTGGCTGATCAAGGGAATTTACCCAAAGCACTGGCAAAGCTGAACAGGACAACAGGCACGCCCCTCGTTGCGACAGCAATCGGTGTCAGTTCAATTCTTGTATTTTCCCTGACTGTACCGATTGCCGGACTTGCAGACCTGACGTCTCGATTCACGCTGATAATTTTCATGATCGTTAATCTGGCTCTGATCCTTATAAAAAACCGGGAAAAAGTCCCGCCGCTGGATGTATTTGTCTGTCCACGCTGGGTGCCAATCGCAGGATTGATTTCCAGTGCAACGTTACTAGCGTTGGATTTTGTGCTCAGATGAATGCAACTAAAAGCATTAAACGATAACACCAATAGAGGGTCGCCGTAATAAGGCTATAATAAGGTTGAGAGGGATTATTCGGTCTAAAACGGTCCTGCTGAATAAGACTCGAGTTTTTGTGAAAACACAAAATTTTCCAATAATATTATGGTGTTATACGACAGGATCTAAAATCATCCTACACCATCTAATTGACATAAGATAAAATTCGTAATGCGTGGGTCGGAGGTTCAAATCCTCTCGACGGCACCACCGAACCCCCTCCCTTTGACCATAAAAAAACGGACCAAGGAAACCCCCGGCCCGTTTTCTCACATATCCATTGTATCAGGGCTGATAACCGCCGCGCTTTTTCGACGGGCCTTTAAAGCTGTTGAGATCGGCGCTGTTATTATTGGTGGGGGCCAGAAGCAAGGCGCCTTTCAGGCTGTTGGCTTGTGTGACGCGGATGTCCATTCTTGCCCCGGCGCGGTACACATGGTTTTGCCCGACGATGGAGCGTGATGCTTCATCAAGGTGGTAACGATCCCGTGGCAACGCTTTCAATGGTAACAGGCCGACAGCGCCCAGATCGTCAAATTTAACGAAAAGGCCGGCTGTAGTGGCGCTTTGGATTGTGCCAGAAAATTCCTTGCCAATCGCATCGGACAGATACGACGCCGCATAACGGTCATTCGCTGCGCGCTCCGCATAGGTGGACGCCATTTCCGTCACGGAAAGATTTTCGACCATCTTATCGAGCTTGCCGGATTGCGCCGCATCCAACCCGCCTGCCCCCATGTTAAACGCATCAACCAGGCTGCGATGGACCAACAGATCGGCATAACGGCGAATTGGCGAGGTAAAATGCGCGTATTTTTCCAGCGCGAGGCCAAAATGTCCGGCATTGGTTGTTTGATAAGATGCTTTGGCCTGAACACGCATAATCGCATCCTGCACGACACCGGCGCAGTCACGCGCCTTTGCTGCTGTCAGGACCTGATTAAAGAAAGCAGGTTCATCGGCATTTCCGGCGGGCGGCTGAATGCCAATCGCGGTCAGGTATTCGCGCAGATCTTCGACCTTACTGGCGGAGATTGGGCGTTCATGAACGCGATAAACACAGGCCGCGTTCTTATCTTCGAGTGCAGAAGCAGCCGCGACATTCGCCAGAATCATGAATTCTTCGATCAGCTTGTTGCTGTCATGCAATTCATACTTGCTCATGCCCTTGACCTCGCCCGTGGCGCGATCGACAACGGCTTTATACTCGCTGCCCTCCAACGCCAGTGCGCCGCGCTCAACCCGGGCCTTGGCCAGAACGTCATAGGCGGCATAAAGCGGGTTGATAACGGTGTCCATCAACGGTGCGGTCTGGGCATCCGTCTGGCCATCCTTGGCGGCCTGCACTTGTGGATAGGTCAGGCGGGCGTGAGAGTTCATTAACCCGCGTTCAAATTTATATTTTTGCAGCTGGCCCTGCTGGTCAATCCACAGATGCGCGGCAATGCAGGCCCGGTCTTCGTGCGGCTTCAACGAACAAAGGCCGTTTGACAGTGTTTCGGGGAACATCGGCAAAACGCGATCCGCGAAATACGTCGAATTTCCACGCAAAAACGCTTCATCATCAAGCGCAGTCCCCGGGCGCACATACCATGACACATCGGCAATTGCGACAATCAGGTGGAAGCCGTCTTTTGTCGGTTCCGCAAACACCGCATCGTCAAAATCGCGGGCATCCGCACCGTCGATTGTGACCAGCGGGATCTGACGGAAATCGGTCCGGCCTTTTAATTCCGGCACCGCCATACCTTTTGTCTGTGCAATGGCCGCCTGATTAAATTCAACGCGCAGGCCTTTTTCATGGGCGCTGATCAGGCTGAGGATTCCCGGATCACTGGCTTTTCCCAAAGATTTTGTCACGCTGGCATAGGGTTTGCTGTCGGGCAGGTTGGAATCTTGTCGCGCGAGGACAATATCACCCACCTGTGCGCCATTTAAAGTCGCGGGATCAATTGCAAAAACCTGATGATCCTTTTTCGCGCACGGGACCAGTTCAAACTGGCCGTTATTGTCGCAGATCAAACCAACCAGTGCATCCGGAACCTGCTCACGGCGCGGCGCGCCCTGTGGCTTTGTATGGTGTCCGCCTTGACGGTGGCCCTGATGTCCCGAACCGCGATTACGGCCGCCTTGATTACGGTGATTCCCTTTTTTATGATTCTTAGATCCCATCGAAGCGGCCCATCCCTGTTATGCGTTTAATGTACGATCTTCCTTCCCCGTTATTATTATTGAATTACGGAAAAAAGACCCATCACACCTATCAAACTGCTCCAAAAAGCACAAGAAATTAGCGCGGTTCGTGATGCTGCGGCGCGACACCCCTCTGTCATCCCAAACAACTAGCGCAAAACGGCCTATTTTGATCGTTTTCCCTGTTTACATACGGGGTTACCGGACGGATAAGTGCCATGAAAGGAAAACACGACATGACAATCTGGGTTGATGCGGATGCCTGTCCCAAAGTCATTAAGGAAATCCTGTTCCGGGCGGCGGATCGGCGCGGCGTGCAGGTGACATTGGTGGCCAATCAGTATCTGGTCATTCCGCCATCCCCGTTCATTAGTCTGATCCAGGTCGAAGCCGGGTTTGATGTCGCGGATCACCGCATTGTTGAACTGTGTGCGCCCGGTGATCTGGTCATTACCGCGGATATTCCGTTAGCAGCCGGAGCGGTGGGAAAAGGCGCCTTTGCGCTGAACCCGCGCGGGGAGCTTTATACGGCGGATAATATCGGGCCGATTTTAAAGATGCGCGATATCATGGATACACTGCGCAGCGGCGTCACCGAATTGCGCGGCGGCCCACCCAGTTTCAATCAGAAAGACCGCGAAATGTTTGCGAACCAACTGGATAAATTTTTGTCGCGTCCGCGCTCATAAAAAACCTATCGGTATTTTTGCATCGCGGATAAACCAAGGCCGTTGGCGACACTGGAAAAACGGTCGCCTTCGACAATTTTGGCGGTGGGGAATTTTTCTGCAATCGCTTGCCGGAAGCCATGCAGGCCCGTGGACCCACCGGTCATAAAAATGGTCGCAATATCGCTTGTTTGAATGCCGGCGATGGTTGTCACCGTATCCTGTGCCACCTGCACAATTTTTTGGACCTCACCCTTGATGGATTCATTCAATTGTTCGCGGGTTGCGTGAATGGTCCATTGGGGATCAATAAAGCCCAGTTTCAGGCTCGTTGTCGGGGCTTCGGATAAGGCGATTTTCATCTCCTCAACCTTGCTGGCCAGTTCATGTCCGGCTTGATCTTCAATTACCTTTAAAAGGCGTTCGACCTGTTCTGTTTCCACCGCTTCGCGCGCCAGACCTGCGATAAAATTTTTGCTTTTCTGCGTGTAGAGAGAATTGATCAGATGCCATGTCGCCAGTGTTTGATAATGCATCAACGGCATATCCAACCCGCTGGTCAGGAATGATTTATAACCCATTTCCGGCATTACACTGGCCAGACTGAATTTGCGGTCGAAATCAGTCCCGCCCAGATGCACCCCGGCATTGGCCAGAATATCCTGATAACGCTCAGCCCGGTCGCGCGCGGCGGGTGACAGACGGATCACCGAAAAATCCGATGTCCCGCCGCCAATATCAACAACCAAAACCAGCTCTTCGCGGTCCAGCGTTGCTTCATAATCCCGGGCGGCGGCAATGGGTTCATATTCAAATTCAATCGCCTTGAACCCTTGGGCCACGGCGATGGCGCGTAATTCATCTTCGGCGCGTTGATCCGCGATACGATCGCCATCGACGAAATGCACCGGACGGCCCAGAACAACCTGGGACAGATCATAGCCCAGCGATAATTCCGCCTGTCCTTTGATCCGGCCAATAAAAAGTCCGATCACATGGCTGAAACTGATCCGGTCATAACCGATCTGGGTTGTGTCATTCATCAGGCTGCTGCCGAGGATGGATTTCAACGCCCGCATTAAACGGCCTGTATAGCCATCCAGATATTGGGTGATGCCTTGCCGACCAAAGGCCGTGCTGCGTTCTTCGACATTAAAGAAAATGGCGCTGGGGATGGTGACATGATCCCCTTCCAGCGGGATCAGGCGCGGGGCGCCAGAGCGCCCCGCAGACAGGGCCGAATTCGACGTACCAAAATCAATACCGCAAAAACCGGATTCCACGCGCACCAGCCTGAATAAGAGAAGGCGAATTGCTTAACACGCCGCCCCCACCCTGTCCAGTTTAGCGCAACCCGCCACCCAGTGTTTTATACAGCGTGACCAGATTGGACAGGCGTTGCTGCTGTACCACGATTTCGTTCTGTTGCGCCGTGTACAGTTCACGCTGCGCGTCCAGAACGCTCAGATGGCTATCGATCCCCTGCTTATAACGCGCCTGGGAGATATCGTAGGATTGCTGGTTCGCGGCGACCAATGAACGCTGTGCATTCAACTGATCGGTATAGGTCCCTCGCGCGGCCAGCTCATCAGCCACTTCGCGGAAGGCAATCTGGATGGCCCGTTCATACTGGGCGGCGGCAATTTTCTCATTCGCCTTTGCGCTATCCAGATTGGCCAAATTCCGCCCGCCTGAGAAAATAGGCAACGTCAATTGCGGCACAAAGCTCCACGCCAGACCGGACCCGGAGGCAAACAGATCAGACAGGCTCTCACTGGCCATGCCAGCCGAACCGGTCAGACTGATGGTCGGGAAGAATGCCGCGCGGGCCGCGCCGATATTGGCATTGGCCGCTTTCAAGCTGTGTTCCGCCTGACGAATATCGGGGCGATCCAGCAGGACATTCGATGATATCCCGACAGGCAGGTCGGTCATCAACGCAACCGTATCCAACCCTTCGGCTTCCAGAATGGATTCATCAATATTGGCGCCCATCAACAGGGTCAGGGCGTTTTTATCCTGCGCGACAAGGCGCATATATTGCGCGCGATTTGCCCGTGCCGTTTCCACAAGCGTTGCGGCCTGCGCCACGTCCAGCTGGGTGCCAATCCCCATATCAAAGCTTTGCTTGATCAGGTCATAGGATTGCTGTTGCGTGGATAACGTGTTTTCGGTCAAAGCCAGCAATTTACGGTCGGCCTGATGGATCAGATACGCATTTGCAACTTCGGCAATCAGGGCGATCTGGGTTGCGTCACGCGCTTCTTCGGTCGCCAGATATTCTTCTAGGGCGCTCTGATTCAAACTGCGGACCCGACCAAACAGATCCAGTTCAAACGCGGTGGTGCCGATATTGGCGCTATAAATCGAAGTAATGGTCGATTCACCCGTTGGGCTGGCGTTATCAGGAACACCCTGACGGTTGCCTGATCCAACACCATCAATGGCCGGAACCAGAGCCGCGCGCTGCACGCGATACGTTGCCCGCGCCGCTTCGATATTCAGGGCGGCAATCCGCAAATCCCGGTTATTCTCCAGCGCCGTTGAAATGACCTGCTGTAACTGCGGTGAGCGGAAGAATTCACGCCAGCTAATTTCAGACGCGCGCACAGTCGTATCGCTCATCTCGTCATAGGCCGGGCCTTGCGGCCATTGCGCGTTTACCGGGGCTTCGGGCCGGTCATAACGCGGGATCATCGTGCATCCGGCCAGCATGGTCGATGCGGCCAGTGCGATCAGAAATGATTTATTCAGCATGGTGGACCTCGTTCTGTGCTGGCGTAACATCTGCATTTTGCAAATGTGCGTCTGGTGTTTTTCCAAAACGCTTTTGAATGATGATAAAGAATAACGGGACAAAGAAGATGGCAAGGAAGGTCGCAGAGAACATCCCGCCGATCACACCGATCCCAATGGCGTTCTGGCTGGCAGAGCCCGCGCCACTGGCCGTAGCCAACGGTGTCACGCCCAGAATAAACGCCATCGACGTCATCAAGATCGGACGCAGACGCTGTTCCGCCGCCGTCATTGTGGCTTCCACCAGATCCATGCCCTTTTCATACTGGGCCTTGGCAAATTCAACGATCAAAATCGCGTTCTTCGCCGCCAGCCCGATGGTCGTCAGCAACCCAACCTGAAAATAAACGTCATTCGACAGGCCGCTGAAATAGGTCGCGGCAACTGCCCCGAAAATCCCCAACGGAACAACCAGCATAACCGCAAACGGCACCGACCAGCTTTCATACAATGCCGCAAGGCACAGGAAAACGATCAGCAACGATAACGCATAAAGCAACGGCGTTTGATCCCCGGACAGGCGTTCTTCATAAGACAGGCCCGACCATTCAATGCCAATTCCGGCTGGAAGCTTGCTTGCCATCTCTTCAATAATCGCCATCGCATCACCGGAACTGACGCCTTCGGCAGGCGCCCCTTGAACGTTCTGGGATGCCGTGCCGTTAAAGCGTTCCAGCTTTGGCGAACCATAAGTCCATTTCCCGGTTGAGAAGGTGGAGAATGGAACCATCTCGTCCGCCGCGTTGCGGACGTACCAGTCATTGACGTTTTCAGGATTCATGCGGTATGGCGCATCGCCTTGCATAAAGACTTTTTTGATTCGCCCTTCATGCAGGAAATCATTGACATAGGCGGAGCCCCAAGCCGTTTGCAATGTGCCGTTAATATCGGCAATCGACAGACCAAGCGCACTGGCTTTTTCGTGATCGATTTCGATTTTATATTGCGGAACATCGGACAGCCCGTTTGGACGCACGCCGGATAATTGCGGATTTTGCCCCGCCATACCCAAAAGCTGATTCCGCGCACCGACCAACGCATCATGCCCCAACCCGGCCTGATCCAGCAGCTGAAAATCAAACCCGGACGCATTGCCCAGTTCAATAACGGCTGGCGGATAGAAGGCAAAAACCATTGCATCTTTGATCGACGACAACGCCCCCATCGCCCGGCCCGCTAAGGCAAAGACCGTTTGGTCTTCACCCTTACGGTCAGCCCAGTCATTCAGAAGAACGAAACCCATGGCGGAGTTTTGTCCGCGCCCGGCAAAACTGAATCCAACGACGCTGAAAATGCTTTTTACATTCTCTTTTTCGTCATTCAGAAAATACTCTTCAACCTTCTTCATGCTTTCCAGCGTCCGTCCCGCCGTTGCACCGGCCGGGGTTGCGACCTGAACAAACATAATTCCCTGATCTTCATCAGGCAGGAACGATGTCGGAACTTTCTGGAACAGGAAAGCCAACCCGCCCAAAATCAGCGCATAAAGAATAAAGAAGCGGACGGCCCGTGCCGCGACATAGCGCGCACCATTATGGTATGCACTGCGGCTGCGGTTGAAATTACGGTTAAACCAACCGAAAAAGCCCGTTTTCTTTTCATGATGTCCCTTGGGGATTGGTTTCAAAATGGTCGCGCACAAAGCGGGTGTCAGAACCAAGGCGACCAGAACGGACAGCCCCATGGCGGATACAATCGTCAAGGAGAACTGGCGGTAAATTGCGCCTGTTGATCCGCTGAAAAATGCCATCGGCACAAACACCGCGGACAGCACCAGCGCAATCCCGATCAATGCCCCGGTAATTTGTTGCATTGATTTGCGGGTTGCTTCCTTAGGCGGCAGACCTTCTTCGGTCATCACGCGTTCGACGTTTTCAACCACAACAATCGCATCATCAACCAAAAGACCAATCGCCAAGACCATGGCAAACATAGTCAGCGTATTAATCGAAAATCCGAATGCCGCAAGAATACCGAACGTGCCCAGCAGAACAATCGGCACCGCAATCGTCGGGATTAATGTCGCACGGAAATTCTGCAGGAACAGGTACATGACCAGGAAAACCAGAATGACCGCTTCGATCAGCGTCTTGATCACTTCCTTGATCGACAGTTTAACGAATGGTGTTGTGTCATACGGGTAAACAACTTCAACACCCGCTGGCAAAAATTCCTCCAGCTGCTTCACTTTTTCCTTCACCAGCTTTGCTGTTTCCAGCGCATTGGCGCCAGTCGCCAGGCTGATCGCCATCCCGGCGGCAGGCTTGCCCTGATAGCGGGCAATAATATCATAGTTCTGCACGCCCAGTTCCAGACGAGAGACATCCTTCAGGCGCACTTGCGATCCATCGGGATTAACGCGCAGCAGAATTTTCTCAAAATCTTCGACCGTGTTCAGGCGCGATTGCGAGGTAATTGTCGCATTTAATTGTTGCCCCTCTACAGCAGGCATCCCACCCAGCTGACCCGAAGACACATCGGTGTTCTGGGCGCGAATGGCAGCCTGTACTTCGGATGTCGTCAGGTTAAAGCTGTTCAGCTTGCTGGGGTCCAGCCAGATGCGCATGGAATAGGGCTGACCAAACACGGTCAGGTTCCCCACACCGGCAACGCGGCTGATCGGATCAACCATGCGGGAATTCATGAAATCGCCAATGGCGTGTTCATCCACGAGACCATCGGTGGAATAAAGCCCGATCACCAGCAGGAAGCCGGTCATGCCTTTCGTCACTGTCACACCCTGCTGCTGGACTTCCTGCGGCAGGAGAGACATGGCGGATTGTAATTTGTTCTGTACCTGAACCTGTGCGATATCCGGATTGGCTTCCGGTTCAAAGGTCAGGGTGATTTCAACATTCCCGGTGGCATCACTGGCTGCGGTGAAATAACGCAGATAATCGATCCCTGTCAGCGTCTGTTCAATCACCTGTGTCACACTGTTTTCCAGCGTTTCAGCAGACGCGCCGGGATAGGATGCGGTAATGCTGACCGTTGGCGGGGCAATCCGTGGATATTGTTCCACCGGCAGGCTGAGGATGGATAAAACCCCGGCCAGCATGATGACAATCGCAATCACCCAGGCAAAGACAGGACGGTCGATAAAGAATTTTGACATGATGACCTTTTACAACGTGATAGGCGTATGAATGTGCTTATTGGGCCGTTTCGGATTCTGGCTGAGGTTCAAGAACCACAGGCGCAGTTTCTTCTACTGGCTCTTGTTGAAGCGGTTCTTGCTGAACTGGCTCTGCCGCGGCGGCGTCTTCTGCCTGTGGTGCGGGGATATCAGCCTGAACAGGCGCAGCAGCCGGTTGTGTTGCGGCAGCCTGTTTTTCAATTTCAACTGGTTTGACGACAGCATCCGGGCCGACCTTCATCGTGCCTTCAACAACAACGCGGTCCCCGGCTTGCAACCCTTCTGTGACACGCCATTGATCACCCTGTGCATCCGACACCTTAATCGAGCGAACGGATACTTTATTATCCTGACCCACGACCCAGACGGTTGTCCCGCCATCGGCATTGCGAGTCACGGCCTTTTGCGACACTAAAATAGCCGCATCATCACGCGACTGTTCCAGACGGGCATGAACGAACAAACCCGGCAGAATTTCATTATTGGGGTTTTCAAACAAAATTCGCAGTAACACGGTCCCGGTTGTCTGGTTGACGGTCACATCCGAAAACTGCAATTCGCCAGGTTCGCCAAAAACTTTCCCATCAATCAATAAACGGGCTGACGGCTTTGCGGCATCCGGGGCGGTTTCCGCAAACTGGCGGCGCAGGCGCATTAATTCTTCGCTGGATTGCGTTACATCAACATAAATTTTGTCCATCTGTTGCACCGTCGCCAGCGCAGCCGCTTGATTTGCCGTTACCAGCGCGCCTTCGGTGACCGATGACTGGCCAATCCGGCCTGCGATCGGGGACAAAACCTTGGTGTAATTCAGATTGATTTTGGCAGTCGCCAGAGCCGCATTGGCAATCGCCACATCGGCATTATTCTGGGCCAGATTGGCGCGTACATCGTCAAATTCCTGCTGGCTGATGCCGCCAATTTTCACCAGCTCTGCATAACGCGCAGATTTTGCCTGCACCGATTTGCTATTCGCCTGTGCTTTCAGCAGATCGGCCTGCGCGCTTTCAAACGCTGCCTGATACGGGGCCGGATCAATCTGGTAAAGCTGCTGCCCTTCGGTGACATCGCTGCCCTCATCAAACAAACGCTTGATAATAATGCCGCTGACTTGCGGGCGGATTTCGGCAACGCGTACAGCCGACGTGCGACCCGGCAAATCCTTGGTAAAGACAACCGATTGCGGTTGAATGGTGATGACGCCGACTTCGGCGGCGTGTCCACCCCCGCCTTGTCCGGCTTGCGCCTGCTCCTGGGCCTGTTCCGCGCCATAATGTTGTCGCGCCCAATAAGCGGTTCCCCCTGCAACTGCCGCCAGCGCCAGAGCCAAGACCAGAGTTTTTGTTTTCATTTTTAATCCTTGTTATATGCAACAGGCAATTATCACAGCGGCGCAGCAGTAAGCCTTTGATTACGAAGTATAACAAAAGGCATCTGCGGCGAGACAATAACAATGCAAAATTTTCATACGCTGTTATGCGGCATAGCTTACTTGACGAAGCGCGTCACAGAAGCTACTATTAAACATACATTCACGTATGTTTTTTGTCAAACTAAAAAATACTGCGGCGCAAAAAGGATGAAATGGTCAGGAAAACAAAAGAAGAGGCACAGGAAACTCGGGACCGCATTTTAAAAGCGGCCGCCGACCTTTTTTATGAAAAAGGCGTCAGCAAGACCACGCTGGAAGACATTGCCGAAGCCGCCAGCCTGACCCGCGGCGCGATTTATTGGCATTTTAAGAACAAGCTGGACCTGTTTTCCGCGCTGCATGAACAGATGCACGGCATTTTCATGGGCTATGTCATCGCCCTCGAAAATGTTGAAAGCGATCAACCGCTGCAACAACTGTCCAATATGTGCACCAAAATGCTGATTGAAATCTGCGATCACGAGGATCACCGCAAGGCGTTGAACATTTTTACCTTAAAATGTGATTATTCCGGGGACATGGCCCCGTTTCTGGAAATCCAGAATGCCAAGAAAACGGAAAGCCTTGATGTGATTCACAGCCTCTTCCGTAAAGCCATTGAACTGGGCCATTTGCGCAGCAGCGCGAATGAGAAAGTGCTGGCGATTTCGATGTTTTGTTATATTTGCGGAATCATGACGGAATCCCTGCGCAGCCCCAATCTGGTGGATATTAAAACGCAATCAAAGGCGCTGGTTGATATCTACTTCCAAGGTATTGCGAAATAAACTTTTGATCCCGCCCCTGCGCGGCCTATATTTGACTCCAGTCCCTAACTGGAGAGAAGATATGAAAAGAATCCTGATGGCCCTGTGCCTGATCACTTTATCGGCATTGCCGGCTTTGGCTTCTGCTGAAAAATCATCCGGGCCGTTCAGCCTGCCCAAATTATCCTATGGCTATGGCGCGCTGGCCCCGGCGATTGATGCCACCACCATGGAAACCCATTATACAAAGCATCACCAAGCCTATATCGACAAACTGAACGGCGAAGTCGCAAAGAACGACAAACTTTCCGGGCTGACGCTTGAAGACATCATTACCAATGTAACTGCCTATAATGACACGGTCCGCAATAATGCGGGCGGTCACTGGAACCATCGTTTTTTCTGGACGTTGATGACGCCAAAGGCAGAAACCGGCAAATTGTCTCCTGCCCTCGCACAGGCGATTGATAAGGAATTCGGTTCGCTGGACCAATTTAAGACCGCGTTTGAAAAGGCTGGAGCGGATCGTTTCGGATCCGGCTGGGTGTGGTTGATTGCTGATAAGGACGGCAAACTGGTGATCACCTCGACCGCCAATCAGGATAATCCATTGATGGATGATGCCAAGGTCAAAGGCACGCCGATCCTGGGCAATGATGTGTGGGAACACGCTTATTACCTGTCCTATAAAAACAAGCGCGCCGATTATTTGAAAAACTGGTGGTCCGTTGTGAACTGGGATCAGGTGTCCACCAATTACAATGCGACGATCGAATAGCAATAGAGAAAATTTGATAAAAAAAGGGGGCGGTATTGCGGTATCGCCCCCTTATGATTCGATATTATAAAAACCTGCCTACCTTTGTATTAAGCGCCAGCCCGCAGATTTCTGCTGATTTTCTAAATTTTCGCGATTCCAAGGAACGATTCATGGTCTTTCGCCGTTAGCTAGGCAACCATGCAGAAATGCATTTCTTACACAAGGATAGGATTACAATTATGAAAACCAAAACCCTCGCTCTTTTCTCGGCTGCTGTACTTGGTCTGGCTGCCACTGGCGCTTTGATGACCAGCGCAATTGCCGCAACTGTCACCACAGACACAATCGTCACACAACAAGAAGTTGCCGATACAAAGAAAGTCAATTTTTCTGATTTCGACGTGAACAAGGATGGCCGCCTGTCGCGCGCCGAAGTTGGCGAAAAGCTGTTCTACATTTTCGACACCGATGGCAATGAAGTTATCGACAATATCGAATATAACCGCCCAATGGTTCTGACCATTATTCCAATGGAAAAGAAAGAAATCACGACCGTTGATTTCGATGATGATGGCGTTGCCGATTCAACCAGCTTCAACACCGAAGAATTCTACGAGCGTTCGATGCTGGGCCGTTTCGCCAAGGATAAGGATGGCTTGTCCGCCGCCGATTTCCTGGGCCGCGTTTACTGGCAACTGGACGATAACAAGGACAAAACCGTTGATATCAAGGAATTTAAAGCTGCCTATATCAAATCCTTAACCCCGTCCGCGGCAAATCCAAATCGTTATAACGATTAAGATCTGCACCAAAGATTTGAAAAAGCCCGGGAAACCGGGCTTTTTTATTGGGCCAATCCAGCCCTTCCGTTGACGCCTGATTCGGTTCAGCGTATTCTGAAAAGATCGATTCGCCGGTTCCGGCAATGCACCCATCTTTTCGCGGATATATCATCATGCCAACACGCGCCCGGACTCTTTCTTGCCGCCCTCAAAGTTTTAAACTGGCCTGCTTGCTGGGTGTTGCCTTGCTGACGCTGACGGCGTGCGGCGGTGGTCAGTCATCGGGAACAGAAACATCCTCCGCAAGCCACGCTTTGGGCGCGCCGCAACAGCTTTACGGTGAAGATCAAACAGGACCATTTGCCGGTGTTACACCGCTGGAATTGACGCCGGGCGGTTCGCTCGGTTCGCTCGGCCTCAATCTGGAACCACTTTTTTCTGAAGATTTGAAAAATCCGAATGACCGCCTTGCGCGTTTGGAAGCAACCGTGCTGGCCATGCAGACCGATCTGCAAACCTTGGCCCCATCCATGCAACGCATGGCCGTGGTTGAAAAGGATCTGGCAGCCGCAGTTCAGGAATTGCGCGATATTTTGAACCAGCAAAACGGGACCGCGCAAGCGGCCCCTGCTGCCGCAACGCCGGCACCGACCCTGGCACCACACCGCGTTGTGCCGCCAGCTAAAACGGCAACCCCGACCCCGGCCATTAAAACCGAAATTCCGGTTGCAGAAAAAGAAGCGGTTGTGAAAACGCAGGCTGATGGTGTCGCCGGCGCAATTTTGCCTGATACAGGCGGGATCAGCACACCCTTAGCAACACCTGCCGCGGCTGCACCTGCCGCCGCACCGGCCAGCCCTGACACGGCGAGCGGATCGGCATCGACCATTCGCGCCTTGCGCCTTGGCGAACACGGCAATAAAACACGTCTGGTTTTTGATGTGACCACAAAACCGGTTTACCGCACCGACCTTGATAACAATGAAAAACTGCTGATTGTTGAGATTGACAATGCCGCATGGTCCGGGAAAATCCCGTCCGCCCTGTCATCGCCGATGATCCAGTCCTATTCGACACAGGCTTTGGAAAACAATGCCGGGACACGCATCATCATGGTGCTGAAAAAATCAGCCAAAATCGGTACGCAGGAAGTTTTGAATCCGGAAAGCGCCAATGGTCCTTACCGTCTGGTTCTCGACCTGACCAATGGCTAGGATTTTTCAACAAATCACCATTATTGGTTTTGGATTGATCGGGTCATCACTGGCCCGCGCAATCCGTAAACACGACCTTGCCGAACGGATTATCTGCGGCGACGCGTCTGCCGATGTGTGCGCGAAAGTTCTGGAATTAAAACTGGCGGATCAGTCCTTCTGCGATCTCGGGCAATCCGTCCGGGGCAGCGATTGTGTTATCCTTGCCATTCCCGTTGGCGCTTATGGCCCGGTTGCCGAGGGCATCGGACCATTTCTGGAACCGGGCGCCATCATCACCGATGTCGGTTCCGTCAAACAATCCATCATCGCGGCCGTTAAACCGCATCTGCCCGATCATGTCCATTTTGTTCCCGGCCACCCGATCGCAGGGACGGAACATTCCGGCCCGGAATCCGGTTTTGCCGAATTATTTGTGGGGCGCTGGTGCATCCTGACCCCGACAGCGGACACAGATACGCAGGCGTTGGACAAGATGAAGGCGTTCTGGACGGCGTGTGAATCGAATATTGAAATCATGGACCCCAAACGCCATGACCTTGTTCTGGCCATCACATCGCATTTGCCACATTTGATCGCCTATACCATCGTCGGCACCGCCGCCGATCTGGAAGAACACACCAAAGAAGACGTGATTAAATTTTCCGCCGGGGGTTTCCGTGATTTTACGCGGATCGCGGCGTCGAACCCGATTATGTGGCGGGATGTTTTCGTCCATAACCGTGAAGCGGTGCTGGAAATCGCGCAGCGCTTTACCGAAGACCTGACCGGCTTGCAACGCGCCATTCGCTGGGGTGATGGAGATGCCTTGCAAACCATGTTTACACGCACACGCGCCATTCGCCGTCAGATTATTGATGCAAAACAGGCAAGCTGAAATCCAGCCTGCCTGTTTCATATCTTAAAATTATTTTTAAAAAATTCTTATGCCATTCCACCCGGGCCGCCTTGGCCGGGTTTTTTGTCCAGATCAACGACGTCGTTATTATCGTTGCTGGTCGGCTTTTGCAGCAGGGATTTTGCCTTATCCGCAGGATCAACCTTTTCTGGCGCAGGCAGGGCCACAGCGGCGTCATTCTTTGGACCGGCCAAAAGATTACGGGCGCGTTGCTGTGCCGATTCATGAAAGACCTTGGATAATGAATCCGTGGCGGTCAGGACACGCTGCTGGGCCTGGACCTGTTTTTCACGATGGTTGCCGACATTCTTCATATCTTCTGACAGGCGCAAGGCCATCTTCTCTGTTGCCTTGGCAACCTGATCCAGCGCATAGGTGCCTTGCTGCATACTGGTTTCATTCATTTTTTTGGATGCGTCATACAGCTTGTGCTGGTTTTCCAGCAACTGGCCGCTTTTCTTATCAGCGGCGCTGATGGTTTTTTGCAGATCAAACTGATCGACCAGCATATTGCCGTGGGCAATCTGCCCTTCCCATTCAGGAACGGACGAGGTCAGATGTTCTTGAATTTTGAACTGCATATCCGTGTACATTTTAATCGAATTGGCCAGCATCGTGACATTCTGCAAGCTGACGGCACGGCTGCCGATCAAACCTTCAACACGGCGGTTCATGGCATCGGACGCGGTTTGCAACTGACGCACATCATCCATGTTGACGCTCTCGCTTTGGGCAAAATCCGGCAGAACATCTTCGACAAAGCGGCGAACAACTTCGTTCCCCGCACCGATGGCCAGCGATAACTTGCCATAGGCACGAACACGGGCCTGACCCATCTGATTGACGTCTTCAATATATCCGGGAATTTTTTGTTCTGCTGATTCCAGCTTGGAAACGATAGAACGGATGCTCAGGATGGATTTGCGCAGCTCATCACGCACGCTTTCGGCCTGTCCTTCATAATCAATCTCGCCGCCCAATTTTCCTCTGATTTTTTTGGCGTTCTTTTCCAGAGCGTCCTTGCCCATACGGCCACCCTTCAAACCAACCGCAGCCAAAAGCCCGACCAGTGGTCCGGCCAACAGGCTGAGCCCAATACCGGTGGCCAGTTCCGCCGTATTATTCTTTGCAAAATCCGCACTGCCCTTGGCAAGCCCTGATAATTTTTCAGCAATGCTGTCTGTATTCAGCCCCGCCAGCTCCTCACCGAATTCGCGCATATCCGTCATAAAGCTTTCATCTGTCGAGACCCGTTCATTGATGCGGCGGGAAACAGACAGGACCTCATCCGTTGCGTTCTTGCCAAACGCCATGATGGTATTCAAATCATAGGGGTCAATGGTGGCAATCATTGCGTCCATCTCGGCGCGGGCCTCTGCATCGGCTGTGCGGTAATCCGGAATGTCCTGATAAAAACGAGATCCATCCCCATTGCTCAGAACTTGAACCTGTGGAAGATGGCCGTTTTTCTGTTCGTCAGTCATTCTTGTCTCCTGCCTTATGATGGCGTTGCCGTGTAAAATGGATTGAAACCGAAACCTATTCTTACGGAAACTATATATACTGATTCAAATCCCTGGCGCAAACTTTATTTATGGTAAATTTATCTTGCCCGTTTCGCGAGGGACACGGTATTGTAGCGGCATATTTAATTAAACTATTGAATTTGTTGGGGAAAAATATGTCGCCTACACCGCGTTCTGCAAAAAATATGCTGGTTCTGGCCATTAGCACCACGGCCCAGCCGCAAAATTATTATCGCGCCGGAACACTCGCCGATGTGAAGGCTATATATAAAGACGCCATTGCGTCCGCCAACGGTGACCGCAAGGCAATCCGCCAACTGGAATCCGCGATGCAGCTTTATAAACTGAACGCCCAGCCAGAATGGAAAGACGTTGCCACAGCCCCATCTTTGACCGCGACGTTCCAATCCCTGCGCAAGGATGGTTTAAAGGCTGTTGGCCTTGACCATCAAAAGATTGCCGAAACAGTAAAGGGTGTCGGCGCCGCACTGAAAACGGATGCGCCCGGTGTGGGGCGTGATCTTCTGAGCGCGGCGCGTGGCGGAATGCTGGAAAAAATGAAATTGCTGGGCAGCGCCAGCGCTCTCTTCTCAAAAGTCAGCGGCGACGTTATGGGCCTGAAGGCAACCGGGGAACACGCAATTGAAATGCTGCAAAACCGCCTGACGGGTTACGAGGGTAACGGCATTATGACGGCTGAGGGGCAGAAAATGGTTCACGCCACTTTCCTCGCCGACCCTGCGAATGCCACACCGGTTGATCTGAAAATGCTGCATGAGACAAAGAGAGCCGCGCCAAAACCAAAACAACCTTAATTGGCTCTCTCAAGACTTAAAGTCGCATAAAAATATTCATCGGCCAGCGCAATCCCGTTTCGCGATTGTACTGGCCGATATCTTTTGCGCTATGACGCCTTGCGTTGACGGGCGTAATCACCCGTACCGCGGTGAATGATCCGGTCGCCCTCGACCACCTCATCCACGTCATATTCCATTTTCTCGGCCTTCAATTCTTCGTAAAGTACGCCGAAATCCTGATAGGTCTGGTCAAATAATTGCTGGAAACTATCAATCACGAAATAGGTCGGTTGATAATCATCGACGCGATATTTGGTCCGCATCATCCGTTTCAAGTCAAATTCAATCCGGTTCGGTGAAGGGTCATCCAGCGCAAAAACAGATTCACCCGGCGAGGACAAAATGCCCGCCCCGTAAATCCGCAATCCTTTTTCGGTACGCATCAGCCCAAATTCCACCGTGTACCAATAAAGCCGTGACAGATTATTGATCGCACCATGTTCCGCAGCCCGCAACCCACCTTTGCCATACGCTTCCATATAATCGGTGAAAACCGGATCTGCCAGCAATGGCGAATGACCGAACAGATCATGAAACACATCGGGTTCTTCGATATAGTCAATCTGGTCGCGGCGGCGGATAAAATTTCCGGCTGGGAATTTCCGGTTGGCCAGCAATTGAAAGAAGGCCAGATTCGGAATTAACCCCGGCACGGCCACGACTTCCCACCCGGTTAATGATTTCAGTTTTTTGCTGAGGACTTTAAAATCAGGAATTCCATTTTCACTGATGTCCAGCTTGTCCATATTCTCCATAAATTCATCGCAGGCACGACCCTTCAGAATTTCTTTCTGGCGGTTATAAAGGATCTTCCAGGTTCCGTGAGCTTCGGCCGTGTACTGGTCCCAGTTCTGGTCAATGATATAGCGTTCGTAATCATCAACCTGTCCATCCCCCATCGGGTTTCCGGCAATATACTCATCCATCGTTTTGCTCCCTGTTTTTTTTAGGCCGCCTTGAATGACGGTCCATGTATTTGTTCGAGTCCTTCGGGTGTGTCGGGTTGCGTTTCCGGTGCAGCATTTTGAAATGCAGACAAGGTCAGGCAATGCGCTTCAATCCGGCGGCAGCGCGGATAGGGCGAAAGGTCAATCCCGTTACGCCGCAGACTGTACATTTGCGGGATCAGACACGCATCGGCCATGCTGACCCGGTCATCCAGCACGAAATTCCCGGACCATCCTTGCTTTTCCAGCATGGTTTCAAAAGCCGCAATCCCATCGACCAGCCATTTTTTCATCCATGATGCGCGCGCCGCATCATCCAGACCGTATTCATCACGCAAAGCCGCAGCCACTTTCAAATTGATCAGCGGATGAATTTCCGTGGCAATCACCTGCACCATCTGGCGGATATAGGCGCGCTCAATCGCGCTCCCCGGAACCAGTGGTGTTTCGGGCCGCAGATCATCCAGATAGTCCATGATCGCCAGCGACTGCGTTAGAACCTGCCCGTTATGGATCAGGGCAGGCACACCGCCCAGCGGGTTCATCGCGCGATATGCGTGTTCGTGCTGTTCACCCTTTAAAATATTGACCGGCAAAATTTTATAATTCAACGCTTTTAAATTCAGCGCGATGCGCACACGGTACGCGGTTGAGGACCGAAAATAACTGTATAGGGTCATCATGCGCGGGTAACCCTCTGTTTAATCGCACCGAAAATGCTATCCCCCAGCGCGTCCATCATTTCAAGGCGGATGACATCGCCAAAGGACAAGAACGGCGTTGTGATTCTGCCGGTTTCGATTTTTTCAATCATGCGGATTTCCGCCAGACAACTAATCCCGGCCTTCCGATCACGGTTTGAAATCGTTCCGGAACCGATAATCGCCCCCGCACCCAGCGGACGCGTCTTTGCCGCATGGGCGATCAGGGTCGGGAAATCAAATTGCATATCAACCCCCGCATTGGGACGCCCAACGTCATGCCCGTTCAGCGTCGCCACCAGCGGCAAATGCAGCTTTCCGTCCTGCCATGCCAGACCCAGATCATCTGGGGTCACGGCAACGGGTGAAAAGGCACTGGGGGGTTTGCTTTGGAAAAAACCAAAACCCTTGCCCAGTTCTGCCGGGATCAGATTGCGCAGCGACACGTCATTCATCAGCATGACCAGACGGATATACTGGCCCGCCTGTGCCGCCGTGACGCCCATCGGCACATCATCAACGATCACGGCAACTTCGCCTTCAAAATCGATCCCATAATCTTCACTTGTGACACGGATGGGATCGCGCGGCCCCAAAATGGTATCGGACACGCCCTGATACATCAGCGGATCATGCAAAAATTCCGGCGGCATTTCTGCCCCCCGCGCCCGGCGCACCAATTCGACATGGTTTAAATATGCACTGCCATCCGCGATCTGATAAGCGCGCGGCAAAGGAGAAGCACATTCTGCCGCATCGAAATCCTGAATGTCCGCCGCCTTGCCGGAATGCAGATCATCGCACAATGTTTGCAAGGCGGGTGCGCATTCGGACCAGCGATCAAGGGCATCCTGTAAGGTTGCGGCGATATCATGTGCCACAACGCATTTTTTTAAATCCCTGCTGACCACCAATAACTGGCCGTCACGACCGTGTTTTCTGGATGCCAGCTTCATGATTAAGCCGTGGCCTTTTTATCGTCCAGAACACCGCGGCGGATCTGGTCCAGTTCGATGGATTCAAACAGGGCTTTGAAATTTCCTTCACCAAATCCCTCATTGCCCTTGCGCTGGATCAGTTCAAAGAAAATCGGACCAATGGCGTCCTTGGTAAAGATCTGTAGCAGCAATCCCTGCCCTTCGGTTGGCGCGCCATCCATCAAAACGCGCAGCTGGCGCAGGCGGGTGAGGTCCTCACCGTGGCCGGGAATACGCTTGTCCAATAATTCGTAATAGGTTTCCGGCGTATCTTGAAACGGCATTCCCGTTCCGCGCAAATCTTCGACCGTTTTGTAAATATCATTCGTGCCAAGGGCGATATGCTGAATGCCTTCGCCATTATAGCGTTTCAGAAATTCGGCAATTTGCGATTTATCGTCGGATGATTCATTCAGTGGAATGCGGATTTTCCCGCACGGGCTGGTCATAGCCTTGGACTTCAGGCCGGTCAACTTGCCCTCAATGTCGAAATACCGAATTTCGCGGAAGTTAAACAGCGTTTCATAAAATTCTGCCCATTTCACCATATTGCCGCGGTGAACATTATGGGTCAGGTGATCGATATAGGTCAGGCCGACCCCTTTTGGGTTCTGATCAACGCCGGGCAGCGGTTCAAAATCGGTGTCATAGATGCTGCCCTGATCGCCATATTGATCGACCAGATACAAGATCGTGCCGCCAATGCCCTTGATCGCCGGGATGGGCTGGGTCATCGACCCGCCATGGCTGCCATTATGATCCTTGGCGGCTTCCGCCCCGCGTTTCAACGCTTCGGTATAGGCCGCCTTTGCATCCTTGACGCGGAACGCCATGGCGCTGGCGCCAGAGGTATGAACATCCTGAAATGCCTTAGCCTGTCCGCTTTTTTCCCGGTTCAGCAGGAAATTGATCCCGCCTTGGCGGTACAGGACAACATCGCGCTTCTTATGTTTTGCAATCGGTGTGAAACCAAAATCACGGAATAATTTATCAAGCTTCTCCGGTTCGCCGGTATATTCCACAAATTCAAATCCATCGGTCCCAAGCGGGTTTTCAAAAAGATCAGCCATAATAATTCCCCCTGTTTTTATACTGGGTGAATCGTATGGTATCGGTGTGACAAGTCAAATTAAAAGCGCGACAGCGGTGATATCGCAAATGAAAGCGGATCAGGACGGGAAAAGCGGTAATTGCGGGTTGGTTTTTATGCCCATTGTTTGCCCAAGATTTTTTTGCATTGCAAAATAATAGGCCTCAAAAGCGTTCATGCGATCCTGTATAGCAGAAGGAATTGCATCAAATTGTACATCCGCATTCAGGGCAATGGATTCCGCTCGCTGGATCATTTCCTTACCATGGCGATTGTCCCGCATCAGCTCACGGATCTGTTTTAACCAGCCATCAATATTACCACATGCGTCCTGTCCCACATTGGCGCCAATTGTCCCCAGATTCCATTTGATCCGACGTGTCAGATCAAAAACATAAAGATCACGCAGGAAGATCACCATATCCTCACCCATCGATTCTGACAGGGTTTCCCGTTCAAAACGCTGAACCGTATCAGACAGCATGGACCCGATAATGTTTTTTTCTCGCCGCCACGCCAGCAATGTTTTAGGTTTCCAGTGCAGACCCCGATAATCGCTTTCAATGATAAACTCATCCAGATTGACACCATCTTCGTCATTCCCGTTCTCGTTTAACTTTTCAATCAGCAGGCAAATCGATTTGGTGCGTAACATAAAATCACGCATCAGGACCGCATTTTTGATCTCCTGATTCAGGGCATTCCATTTGATGGCACGGGCTGGACGCTGGAAAAGGTCATCCAGAAAAGTTGCGTGCCATTGCTGCGGAAGCTTCAACGCCGCATCCGCATCGGGATTGCTGAATTGTCTGGCTTTTTGCAGGTGGACGGTTTCGAATTGTCCGGCGCTGACAATGTCCCCGTCGATCAAGGGGTGCAGCTTGCCCTTCATATCCGGCACCAACCCTTCGCGCAGGCAGAAATCCAGCACATGATCAAACCCATGCACCTTGCCCTCCCCCTCAACCCGCACCAGCCCCATTGCGGTCGTTGTCATTTCATAGCCCAGCAATATTTCAGCCGCCTCAACAAAGCTGGCTTTTTCGGCCAGAACGCGCACCTGCTCCTCCCCACCGAATATTTTATGCTGCTGGATCACTTTGATCACGCGCCATTGATCGGGGCGCAGTGCGACGGCCCGCATATATTCAGCATCCCCCGTTTGTAACAGGGGCTTGTGATAAGTTTGCGTCGAAAATTTCCGGCCATATGCCGCAATTTTAAATGCAATCGAAAGCGGATCACCTTCCCGGTGCGGCACAAGATCCGGAGCCGGTAAAGCCTTGCGGCGTGCAAAGTCAGGAAGCAGGGATATCAATTTCATTCTAGCCTCAGCGAGTGAATTTTTGCAGGCCAAATTTCTCGCATGGCGTCTTGTGCTTCTATTTCGCGGTGCGCGCAACGCCGTTTCAAATCATCGGCGATTGATAAGATATGCGACGGAATACCTTGCATTTTCGGTTCGCTCAAAATTCTGGCCTTGAAATCTTTCTGGCAATTTCCAAAGGCCATGACCGTCTCTGTAAACCCGCAATTTTTGGCATATTGCTTTGACAGTTCTTCAATCATATCAAGCGGGTTATAATCAAATTTCTGATCTGAACCGGCGATCTCCATCAAATTCTTTCCATCTTCTATCCAGCCAATAATCTGCATTTCACGCATAAGATCAAGAATTAAACCCTTATCCTCGGGCTCCAGATCTTTCATATCTTTGATTGCCGACAAACTATCCCCGGACAGTTTTTCAATGCGAAATTTATAAGACCAGTCCCAAACAAAATGATTAAAGACGTTTTCTGTCAGCTGGCCGCCAGACTCTGTTTGGTACTTTACAGTGTCGCGATAAACCAACTGACCCTTGGGTTTTTCTTGCAGATCGCGGTATAGCAAGATCCATGTCGATATAATTTGCGTCGCCTTTTGCAATTACTTGGACCCATTTATTTTATGGCGCGTCTTATCAAATCCGCTGGCAAGCTGGCTTGCATTCGTATGGGCTAACAGCAATGCTTTTTGCGCCAGTTCGTCTTTTAACGCCACTTGCTGCCGCGCGCTTTGCAATTGCTGTAAGGCGGCTTGCGGATAGTTCCCACTGACCGCGACGTGGCCACCAATTGTCGGTTGCGGCATCCCGTGCATATCGGTGACGATGTTGTGCAATAATCCAAACGCTTCATAATGGTCATGGCCCAATTCGTCGCGTGCCGGACCTGTGGGGTCCAGATTTTGCGCCTTTTCATACCGCGCCAGATATTCAAGCGCGTCGAAAAAGCCCAAACCTTTTTGCACAACCGCCATTTTAATATTCGGTGTATCAACCGGGTAAGCTGACCCTTCGATTTGCATTGGCCGTTCTGTGATTCGTTGCACATCCCAATCGCCCAGATTCGCGCTGGTTGCCAAAGCGCGGTAATAAACCGTTTCGCCTTCGACTGTCCCCGGAAAGCCCAGCGTCCGGCAGGTCACGCCATAACGTGCGCGCTGAAAATCCTCAGCCAACTGGCTGCGGTTTTTATCCTGCGATTGGGGCGCCGGCAGTAATGACGGGGACGCTATGCGCCGCCAGACGGCCAGACGATCAAGATTGAATTTCAACGGTGAAACCCTCCCGGTTTCATGATTATGTCCAGTACCATGCCCAATTGCGTGCCATTATGCAAATTCTGCGTCTGCCTCTTGCCAAATTTGGTGAAAGGCATAAATTATCACCCAATATCAAAACCTTAAGGAGATACGCCATGGCTCAGCTAAGCGGAAAAACGGCCCTGATTACCGGGTCAACCAGTGGAATTGGGCTGGGCGTGGCAAAAGCGCTGGCCGCCGAAGGGGCGAATATCATCCTGAACGGTTTTGGTGATGCCGCCGAAATCGAAGCCATCCGCCTGTCGCTGGAGGCCGATTACAAAATCCGGGCCGTCTATCACGGCGCGGATATGAGCAAGGGCGAACAGATCCGTGATCTTTGCACCAAGGCTTTGGACCTGTTCGGCACGGTTGATATTCTGGTCAATAATGCCGGGATCCAATATGTCGCCCCCATCGATGAGTTTCCCGAAGATAAATGGAATGCGATCATCGCCATCAACCTGACCAGTGCGTTTCATACGACAAAGGCGTTATTGCCGGGTATGAAAAAGGCCGGTTGGGGCCGGATCATCAATATTGCTTCCGCGCATGGGCTGGTCGCATCCCCGTTCAAATCCGCTTATGTCGCGGCCAAGCACGGGATTGTCGGCATGACCAAATCCGTCGCGCTTGAAACTGCGACCGATAATATCACCGTCAATGCCATCTGCCCCGGCTATGTCCTGACCCCGCTGGTTGAAAACCAGATTCGTGATCAGGCCAAGGTTCATAATCTGCCCGAAAGCGAAGTGGTTGAAAAAGTCATCCTTGCGCCGCAACCGACAAAGAAATTTGTCGAAATTGAACAAGTGGGTGCGCTGACCCTTTTCCTGTGCAGTGATTCGGCGCAAAACATGACCGGAACCGCCCTGCCGATGGATGGGGCCTGGACGGCCCGCTGATTGTTATTTTTCGTATGCCCTGAACACAGCCCTGCTGCGCGGATGCAGCATGGAACACAGCTTGTCGAATCCGCTGTTTCGGCATAGGTTAGGCGCGCGTAACACTGTCAAAAAATGCAACAAATACAAGGATTCCGGTCATGGCTTCACAATCTTCCCTGATCACTCAAGCCCAGAAAAAATTGCCCGCCCGCGCGCCTGTCGCCGAAAAGGATTTTATCGCGCAATTTTTTGCGAAGGTGAACACAGATGATCTGAAGCTGATGGATTCCACGACCATCGCCCGCACTGCCCAAATTCACTATGAAATGATGAACGCGCGCAAAGCCGGACACGCCGCGATCCGCGTTCATAACCCGGCCATCAATGATAATGGCTGGACGCTAAACCGCACCGTGATTGATTTTGTCGATGATGATATGGCGTTCCAGATTGATTCAATCACCGCTGAAATCACCCGCTTTGGCCAGATCATCCATTCAATCAGCCACCCGCTACTGCACGTCACACGCGGGAAAACAGGCAAGATCGGCGCCATACACACGGAATCAAACGACAAAACAAAACCGCAATCGCACATCCATATCGAACTAACCCGGATGCTGACCAGCGAACAATGCGCGGAATTACAATCCAATCTGGAACAGATTGCCAATGATGTGCGCTATGCCACCGGTGATTGGCAAATGATGCGCGGAAAAATTCGCGAATGCGAAGCCAGCCTGAGCAACGCCCCTGCCGATTTCCCGGATGATGCGATTGAGGATTATCAGGCGTTCCTTGAATATTTGTACAAGGACAATTTCACCCTGCTGGGCTACCGCGAATATAGTTATCAAAAGGGTAAGGATGGTAAGGCGGCCGCCAAGACCGTAAACGATTCACATCTGGGGCTGCTGCGCCGGGAAGTCAAAACTGAAATTATGCCCGAAGGCGTTGACGCCCTGCCGCCGCATTTATCGCGTTTGTATAATGACAAGACATTGATGCGCGTTTTCAAACTGTCGCGGAAATCTTCGGTCCACCGCAGCGTGCCGTTGGACGCAATTATGGTTCGCCTGTTTGATAAGAACGGCAAGGTCCGTGGTGAGGCTGTCTTTGTCGGCCTGTTCACCTCTGTCACCTATTCCCGTTCCATCCGTGATATTCCGTATCTCAGCCGCAAGACCCATATCGTCATGGAACGTGCGCATTTCCTGAATGGCAGCCACGGCCACAAGGCCCTGTCGCATATTCTTGAAAAATACCCGCGCGATGAATTATTCCAGATCGATGTCGATACGCTGTATGATTACGCGCAATCCATCATGCGTTTGCAGGAACGTCAGCGCATCGCGCTTTATACCCGTGTGGATGCGTTTGACCGTCATATCTCGTGCCTTGTCTATATCCCGCGCGACCGTTACGACACGCAACTGCGTATCAAAATCCAGACAGTTCTTGAAGATTCCCTGGGTGGTGTGTGCCACAATTTCTATACCACGCTGGATGATTCACCACTGGCCCGCGTGATGTTCGTTGTCGAACTGAAACAGGGTCAGGTGCCGAAATTCGACCGCCATGAAATCGAATTGAAATTACAGGAAGCCGGGCGTGCGTGGGTCGAACAAATCAATTCTGCCCTTTATACCAAGCTGGACGATGAAACCGAGATTGCCCGCCTGACGGCGAAATACGGCAATGCCTTCCCGGTCGCCTATCGTGAGGCGTATGAGGCCAAGCAATGCATTCACGACATCTTTCAGATTGAAAACGCTCTGGCGACCAACAACCTCGCCCGCGATCTGTACCGCCCAAGCGGTGATGAGGGACATGAACTGCGCCTGAAATTGTTCCGCCCCGGCCAGCCCGTTGTCTTGTCGGATATTCTGCCGGTGCTGGAAAATATCGGCCTGCGCGTTATTGCCGAACTTCCCTATGAAGTGAAACCTGTTGGATCACCGTCGGTCTGGATTCATGATTTCCAAATGGAAGTGCCGGAAACCAAGGGCAAGACCCCGATCCCGGTCGAAGACATTAACGAGACGTTTGAAGAAGCATTGATCCGCATCTGGCACGGCGAAGTCGAAAATGACAGCCTCAACCGCTTGCTGGTCACGGCGGCAATGAACTGGCGCGATATTACAATCCTGCGCACCTATGTCCGCTATATGCGTCAGGGCAAGACCACGTTCACCACGCAATATATTGAAAAGGCGCTGACCGATTATCCGGGCATTGCGCGCCTTCTCGCCGATCTGTTCCACGCCCGCCTTGATCCAAAGGTCAAGCGCGACAAGGCCGAAGAACAGGCCGATATGATGCTGGAAGATATTGAAACGGCAATGAATGCCGTGACCTCGCTGGATCAGGACCGCATTCTGCGCGCCCTGACCGCCATGGTCAAAGCCACCTTGCGCACCAACTTTTTCCAAGGTGATGAAAACGGCAATCCGAAATCCTATCTGTCGATCAAGCTGGACAGCGCCGTGGTTCCCGACCTTCCCGATCCGCGCCCGTTCCGTGAAATCTGGGTTTACTCACCAAGAATGGAAGGCGTTCATCTGCGCGCCGACCGTATTTCACGCGGCGGCATCCGCTGGTCCGACCGCAACGAAGATTTCCGCACCGAAGTTCTGGGCCTGATCAAGGCGCAGCAGGTGAAGAACGCCGTCATTGTGCCCATGGGTGCAAAGGGTGGCTTCGTCCTGAAGAAACCGCCGACAGAGGGCGGACGCCCTGCATTCCAGCAGGAAGGGATTGAATGCTATAAAATCCTTGTCCGCGGAATGCTGGATATTACCGATAACCGCAAGGGCAAGAAAATCGTGCCGCCGAAAAATGTCGTGCGCCGCGATTCCGATGATCCGTATCTGGTTGTGGCCGCCGATAAAGGCACGGCCAGCTTCTCTGACATCGCCAACGGCCTGTCTGCTGATTATGATTTCTGGCTGTCGGATGCGTTTGCATCGGGTGGTTCGGTTGGATACGACCACAAGAAAATGGGCATCACCGCGCGTGGCGCATGGGAATCGGTGAAACGCCATTTCCGTGAGCTGGGCACCGATATCCAGACCGAAGATTTCGATGCCATCGGTGTCGGCGATATGGCCGGGGATGTCTTCGGCAACGGGATGTTGCTGTCCCGCCATATCCGTCTGGTCGGTGCGTTTAACCATATGCATATTTTCTGCGACCCGAATCCGGATGCGGAAGAAACATTCAAGGAGCGTGAGCGCCTGTTCACCGAAGTCAAAGGCTGGGACGCCTATGACACCAAGAAACTGTCCAAGGGCGGACGGATTTTCCTGCGCAGTGAGAAGAGCCTGACCCTGACCCCGGAAATCATGGCCCGCTTCGGTATTGAAAAGGACAAGATCACGCCGCAGGAACTGATGAACATCATGCTGAAAACCAAAACAGATTTGTTATGGTTTGGCGGGATTGGCACTTACATCAAGGAAACCGGCGAAAGCCATGCCGAAGTTGGCGACAAATCCAATGATGCCATTCGCATCAACGCAACGGAGATTGTTGCGCGTGTCGTTGGTGAAGGCGCAAATCTGGGTGTGACGCAACGGGCGCGGATTGAATACGCCAAAGGCGGCGGTCGCATCAATGCCGATTTCATCGACAATTCGGGCGGCGTCAATTCGTCCGATCTGGAAGTGAACATCAAAATTCTGATGACCGATGTGATCAACCACGCGTCCAACAACATGGACACCAAGAAACGCAATACCTTGCTGGCCAAGATGACCAACGAAGTGGCCGGGCTGGTCCTGCGCAATTCGTACCAGCAAGCCCAAGGCATCAGCCTGATGACCCTTCAGGCGCAGGAAACCTTTATCAGCGATGCCCAGTTCATTCGTGAACTGGAACGCGATCAGGGCTTGAACCGTGCGCTTGAAAATCTACCCGATGAGGTGGAGATCGAACGCCGCCGCCTTGCCGGTGAAGGCCTGTTGCGTCCTGAGCTTTGCATTCTGCAATCCTATGCAAAAATCGGCTATACGCGTGAACTGCTGGCCAGCGATATTCCAAGCCAGCCGGAGATGCAGGACTTCCTGATGAGCTATTTCCCGAAACCGCTTCAGGAAAAATATAAAAAGGAAATCGTGTCGCACCAATTGGGTCGTGAAATTGTCGCCATGGCGGTTGCGAACAGTATCGTTAACCGCATGGGCCCGACCTTTATCCAGTCCAAAATGGATGCGACCGGGGCGGATTGCGCCAATGTCGTCCGCGCCTTCCTCGTCACCCGCGAAGCATTCGGGTTGCGCGCCATTTGGGACCAGCTGGAAAATCTGGATGGCAAGGTTCCGGCACAGGTCCAGTTACAGGCCATGCTGGATATCCGTGATACGGCAGACCGCGCCGTGACATGGTTCTTGACCCGTCTGGGCCGTCCGGCAAAACTGTCAACCGACATCCCGGCCTTTAGCCGTGAAGTTGAAAAGCTGCGCAAGAACGTGGCTGCGATCCTGCCGCCAAATCTGAAAACCCTGGTCGATCAACGTCTGCGCGATGGCCTGACTGCGGGTTTGCAAAAAGATCTGGCACAGGATGTTGCCATCCTGCCGGTCTTCAATTCGGCGTTCGACATCATCCGCGTTGCGCTTGACCGCAAGACCGATATGACACGCACCGCGCGGGCCTATTTTGAAACCGGGGAATATTTCCACATTGACTGGTTGCGTGACATGGCGGAACAAATCCCCGCCACTGATCGCTGGGCACAGGAATCCCGTGATGGTTTGATCGACCAGCTTTACAGCTGCCAGACCGCGATTGCAGTGCGCATCCTGAACGGATCGAACGGCAATGTCGGCGAATGGGCGGCAGAGCATAACCATGAAGTCACCCATATTACCGCGCTGCTGGACAGCATCCAAGCATCAGGGTCATTGGATATTTCCAAGCTGATGATTGCGGTACAACGCTTGCGTCATCTGGCCGACACGCAGGGATAGAAACGAACAACACAAAATCAAACCCCCGCATCTGGCGGGGGTTTTTTTATGAGCGCAGCATAAATTTCGGAGATTGATCCGCCAGCACAAGGCGGCGCCCCTGATTGATACAAGCATCCACATAAAGGCGGGCCTTGCGCAGATCTTCCTGATCGGCCAGTTTTTCCACCGCAACATTCGCAAGATTTAACGGGGCCTGTGCCTGACGCGGTAATTCTTCACCGTCTGGTTTTAAAATATTGGCCACCGGACGAAACATCCAATTGGCAAAATATTGTTTTAAGGTCGGCAGAAATTTCGTTTCAGGCAGCGCATCCAGCCGGGCAATGTTATCGGTATCGGGACGGCCAAAAAAATCCACAGCAAATTCAGATTTCATGTCTTTCAGATAGTCCAGCCGCATATCCATTTCGGCATCGCTGCGTTCAATCAGATATCTTAATTCACTATCGCGCCTCGCGCCGGGACCAGAGAATAAATTAAATAATCTGCACGCCTGATTTTTTAAATCATCAAGACTGCCCTTGCCTGGCTGCGGCACCGGACGGGGATCCAGATAGGGCATAAGAAATATGGCCATCGCAGGATTTTCGAGAATGGCGCGCGTGACAACCAGATCATCAAGGCCGATTTCAAACCGGTCATAAATCTTATGCGGGTGGGTTTCCAACAAATGCGGAAAGCCCGGTGCATGATAGGTGATGCTTAAATGGAGTTTCCGGTAAGACAGGCTATCGGCCTGTTCCGCGCGCACACGAAAATCGCGGGACAGATCAAAGGCAGGTTTTTCGGTTGTCTTTGCCATGAACGCTTTATTCCCCGGATTATGACGGTGCTGTTCCGCCGACCTTGATACCGCGCATTTTCACCGATGGCTGGCCAATGCCGACCGCAACGCTCTGCCCGGCTTTGCCGCAACTGCCCTGATTGGCGATTTGCAGATCATTGCCGACCATATCAACCATCTTCATCGAATGCGGACCGTTGCCGTCAAGGATAACACCTTTCACGGGTGCGACAATTTTTCCCTTTTCGATCAGATAGGCTTCGGTCGAGGCGAAAACATAGCTGCCATTAATGGTGTTGACCTGACCGCCGGAAAAATCAACCGCATAGATTCCACGGTCAATCGATTCAATCATTTCCGCCAGTTCATATTCACCGGGTTGCATATAGGTCGTGGTCATGCGCGGAATCGGCGCATGGGAATAATCTTCGCGGCGGCCATTCCCCGTTGGGGCCACGCCCATCATTCGCGCGTTAATGGTGTCTTGCATATATCCGCGCAGAATGCCGTTTTCAATCAGGACATTTTTCTGGGTCGGTGTTCCTTCATCATCAAAGGCCAGCGAACCGCGCGCGCCTTCAATATTCCCCTGATCCAGAATGGTGACGTTATCAGACGCAACTTTTTTGCCAATCAGGCTGGTTTCAAAAACAGTCCGGCCCTTGCGCGCCGAATCACCTTCCAAGCCATGGCCCACCGCTTCATGCAGCAAAACCCCACCCCAGCCATTGCCGATAATCACCGGCATTTCACCGGACGGAGCAGCAATGGACCGCAGATTGACCCCGGCCTGTGCAATCGCCTTTTTGGCCATATCCTGCCAGCTTTCACGGGAGAAAAGATCGGTCAGGGTGGTGCGCCCGGTCAGGGCACAACGACCATTTTCCTTACGGCCATTTTCTTCGGCAACGACCGAAATACTGATCGTCGACATCGGACGCAGATCGTCCAGGCGCTGACCATCATGACGAATGATGGTGACGATATCCCAGCTGGTCGCCAGACTGGCGGATACTTGGGTAATGCGCGGATCGGCAGCGCGGACATAGGCATCAACTTCTTCGAGGATTTTAATCCGTTCGCGTTCCGGGATATCGGTCAGCGGGCTTTCGCCGGTATAAATGCGCGGCAAATCTTTCGCGGATGGCAGGGCGATTTTTCCCATCAACCCGACATGGTTGCGAATTCCCTGTGTGGCGCGGGCAGCATCACGGATCGCCTTTTCGGATAATTCATTGGAATGGGCATAGGCCACGGCATCCCCGGCAATCTGGCGGAAGCCAAAGCCCTGATCCAGATGAGCCGCATTGCTTTTCAATTTTCCTTCGGCAAAGGCCACCGACCGGCTGACAGAGCGTTGCAGGAATAATTCCCCGCCATCCGCGCCATTTAATGACTTGGTCACGATTTTACGGATTTTCTCCGGGTCCATGCCGGTTGCGGCAAAGAAAAACTGATCGTTTACGGATTTATCGAAAGAATAGTCAGCCATCGTCCCAATTCCCTGTTCATTTATTTTTATATTTTACAGAAGTCTATTTCTTAGCATAGGGAAACGCCGCTTCCAAACAAGAAACGCCCCGTTTTTTCAGTTTTTTCACATCTGAACCTTCCTTGCCCTTACGGAAAGCCCCATGTTAACCTCTCGAGACGCTTTATAACCTGAGGATCTGATGAGTAAAACCTTTGCCCTACCGAACGGCCTGACCATTATTTGTGAAGAACGCCCGAATACCGGGAAAGTGGCCATGCAAATCATGTTCAAATGCGGGTCTATTCATGAAAGCCCTGCCGATGCAGGCTTGACCCATTTGATGCAGGAAGCCTGCTGGGGCGGGACCGCAACGCGCAGCCGGGACGATATTGCCGAAGACATTGAATCAAAGGGCGGATCTTTCAGCAGCGATACGGCCCGCAGCCAGACCTGGTTCGCGGCGCAAGCCCTGGCCCGCGATACGGGTGCCGTTTTTGACGTTCTGGCCGATGCCGTCCGCAACCCGGTTTTTGAAGATGAAGAAGTCGAAATTACCCGCGACCAAATCCTGACCAGCATTGAACAGGCCGCACAACGCGCCGGTTACATTGCCGGAACCCATTTTTATGAAGCGGCCTTTTCCGGCCATTCTGCCGCCCACGCGCCCATCGGAACGCAGGACACGGTTTCGCGTTTTACCGCCGATGAACTGCGCGCCTGCCATTCGCGGATGCTGTCGCACCCGGAAAGCATGGTTATCAGCTTTGTCGGTGATCTGGATGCCGAAACCGCCCGCCAGCTGGGTGAACAATATTTTGGTGATTTAACGGGCGATCCCGTCATCCCGGTAAAGCCGATTATTTTTCAAGGCGGCGATCTGCGCACGGCCAATAACAATGAACAATTAAGTCTGGTCTTCGGGTTTGAAGCCCCGTCGCAGCAAAGCCCTGACCGTTACCATACGATCATGTTGCAGGAATTATTATCCGGCGGAATATCGTCACCCTTATTTCAGGAAATCCGTGAAAAGCGCGGTCTGGTTTATTCGGTGGGGGCTGATTATATGGCCCTTGAATCATGCGGCCTGTTTGCCATCCGTGCCGGAACCGGGCGCGGCAACGCGCAGGAATTGATTTCCGTGACCTTTGATCTGCTGGGCGATGTGGCTGCAAAGGGGTTCACCGATGCCGAAGTTGAAATGGCGCGGGAACGGATCATTCGCGGATTAAAGGGCGCGCTGGAAAGCGACTCAACCGCGTGCCAGCGTCTGGCCAGCCAGATTTTGAATTTCGGACGGGTCATTCCGCTGGAAGAATATGAAGCCATTTTATCGCGCGTCACATCCATCGACGTGCAAAACGCGTGTGCCACGATGTTAAAGAATGGCAAATACGCGCTGGGCGGGGTTGGTCCGCAGGATAATATGCCGTCCGAAAGCGACATTAAAGCAATGATCGCGGCAAAGGCCAAGGCGTTGCCCACCCTGCCGCAACCTGCGGCCTCGCATGGTGAAACACCCTTTGCGGCGTTGGCCCGTACACAAATCACCACCCCGGTCACAACAGCCAATCCGCAAGTCACCGTGCTGGCCAATGGTATGAAGGTTGTCACCGCCGAACGCCCCGGCAGCCTTGCCTGTGGCGCGTGGGTTGGCGCGGGATCGGATCATGAAACACCCGCCCTCAGCGGTGCGACACACATGAACGAACACATGATGTTCAAGGGCACCCCCAGCTATGGCCCCGGCCAGATCGACAAGATCATCGAAGGCCAATTGGGTGGCGATCTGAACGCCTATACCACCCATGATAAGACGGCCTATTATTTTTATAATTTGCTGCCGCAAGACATCGAAAAGATTGTCGATATTTGCGGGGAAATGGTTTTCAAAGCCAATCTGGATCATGAAGAATATGACGGAAAAACCACGCAAAATCCGGATGGCACCGTGGTCAAGGCCAAGGGCGAACGCGATGTCGTTCTGGAGGAAATCAAACGCGCGAATGATAAAATCAGCAGCCGTCTTTGGGCGTTGATGGGCGGCATTTTGTACCGCGACCAGCCGCATGGCCGTCCGATTTTGGGCACCGAAGAATCCTTGCGCGCCATCAGCGTTCAAGACCTCGCCGCCTATCGCGATTCCCTTTATACGCCGAATAATGTCGTCTTCAGCGCCGCCGGACCGATCAAGCATGATGATTTTGTCGCCCTGATCGACCGTAAATTCGGACAGATGAAGGCGGTCCCCTTTGAACCGCTGCCGGCCCAGCAAACCTATGGCGGCGTTGCCTATGAAGAAATGGAATCGGCCCAGCTGGCACAGTTGGCGTTGGTCACAACGGGCGTATCCGAATTGCACCCGGATTATCTGGCCTATGAAGCGTTGAGTGAGATCCTCTCCGGTGGCGGCTCTTCCCGTCTGTACCGGGCACTGGTCAATAAAACATCGCTGACCAATGATGTCGGGGCCGGCGTGATTGCCTACCAACATCTGGGTCAGTTTGGCGTTTTCCTCGGCACAAAGCCGGAAAAAACCCGCGAGGCCATATCCGTTATTTACAAGGAATTGCGCGCCCTGTCCCACAACCTGACGCGGGAGGAGCTGGATAAGGCCAAGGCCCAGATGGAAATGTCCACATTGTCCAGCATCGAAACCAATAACGATGCCTGTGATTATTACGGCAAGGACTTACTGGTGTCCGGCAAGGTTGAGACCACGGCTGAAATATCCGCCCGGATTCGTCAAATTACCGAGGACGATATCAAGCGCATCGTGAAAACCATCCTGTCCGGTGACCCGGTTTTGACCGCGATTATTCCGCAAGGGACAGATCAGGCCAAATTGCCGACCTATGCCGATGTTATCGCCCTGCGGGACGGAAACCCGGCGCCGGATCTGGCCAAAACCAGCCATCACCCGAAACCCTGATCCCATCAGGGCCAAAATCACCTTTTGGCCCTGAAAATTGTTTCCTTTTAACGGGGGGTTACGCTAAGACTTCCGGCATGGAAGACGTAGCCACAAAGATTATGCAAACAAAAGAAGAATCCCGCGTTCAGGATTTCATTGCCCTGTTGAAACCACGGGTGATGAGCCTTGTCGTTTTCACCGGTCTGGCCGGAATGTGGGTCGCGCCGGGCTTTTCCGCCATGCACCCTTTCCTGATTTTTGTCGCCATCCTGTCATTGGCAATTGGCGCCGGGGCCGCGGGGGCCGCGAATATGTGGTATGACCGCGATATTGACGCGGTGATGAAACGCACCGCTGACCGTCCCCTGCCACAGGGCCGCATCAGTGCCGATGAAGCGTTGACCTATGCACTGGTCCTGTCCGTTCTATCCGTCATCACCATGGGTGTTGCGCTGAACTGGGTTGCTGCCGGATTGCTGGCCTTTGCGAATTTCTTTTATGTCGTCATCTATACAATGTGGCTGAAACGCCGTACGCCGCAAAACATTGTTATTGGCGGCGCGTCCGGCGCGTTCCCCCCGATGATTGGCTGGGCCGCTGTGACCGGGCATATCGGCATTGAATCCATTATCCTGTTTGCGATTATCTTTTTCTGGACGCCGCCGCATTTCTGGGCGTTGTCGCTATTCGCCAATGAAGATTATAAACGCGCCAGCATCCCGATGATGACAGTTGTGGCCGGGGCGCGTCATACCAAAATCCAGATGCTGATTTACGCGCTGATCCTTGTGCCGATCACCATCCTGCCCAGTGTGATTGGGTTTGCCAATTGGACCTATGGCATTATGGCCGCCGTTTTAAGCCTGTTCTTCGTGTTCACCGCGTTACGCGTCATGCAAAGCGACGATTTAAAAAATGCGCGATTGATGTTCGGCTATTCGATCTTTTATCTTTTCGCCCTGTTTCTGGCCTTGATGATGAACGGTCAGCTTTCATAAAGGATTTATAATATGCCCTTATCCGACCTGCATAAGAAAAAGCGCGTCAAAAATTTTGCCATACTGGCGGCGATTGTCGTCTGGTGCGGCTTGATGTTCTATGTCGCGCTGATTAAATCCGGAGCATAATGCGATGACCGGTACGATCCTGATTACCGGTGTGACCGGCGGGTTTGGCTCGGCCATTGCCAGACGTTTTGGCCGGTCTGGATGGAATCTTGTCCTGCACGCCCGCAATGCTGAAAAACTGAATGC
>CAACXI010000070.1_pt1 | contig 48377 bp, 38 predicted proteins | sample 2275891 | NCBI WGS metagenome assembly CAACXI01 (sample SAMEA5312484, study PRJEB27640) | indoor metagenome | biome: indoor environment; feature: controlled; material: polymer antistatic dissipative epoxy resin | place: Italy | collected 2014-05-27 | reverse complement strand
CCAGAATCTGCCCCAGCCCCAGACGCTTTGCCATGTCGGCAATGCGGTCAATGCCGATATCATTCGCAATATTGTAAAAAAACGTATCGCAGGAATGGGCCAGCGCATCGACAACATTCACACGCCCATGCCCGGATGTTTTCCAGCAGTGAAAACGCGCATTGCCGAACTGATAATGACCGGGACAAAAATAGGTCGTATTACGATTGATCAGCCCCAGCTCCAGCGCCGCCATCGCGGTTACCATTTTATAGGTTGATCCCGGCGGGTACAAACCACCCACCGCCTTGTTATTCAGCGGGTGACCTTCCTGCGACAGCAATTCTTCCCATTTTTGCGGGGTCAGGCCGCGGGTAAAAATATTCGGATCAAAACTGGGGGTGGAGGCCATCGCATAGACCGCCCCCGTATGCACATCCATAATAACAGCAGACGCGCTTTTGGAATCCGCCAAGCGGGCTTGGGCATATTTTTGCAATTCGGAATCGATGGTCAGTGTGACATCGCGGCCCGGATCACCGGGGTTGCGGCTCAACTCGCGCACTTCACGACCAACCACATTGACCTCGACCTCGGCGGATCCGGCCTTGCCGCGCAATTCCTGATCGTAAATTTTTTCCAGTCCGGTTTTTCCGATTTTAAAACCCGGCATTTTCAACAAGGGGTCCGTATCGCTCAGATCGCCCTTATTCGCCGCACCGACATAACCGACCAGATGGGCCGTGGCATCGGTCATCGGATAATAACGGATCTCGCCCACATCAATTGATAACCCCGGCAGGTCAGGCAGATTGACCTCAATCGTGGCCACTTCTTCCCAGCTCAGATTATCGCGCACCTCAAGCGGGGCGAATTTCGGACTTTTCTTGGCCAGTTTTAAAACAGCCAGAATCTGGTCATCCGAAACACGGATCAATTTTTGCAGACTGCGCAGCGCGCCTTCCAGATCGGTGGTTTGTTCGCGCGTGACAACGACACGGAAATTCTGGTTATTCACGGCAATCGGGATGCCATAGCGGTCAACGATCAAACCGCGCGCGGGGGCCACCAGCTTGACGTTAATACGGTTTTTTTCGGACAGGGTTTTATAACGGCTTCCCTCCACCAATTGTAACCAGGCAAGGCGGGCGCCTAACACCGTCAGGGCCGTTCCCTGCAACGCGCCCAGCAGAATAGCGCGGCGCGTAAAAGTTACGCTGCGGTCTTTATCACGCTCTATGGACCCTTTTCTACGCATCTACGGATAATTTTTCTGTACGGTTGGAAGAACACGGTGAACCAAAATCAAAAGCAACGTCACTGCCGGGAAAAGAAAAACAGACGCGATCAGATTCATCATGATCGGCATTGGCGGTGCCCAGTGAAAATTGACCAGCCCATATAACGCCCATTGTAAAGCCGCCGCCAAAGCCACCACCAATGAAAAAACCGCCCAGATGGTGATGTAGGGTTGCCCCATCAAGAAACGCCGCTGATCCCGCACAATCATCTGCACCAAGGTCAGGACGATTGCATTAACACCCAACGGCAGACCGCTGACAAAATCCAGCAACAGACCAATGGAAAAACACAGCCATGGCGGCGTAATCGTCGGACGGTAAATCGACCAGTAATAAATGGCCATCAGCAACAAGGCCGGTTTCACGGGACCGAATCTCGGTACGGGCAAGGCCGTAACGCTTAACAGAAATAGTACGACAAGCAGCAACGCCGGCGCCAGAAGACGCAGGCCGTTTTCAAATCCTTTTGCGGAAAGATCGGTTGCCATTATTTTTGCATTCATGCCTTGCAGGAAAACTGACAGGCATCATAGCAGAATGACAATAAGGGAAAAGACTCTATGCCGGATTTCCGGGGGTTATTCAGGAAGGATACGGTTTATTGACCGGGTTTCAACTGGCCTTCAAGGATGGCCTTATCCAGAACCTTGTCCAGAATGCGGACATAATTCAATTCATCCAACCCGGCGAAAAGCTGGACATAAACCTGACCGCGCTCATCAACATAGGTCCGCCCGACAGGCATTCCCGGCAGGAACAATCCGCCATGACCCGATGTCACGACACGCTGTCCTGATTGAACTTTATGCTCTGGCGGTAAATGATCCATCAACGGATAGGGGTGATTTTGCCCGGCCAGAATGGCGCGGGTTTCCGTTCCCTCGATCACCACGGGCACGCGCGAATTGATATCGGTCAGCAGCAGGATCCGCGAAGCCTTGTTCCCGGTTTCAATGACGCGCCCGACAAGGCCATCACCGGATAAAACAGCCTGACCCTTGACCACGCCATCACCCTCACCAGACAGCACCAGCACACTTTGTGCAAAGCTGTTTCCGGCATCGGAAATGACACGGGCACTGATATAACCCGATGGTTCCGGCAGTTTCAATTTCAACAAATCAGACAGGCGGGTATTTTCAGCCTGCAAGGATAACGCTGCATTATGCCATTCGCGCAGACGGACATTTTCCGCACGCAATTGCTCAACTTCCTGATGCAACTGTGCAATCCCGGTAACGGCTGAAACATATTCAGACAGCATCAGGGCCGGTTTATTAACCGCCGCAATGACCGGAGCCAAAGCATCGGTTGTGGCAATACGAACCCCCTGCAACGCAGATGGGTTAATGGCAGAAACGGAAAAGAGGAGAAAACCGGTGGAGATAAACAGAATCGACGAACCGCGGAAGCCTCCAAACTGGAGGGCTAACATCCGGGATATCGATCTGGATCGTGATCTAACTCTCAACAACGGGCCTTTGACTTTAATATGGTTATTCAAAACCTTACGGTTTTATAATAGACACTTAAGACCTAAGAAAAGATGAAGGACGACGCAAGCCCTTTCTTTTATTAATGTACAGCTATTTGCCAAGCCAAACAATAGGCTATGCCACATTCTTGCCTGATTTAATAATTACCAATCAATACGTTTCGCAATGCCTTGTCTTGTTCCAGCGCATGGCCAGTGCCCAGCGCAACGCAGGATAATGGATCATCCGCGATGGTGACAGCCAATCCTGTGGCGTGACGCAGCACAAAATCAAGGTTCCCGAGCAGCGCACCGCCCCCGGTCAGGACGATGCCCTTATCAACAATGTCCGCCGCCAGTTCCGGCGGGGTGTGTTCCAGCGCAACCTTGACCGCCTCAACAATCTGGCCAACAGGATCAGCCAAGGCTTCGGCCACCTGACGCTCGGTCACGGTAATTTCCTTTGGAACGCCATTCATCAGGTCGCGGCCACGAATCTCCATCCGGCGCCCCTCCCCATCCGCTGGCGGACAGGCAGAACCGATTTCTTTTTTGATACGCTCTGCCGTCGTTTCACCGACCAGCAAATTATGAACGCGGCGGATATAGGCAATGATCGCATCATCCAGCTTGTCGCCGCCAACGCGAACCGATTTCGCATAGACAATGCCGCCCAGCGAAATAACCGCAACTTCCGTGGTACCACCACCAATATCAACAACCATCGAACCCGATGGCTCTGTCACAGGAAGGCCCGCGCCGATTGCGGCGGCCATTGGCTCTTCAATCAGGCTGACTTCATTCGCCCCGGCACTGACGGCAGATTCGATAATCGCGCGCTGCTCCACGGCCGTGGAACCGGTTGGAACACAAATCACCATACGCGGGCTGACGAAAGACCGGCGGTTATGCACTTTACGGATAAAATGTTTGATCATGGCTTCGGTCACTTCAAAATCGGCAATGACCCCATCGCGCAAAGGACGGATAGCAACGATGTTACCGGGTGTACGGCCCAGCATCTGCTTGGCCTCATTCCCCACCGCCAGAATTTGTTTTTTCCCGTTCACCATTGAAATGGCCACAACTGAAGGCTCATTCAGGACGATGCCCCGGCCCCGCACATAGACCAGCGTATTGGCTGTGCCGAGATCAATGGCCATATCATTTGACATAAAACCGAAAAGCTTGGAGAACATAGGAAGGGGACCATCCAAAATCTAAGAAAGAACTGAAAAGGCGTTGCGCCTGAGATATTTATAGCAGAGGAAAAAGCCTCCTGCTATCGGGTTTTTCAAGAAAGATTGAAACAGAACACATAACAAAACCCGCCAGCTTCAAAGCGGCGGGTTTCAATCATGTAAAACAGGCTCAATCCCCTAAAAGGATCAACCGTCAGAAATTAACCCTGACGTGCTTTAAAGCGCGGGTTTTTCTTGTTGATGATATAAACGCGGCCACGGCGACGAACCAACTTGCAGTTACGGTCACGGAGCTTCAACGATTTAAGCGAATTAACAACTTTCATGATATTCCCCCGGATTTCCGGAAATTTTCAATTAACAGGATGGCGGACATTAACCGCGCTCCCTGCCCCTGTCAAGCACTTATCACAGGAAAAAACCGCTTAAATGAAGCGAATTCCCGCATGGGCCATCAGGATAACAATATAGGCAAGATGGGTCAGGTTATGCGCTTCCTGATCCAGCCCGAAAGACCACCAGAACCAGCGATCCGTGTATTTCCAGCCCTTTTCATAGCTGATAATCCCCTTCAACCGGTCAATCACGCTATGCGCTGCAAAATCAACCAAAGCCAGCCACCAAAACGCCGGAGCAAAAGCCAGCATCACGACCAGCGTTCCGCCCGCATGGATCAGGCAATGAACGCCCAGCGCCTTATACCCTTCCGGGCCGGGACGCCCCTTGTTCAGCGCCATCCAATCTGATTGCAGCAGAAAATCGCAGATAAACTGCTTGGCCCGAAATGCGAGATAGAGAAAGAGAATAAAAAGCGGTGTCATAATCACCAACAATAAAAGAATTTTTGAAAATCACAGACAGGAGTATGACACGAAATTTTCGCCATGTTAACCACTCCATAAGACCTCTTGGCCATGATATTCAGGTGTGTCAGGGGAGTACCGTTACCGTCATGAGTGAAACCAGCCAGCAATCAAAACGCGACTATAAAGCCGGGGAAATCATCATGCGTCAGGGCGCAAAGGGTGATTGCGCCTATATCATCGAAGACGGCGTTGTTGAAATTTTTATCGAACGTGATGATGGCCGCATTCAAATGGTTGGCACACGCGGACCCGGATCCATCATCGGGGAAATGGCGATGGTTGATGCCGCGCCGCGCACCGCCACCGTGCGGGCGCTCAAGGATTGCAAAATGCTGGAAATCAGCCGGGACGATTTTTCCAGCCGCCTGAAATCATCCGACCCTGTTCTGCAAATGATCTCTCAGGTTATTCTGACACGCTACCGCGATATGCTGACACGCGCTGAAATTCTGGGTGAAACCAATACCTACCCGCCCCCGGAAGTCATGGAACACGGCGTGACAGCGCAAACCGATGTCGTTGAATCCATTAAAATGGCCAATGAATTTCAAGCCGCGCTGGAAAAAAACGAACTCCAGCTTTATTACCAGCCGATTGTCAGTATGCTGACGGGCAATGTCGTCGGGTTTGAAGCGTTGATGCGCTGGATCCATCCGGAAAAGGGCTTTATCTCACCAGCTTTGTTTATTCCCATTGCTGAGAAAAATGGTTTGATTATCGATGCCAGCCGCTGGGCGCTGGGGGAATCCTGCCGCGCCCTGAAACGCATTGAAAGCCGGATTGGCCGCGAAGAAAAATTGTATATGAGCGTCAATTTTTCCAGCACTGATTTCGCTGCTGAAAATTTCCTCGATCATGTTTACCGCATCCTCAGCGAAAGCGATGTTCCGGCCCACCAGATCAAACTGGAAATCACCGAACGCCTGCTGATCCAGCAACCCGATAATGCCAAAGAAGTTCTGGAGATGTGCCACAAGGCCGGAATGGGCATTGCCATCGATGATTTCGGGACGGGGTATTCCTCTCTCAACTATCTCCATTACTTCCCCATTGATACGTTGAAGATCGATCAAAGCTTTGTGCGGGCGATGATGAAGGATGTGAAAAGCCTTGAACTGGTGAAATCCATTGTCGGGCTGGGCAACAACATGAATATGCGCATCATTGCCGAAGGTGTCGAAACCATCGAAGAAGCAAAGATGCTGCAAACCATGGGGTGCGACTGGTGCCAGGGTTATTACTACGCCAAACCACTGCCGGAAAAAGACGTCATTGAGCTTTTAAGGGACTGGAATCCTTCGCAAAAGCTCACAGCCTGAGCTTAGGCCGCATTTAATTCAAATTTATCCCTAAAATTACGCGTTATTAAACAATCGGGTTTAAAATAGGAAGATCGCCGTCTTTTATTTGGACGGATCTTCACGACTATAAACGGGGGTTTAGTCATGGGACGCAACGCACACGATGACCATAGCGGTCAGGCCGATGCCCAGCATATTTTGCGCCTTGATGCGCAATCCGGTGAACCCCTCAGTCTCCCTTCCCATGACCTTGGCAATGCGCAAATCCTGCGTGACGGATCGGACCTGCTGCTGCAATCGGCTGGAAAATCCATCATTATCGAGAATTATTTTACGGCCAATGCGCAACCGCTGATTACCGGTCAGGGCGGGTTGACGCTGACCCCTGAACTGGTGCGCTCCTTTGCCCAACCGGCTGATGGTGTGCAATACGCCCAAAAAGGATCCATTGACGATGTCAGCCCCGTTGGCATCATCCGCGAAGCAACCGGTGACGCCACTGTTACGCACACCAATGGCGTGGTTGAAAAGGCCGCGATCGGGACACCGATCTATGAAGGCGATATTGTTGAAACAAAGGCCGGTGGCGCGATCAACATCACCTTTGTCGATGATACCAGTTTTGCCGTTTCCGAAAATGCCCGCATGGCAATTGACGAATATGTTTTTGACCCGTCCACACAAGGTGGTGAAAGCAATTTTTCCGTCCTGCGCGGCGTATTCGTCTTTACCAGCGGTCTGATTGGCCGTGAAGATCCGGATGACGTCAAAATTGAAACGCCGGTCGGATCAATCGGCATTCGCGGCACGATCATCATGGGCCATATCAACCCGGACGGCGAAAGCCAGATTACCGTTGTTGAGGGCGCGATTGTCGTCAAAAATTCTTCCGGCGAAACAACCCTGTCGCAACAATTTGAAACCGTCAAACTATCCGGCATGAACACGCCGATGGCGGATGCAGCCGTTCTGAACTCCACGCAAGTGGCTAACGATTATAATGTTATCCGCAGTGTTTCTGGTCCGCTTTTCAGCACCTTTGACGATGCCGGAACAGCCCCGTCACAGCCTGCCGTCGATGCACCAGTTGATGCGGCACCAAAGGGGGCCGATGATGCAGCCCCCACGCCTCAGGATGCGGAACAGCCGGTATCAACCGAACCTGTCAATAAAACCGATGCCGCCCCGGCCAATGCCGAAACAACCACCGAAGCCCTGGCGCAGCTTGACGCCGGTTCAGACTTGAACCTGACATCCTTTGATGCCGATTTTGATCAGAATGCCGGGATCGTCAATATATTGGCCCTGAATAATAATCCCTTGACCAGCGCCGCCAGCCAAAGCATTACCGCCGCTTCGATTTTTTCTGCACCCGCGGCACCGCTCGGGGGTACACCGCTCAACCATGCTGATACCACTCCCGCCGTCAACCCTTCATCTCCCTATATTGACCCGGCCCTGCTGGTTCCTCCGGTTTCCGGTGGGGGCGCGATACCCCCCACAACGACACCCCCCACACCGACGCCGATTCCACCGGTCACCACAATCGGCACCCTTGACCTCAACCTGAACACGCTCATCAGCACATCAACAGGCGGTAGCTATATGGCCGGTGCCACCGCAGGCGCAGGCTATGGGTCAAATATCGCCGCCCTTGGCGATATTAATCATGATGGCCGGATGGATTTTGCCACCGTGAACAATCTTAATACTGGTGGAAGCCTGTTTGTGAATGACAGTGCCGGGACAAGAAACACCATCAATCTGGGGGGCACACCTTACGTTCTGAGCGATACCAGTGAACTGACCGTTGCCGGCATTGGAGATTTTAACCGGGATGGATTTTCCGATATCGCGCTTGGTGCCTATCTTGCCGATGATTCAGGCCAGTTGAATAGTGGCCGCATTATTATTGCCAGCGGGGCCAACCCATCACAATCCCTTATGCAGATCACAGGGTTTTCAGCGGGTCAATTTGCAGGATTTTCAATCTCTGGCGCTGGTGATTATAACGGAGATGGGATAAGCGACCTGATCATTGGTGCGCCTTATTATGCCGGTACAGGTGTAACCTATATTCTGTTCGGAACAACGTCGAATGCCGCCATCAATATTAATACGCTCAACCCATCACAAGGCATTGTCATTGCCGGGGGATCAGGCAAACAATTCGGCAACGATGTGGCCGGCATAGGCGATTTCAATGGCGATGGCTATAGCGATCTTGTCTCCTCTGAGCCGCTCTCCGGGACAGTAAAGGTTTTCTTTGGCAATAATGCCGGGGTTCAGCAGACACCCCTGACCATTACCGGAATCGGTGTTGATCCTTTAAACAAAAGCATTCCTGTTGTCGGCATGGGCGATATGAATGGCGATGGGAAATCGGATTTCGCCGTGGCTGACAATGTAACTAACACCGTTCATGTCTTTTATGGCGGCTCATCCTTATCAGGAACACTGAATGTTTCTTCCAGCAATTTAAAAATCACACTGACCGCAGGCAGCGATTTAATCAGCGGTGGCAGTGCCGGGGATTTCAACGGTGATGGCTATGATGATGCCGTGATTGCAACACGCACAGGCAGCACTGTTGATGTTTATGTGTTCTATGGCGACCAAAATCTATCCGGAACGGTTAATCTTGGGACCGTGACAGATGATAAGGTGTTCCATATGACGCTGGACCTGTCATCAACCCAGTTCAATCTGGCGAACGCGGCGACCAGTGAAATAAACCTGACCCTGACCTCGGCGGGTGACCTGAATAATGATGGCTTTGATGATCTGTTGATCGGTTCACCGGAGCTGTCTGATAATGCGGGTGGCCTGTTGATTGTTTATGGGCGTGCTGAATCCTATGATCTGGCCACCGGCGCTGTCCAGATGGGCGTGATCGCCAATCAGGCTGGACAAACCCTGATCGGCGGAACCGGTGCCGAAACGATGAGCAATATGAACGGCACAACGACCTATAATGACATCGCGTTCAAGGCCGGCGGCGGAAATGATGTGATCGACCTCTTTGGCAATACGGCCCGCGGTATTGATGGCGGGACCGGCTTTGATACGTTGAACATCATGTCCGGTGGGAATATTGATCTTCGTGGCCTGGGGGATAATCTCAGCAGCCTTGAACAGATCAATATGGGCAATACGACGGCCAGCACCCTGACCCTGCGCATCGATCAGATTTTCCAGCTGTTGCAGCAAAGCAGCGATGGAACGCTTCATTTTTCCACCGATGCCAGCGGATCGTCCTTACGCATCGACAATAACGATAATGGAAAATTGACCCTCACCGATCTGGGCTTTACGGATCAAGGCACAGCCAATGGCACGGAAAGCTGGGGCTTTGGCGGCTACACCCTGTATGTGGACAGTGATGTCGCGGTGACGGTTGCGAACGTCGCATAAAATTATTTTGATAAAGCATCATAAACACCGTCCCAGCCAGCGCCGGGGCGGTTTTTCTTGAGGCTGGCAATACGCTCCGCAAAAATATCATAAAATTTATGCATTGCTTGATCAGCCATTGCCTGACAAATCTGCAAGGAAGCCGCCGCCCCGTCAAAATCCTGTGCCCGGTAGGCGGCCAGCATTTTATCATGCACGATTTTCCATTGGCGGAACGCATCATCAACGCTTGCCGCGTCCCCCAGCAGTGTAAAAATCCGTGCCGGTTCTGCCTTGCCCTTCACACGGATCAGATCCAGTTCCAGCAGCGCAAAATCACTGACCCGCTTTGCGGTTTCTTCCCCGATCATGATGGTCACACCATACGCCTTGGTCTGCCCCTCAAACCGGGACGCCATATTGACCGTATCGCCCAGTGCGGAATAGGCAAAACGCTGCCGTGACCCCATATTGCCAACCGATGCCGCACCGGTATTCACACCAATTCCCGCCGCCAGCAATAATGGGGACTGCCCCTTTTCATCTGCCACTTGTTTCAGCCGCGCATTAATCGGGTCCAGCGCGAAATTCATCTTCAATGCTGTTTGACAAGCATGGCGCGCATGATCCGCATCATCCAGCGGCGCATTCCAGAACGCCATCATCGCGTCGCCCATATATTTATCAATCGTACCTCGATTTTCCATGACCAGGGTGGACATGGGTGTCAGGAAATCATTCATCAACTGAATTAATTCTTCCGGGGACAGGCGTTCTGAAATTGATGTAAAACCGCGAATATCGGTAAACATCACGGTCAGTTCCCGCACCTCTCCGCCCAGTTTCAGCTTGTCCGGGTCCGCCGTCAGTTCCTTCATAAAATCGGGCGAGATATAATGGGAGAACGCGTTTCTCACCTGCTTCTTTTCCGATTCCGTGCGGATATAGGCCAGCCACGCCGCCATGATAAACAGGACCAGAACGGTCAGGCTGGGGTAAACCGGGTCCAGCAATAATCCTTGATGCAGGAATATCCACCATGATGCATAACCGATTCCTGCCACCAGCGCCGTGGTCAACCCGGCCAGAACAACCGCGCCAATAAATGGAACCAGAATAATAATCATCAACCCGATGGCCACCATGAATACCAGTTCAACCCCGGCCAACAAGGCCGGACGCTGCAGATAATCACCGGTCAAAACCTGCTCAATCACGTTCAGGTGAACCTCAACACCGGGGATAAATAAGTCCAGCGGCGTTGAACGAATATCTTTCAGACCTTCTGCGCTGGTCCCGATCAAAACGATTTTATCCTTGACCTGATCGACGGTCAGGCTGCCGTCCAGAACGCTCCAAGCCGGAATATAATCTTTCATGCGCGCTTTGCTGAAATAGACGAAAAATTTGCCATCACGGTCGAATGGGATTTCGTAATCGCCAACCTGCATCAGGAAGGGGGAGTCCAACGGCCCAATTTCACTGGCTTTTAAATGCCGTATTTTGACCAGCAAGCGCGGGTCCTGCGCCACCCGCAATGCTTCCAGCGCCAGCGATGGATATAGCTCTGGTGGCTGGCCCGTCACCGTGTTCCAGCCGAACAGCAGCGGGACCTGCCGGATCAATCCGTCAATTTCAGTTGAAACCCCGAAACATCCGTTCCCGGCTGCGGCATGGGATAATTCAGGAATGCTGGTCGTTACCCCCACCATGCGCGGCATGGTATCGCGCAGCTGGGTGGCATCCTTACTCAACATGATCGGTTTGGACAAAACGGGGCTGCGCCGTGTTGCCTGTTCATTGGGTGACCAGATAAAACCGGTGACGACATTCCCCGCCGCGCGAAACGCTTCCGCCAGAATGGCATCGTGATCCTGCATCGCCGATAAATTTTGCGTCAACGCAGAAGATTGATTGTCGATTGGCACATTGCGCAGAAACGCCTTTGGGGACGTACGGTCATATTCCGCAAACACCATATCAAAAACAATGGCACGCGCCCCCAGATCATCCAGCCTTTGCACCAGATCGGCCACGACATTGCGTGGCCACGGCCATTGGCCGGGGTAATCCTTGCTCATGGATACATCATCAATATCAACAATCACCACATCATCGGTGGGTTCACGCGGATGCAGGACGTTAAACGTATCAAAGGCCAGAAAACGTAACGCCCGGCTCCACTGGTAATCATGCAGGCGCACCAGCACCGCCCCGCTCAAAAGCGCAAGCAGGATCAGCGTATGCAGCCATTGATTGACAATCAGTTTCGACATCAGATCTCGGTCAGGGCTTTATCTTTGGCTTGTAAAAAGGGCTTCATCAGATAATCGAGAACACTGCGTTTTCCGGTGACAACCTCAATCCCCGCCACCATGCCGGGGGTGATCGGTAATGGATGGTCGGCGCTGCCCATGTGGTTTTTTTCGGTATGCACTTCGATTTCAAAAAAGACATTGCCATCGCGGTCCGTCACGCTGTTCGCGGCCACACGCACCAATTGCCCGGACAAGCTGCCATAACGTTGCGGGTCATAGGCCGTAATCTTCACATTGACGGGTTGTCCAATTTTCAGGAAGGCAATATCGCTGGGGATCACACGCGCCAGAATTTTTAATTGATCGCCAACCGGAACAATCTCCATTAATTGCTGGGCCGGTTCAATAACACCACCAACAGTTTTCAATGCGATCCGGTTGACCACACCGTCCAATGGCGAACGGATTTCCGCTCGCGATACGCGGTCGCCAATCGATTTCAGGCTTTCACCAAGGCGGGAAATATCGGTTTCCACCGCATTCAATTCACCCAAAGCTTGCGAGCGGAATTTATCTGCCTGATCTTCACGCTGGCGGCGGGCGGCGGTTAAATCGGCGGTCAACCCGACCGATTTTTCCTGATTGGCGCGCAATTGCCCCTGCAAATCCGATAGTTCACGTTGCAGGCGCAGTTCTTCCAGTTTTGGCACGGCCTTTTGTTCGACCATGCGGCGGGTGATGGCCAGTTCCTGATTCAATAACCCGGCACTGCTCGACAAGCGGTTAATCTGCGCTCTGGTTTCTGCAATTTGCGCTTCGGCGGATGCAATTTTCTGGTCGATCATTGACACCGCATTCTTTAATTCCTGCTGACGGGAATTAAAAAGAGCCAGCTCATTAGCCGCGATCTGTGGAGCCTTGGTCGTAATATCATCCGGCATGGCAAAGGCCGCGCCCTTGGCTTCGGCCAGAAGTCTTGCCCGCTTTGCCCGCAGGCCCAAAGATTGCGCTTCGGCCCCCCCCTGTTCTGAGGTCGAGCTGACGTCACTGAGGCGTAACAGCACCTGGCCCTTTTTCACCGCCTGACCTTCGGTCACCAGTAAGTCCTGTAAAATTCCGCCCTCAAGGCTCTGCACGACCTGCACTTCACTGGTCGGAACGACTTGCCCCTGACCGCGAACCAGCATTTCGACCTTTGATAACCCGGCCCAGACAAAGAACAGGATGACAAACCCAAGGATCGTGAACAGAAATAATGCCGATGCCTTATGCGGCTTCATCTGTTCCGCAGCATTCAGTTCATTCATAAAATCGGTTTCGCGCAAGGTCATGCGGAACCCCCTTCCACCCGGCCACGCGACAGGGATTCAATCACCTGATTTTTTGGACCATCGGCGATAATTTTTCCCTGATCGACCAGAATCAAACGGTCCACCAGCGCCAGCAAATGCTGACGGTGCGTAATCAGGATAAAGGTCTTGTCCTTTACCTGCTCATGAATGTGACGAACAAAATTTTCTTCGGCCTGCATATCCATGGCGTTGGTGGGTTCGTCACAGATAAAAATACTGGGTTTCATCAACATGGCACGGGCTAAGGCCACCGCCTGCCGCTGTCCGCCGGAAAGCCCCGCCCCGCTTTCACCCACGGGCGCATCATAACCCATCGGGTGGCGGGAAATAAATTCATGCACACCCGCGGCCTTTGACGCGGTCAGAATATCTTCCTCACTCGCCTGCGGGCGGGCAATGGCGATATTTTCACGGACGCTGCCACGGAACAAAACCACATCCTGCGCGATATAGGCCATGCTGCGGCGCAGATCCGCCGGATCAATCTGGCGGTAATCCGTATCATCGGCCAACATTGCGCCCGATGCCGGATCGTACAACCCCATCATCATTTTTGCGATTGTGCTTTTCCCCGATCCCACACGACCAATCAAACCCACTTTTTCGCCCGGCTGGATGGTGAAGGAAATATCCTGCACAATATTCCGGTCCGTTCCGGGATAGGAAAAGCTGACCCGGTCAAACGCGATTTTCCCGTTCAAGGATGGACGGTGTAAAAACGGCGCGTGTGGTGGACGTTCCACCGGATTGGCCATAAATTTATCCAGCGTCTTTAGCGCGCTGCGCGACTGGTGATAACGGCTCATCAGGTTAGCGACCTGCCCAATCGGCGCAATCGCCCGCCCCCCTAAAAGAACGCAGGCAATCAATGCCCCCATGGTGATATTTTGATCGCGGACCAGATACATCCCCATCAACACAATGAACACGGTCGCGCTTTGTTGCAGGAAGGCGGCAATATTGACACCCAGCGCGGAAATAAACCGCGCGCCCTGCGCCTGATTGGAGGCTTCGGCGACCATGTCACCGTAACGCGCCCGCAACCGTCCATCCGCGCCAATCGTTTTGATTGTTTCAAGCCCGTGAATGGTTTCGACCAGTAAGCCATGCTTGGCTTCGGCGATATGGGCATTCTTGCGCATCTGCGCCTTTAACGGGATTTGCAGGAAGGCCCCAATGGCGATCACGATAATGACCAGAACCGTCAGCAACAGCGCAATCGGCCCACCCAAAAGTCCAATCACAAACAAAAAGAAGAAACAGAACGGCAAATCGACCAGTGCGGTCAGCGTCGCCGAATTCATAAATTCACGCACCGAATCAAATTCGCGCAACATACTGGCGAATGCCCCGCTGGACGATGGGCGGGCGGCAATTTTCATGTTCAAAAGCTGGTCATAAATCCGCCGCGCGGCAATCACATCAATCCGCCGTCCGGCAAAATCGATAAAATAACCGCGCAATGTGCGCAGGATAAAATCAAAGATGAAAACCGTCAGGGCCCCAATCGCCAGCACCCACCCGGTTTCAATCGCATTATTCGGAATGACGCGGTTGTAAAACGTCATCACAAAAATCGAACTGGTCAGCCCGAACAGATTGATCAGCACGGCCGCGACCAGAATTTTGGAATAGATATCGTGATTATCCCAAAACGGCCCCCAGAACCAATGGCGGTCCGCATCAAACCGGTGCGGCGCGTTGGGATCGGTAAATTCGGCGCGGGGATGAACATAAATCACATGGCCGGAAAAGTTCTTTTCCAGCACATCGAGTTTGACTTCTTTTTCAGCGCCCGTTTCGGGCAGGAAAATTTTGGCTCGTCCATTTTCCGCATTCAAGGACAGGATAACCGCCGCCTGCCCGCCCTTCATAATGGCGACCACAGGCAGCGCATGGGGCGATACTTTGGCAATGCTTCCGGTCTTGGCGATTTTTGTTTTCAGGCCCAGCTTTTCCGCCGCCTCGCAAAACAAATTCGGCCCCATGCCACGTTCGTCATACGCCAGCCCGGCGCGTAAGGCCTCTGCCGATTTTGACCGTCCGAAATGGGCCGTCAGAAAAACAAGGCTGGCCAGCAGCGGATCGGTTACACTGTCCTGCGGCCCGGTTTCGGTCATTTATTGGATTCCGCCAAGGCAACAGGCTGGATGCTCATGGCCTGCTGCAAGGTTCCGGTGCTGGCCAGAATGGCATAATCCGCCGCCAGCAAACGGTAATCTGCTCCCACAACACCCAGCTGGGCATTAAACAATGTATTTTCCGCTTGAAGGATATTCAGCAGGGTCGCCCGCGCCGCCTCAAACTGCTTTTCATAAGTTGCAACCAGATTGGTGCTGACCGTCACACGGTCACGGCTGATCTTTAACCGTTCATGCGCCGAATCCCGGTCGGCATAAGCCTTGCGGATTTCACGTTCAATCTTTCCGGTCAGATCATCCGCCCGGGCCTGTGCTTCGGCTTGTTTATAAACCGACTGGCGGACCCGCGCCAATTGCGCGCCCCCGGTCGAAAAATCCCAGTTCATACGAACCAGCGCGCGGTTATCCACCACCTCGCCGCCGATAATATCATCAACGTCCTTTTTATAGACGGACAACTCGCCGGACAGATCGGGGTAAAGCGTCCCCTTTTCGGCGCGAATATCTTCACCGGCAGCAACTCCCTGCAACACAGCCATCTTCAGCGCTGGATGATTTTCACGCGCCGCCTGTACCGCCTGCTCAACATCGCCCGGAATGGAGGTTTCGCTCAAAACGGGGCGGGATAACGGTCCGGCCAATGGACGTCCGACCGCCTCTTTATAATCCGCAACGGCGCGTTTTAATTGCCCCTCAACATCCGCAAGGGTTCCATCCAGTTGATTTTGAATATCATGAGCCTGAACAGCCATCGATTCATCGGCCGCACCTTCTTCAACCATTTTATCAATACGCTGGCGGTAGTCGTTGATTTTTTTTGCATGGGCCTGCAACAGGGAAATCGTTTCCTGCGTCCGCAAGACTTCGATATACGCCTGCGCCACGCGCAAACCTAAATTCTCCCGAATATCGACAATATTCATATTCGCGGATTGCAGCCTTGCGCTGGCCGCATCGGAACGGTTGCTGGTTTCCATGCCATCAAACAACATCTGGCGAACCGTCATGCCACCTTCGTGATTCCATGAATACCCGGCCCCGCGCGCAACACTCAAACCCCGGCTGGTGCTGTTATCACCATAAACCCGCCCGGTTGCCGCATTGATATTCAATTCAGGATAATAACCGGAACGTGCTTCGCGCCCCTCTTCACGCACGGCATCGCGCCCGGCCAATGCCGCTTGAACGCTCGGGTGCTGGTTCAGCGCCTCGCCGATGGCAATATTCAGCGTTTCCGCGTGTGCCGTCAGCGACATGGTCAGCGTGATCGCCACAACCGAGGCGCAGATCATCAAAGAAGGAAGACGCATGGCTGAAAAATAATCCAAAGCGGGTGAGAGCGATATTGAGGAAGATAAAATACTCCCTTGAATCTAAACAAAAACACGCTTTTGCACAAGCCCGTCACAAAGGGCGCAAGAGGGCTTCACAGAGCCGCCCGCATCAGGCATCCTGAGAACCGATTTTATAAACCTGTCCCATGTTGGGAACACCAGATTAAGGAAATAAATCAGTGAGCCTTGTCATTGCCATCCCAAAAGAAACCGCGGACTATGAAAAACGCGTTGCCGCCACACCGGATACGGTCAAAAAATATATCGGCATGGGCTGTACCGTCCGCGTTGAAAGCAAGGCGGGTGAAGCGTCATCCATTTCCGATGCGCAATATACACAGGCCGGAGCGACCATTGCCGCGAACACCGCCGACACGTTGCGCGATGCCGATATCATTCTGAAGGTTCAGGCCCCGAACAACGCTGAATTGGCCATGATTAAAAAGGGCGCGCTGCTGGTTGGCATCCTGTCGCCTTATAATAACGCTGACTTACTGAAAAACAGCGCCGCCGCCGGAATTAATTGTTTTGCGATGGAAATGGTCCCCCGCATTACCCGGGCGCAGGCGATGGACGTCCTGTCATCGCAATCTAACCTGGCCGGGTATAAGGCCGTTTTGGATGCGACCGAACATTTTAACCGCGCCTTCCCGATGATGATGACCGCCGCCGGGACCGTTCCCCCTGCCCGCGCCTTTATCATGGGGGTTGGCGTTGCCGGTTTGCAGGCGATTGCCACCGCCCGCCGTCTGGGGGCGATTGTGTCCGCGACCGATGTCCGCGCCGCAACCAAGGAACAGGTCCAGTCACTGGGCGCAACCTTTGTCATGGTCGAAGACGAAGAAAGCAAGGCCGCCGAAACATCCGGTGGTTATGCCAAGGAAATGTCCGATGCGTATAAGGCCAAACAGGCCGCGTTGGTTATGGATACCATTGCCAAGCAGGATATCGTTATCACCACCGCGCTGATCCCGGGCCGCAAAGCCCCGATCCTTGTCACAACGCAAATGGTCGAAGCCATGAAGCCGGGTTCGGTCATTGTCGATCTGGCCGTGGAACAGGGCGGCAATTGCGAATTATCCAAGGCTGGCGAAGTCGTCAACCATAACGGCGTTCTGATCGTCGGGCATAAAAACGTGCCGAGCCGTCTGGCCGCTAACGCGTCCGCGCTTTATTCCAAAAACCTGCAAAACCTGCTCGCCCTGATCATTGATAAGGACGGCAACACCGCCATCAACTGGGATGATGACATCGTCAAGGGCATTGCCCTGACCAAAGACGGCGCGATCATTCACCCGAACTTCACGACATAAGAGGATATTATGACAGCCCAATCCCAAACCATCACCGAAAGCGCAACGCAGATTGCGAATGAGGCCCGGACCCTGTCCGATCACGCCGCAACGCTGGCCATGCAAGCCCAGCAAACGATGGGCCAGCTTGGCACAGCCAGCCATGGCGATGCGTTTCTGGTCACTGGCCTGACTGTTTTTGTTCTGGCCTGCTTTGTTGGTTATTACGTCGTGTGGAAAGTCACACCCGCTTTGCACTCACCCTTGATGGGCATCACCAACGCGATTTCATCGGTCATTATCGTTGGTGCGTTGATTGCGGTTGGTCCGGCAGAATTCGGCTTTTCAAAAGTCCTCGGCTTCCTTGCCGTTGTTCTGGCATCGGTCAATATTTTCGGCGGTTTTATTCTGACGCGCCGTATGCTCCATATGTTTAAAAAGAAAGCCTAAAAAATGGAATCTATCTCAGCCCTTGCCTATCTGATTGCGGCAATCTCCTTCATCATGGCGTTACGCGGCCTGTCCGGTCCCGAAACGGCGCGTACCGGCCTTGCCTTTGGTATGTGCGGTATGGCGCTGGCGGTTGTCACGACGCTGTTCCTGCCGAACGTGTCTTCGTATTTGTGGATTCTGCCCGCGATTGCGATTGGCGGTACGATTGGAACCGTCATTGCGCTGAAAATCAAAATGACCGACCTGCCGCAATTAATGGCGGCGTTTCACTCGCTGGTCGGTCTGGCCGCGGTGTTTGTCGCCTCTGCCGCTTTTACCAATCCCGAAGCCTATAATATCGGCGCACCGGGCAGCATTAAAACGGCCAGCCTGATTGAAATGGCATTGGGCGTGGCCATTGGTGCGATTACCTTTACCGGGTCGATCATCGCTTTTGGTAAATTGCAGGGTACGATTTCCGGCAAGCCGGTCAGCTTTAAAGGGCAGCATCAACTGAACGCGCTGCTCGGCCTGATCATGGTCGCGCTGATCGTCATGCTGTGCATCACCGAAGGTGGGATCTGGTTCCTGCTGTTGATCGGCGTTGCGCTGGCGCTGGGTGTCTTGATGATTATCCCGATTGGCGGGGCCGATATGCCGGTCATCGTTTCCATGCTGAACAGCTATTCCGGCTGGGCCGCAGCGGGGATTGGCTTTACGCTGCACAACAACCTGTTGATCATCACCGGGGCGCTGGTCGGCGCATCGGGGGCGATCTTGTCCTATATCATGTGCAAGGGGATGAACCGCTCCTTCCTGAACGTGCTTTTGGGTGGGTTTGGTGGTGATGCGGTTGCCGGTGGTGCAACCGCCGCTGCGGGCGACCGCGCCGTTAAAATCGGCTCTGCCGAAGATGCGGCCTACATCATGAAAAACGCAGCCAGCGTAATTATCGTTCCGGGTTACGGCATGGCCGTGGCCCAGGCGCAACACGCGACCCGCGAAATGGCCGATGTCCTGAAAAAAGAAGGTGTGACGGTGAAATACGCCATTCACCCTGTCGCCGGACGGATGCCCGGTCATATGAACGTGCTGCTGGCCGAAGCCAACGTACCGTATGACGAAGTATTCGAGCTGGAAGACATCAACCGTGATTTCGCCCAGACCGATGTTGTCTATGTCATCGGCGCGAACGACATCACCAACCCGGCGGCAAAAACCGATCCGACATCACCGATTTACGGGATGCCAATTCTGGATGTCGCAAAATCGAAAACTGTTTTGTTCGTCAAACGCTCTCTCGGGTCCGGTTATGCCGGGGTCGATAACCCGATGTTCTATCAGGACAACACCATGATGCTTCTGGGTGATGCGAAGAAAATGACCGAAGAAATCGTCAAGTCGCTGGAACATTAAAAAATAAAAACAGGCGATGCCCTAATTTGGCCCAGTTCCATTCGGAATTGGGCCATTTTTACAGCCTATCTTTATTACAACAAATCATTATTGGAGGACTTCAAATGACAGCACTTAAAACCTTTCTGCTCGGCGCAATGATGACCGGGGCCATGGCCGCACCTGTGGCCGTGATGGCACAAGCGGCAAATGATGCTGCTCCTGCCCCCGCTGTCGAAAAATCTGCTGACAAGCCACATTTCAAACGCGACGGCGCCAAAGCGTTTGAAGAATCCGACACCAATAAGGATGGCAGTCTTGATCTGGAAGAGTTCCTGGCCCGTCATGAGGAAAAATTCAAAGAGATCGACAGCAATAATGACGGTAAAATTTCAGCCGAAGAATTTAAAGCCCATGGCGATAAAATGCGCGACAAGATGAAAGAACATCGTGAAAAGCGTGTTGAGGGCAAAAAACCTGCGACTGAGACCCCAGCTGATACTGGCAATAAAACCGCCGAATAATCACACAGATCCTTCCTCCTCGAAGGTGTCCCCCGGCTCCCCGAAGCCGGGGGATTTTTATATTGCAAAAACCGTACGTTTACATAATAATTAACCGAAATTTAAGATAATTTTCTTAAAATGCAAGTTGAAGTGTATAGCGTAAGGGGAACATTGTGCCCAAGCCACTGAGCCTTAAACAGAAATTTAACTGGGCTGCCTGTCAGCCGGTGGGGTGGCGCGAAGACTTTTTCACCAATGATTATGATCACCGCCTGCGCTATGGCTTTGCACCCGCAACCACCCCGGAAAAACAGGGAACCGTTATTCTGACCCACGGTTACGGGGAATTTATCGACCTTTATTATGAATCCATCCGCGAATACCAGAAAATGGGCTTTGATGTCTGGGCCATGGATTTTTACGGCTTTGGGAAATCAGGTCGTGATGACCCCAAAAATCCACACACGCCCAGCACAAAAGGGATGTTACGCCATGTGCGCGATCTGGATTTCTTCGTCAATAACATCGTCGAACGTGTCCCTGATAAGCCCTTGCTGATGTCCACCCATTCGATGGGCGGACATATTGGTTTGATGTATCTGCAAAAACACCCCGACCAATTTGACGGCGCCGTCATGAGCGCCCCGATGTTCGATATTTTCAGGTTTGATCTGCCGAAATTTTTTCGCCCCTTTGTCCGTGGCATTTTCAATGTCGCAAGCGCGTTGGGCCTGCGTGAAACGCCCGTCCCTGCTGCTCCGGCTTTCTTTAACAAGGTGACCCATGCGGGTGATGCCATTTTAAATTCCAAAGCCGGAATGCGTGAAACCTTCAATAAAATGATGCGGGCCGCCTTGCCCGATACAAAAGTGGACCGCCCGACTTTTGGCTGGATTGCCAAGGCGTTTAATACGATTGCCCATTCGACGACGAATGCTGCATTAAGCTCTGTCAAAATTCCAATGCTGATCGGTAGCGCCGGTATTGAAAGCTTGATCGATAATAAAACACTTGAGAAAGCGGCAAGGCTGATGGGCGATGCCACGCTGGTCAAACTGCCAACCGCACAGCATGGGCTGTGGTTTGAAGATAACGGCAATTACGATTTGTGGTTGAAAAACGTCAAGGCCTTTACAGGCCGTGTTGCCACGAATTATGAACTGGCCCATCAGACGGATTTACACCGCACCGCAGAAGAAAACCATCCGCGCCATGGGTCAAAAGGCCCGGATTCCCTGCACATCTAAATCCCCTTTCAAAATTTGACGGGACGCGCCATCCCGGTTAAACCTGTACTCAATAATCAGGGCAAACAGGGATCAAAAAGGCGTGATGAAACGCTTTCAACAGCCAAAAAACTGGCAATGGGGAATCCTCACCAATGCAGATCACGCCGGTCTGCGTTACGGCGTTTTGGCGCGTCATGAAAAACCACGCGCCAATATTATCATCGGTCCCGGACTATCCGAATTTTCGCATAAATATTTTGAAACAGCGCAATTGCTCAGCCGCCTGCATTACAACGTCTATATCCTGCACTGGCGCGGTCAGGGCGGATCAACCCCCTATCTCAGCGACCGCTTTCTGCGTCACTCTTTGGGCTTGGACCGTGATGCCCGTGACCTGTTGCAATTCACGGACCAGATTGTCCCGCAGAATGCGCCCAAGATTCTTCTTGCCCATTCAATGGGTGGTTTGATCAGCACGCTGGCCCTGAAAACCGCGCCGGGTAAATTTGCAGCCGCAATTTTATTGGCCCCCCTTTATGGGTTTCAACACGCGTTTGGAAAACGGTTCGAAGCGTTGCTCGCCTGGCTTCCGATGACACAGAAAATGCGTGAACGCTATATGCCCGGTGGCGGTCCATGGAAAGCGCGCACTGATCCGGAAAGCGACAAAAAACCGGAAGATTTTTCCAGTGACCCAATTCGCAATACACTCCATGACCACTGGATGACAACAGAACCATCTTTGCGCGTGGGCAGTCCAACCATGGGTTTTGTGCAAGAGGCCAGCCGGTCCCTTCTTTCGCTGCGAGCGAAGAACAGCGCCGAAACGATCAAAACACCTCTTCTCATTTTTTCGGCGGGACAGGATAAAATTGTCCGGAATGCGCCCATTTTTAATCTGGTGGCCCGCCTTCCACAGGCTCGCCATATCCATCTGCCGAAGGCGGAGCATGAAATATTGCTGGAAACCGCATCAATCCGCCGCCCGGTCATGAAAACCATCCACAGCTTCATTATGACCAACATTGGCTAAAAACAATCTTTTGTTTATTTTTATGCGGTATAACAGCATCATAAGGGCCTTATGATGAACACAGATAATATGATTCCACCGGATCTCGAACCTCGCTTCCAGCAGCCTGAAGGCTGGCGCTGGCATTATTTTACCAATCCGAAGGGGCAGAAATTACGCTTTGGCGCGGTCACGCCCAGAAGCCGCATTCCCAATGCCGTGGTCGTCTGCCTTCCGGGCCTCAGCGAATATGCCGAAAAATATTACGAAGTCGCGCATGATCTGCTGGACCAGAATCTGGCCTTTTGGATTTTGGATTGGCAGGGTCAGGGGCAATCGGACCGCCCGCTGTCGAACCGTCAAAAACGCCATTCGTCGGATTTTAGCAACGATATTGATGACCTGCATTACTTCTTGACGGAATATGTGAAGCACGCCTCCGTCCATCCCGATGTGGGCCGCATTCCGCTGGTCATGCTGGCCCATTCGATGGGCGGGAATATCGGGATGCGTTATCTGATTGATCATCCGGATATGTTTGCCTGTGCCGCGTTCAGCTCACCAATGTTTGGTATTTCTGCAGCGCGTATGTTCCCTCTTTCGATTGCGGTTGATATCAGCACAATTTTAAAAGAATTTTTCAATATGACTTATGTTTTTGGTGGCAAGGATTGGGGACCAGAGGAACGCGAAACGCCGTCCCGCAATCTGTTTTCTGGCGATGCCGTTCGGGCCGCCGTGCATAACGCATGGTACAGGGCGGATCCAGCTTTACAGGTTGGTAATGTGACTTTTGGCTGGTTGAGCGCAGCGCTGAAATCTTGCTACCGCTTGCAAAATGAAATTCAAAAAAAACCAGTCCAGATTCCTTGTTTGATCGGTATCGCAGAAAATGAACAGCTGGTCGATAACAAGGCAATTCGCAAGGTTGCCGCAGCCTTGCCGAATACGGTTGTATTGGATCTGAAAGAATCTCGTCATGAAATCCTGATGGAACAGGATAATATCCGTGGAAAATTTATGGCTGCGTTTCAGGAAATGTTAGCGGCCAATAAAATCAGGGAAAAGTTGAAACCCTTTTAAAATCAGCTAAACTGCTTCAAATTCATTTATTAAAAGGTTACCCGCCATGAAATATACCGACCTTGGCAACAAGCAAGCCACCCGCCTCAGCGACCGCATCCTGTTCGCGCTGGAGCTTGCCTTGGATCAAAATGATGTCGGCATTTCCGAAACCCTGACCCGCGCGCTCGAAATGTCGATGACGCGCAATACGGGTGGTGGTGAATTTGTTGAACGCCGCGACTATCCCGCCGATATGGAAGCCGCAATGAAGAAACTGGGCGAACTGCGCAAGCAGCGCGATAATTAATCACCCGATCAGGGTCAGCCATTCTTCTTCGGTCAGAACACTGACATTTAATTCCCGCGCTTTTTTAAGCTTTGACCCGGCATCGGCCCCGGCTACGACATAATCTGTCTTGGCCGATACCGATCCGGCAACCTTTGCCCCCAAACTTTCGGCGCGCGACTTTGCTTCACTGCGCGACATCATCGTCAGCGTGCCGGTAAAGACAACGGTTTTTCCCGACACCGGCGAATCTCCCGATACCACAGGCCGGTATGGTTCAATGGTCAGTTCCTGATGCAGATCCGCCAGCACATCGCGGTTATGCCCTTCGGCAAAGAAGGCCAGCAAATCCTCGGCCACACCGGGGCCAATATCCTGAACATTCAAAAGCTCGGCATAGGCTTCGCTGTCGCGGTCCTGTGCGGCATCCATCCCTGCCACCCATTGTTCATAGGTTTGGTATGTCCCGGCCAGCTTTTTCGCGGTGGCTTCGCCAATCTGGCGGATGCCCAGCGCATAGATAAATTTTTCTAATCCAATCGTGCGGCGCGATTCAATGCTGGCGAATAAATTCCGTACCGATAATTCGCCCCACCCGTTGCGGTTTTTCAGTTTGGTGATGGATTCGCGGTCATGTTTTTCCAGCCGAAAAATATCACCCGGCGTTTTTATCAAACCATCGGTCCATAATTCAGTGATAATCTTGTCGCCCAGCCCTTCAATATCAAAAGCATTGCGACTAACGAAATGTTTCAATCTTTCCATCGCCTGAGCGGCGCAGATCAAGCCGCCCGTGCAACGCCACGCAACCTCACCCTCCTCACGCACCGCCTTTGATTCACAGACGGGGCAGATATGGGGGAAAATAAAGGCCTGCGCGTCTGCCTTTCGCCGTTCCATGACAGCACCAACCACTTGCGGGATCACATCCCCTGCCCGTTGGATAATCACATGGTCACCGACCCGCACATCCTTGCGCAGCAATTCATCTTCGTTATGCAACGTGGCGCGGGACACAACGACACCGCCAACCGTAATCGGTTCCAACTCCGCAACGGGGGTCAGCGTACCGGTTCGTCCCACCTGAATAATAATGTTGTTCAAAATTGTCACGGCCTGTTCCGCCGGAAATTTATGCGCAATCGCCCAACGCGGCGCGCGCGACACAAACCCCAGCCGTTCCTGCAAATCAAGCCGGTTGACCTTGTAAACCACGCCATCAATATCAAAATCCAGATCGGCCCGTTGCACCATGACCATGCGGTAATAATCCAGAATTTGTTCTGCATTGTTCGCAAGAATGGCGGGTTCAGCCGCGGTAAAACCAAACCCCTTTAACGCCTGACGAATACCCCATTGCGTATCGGCAATGGGCGCGGACACTTCTCCCAGTGCATATCCGAAAAAATGAAGCGGGCGTTCAGCCGTAATTTTTGAATCAAGCTGCCGCACGCTGCCCGCCGCCGCATTGCGCGGGTTGGCAAAGACAGGCTTTCCGGCCTCTTCCTGACGTTGGTTCAATGTTTTAAATTCATCGCGGCGGATATAGATTTCACCGCGCACTTCCAGAACGTCCGGGGGATTTCCGTTTAGCGTTTGCGGCACATCGCGGATGGTGCTGACATTGGCGGTAATGTCTTCGCCCTCTGCCCCGTCACCGCGCGTTGCGGCCATGACCAGCCGCCCCATCTCATAACGCAGCGAACAGGACAGGCCATCAATTTTCGGCTCTGCCACCATGTCAATATCATCAGCCGTGCTGAGGAATTTTTTAATCCGGTCAATAAAATCCTGAATATCCTCATCGGCAAAGGCATTGCCCAAGGATAGCATCGGGATGGAATGGCGAATTTTTTTGAAACCGCCAGCGACCGCCGCGCCGACTTTTTGCGACGGGCTTTCGGCATTGACCAGTTGCGGATATTGCAGTTCCAACGCATCCAGTTCCCGGCGCAACGCATCATATTGCGCATCGGAAATTTCGGGGTCGTCCTTCTGATGATATAAAACATCATGATGATGAATTTGCGCGGTCAGTTCGACATGGCGCTTTTTGGCATCGACTGCCGCGAACAGATCGATCATGTCCCCGTATCCAGCAATTTCTGAGCAGCGGCGCGGGCTTCGGTGGTGATTGTGGCGCCCGATAACATCCGGGCAATTTCTTCCTGACGCTGGGATAATTCGGGCAGGGGAATAACCGTTGTGCGCACATCATTCGCGCCGCTTTTCATGACGATCCAGTGATGGGCCGCGCGGGCCGCCACTTGTGGGGAATGGGTGACAACCAAAATCTGTTTGGATTTGGCCAGACGCGCCAGACGCTCACCCACCGCATCCGCCGTGGACCCGCCAATACCGCTATCGACCTCATCAAACACCAGCGATGCCGCATTGCCCAGTGCCGCCATAACAACCTTGATCGCCAGCATAAACCGCGCCATCTCACCGCCCGAAGCAATCTTGCCCAAGGGCGCCGGTTCCGCGCCCGGATTGGTTGCCACCAAAAACTGCACCTTATCGAAACCTTCCTGGCCCCATCCGCTTTCATCCTGCGCGGGTTCAACAGCCGTGACAAAACGCGCCTTATCCAGTTTCAGCGGTGGCAATTCCTTGGCCACGGACTGATCCAGTTTTGTGGCGGCGTTAAGGCGCTGGGTCGAGATTTTTTGTGCGGCGGTCACATAGGATTTTTTGGCCGCTGCTGATTTTTTCTCCAGATCGGACAAGGCATTATCCGAATGCGTAATCAGACTTAAACGCGCGGTGAATTTTTCCAACAACGCGGGCAGGTCATCGACCTGACAATGATGCTTGCGCGCAATACCGCGCAATGCGTATAGACGGTCTTCCAGAACCTCCATCGATACGGTGCCGCCCTCGGCCATGCTGGTGATGGATTGAACCCGGCCCACAGCATCCTGTAATTCCGCCCCCGCGCGGTCCAGCGCATCAATCACCGGGGTTAAATCGGCATCGACCTTATCGGCAATGCGTTCCAGCGCGCGCGCCGCGCGGCTGATGGATAATTCTGCGCCCGTATCGCCGCTGATCGCCTGCCAGGATTCATCCAAGGCCTGCAAAACCTGTTCCTTATGCTTCAGGCTTTCCCGCTGGATCAGCAGGGATTCTTCTTCGCCCGGTTGCGGATCAAGCGTTTCCAGCTCCTGCACCGCATGGGTTAAATATTCCTCATCCGCGCGGGCCTTTTCGGCCTCCAGACGGGCGGCAATCAAATCCTGCTCGAACCCCTTCCAATCATCCCACAGACGGACCAGTGCGCGTGTATCGCTGCGCAAGCCGGCATAGTCATCCAGCAAGGCGCGGTGCGTGCGCGCATCCAGCAAACCATGCGTTTCAAACTGGCTATGAATTTCCACCAGCGATGAACCTATATCACGCAGCAATGCAATGCTGACGGCCTGATCATTGATAAAGGCGCGGCTGCGGCCATCGGCCCCCAGCACACGGCGCAGGATCAGCGTGGTGTCACTGTCCAGCCCCTGGTCTTTCAGTAAGTCATGGGCAGCATGTTTGGAATCGATATGAAATTCTGCGGCAACGCTGGCCTGATCCGCACCCTTGCGCAGCAACCCGCTTTCGGAGCGCCCGCCAAGGGCCAGCCCCAGTGAATCCAGCAGGATGGATTTTCCCGCCCCAGTTTCCCCGGTTAAGGCACAAAAACCATCGCGGAACTGGATATCCAGTTTTTCGATGAGAACAACATTACGGATGGCCAGTGCTGCGAGCATCCTGTTGCGCCTGCCTTAATCCGGTTTCAAAAGCGAATTGACGGTGCGGTCGATAAAGGATTGATCGTCCTTCAAACGCTGGCGCTGTTCATCATCCATCAGGCGGTATGAATCGCGATACCATGAACTGCCGGGATAGTTATGCCCTAAAACCGCGGCAACCTTATATGCCTGATCCTTCAGACCCAAAATCATGTAGGCCTCAACCAAACGGTGCAAAGCTTCGGGGATATGCGTTGTGGTCTGATATGTTTTCACAACATTGCGGAAACGGTTAATCGCCGCATTGACCTGACCACGGTTCAAATAATAACGCCCGATTTCCATTTCTTTCCCGGCCAGATGGTCCAGCGTCAGATCGCGTTTCAGTGTTGCATCACGCGCGTACAAACTATCCGGGTAACGGTTGATCAGCGTATCAAAACCGCTCAACGCTTCTTTGGTCATCAACTGGTCGCGGGTCACATCACTGATCTGCTCATAAAAGCACAGCGATTTCAGGTACAGCGCATAATCAATATCCTTGCTGCCGGGATGCAGTTCGATAAAGCGTTCCAGTCCGATAATCGCTTCGTCATATTGGCCACCCTGATACGCCGCGAAGGACGACATCAATTCGGCGCGGACCGCCCATTCGGAATAAGGGTGCTGACGTTCGACTTCTTGAAATAATTGCGATGCCTTGCGGAAATCCTGCGCATCCATGGCGGCGGCGGCATCGTTATATAATACGTCCACGGGTTTATCCGCGACTTTTGCAACCTTTGGGGTTGATGAACAACCGGCGGCAAACAGGGCCAGGGACAAGGCTAGGATGGTGACGCTGCGCATAATGAAATCCGTTCTTTTTGTGACCCCTTATAAATACAGCGCCCAGCCCCGGAAAGAAAGGGGCGAAAGGGCGTTAGAGGCGCAGATTCACAAGGTTTTTTACCCGGAAATCTTAATAAAAACGGCTTAATGTCCGGTGCGCGAGGGATGCTTTATAGCGGGGGTCTTCGACACTGCGGTGCCATAAGATGTGATCCAGATCCATAACCCGCATTCCCTTGATCGCGGCAAGACGCTCCACGGCCTCGGCGGCACAGCAGCGCAGCTCGATTTCCTCAGCCGAACCGGACGCGATATAGGCTCCGGTTTCAATCTGGCGGGCAAGATCAGGTGACAGGGTCAAAATCCCGTCCAGACGCAGGACCAGCGGCAGACCGCTATCCGCAAAAATCGTCAGGCGATCAATATCCCCAAATAAAGGACGGCCAATCCGCGAGAAAGCCAGATGCAGATCGGCAACCGTAATCTGGGCGCGTTTAAAAATCGGCACATCGCGGCCTTGATAATCATGCACATCCTGAAAACCGGATAATTGTCCAAGGCGGGAAACCAGATTGGCAGCCAGACCGTTTGAATCTTCGATCAGGCCCATAAAGCGGCCCTGAAATTCCTCATCAATAAACTGTCCCAGCTCGTTCAGCGACGCGGCAAAGAGCGAAGCCAGCGCCTGCCCCATCCGGGCCTTGGGCAGCATAAAGACGGCGTGCATATCTTCGACCGTCACCTGTTTTAAAACCTGTGTTGTCCACGGGCCATAGGTATCAAAGGATGCTTTCAGCGCCGTCGAAACGGTGTAATAAAGGGAATTATCAATGCGTGGCCAGCCTTCGGCGACCAAGGCTTCTTCAAAGCCGGAACCAAAATTCACCGCTTCCAGAATCAGGATATAAGCCGCCAGCGCTTCCGGGTCTTGTGTCACATAATGGTGCGCTTCATCCAGCGTATTGGATGGCGGACGCGGTTGCAGCGATACCGCATATTCATTCAGGCGGTCTTCGCAAATATGAACATGGGAAGACCGCGCGGCGACAAAGCGAAAGCCTTCGCGGATCTGGTCAAAAATATCAGCCGGTGAGGCCTTGGAATGGGTGTTTGTTTTCATGACCGGGACTAAACCACGTCCGTTAAAAGCCTGTCAAGAAAATGGAGCCAAAAATGCGTTTAGGCGATTGCCACTTCGGCTGTACGGCCCGCAAACGCAGGAACAGCAACGTTTTCCGCTTCATCCATATCAATAAACAGATCAACCCGCGCCCAGGCGCCCGGGGTCGAAAACAGTTTGTGGAGGATTTTATTATTCAGGGCGTGACCGGCCTTGAAACCGTCATAAGCACCCAGAATTGGACCACCCGCCAGATACAGATCACCAATCGCATCCAGCAATTTGTGACGGATAAATTCATCCGTGAAACGCAGACCTTCGGCATTCATCACCGCTTGGTCGTCCAGCACGATAGCATTGTCCAGCGAACCGCCACGCGCCAAACCATTGGCGCGCATATATTCGACTTCGCGGAAGAAACCAAAGGTCCGGGCCGATGCGATGTCATGGCGGAAATTACCGTTGACCAGTTTCGTTTCAAACGTCTGATGACCAATCGACGGGTGTGCGAAATCGATCGCGCCGCCAAAAACAAAACCATTGGATGGGGACAGGCGGGCAATCTTGCCGTCTTCCTCAACTGTCACTTCTTTTAAAACCTGAATTGCGCGGCGCGGCTGTGGTTGCTGGCGCAAACCGACTTCATCGATCATTTCGACAAAGGCTACGGCGCTGCCGTCCATCACTGGAACTTCCGGGCCATCCAGCACAATCACGGCGTTATCAACGCCGCAGCCACGCAGGGCCGACATCAGATGTTCAATCGTGCCAACGCTGGCCCCGGCTTTATTGCCGATGACCGTGCAAAGGCGTGTATCAATCACATTGTTGTAAAGCGCGGGAATAACGTTATCTGAGTCCTGCAAATCGCTGCGCACAAAGACGATCCCGTGATCAGCCGGGGCCGGACGCAGGGTCAGCGTGATTTTTGCGCCGGAATGGAGCCCGACACCGTTACACTGAACTTCTTTATTGAGGGTCTTTTGCATGAACTGAACGCTTCTTTATTGGAATACTGGTCTTGATACTTAACCAATATACGGTCGTATATTTTCCAAAACAAATCACACTCTATTGCGGATTGTTACAATTCCTATCCCATTGAAAATATTCAATAAAAATGTCCTTCAGCATTCCGCTTGACACCCAGCCCCCTTGCAACCATTATGAAAACAGGACAGGTCTTTCACAGGGGCATACAGAATGAAACAAAAGAAGTCATCGACGATCTCCGCAAAACAAGCCCTACAGGCTTTACTGACCGTGGGCTACCAAACTGGTGAACCAGAAGACCGCCATTTGCGCCCAACCGAACGCGCCAATCATAAAAAGAACCCGGATGTCCAACTTTCCGCCAGCGGGAAAAGCATTCGCCTGTTCTTCAACGCTGAGAATAATGAGGCGGGTCGCGCCCCGCAGATTTTCGTTCCCGCCAAGGGAATGCTGTCCCATAACGAAGTGACCGGGCTGGAACAACGCGCCAAAATCAAACTGGCTGATTTCATCGCCAAATAACAATCACACCTTCTGATAGAACGCAAAAAAAGAGGGGAGCTTTACAGCTCCCCTTTAAGTTCGAACCGTTCCTCGGCGGTTCAATTGGCTTGGCGACGGAGGAATGCTGGAATATCAAGCTCATCATCGACTTGCGGTCCGGGGCGTGTTGCCACAGGCGCATCGATATTCAGGCTACCCTGTTGCGGGGCCTGCTGGTAAGGCGATGGCTGATATGATTGCTGGTAAGGTTGTTGCTGTTGCTGACGGGGTGCGGCACGCAGGCCGTCCTCATCACCACCATTGCCGGTTTCGCCTTCGGAAACATCCATCACTTCTTCTTCATGACGAAGACCTTGTGTGAAACGCTCGAACAGCGATGGCAGACGTTTTTTCTGGGTGGTTGTGCCCGGAACCGGCGGACGCAGAGTGTAACCATGCGATGGCACGGCTTGTTGCTGCTGCTGGACTGGTTGTTGCTGAACCTGTTGTTGTTGCACAGGCTGTTGGACCTGTTGCTGAACGGGTTCGGCGACATTGCGTGTCACGGGCGCTTCGATTGGCGCTGGTGGAATAAAGGAGTCGTTGTAACGGGTTCCACGCATCGCGCTTTGTGATTGTTGTGGCACCGGAGCATAAACAGGCTCTGGGTTCGACTTCACATAGCTTTGGACTGGCGCGGCTTCCATTTCAAAGTTTTCTTCGATCTTGCGAGCGGCGGAACCGACAACAACACCTTGGGAAACCGGTTGCATGGATGTCTGGCCGACAACGTAACCCGATTGGGTCGATGCGGGGGCCATGGCAGACCGTGCGGTGACAGCTGAACCAGAAGAAACAGCAACATTGGTTGAGCTTCTGATCGGTGCGGACGGAATGGATTCAGCCGATTCCATGCGGACATCGGTGCTGGATGCGGTTGGACGCGAACGGTCCAGCTTGCGTTCCTGCTGGGTCAGCACATTAATCATAGTATTGCTGACCGCGCCGTTATTGGTACGGCGATCGGTTGCCGCAACATCAATCCCGGTTGCCACGATGGAAACGCGCATAATGCCTTCCATCTTCTCATCAAATGTCGCACCAAAGATAATGTTCGCATTCGGATCAACTTCATCACGGATGCGGTTACAGGCTTCATCGACTTCAAACAGGGTCATATCGCCACCGCCCGTGACGTTGATGATGACGCCGCGTGCGCCCTTCATCGAAACATCATCCAGCAGAGGATTGTTAATGGCCGCTTCGGCAGCTTCGACGGCACGGCGTTCGCCAATGCCCTCGCCCATGCCCATCATCGCCTTGCCCATTTCCATCATCGCGGTGCGGATGTCGGCAAAGTCGAGGTTGATCAGGGCCGGCATCACCATCAGATCGGTTACGCCACGCACACCGGCTTGCAATACACTGTCCGCCATTTTGAAAGCTTCAGCGAAAGTGGTTTTTTCGTTCGCAACGCGGAACAAATTCTGGTTTGGAATGACGATCAATGTATCGACATATTCCTGCATCTGGCGGATACCCTCTTCCGCCATTTTCATCCGCAAGGACCCTTCAAAGTGGAAAGGCTTGGTGACTACACCAACGGTCAGGATGCCTTTTTCACGGCACGCACGGGCAATCACCGGCGCAGCCCCGGTTCCCGTACCACCGCCCATACCGGCAGTAATAAAGACCATGTTCGACCCTTCGATCAAACGCATCGACTCTTCCAGCGACTCCTCGGCAGCGGCGCGACCGATTTCCGGTCTTGCACCAGCACCCAGCCCGCCAGTGACAGTAACGCCCAGCTGAATCTTGTGTTCACACAACGACCCCTCAAGAGCCTGTGCATCGGTATTGCACACCACGAATTCGACCCCCTCCAGATTGGAGGTAATCATGTTATTGACGGCATTACCGCCTGCGCCGCCGACTCCGACGACTGTGATTTTGGGTGACAATTTATTGACCTCTTTGTGCTGCATTCTGACGTTGATCATTTAGGGTTCTCGACCTCCGTGGTGTGTACGTTCCCGATTCTATGTGAGTTGATTCCGTCAAGAAAGAGGGGGTTTGAAAGAAAATCCCCAAATTCCGCGCGGCAAGCCCTCATTTTTTGTTTTTTGCGTTGGCAAATTACCTGAGCCCGAGTCACTAAGTGATTCATCCGATTCAGGTTTCAGGATTGTTTCAGCAAGCCATTGATTCGCCTAGAGTCACCAAGTCGTTTTCTGTGGATAACTAGGCAATCTGTGAATGGATTCAACATTCTTTAAGGGGGACAGTTCGGGGGATGACTCTGTGTGCGGAAATCTGCGGTTTATACCCCTTAACGGCGGCGGGTTTCTTCTTCCCGGCGTTTACGCGCCAGAGAATCTTCCTGTTCTTTTTGTTTGCGCTTAAACGCCAGATCATCCTGCTTTTTCCGGTCCAGCGCCCGCTGCTGGTTATCTTCTTTTTTGGCGATGAATTTTTCCTGCACCCTTTTCTTCTGGTGCCATTTTTTCAGTTCCGCCTTCTTTTCTTCGCGCTTGCGGATTTGCTCTGCCATGATGTCTTTGGAATCATCCGCAGGCTTCTTGTCTTCGGAACGGGCCTTGGCAGGCGAATTATATTTGCGCTGTTCCAACGCACCATGACTGCTTAAATCACCCCCGGACGCCCCCACCCGCGTGCCCGGATTGTCTTTCGGGGGCGCGGCATTGCGGCGCTGTTCTCGATAGGCGGGCTTTTCCCGCAACCTGTCTGCCGGAATCTCCCCTTGCAATACCCCGTCCATCATGGCGCCGTCCAGTTTTGCATCGGTTAAATCCGCCCCGCGCAAATCAACCCCCGACAGATTTGCCCCCCGTAAATCGGCGCGATACAGGCTCACCCCCAACAGGCTGGCCCCGGTCAGATCAGAATTTGAAAAATTAGCCTCTTCCAGATTGGACCAGTCAAAAATGGAAAACCGCAACTTAGCCTCGGACAGATTGACCTGCCACAGGCTCGATTTTGGCAAATCCGCGCCATTCAGATCAATCACAAAGCCGGGCTTTGCCGCCCGCATATAATCGATGCGCGTGTGGAAGGATTGAATGGCCCCGGCGCGGAGAAAATAGAGGCAGGCTTTTTTCTGCTCGTCCGGTGTGCGGTTGATAAAATTTTGGGGTGTGGTCAGATCGCGGTAATCATCATAGCCGTCATTCATGGTCATTAACCCTGGTCCGACACTTGAAAAATTGATGAAAAAAAGACTGAATTAATAATACGCAGTTACCAGTTTTCACGCAGCCATAAACGGATGCGCTGTAATAAATTTTCCGGCTCGGCCTGCGCCATAACTTGTGCCGGCATTTCATCCGACCGTTCGGCAATATAGGTTAAAAGCCCGGCTGTGGTTGCAAAGGCCGGCCCCGACACGGCTTCCGGCAAACCGCTCAGGCGGATCGGACGGCCCAAACGCACCTGCTTATCCAGCACCATCTGGCCCAGATCACGCAGACCCGGCAATTGGCTGGCCCCGCCTGTCAGAACGACACGGCGGCCCGCCGCACTGCCCAGACCGCTATCCTGCAATCTGGCGCGGACGAGTTCAAAAATTTCCTCAACCCGCGGCTGGATAATGCCAATCAAAAGAGAACGCGGGACATGGTTGGGATGAACGTGATCGTCTTCGCCGATTTGCGGCACATCGATTAATTCGTTTTCATCATTGGTCGATGCAATCGCACTGCCATATAAGGTTTTCAGGCGTTCCGCCTGTGCCAGCGATGTGGTCAGGCCCCGCGCAATATCGCTGGTGACGTGCTGGCCACCGACTGGAATGGAATCCGTGTAAATCAGTTTTCCACTTTGGAAAACGGCGATGGACGTCACGCCCCCACCCATATCAATGACCGTACAGCCGAGATCCATTTCATCTTCGACAAGGCTGGCAAGCCCTGCGGCATAAGGCGAAACGCACAATGCCGCAATGTCCAGATGGCTGCGTTCGATACAGGTGGCAATGTTCCGCAACGCCCCGGCATCGCCGGTGACAAGGTGAATATCAACCTGCATTTGCTGGCCGAACAACCCACGCGGATCACGGATGCCGTGATGGCCGTCAATGACATATCCAACCGGGATGGTATGTACCATGTCGCGGTCGGTGCTGAGATTTTGATCCTGGGCGCGGGCCAAAGCGCGGCGCACATCCTGATCGGTCACTTCATGACCCAGAACGTCAATATCCGCACTGAAATGATGGGAATGGGCATGAATACCCGGCACGTTGATCACGACTTCGCGCAGGGGATAACCCTTCATCGTTTCGGCGGCCATGTTTTCCGCCGCATGAACGGTCTGGCGGATCGCTGTTTCGGCGGCTTCCAGATCAACCACAGTCCCACCACGAATCCCGGCAGACGCCTGATGCCCGACACCGACCACGTCAAAATTCCCCTCATCATCGGTCATACGCGCGATAAAGCAGGAAATCTTGGTGGTGCCGATATCAAGCGCGGCAACAACGGCGCCTTTTGGTTTGAACTTATATTTCATCTGTACAGACGCGGGATATGAGGATTAGCAGTGATCAGACCGTCATTTGAACACATCACACGAAAATATCAAGCATTCACAAAGAAAATCAGGGGGAAACGCCGTAGAGAAGCGGCAGAAAATCACGCGGCAGGTCACGGTAATTGCGACTGAAACGCTGGCGGCGCTCAATCGCTTTTGCACCGATCATAATTTCAGGGTCCAGCGTCACCACCCGCCCATCCGGCATCATGCCGGTATTTTGCGGTTCGGCATCAAAATCAAACCAGTTTTTTGGGTAGGTCCGGTTCGTGCCCCACGACAAATCCAGCACGGCATCGTGGAAGATTTTCGACAAACGCTTATTCCCCTTGGTGTGGCCGCGGGCGGGCAGCTTGGTCAGCGGAATGATCTCAGGCAAAACCTCCATCTTGATACGGCTGAAATCGTCAAGCGTTGCCTGATTGCTGAGAACCGCCTGTAATACGGTGGAATGGACCGGGCGCGGCTGTCGATGCGGATGGTCGCCCTCAACGCGCAGGACAAGCTGTTTTCCTGTTGGTGCATGGCGCACACGGAACACCATCGTGCGGCCACCATAATCGAAAAAATCTAAAACCTGATAACCGTGATCGTTCAGAAAATCATCCATGCGGCGAATGGTTTGCGGCGGCAGATGCGGCCATGACGAAGCCATCAGATTTCCGGGCAGATAGGGATAGGATTTTTGCAATTGCGGTAAGGCTTGAAAAGCGGCACTTAAGCTTTGCCCCTGTTGCGGCAAGGAAAATTGTGCGGGCCGCCGGACTTGGGCGTCCCCGGTTTCCGGGTCATGCACATAGGCCAGCGCAGCCTGTTCACGCAGCCATAAAATCCGGTCGTGCCATTTTGCCATCGAAAAACCCTTTCGGGGCAGATTTAACCCCGAAATGGACACAGAGATCAATCAAAAGGACTCTTAAATCGCGCTACCGGCCTTGAAACTGGCCTGATAATCCTGCACTGCGCCCGGACGGGTGCGTACAACAAGGCGTCCATCTTCGCGCAAATCAATGGATTCAAGCTCCTTGTCCAGCAAACGGTCGGTTTCCTGTGCCTCGCCCAGACGGCGCAACGCCAATGCCAGATCATCTTCCGGCAAACGCACTGCGATCTTGTTTTTCAGTTTTAAATCCCAGCGGCGTTCGCCGACATAGGTCGCCGCTTCCATTCTTTGCATCAAGGCCGGCTCCGCATGCATGAGGTTAAATAACCCCAGCGCCGCCATCTGCGCCCCGTCACCAACGACCAGCGGTAGATGCTGAAACTTTGCCATTTCACTGACCACATCGGTAATCACAATGCCCTTGGAATCAATCAGGCGCAGTTTCCCCTGATTTTGCCACAGGGCGAACGGCTCGCGCTCCTTCAGGGCGACATAAATCAGCCCCGGCAAGCGGCGTTCAACCCGGACGCTTTCGATCCAGGATTCTTTTTGCAATTGGGCCTGTGCATCGCGCGGATCAAACGCAAAAATCGGGTCACCGCGATCGACATTCAAAAGGCCCAGCAGGATTTGCGGATCGGCATTCTTGCGCCCCTCGACCAGAACATCATGGACGATAAAGCCGTGATTGGCGGACACTTCATAAAATGAATTTTGCATTGAAACGCCCATCCGTGCCGCCGCACCGGACATGACCATCCATCCCCCAACCCACAGGGTCAGGACAAGCAAGGCCGTCATAGCGCCAAAGCGGCGCAGAAAAACGCCTAGGCGGACAGTTTTTGCCTGCCGGTTGCGTCGGGCGACGATTGTGCCTTGTCGTGTGCCGGTTTTTCGTTTTGATCGTGACATCGGGCTGTTTCCACGAGATGAGAGCAGAGTTCGACAAAGGATTTGCCGTTGCGGATAACCTGAGAAGGTCCAATAGATTCAGCCGTCAGGCCCGGCTGGGTATTAATTTCGAGCAGGAAGATCCCGGTAATGCCCGGTTTGTTGTCGTCATAGCGGAAATCGCAACGCGCCAACCCTTCACAGCCCAGAACATTATAAGTGCGCGCGGCATAATCCATCGCGGCATCATAAACATCCTGCGGCACTTCGGCGGGCAGATGATAGGTCGTGCGGTTATCGCTGTATTTGGCTTCATAATCAAAGAAACGGGTTTGAGATTTAATCTCTGTCACGCCCTGCGCGACGCCGTCCAGAACGGCAACGGTCAGTTCGCGGCCCGGAATATAGCGTTCAACCAGAACCTGATCACCATAGGACCAGCTTTCCGCGTCCAGCGGCATTTGATTATCGTTTTCGAGGATGATCCGCACGCCAACGCTCGACCCTTCATTGGTCGGTTTGACGACATAAGGGGCATCCATGACGCGCCCGGCCAGAACATCTTCTTTGCTGGCCACAACGCCTTCGGCACTGGGGACGCCAACCGTTGCGGCCATGCGCTTGGTTGCAGGTTTATCCATCGCAATGGCTGATGCCAGCACACCGGAATGGGTATAGGGGATTTCAAGAATTTCGAGAACGCTTTGAATTGTTCCGTCTTCACCGCCGCGCCCATACAGATTGCAGAATGCGACATCCGGTTTCGGGGTCAGCGCCTTGATCAGAGATGGCAAATCTTTTTGCACATCAATGACGGTCACGTCGTAACCGCCTTCTTTCAGCGCGGCTTCCACCGACTTGCCCTTGGTCAGGGACACTTCACGTTCCGCGGACCAGCCGCCGATCAATAATGCTACTTTTTTAGCCATGAAGATGATCCTTTCATAAGAACCTGAGGGGAGGAAAAGCGACGCGCTTTCACCCTATTGTAATGATTTGGATGAGTCTTGGAAAGCCTCTCCAATCCTTTTGATTTCCCAGCGCAGCATTATTCCGCTTTTTTCATGGACGCGGCGGCGGATTTCTTCGCCCAAAGCTTCCAGATCGGCGGCCGTTGCCGTTCCGGTGTTGATCATAAAGTTGCAATGTAACTCTGACATCATGGCCCCGCCCAAGGTCAAACCACGCCCACCGACACGGTCGATCAACTGCCATGCCTTTAACCCTTCGGGTTGTCCGGCGGTCGCCAGTTCTTCGGCACGCGGATTGGCAAAGGTTGACCCGCCGGTGCGCGATTTGATCGGCTGTGTCGTTGCGCGGCGGGTTTTGATCTCGGCAATATGCGATTCAATCTCTTCGCGTTTGCCCGGACCACCGCGAAAAGCTGCGCCGGTAAAAATATAATCCTCCGGGATCATCGTGTGACGATACCCCATCCCCATCGCAGCCACGGGCAGGCGGTGAATCTGGCCTGTGCGGTCAATGGCTTCGGCCTCGACCAGCACATCACGCGTTTCCATGCCATAGGCCCCGGCATTCATGCGCAACGCGCCACCAATGGTTCCGGGAACGCCGGACAGAAATTCCAAACCCGCAATCCCGGCCTGTGCGGCCTGATTGGCCACATTGATATCCAGTGCCGCGGCCCCGACAGTCATGGTTAAATCGCCATCGGCTTCAATATCGGCAAATTCGCGGCCCAACCGAATGACAACACCCCGAATGCCCTGATCGCGGATAATCGTATTGGATAAAACACCCAGAACCGTTACCGGCACATCTGCCGGACACGCCGCCAGAAACGCCGCCAAATCTTCGCGGTCCGCTGGTTTAAACAGAATGTCAGCCTTGCCCCCGGCCCGGAACCAACCAACCTCGCCCAGCGGCGCGTTTTCGGTATACCGTCCGCGCACAGGCGGCAACAGCATGGAATAATGCTTGGCGCTATTGTCCTTCATTATGCTTTCGCCTTTTCAACCGCGCCCCAGCGCTGGTCCAGTTGCCCCGGCAACGCATAGGCCCAGTGCGTAATATTTCCCGCGCCCAGACAAATCACATAATCCCCGGGCTGGGCCAACCCGACGATAATGTCCGGCAAGGCTTCGGCAGAGGATACAACTTCCGCGTGGCGGTGGCCATGGCTTTTGATCCCATTGACCAGGGCTTCTTTATCCATGCCGTCAATCGGCTGTTCCCCGGCGGCATAGACATCGGCAACAACAACCATTTCGGCATCATTGAAACAGGTACAGAATTGATCAAACAGGCTGGATAAGCGGGAATAGCGGTGCGGCTGGAACACAGCAATCAAGCGTCCTCCGGTTTCTTCAACCGCCGCGCGTCCAGCCTTTAACACGGCCGTAATTTCAACCGGGTGATGACCGTAATCATCAATGACCGTCACACCATTGCTTTCGCCGGTGCGGGTAAAGCGGCGCTTCACGCCGGAGAACTTTTCCAGTCCGCGCTTCATCACGGATGGGGACACACCCATTTCATGTGCAACCGTCAATGCCGCCAGCGAGTTTTGCACATTATGCATCCCCAACATCGGCAAGCGCACCTGACGCAGGGCCAGTTCAGCCCCCTCATTCAACCACGGCGCAAAGGTTACATCGAAAACGGAAAAACCACCCTTAAACGTCACATTTTCTGCCCGCACATCGGCCTGCGGATTGAACCCATAGGTAATGACGCGGCGGTCGGTAATGGCCGATACCAGATTTTGGACTTCCGGATGGTCAAGGCATAAGGCCGCAAAACCATAAAAAGGAATATTTTCAACGAACTGGCGATATGCGGCCCGCACACCATCAAATGACCCATAATGGTCCATATGTTCCGGGTCCATATTGGTGACGACAACCACCGTGGCTGGCAGGCGGGTAAATGTTCCGTCGCTCTCATCGGCTTCAACAACCATCCAGTCGCTTTCGCCCAGGCGTGTGTTTGTTCCATAGGCATTGACGATCCCGCCATTAATGACGGTCGGATCAAATCCGCCTTCTTCCAGCATGGTGCCGACCATCGATGTTGTCGTGGTTTTGCCATGCGTTCCGCCAATGGCAACGGCCCATTTCAAACGCATCAATTCGCCCAACATTTCGGCGCGACGGACGATCGGCAGAAATTCTTCACGGGCCAGCTTCAATTCCGGATTATCATTTTTGACGGCCGATGAAATCACCACCACGGCAGGGCGTCCACCATCGGGCGTTGTCAGGTTTTCAGGCTTATGGCCGATATGAACAACGATCCCCTTGCTGCGCAAACGCTGCACATTCGGGCTGTCGGCGAGGTCTGACCCCTGCACGGTATAACCATGCGCCTGCAACACTTCGGCGATGCCCGACATACCGATGCCGCCAATGCCGATAAAATGAAGTGTGCCGATATCAAGGGGGATTGTACGCATAATCAGGATTCTTTCGTAATGATCGGTTCGGCTGTCTTGCCGGTATTCTTATCCCAGCCACTGGCAATTGCCGTGACCAGATTACCAAGACGACGCGCCGCATCGGGACGGCCAATGCTGCGCGCGTGTTCCGCCGCACGGAACAGGCTTTCCGGGTTTTGCAGGAAGGTTTCAATCCGCGCCAGAACAGCTTCTTCGGTGAAACCGTTCTGGGTCATGACCCATGCCCCGCCAACATCGGCGACCGCATCGGCATTGATCTTTTGCTGCTGATCCTGATGATGCGGATAGGGCACGAAAATCGCCGGGCGTCCGGCTGTTGTGACTTCGGCCACGGTGCTTGCACCCGAACGGCCAATCACCAGATGCGCCCGCGCCAACTGGTCCGGAACATCGGTAATAAAGGTCGCCAGTTCCGCCTTGATCCCGGCATCACTGTAAGCAGCGCGGACATTTTCAATGTCATCCGCCCGCGCCTGCTGCATGATTTCCAGCCTTGCGCGGTGTTGAATGGAAAGTTTAGCCAAGGCGCGCGGCACGATATCGGAAAAAACGTGTGCCCCCATTGATCCGCCCATGATCAGGATGCGGATGATACCATCGGGTTGTACGGTTGGATAAGGTTTGGAATAAAGCGCCGCAATTTGGTCGCGGATCGGGTTACCGGTCACCGTGGCGCGCGGCACATCAATTTCTTCCAGCCCATGAATATGCGACATCGACAACGCAATACGGTCAGCTTTTGCCGCCAGCATGGAATTGGCACGTCCTAAAATAGCGTTTTGTTCGTGAATGATGGTTGGAATTTTTTTACGCTGTGCGGCAAACACGGCAGGGAAAGACGGATAACCGCCAAACCCGACAACCACGGCAGGTTTCATGCGGTTAATCAGACGGTTGGCCTGCATGATCCCCATGCCAAGTCCCATCATCCCGCTGACCTTGCCGACAATGCCGGACCGCAATGTCGCGGCCTGAATCACGGTGATTGGAATCTCGCCAAAATCGCCGGTAAATTTTTTGCCCCGCGTATCCGTGACTAGCTCGACCTTAAAACCGCGCGACAACAAATCCTTGGCCAGGGCAGAAGCCGGGAACATATGCCCACCCGTGCCACCGGCGCTCAGCAGGATCAAAGTATTTTTTTCGTTTTCCATGCTTCTTTTATACTCCTTAAAACCGTCCGGTTAAAGACGGCTAGCCATAACCGGGCGTGAAGACAGGCTGCCCCGCGTCACGGATGTTTTTGGATGTCGTCGCGTTAATGCTAAAACCATGCCCATTGTGACCGAAATCGCCAGCAAAGACGACCCGCCATAACTGATAAACGGCAGAGTCATGCCCTTTGTCGGGATAAGATGCACATTGGACCCGATATGCACAAGGGCCTGAATACCGAACATGACCAACAAGCCGCCTGTGGCCAGAATAACGAACATATTGTCGCTATCCATTACGCGGTTAAAACCCCGCAGGATAATAAAAGCAAACAAAGCCAATAAGATAGCAAGGAAAACAAAGCCCATTTCTTCCCCCGCTACGGCAAAGATGAAATCCGAATGGGCATCGGGAATGGATAATTTCACCTCGCCCTGTCCCGGCCCCCGACCAAAAAAACCACCATGACGGAACGCATCAAGGGCGCGATCCACCTGAAACGTGTCGCCACTGGCCGGGTCTAAAAAGCGGTCAATCCGGCTGCGCATATGCGACAGGGTGAAATAACCGATGACAAAAAACACGGCCCCGCACGCTCCGGCTGCAAAAACAATCCAGATCGGCAGGCCAGCCAGAAAAATTTGCGTACACAGGATGGAGAACGTCACAATCGTCATCCCGACATCGGGCTGCATCAACAGCAGCGTAATGATAAACAGGAACAAGCCGCCAGTGATGAAATAACCGGGAAATTCCGGGCGGTCCTTTTGCTTGGATATCAACCACGCCCCGACAACGGCAAAGGCCGGTTTGACAAACTCACTGGGCTGGAGCGACAGGCCCGGCAATTGTAACCAGCGCTGCGCCCCCTTAATCTCCATCCCGGTCGCCAGCACAACGATCATCATCAAAATACCAATCCCCAAAAGGATGGTCGCCATGCGCCATAGCTGTCGAAGGCTTAAAAGCGAAATGCCGATCATGGCGATCAAGGCCGGAACCAGAATAATCATATGACGGATAATGAAGTGATACTGGTCCAGACCGATCCGCGTGGCCACGGGCGGGCTGGCCGCCGCGACCAGCAAAACGCCGATTGTCATTAACGCCAGAAGCGCCGCCAACAAGGGACGGTCGACCGTCCACCACCAACGTCCCCAAACCGTCTTATCCGTTCTTGAGAAAATATTATTCATGATGACACCTCCGGTTTTTCGGGGAGCATTTTAACAATTTCGGTAAAAACGTCGCCGCGATGTTCAAACGAACGGAACTGGTCAAATGATGCACAGGCCGGGGACAGCAACACCGCCTCCATCCCGCCCGGTTGACCACGGCTTTCCTGCGCCAGTTCATGCGCGGCGTGGATGGCCCGGTCCAGCGTTTCGCTGACCGTAAAGGCGACATTGTAATTTTTAAGCCAGTCTGAAAATTCGCCCGCGGCTTCGCCGATGACAAAGGCGCACCGGACCCGGTCCATAAACGGTTCCAGCCCGCTCAACCCACCTTCTTTAGCCTTGCCACCGACGATCCAGTAAATATTTTTATAACAGGACAACGCCCGCGCTGCGGCATCCGCATTGGTCGCCTTGCTGTCATTGACATAGCTAACGCCATTGATCTGGCGAACTGTGAACATACGGTGCGGCAGGCCGGGATAGGTTTCCATGGCCTTCAAAATCGCCTGCCCCTTAATCCCCAGCAAACGCGCAATCGTATAGGCCGCCGCTACGTTTTGGTGGTTATGCGTTCCATGCAGCGTGGATAACGCGCCAAGCGAACCGATTTCCACCGCGTCACCGAATAAGGCATCGTGCAGAATGCTGTTTTCGACATAGACACCGCCGGTGATTTTTTTCGTGACGGAAATGGCATGGGCTTCGCGTTGTCCGGCTTTTTGGACATTTTGCAACATCTCGAACGATGCCGCATCATCAACGCCAATAATTGCCTGTCCCGCTCCGTTAAAAATGCGCATCTTGGCCGCGATATATCCATCCACATCGCCGTGCCGGTCAATATGATCCGGCGTCAGATTCAGATGCAGGGCAATGTCAGGCGCAAACCGATCGCATAAATCCAGTTGATAGGATGATAATTCCAACACAATCACGTTATGGGCATCATGCGGCAGGGACAAATCCAAAACGGCCTTGCCAATATTGCCGCCAATCACATTGGCCACGCCACAGCGTTTCAACACATGGCCCAGCAAGGCCGTGGTCGTTGATTTGCCGTTTGTACCCGTAATACCGATTGTTTTCAGACCATGGCCGGACCGGTGCAATAATTCAATATCACCAATGACATCAACGCCCGCTTCACGCGCCCGCAAAACCACCGGATGCGGTTTGGGAAAATGCAGTGGAATGCCCGGGGCCAAAATTAAATTGGCAAAGCCTGTCAGATCAACATTCGATAAATCTTCAATTGTTGCGCCCTCTTGCTGTGCGGCTTCGCGTGCATCGGCGTTATCGTCCCACGCCACAACAGCCACCCCGGCTGCGACCAAGGCCCTGACCGTTGACAAGCCGGAAAGCCCGAGGCCGAGAACGGCGACGGGCTTTCCATCTGTTTCAATTGCGTAGGCCTTTAAATCAATCATCTTAGTTTCAAGGTTGAAAGACCGATCAGCGCCATAATCATTGCAATGATCCAGAAACGGATCACGACAGTCGGCTCCGACCAGCCCAGTTTTTCAAAATGGTGGTGCAACGGCGCCATGCGGAAAACACGCTTCCCGGTCAGCTTGAACGATGCAACCTGAATAATCACGGATAATGTTTCCATGACGAACAGGCCGCCAATAATCGCCAGCACCAATTCATGCTTGGTCATCACCGCAATCGCGCCCAGCAAACCACCCATGGCAAGGGACCCCGTATCGCCCATAAAAACACTGGCGGGCGGTGCATTGAACCACAAAAATCCCATTGATGCGCCGACCAGCGCACCACATAGAATGGTCAGCTCCCCCGTCCCCGGAACGAATGGAATTTGCAAATAATTGGAAAAAACGGCATTGCCGACCAAATACGCAATCAAACCGAAACACGACGCAGCAATCGCAATCGGCACAATTGCCAGACCGTCCAGACCATCGGTTAGATTGACGGCATTCGATGCGCCGATCATGACAATAATCGCCCAGGGAATAAAGAACCATGACAGGTCGATAAACAGGCTTTTAAAGAACGGAATGGCCACATGGCTATCCATCGTTTCGGGCAAGGCACTCATAATGCCAATCGTCGCCACCGTACCGATGACCAATTGGATGATGATTTTCATTTTGCCCGAAAGACCCTTGGTATTTTTCTTGGTCAGTTTCAGATAATCATCCGCAAACCCGATCGCACCGAACCCGGCCATGACCAACAATGCGTACCAGATGAAAACATTGCTCAGATCCGCCCATAATAATGTGCTGATCGTGACTGAGATCAGGATCATCAGGCCGCCCATTGTCGGGGTCCCTGCTTTTTTGAAATGCGTTTCCGGGCCATCAAGACGGATTGGCTGACCTTCGGCCTGTTTCTTTTTCAACCAGCGGATCATCGGTGGCGCAATGACAAAGCAGATGACCAGCGATGTTAAAATCGCGCAGCCTGTCCGAAATGTCAGATAGCGGAACAGGTTAAAGAACAGAAAATCATCCGCCAGCGGCGAAAGCAGATTATAAAGCATTGGTTATATCCTGTTTTTTTGATTTGTTTCCGGGCAGTTGACGCATCGCTTCGACAACCACGTCCATCTGGCTACCATGCGACCCTTTGACCATTACAACATCGCCGGGAACCAGCACATCGGGAACGATCCGGGCCAGATCACGGCTGTTATCACGATGTTCCCCGCGCAATTCCTGCGGCAGGCTATCATGCAGATTTTTCATTAATTTCCCGCAGGTATAAACCAGATGCACATCGGCCGCCTTTAACGGCAAGGCCAGTTCCGCGTGCAGGCGCGGGCCATCCGCGCCCAGTTCCAGCATATCGCCAAGGAATGCAATCCGCCGTCCGCCACGGCCCGGATCAATCATCGCCAAAACCTTGAAGGCCGCCTTCATCGCCACGGGCGACGCATTATAGCTTTCATCGATCAAGGTTACGGTATTGCCGTCATTCCCCAGGGCCAATGTTTCGCGTTTGCCACGACCCGCAATGGCTTCAATGCTTTCCAACGCTAACGCCGCCTTTTTCACCGATCCGCCCACGGCCTTGACCGCCAACAAAACGGACAGAGCATTCATCGCAATATGGCGCCCCGGAATCATCAATGTAAAGGAAACCTCCTCACCTGCAATCTGTGCCTTGATCCGCGATCCGTTGGATGCGACAACGCAATCGACCAGACGGGCATCGGCATCGTCATGCGCGCCAAACGACAATGTTTTGACCCCGCACGTCCGCGCCGCCGCCAGCAAGCGCGAAAATTGCGGATTATCGTGGTTCAGGACAGCCGTGCCGTTATGGTCCAGACCTTGAAAAATTTCTGCCTTGGCATCGGCAATATCTTCGATTGACGAAAAATTCTCCAGATGCACAGGCTCAACAGTCGTGATAATCGCCACTTGCGGCTGAACCATCTTAACCAGCGGCTCAATCTCCCCGGAATGATTCATGCCGATTTCAAAGATGCCGTAATCCGATCCGGCGTGCATGGATGCCAGTGAGAACGGGACACCCCAGTGATTGTTAAAGCTGGCCTTGCTGGCATGGGTTTGTCCCATTGCGCCAAAAACGGTGGCAAGCATTTCTTTCGTGCCTGTTTTTCCAACCGATCCCGTTACCGCGATAATTTTTGCGCCCGTCCGCGCCCGCGCGGCTAAGCCTAACGTTTGCATCGCTTCAAAGGTATCTTCAACCACAAGCAATGGCGCATCAGCCGCAACGCCATCCGGTACACGGTCCACCATAATGGCCGCTGCACCCTTTGCCAACGCATCAGCAGCATAGTCGTGACCATCCAGCGAATCTCCGCGCAGGGCCAAAAATAAGTCCCCCGGTTTTAATGTGCGCGTATCAATCGACAGACCCGTGGCGATCCAATTGCCTTGCGTCCGTCCACCGGTCGCCGCAGCAGCTTCCTTGGCGGTCCAGATCGCGCTGGCGGAATCACGTTTGGAATGATTATCAGAGAACATTACGGTTTCTTTCCTGTCAGTCTTTTAATGGCTTGTCGTGCTTCTTCAACATCGTCGAACGGTTCGACGCGGTCCGCGAAAATTTGCCCCTGCTCATGGCCTTTACCGGCCAGAACCAAAACATCGCCTTCCTTTAAATCTTCAATCGCGCATTCAATCGCCGCGCGGCGGCCTGCGATCATCCGGGCGTCCGGCCCGGCACCGGCGGCAACGGCCTCACGGATTTTGGCGGCGTCTTCGCTGCGCGGATTATCGTCTGTTACAATCACCAGATCGGCATCATTGGCGGCAATTTGCCCCATTAAAGGCCGCTTGCCCGGATCACGGTCACCACCACACCCGAACAGGCAGATCAGCCGACCCGCAGTATGCGGGCGTAATGCGCCAAGAATATTGCTCAACGCATCGGGCGTATGCGCGTAATCAACATAAACAGCCGCATTGGCCGGATGACCGGAAATCAGTTGCAACCGCCCTGGCGCACCCTGAAGCTGTTCCAGCCCGGCAATATACTGATCGTTGCGATCGACAGCCATTATCAGCCCCAGCGCGCAAAGCGCATTCATCGCCTGAAACGCCCCAACCAGCGGCAAGGTTAAACGATGCGCCTTGCCAAAAATTTCTAAGGAAAGCATTTGTCCTTGCGGCGTTGGCGTACGGTCCACGATTTTGAAATCGCGTCCCTGAAAGCCGTAGCTCCAGACGGTAATATGACGATCCGCACAGATTTTGCTCAACGCGTCAAAACTTTCCACATCTGCATTCAAAACAGCGATGCCGCCCGGTTGCAGAACCGTTTCAAAAAGGCGCGCCTTGGCCGACAGGTAATCGTCCATTGTGGCGTGATAATCCAGATGATCGCGGGTCAGGTTGGTGAACCCCGCCGCTGAAACGCGTACACCGTCCAGTCGCGCCTGTTGCAAGCCGTGTGAAGATGCCTCCATCGCCAGATGCGTAATTCCCATTCCTGCCAGTGACGCCAGTTCCGCATGAAGCGTAATGGGATCGGGTGTTGTCATTGACCCTTCGCGGCTGACGCCAACACCATGAACGCCGATGGTCCCAAGACTGGCCGATTTTATGCTGTTCATCGCCCAAAGCTGCTGGGTAAAATGCGCCGTTGATGTTTTTCCGTTGGTTCCGGTCACCGCGACAACATGGTCTGGTTGCGCACCATAAAAACGCGCCGCCATTAAGCTTAAGGCACGGCGCGGTTCTTCGGATTCTATAATGGCCAACCCGGCGGCTTCGGTTGGTAAAGCTGTATTGGCGGGAACCAGCAAGGCCACCGCGCCATTGCGAATGGCATCTTGAAGATAGGCCGTTCCATCCGCACGCGTTCCGGCCAGGGCAGCAAACA